>Ga0070699_100000163_pt1 | contig 63679 bp, 64 predicted proteins | sample KBSK1503metaG_FD_65473 | JGI IMG/M metagenome (GOLD analysis project Ga0070699, IMG submission 65473) | Corn, switchgrass and miscanthus rhizosphere microbial communities from Kellogg Biological Station, Michigan, USA - KBS K1-50-3 metaG | ecosystem: Host-associated > Plants > Roots >... | reverse complement strand
AACGGGAGGTGCATACCATCGGCTGGCCGGCCACAGCAGTCGCGTTCGGAGCCGGCGGAGCCCTCCTCACCGGCGACTGGGCCGGCGTCGTCCAGCACTGGGACTGGCCGACGGGACGGCCGTTGGCGGGCACGCACGCGGTGCTGGTAGCGTCCGGCCCGGTGTCGAGCATCTCGGTCGCCCCGGCGAGAGGGGCCTTCGCGACCGCAGCCGGCAACGGAGGCATCAAGATCTGGGACGACGCGAGCCTCAGCCAGTTCGGGGCGAGCTTCCCGGCCGATGGGAAATACCTTCCGACGGCCGGCTACACCCCCGACGGGAAGTACCTGATCGTCGTATTCACAGACGGCTCGGGCGCAGTCTGGCCGGTGTCGCCGCAGGCAATGATGGAGCACGCCTGCCAGGTCGCGCAGCGCAACTTCACTCACGAGGAGTGGAACAGGTTCGTGCCAGGCCACGCCTACGCGAAGACCTGTCCGACCTTCCCTTCCGGCTGATCGGGCCGGTCGGCTGCGTCGGCACGGTACAGGCTACCCCGTGGCGTCGCCGTCGATCTTTCCAGTGGGGCGCGGACCAACCACAATAAGCGAAGAAGCCGGAGCACGGCTCCAGCTTCTTCGTGATTCGACCGCGGGCTCAGTACTGAATTCCGGTACGGTGGGTACTCAGGTCGTCCGCTCGCCCCGCGCCGGCGCCGCCGCTGGTCGCGAGGGAATTCGAACTGCCGAAGAGGCCCTGCGCCGAGCCGGTGGGGCTCGACTGCGGTGCCGCCTGCGCGACGGTAACGGTCGTTGTGGCTTGCGGCGCCAGGCTCCTGAGCCAGTAGCCACCGGCCGCGCCAAGGATGAACACTGCAGCAACGGCCAACGCGATGACGATCCCCTGGATCGAGGATCGACGGAGCGGCAATGTGGCTTGCATTTCTTTGACCTCAGAACCGTTTGTTGATGACGCGTCGGATGTTAGGGCCCATTCGGACGCGCCCCTATGCCGCGCGACACTAAGTGGGTGTGACGTTTGTCGCAAGCTGCCCGCCCAGGCCCGTACGCGTAGTCTCCCGGGATGGGTGATTCGTGATGCAGCCACCGTCTTGCCGGATCGCACCGCTTGTCTCGAACCGCGCGCGCGCCCGCGGTTGACGTTTTCCCTGCCGGCAGCGACCATCCGCTGAGTCAGCCGCAGACGGATCCGGACGTAGCCGATGAGAAGCTGGATCACGCGATGCATCATCCGTGGATGTGGATCGACGAATGACCTAAGGGCGTCCCTGCTCAAGGTCATGCACGGTCCGGCGGGGCGCGATTGATCAGGCGGTCGCGATTGCCAGGCGGCCCTCCGGAGCATCGTCAGAGCCTTTGATCAGAACCTTGATACTGGTGAAACCAGCGTCCCGCAGCAATCGTTCCACTGCATCTTGGGAGTCATAAAGCAGGTGTCCCAGCTTCGGAAAGTTTGTCTGGGCAGGCTTTGGCATGTTCTGCCTGAGCTGATAGCCCAGGGCGAGGAGTCCACCTGGTCGCAGAAACCCGTGCAGCTGCGCCAACTCCGCGGAAGGCTGGTGCCAGAAGTAGAGCACGTGATTTGCCATCACGATGTCTATCGGCGCCAGCTCGGCTAGAGACTCGCCGTTCCCTTCGAGAAGCGTCAAGCGAGCAGACTCGACATCGGCCAGGTTGCGTTTGCGAGACTGCGAGAGCATCTCACGAGATGGATCAACACCCCAGAAGCGCGCGTTTGGAAAGGCACGGAGTGCTGCCTCGAGCCCAACCCCGGGGCCCGGGCCCAGCTCTACAATGCGGGCGGGCTGGTCCTGTGAATTCTTTGCGAGCTGCTCGACTACCCATCGGTTGAAGTCGCCGTTGGAGCGGGCCATGATTCGGCCGACGAGGCGACCAATTAGACCACGGGGGCGTCCAAAGTGGCTTGCGATCATCGACAAATTTGGCTCACCTCTTAACACGCCATCGTACGACGATAAGGTGCAGTTCTCGACGCTTTCGCTGGCTGCGAATCGCGTCGGGTGGACGCTCTGTCCCGCTGAGACTTGCATCCAGTTCCCTCTTCCAATTCCTGTTGACAGGCACCGAGGCATTTGGGTAAGATTCAAGCGTTCAATTGAAGACTTGAAGACTTTTGAGCCTCGCCTGAGGAGGGAGCCTTCCAACATGCCCAAGCGATTGGTCGGGCAATCAGCGGAGCGTGACGGCCGAGCAGCCAAGTCCGCGCTGTTTGACGAATTCGCGCGTCTGGCGCAATCGTTGGCGAACGGCCGCCGGCTCGAGATCGTCGATGTCCTTGCCAATGGCGAGCGCACCGTGGAACGGCTGGCTTCTGAAACCGGCCTTTCGGTAGCGAATGCGAGTCAGCATCTTCAAGTGCTGCGAGAGGTCGGCTTGGTGCGGCGCCGGCGGGACGGCACTCGCATTTACTACGAGCTTCGGGATCCGGAGGTCTTCGACCTGTGGCGCAACCTGCGCGGCGTGGCCGCCCAGCACCGGGCGGCAGTCGGCCAGCTGGCCGACGCCTACCTCGGCGCGCGGGACAGCCTCGAGCCCGTGACGCGGGCGGAATTGCTTCGGCGGCTGAAGCGGGGAGAGGACGTGATCGTATTGGACGTCCGGCCAGCGGAGGAATTTGCGGCAGGCCACCTGCCGCCCGCAATCTCGATCCCTCTGGCTGAACTTCGCCGGAGACTCCGCGAACTGCCTCGCGACAAAGACGTCGTGGCGTATTGCCGCGGCCCTTACTGCGCGTTTGCCCACAAGGCGGTCCGTGTCCTGCGGCAGGCCGGCCTTCGTGCCAGGCGGTTGGAAGACGGGCTGCCGGAGTGGAAGGCCGCAGGCCTTCCGGTTGTCGCGTTCGGGGAAAGGAGGTCGTGAGATGCCAGCGACGCTGACCCGATCAGAGCTCGACGTCGCGTCGTTGGATCCGTATGCGTTTATGGCCGTGCTCGGTAAGCGTGTTATTCATCCCGGTGGCCGTCGCTCGACCGAGGAACTCTTCAACCTCGCCCGCTTACAGGCGGGTCAGACGGCGCTCGACGTCGGCTGTGGCGTCGGGACCACGGCTATTCAGATGGCGCGTCGGTTCGCAGCCGCCGTCACCGCCATCGACATCTCGCCGATCATGCTCGAGCGAGCCCGGCGCAACGTCCAGCGGGCTGGCCTCGGGCGGGAGATCGCGGTCGAGCAAGGCGACATCCTCGCCCTGCGATTCGCGGACAACACCTTCGACCGGGTGATCGCGGAGGCCGTCACGATGTTCGTCGATCGCCAGCGGGCCGCAAAAGAATTGGTACGCGTCTGCCGGCCGAATGGGATGGTGCTTGCCACCGAGTTTTTCTGGCGTGAGCCCCCGACCGAAGAAGCCCGCGAGATCTTCCTGGGTCAGGTGTGCCCAGGCATGCAGCTCGACAAGCTCGACGGCTGGGTCCGCATCTATAAGGATGCAGGCCTGTCTGCCATCGAGGTGCGATCCGGTCCCTTCGAGATGATGACGCCTCGCGGCTTCATCCAGGATGAAGGTTTCGTCAATGCCTTCGCCTGCATGCTTCGTGGTTTGTCGCGCGTGGCCTACGTGCGCAAGATGGCCTGGCTGATGCCGCGCATCACCAGGGCTGTTCCGTACCTCGGCTACATCCTGGTGGGTGGCGTCAAGCCGGCGACCTGATGAGCGGGCTCGCCGTCGATGTCGACAGCTCGGAAATCGTGCCGCTTGTCGACGAGGGGCTCGGAAACTCCGCCTATCTGGTGCCGCTTGGCGACGGCCGGGCTTTGGTCGTTGACCCCAGTCGGAATCCGGCCCCTTATCTGGAGCTGGCGCAACGCCTCAACCTGCGGATTGCGTTTGCGGTGGAGACGCATCTTCATGCCGATTTCGTCTCGGGCAGCCGCGAGCTGGCGGCATCTGGAGCCGCCATCCTCGCACCGGCGGCGTCGCATCTCGCCACCAGTTATCGAGCGCTCGAAGATGGGGAAGAGGTCGACCTCTGCGGTTTGACCCTTAGAGCGCTGGCCACCCCTGGGCACACACCCGAGCACCTCGCCTATCTCCTGCTTGACGGCACGCAGCCGCTAGTGCTGTTCAGCGGAGGCGCCGTCCTCCCCGGCGGTGCCGCGCGCCCCGATCTGATCGGCGCGGAGCAGACATTACCACTTGCCCATCAGCTCTATCGCTCCGCCCATCAGCGCCTGCGCGGGCTTCCTGATGACCTGCCTGTCTACCCGACTCACGGCGCTGGGTCGTTCTGTTCGGCCGGCACCGATGGGCCGCGGACAACGACCCTGGGGCGAGAGCGGCAGGATAGCCTGTTGTTTACTGCCCCGGCAGAGGACGCGTTCGTGCGCACCTTCCTCGACGGCCTGGGCACCTATCCGCCTTACTTCCTCCGTTTGCGTACGCTGAACCAGCGTGGCGCCCGCCTGTATGGTGTGAAGCCACCAGAACTCGCGCGGCTCTCGGCCGACGAATTTCGCCGCCAACAGGCGGCGGGGGCGATCGTGATCGACGTCCGCCCGTTTGTGGATTTTGCCCACGGCCATCTCCCGGCCGCCGTATCGATTGCGCTCCGTCCCGCCTTTGCCTCGTGGCTCGGCTGGATCGCGCCAGCGGAGCGGCCATTGGTTTTCGTTGTGGCAGCGGATCAGGACGAGAGAGATCTCGTCGAGCAGTGCTTGAAGATCGGATACGAAAACCTGGTCGGTGTGTTGGCGGGCGGTATCGACGCCTGGCAGGCGGCGGGGTTGCCCGTGTCGACGATTGCCATTCGCCAGGTCAACGAGGATCCGCAAGCTACGCCGCTCGATGTCCGCCAGGCGAACGAGTGGGCCAGTGGGCACATTCCTGGTGCGCAGCACGTTGAGCTAGGACGCGTGATGGCGGCGGCCGCCGCCATTCCAGCTGGGCCCCTCACCGTCTACTGCGGTCACGGCGAGCGGGCGATGACCGCCGCGAGCCTGCTCGAGGGTCAGGGTCGCGGGAGTCTGGCCGTTCTGGACGGCGGTTTCGACGCCTGGCGGAGTGCAAATCGGCCTATCGCCCTCGGATGACCGCCGCAGCAGCGAGCCCGCGAGCGATCGCGCTCGGGCTCCGGGCGAACCTCGCCCAGTTCAGCCTCCTTGTCGGCGTCAATGCGCTCGTCGGAGGCATGCTCGGGGAGGAACGCACGGTCCTCCCACTGCTCGCCACGCAGGTCTTCCACCTCACCGCTGTCACGGCGGCCCTCACCTTCATCGTTGCCTTTGGGGCGACCAAGGCTCTCACGAACTTCGCCGCCGGGCCACTCTCGGATCGCTTCGGTCGAAAGCCGGTCCTCGTCGCCGGCTGGGCCGCGGCGTTGCCCGTGCCGCTGCTGCTCATCTGGGCTCCGAGTTGGGGCTGGGTGATCCTCGCCAACGTCCTGCTCGGCATCAACCAGGGCTTTGCCTGGTCGATGACCGTCAACATGAAGATCGATCTCGTTGGCCCTGTGCGGCGCGGCCTGGCCATGGGCCTCAACGAAGCGGCGGGCTACGGCGCCCTAGCGGTGACCGCCTTCCTGACCGGGTTCGTCGCCCAACATGCGGGCCTTCGCCCGCAACCCTTCTTCTTCGGTCTGGCCTATGCAGGTCTGGGACTTGGCCTCTCAGTTTTCTTGGTGCGCGAGACGCGCGACCATGCCCGTTTCGAGGGTGCTGCCCGTCAGCGTGATCGTCAGCCGCCGGTGGTCACCATGCGCCGCGTCTTCGTCGACACGAGCTTCCGTGAGCGGGCGCTTTCCGCCAGTTGCGCGGCTGGTTTGACCAACAACCTCAATGACGGCATGGCGTGGGGACTGTTTCCGCTGTTCTTCGCTCGTCATGGGCTGTCGCTCGTGAGAATCGGCGTCCTCGTTGCCCTCTACCCGCTCGTCTGGGGCATGGGCCAGCTGGGCACGGGGGCGCTCTCCGATCGAATCGGGCGCAAGGGACTGATCGCCGCTGGGCTCGCCGTCCAGGCACTGTCGCTTGCGGTGATCGCCATCGGGCAAGGCTTTGCCATCTGGGTAATCGGGGCGATGGGCCTGGGCATTGGGACCGCCATGGCGTATCCGACGCTGCTCGCGGCGATCGGCGACGTAGCCCATCCCACGTGGCGGGCCTCGGCGGTCGGGGTCTACCGATTGTGGCGCGATGCGGGATTCGTGGTGGGCGCGCTACTATCCGGCGTCATCGCCGACCTCTTCGGGTTTGTCGCGGCGATTTGGGTCGTGGCCGTCATCACCCTGATCGGCGCGGCCATCGTCGCGGTCCGCATGTACGAGACGCACCCCAGGGCGGAGCGATCTAGTATGGTCCCCGACTAAACAAGTCGGGTCGTCGACGTGGACATGACCCCAAGGATGGTCGAGCGCAGTCGTCAGCTGGCTATACAGCTCGCGTTCCGCAATGTCGAATTCCACGAGGGGTTTGTCGAGAGCGCGCCGGTCGACGATGGCTGGGCCGACGTGGTAGGCATTATCCCCGGCGGTGTAGTCGAAGGGTCGGACGTGATGGGAGGAGAAAAGTGCCCGCCACCAAGGAAGACGTAGTTCGGCTCCGCGCGGCATACGAGGCAATGCGTACTGGCGATGTCACGCCGCTGGCCGAGTTAATGGACCAGAAGGTCCGATGGATCGGCAGCGACCGCCTTGGCGACCCGCCCCCTGAGTGCAACGGCCGGGAGGAGGCAACGGTCGTCCTCAGACGCGCTGTCGAGCGGATGGCGGCAAGGGATATCGAGACGGTTGCCATGGCCGGCGACCGGATACTTGCCGTGGCTTATTGGAATCAGGACCAGGGACCGCCCGGCGTCGACCGCGTTTACAACCTTCTCACGATGCGGGATGGACGAATCGCCAAGATCGAGGACTTCTTCGACCGCGCGGCCGCCGAGCGCGCCTTTTCTGGCCCGGAACAGAGCATGACTTAAGAGAGCCGAGCCCAGGATGCTCCTTCTGCGGCATGCATGGGAGCAGATGCCCTCGAGCTCGACCCGCGAACACCAAGCGCCGAGAGGCGCCTCCGCCCAGAGAGCGCATCGGCCTCAGGCTAAGCGCCGCCGAATCCGAGCGAGAGCGCCCTAGATCACTAGGCAGCGGCAGGAATTCGCAGGACGAACACGCTGCCCTTGCCGGGCTCGGTGCTGACAAGATCAAGCGATCCACCGTAGCGTTCAGCCAACTCGCGGCTGATCGAGAGCCCCAGACCCCTTCCGCTTTTCACCTTGTATTCCGGGTTTGCGTAGTGAACAAAACCCTCGAAGATCTTCTGCCTCATCGCGTCCGGAACGCCCCAGCCTCGATCCTTGACCATGACCCTGACGTCACTTCCGCCTTTGACCGTAATCTTCACCCAAGGTCTCTCGTCGCTATATGTCAGCGCATTGCTGATCAGGCTGTCGAGGATGTGAGCGAGCTGGTCGGGATCCACTTCTGCCGCGACGATTGCGGAGGGTACTTCATAAGAAAGGGTCGCCTGCTCCAGCGTTACTCGCGGCTCGGCGCGATCGACTGCCTTTCGCACTGCGTCTCGCACGTCGACAGGCATCAGCGCGGTCGGCGCCGTCCCGCTCTGCAGCCTGGCGGCCAGAAGCATCTCATCAATCAGGGCCACGACCTCTCGAGCCTTAAGCTGCATCGCCGCGATCGGATCCCGAAAGCGCTCAGGGAGCCGGCCGAACGTTTCGTCCTGGAGCATCGAGACGTAGCCAGCGATGACTGTCAAGGGCGTTCGCAGTTGGTGAGCCGCCGCGTTCATGAATTCTCGCCTTGCCTTGAGGGCCTCAGATAAACGCTCCGTTTGGGCCCGTAGCTCGATGCGCAGAAGAGCGGCCCGGTGCGATGGCACGCCCGCGAGCACAGCGGCAGCGAGCATGGCAGCGGCGAAGACACCGAGACGTAGAAGGTTGTCCGATGCGTAGGTAAAAAGATGGGTGGGTCTGGAATCGGCATAAGCAACGTAAGCCACCATGATCAGTCCGCTCGCCACCCCGGACCGAATGCCGTCGACGGCCGCGATCCCAACTACAACGACAAGAAAGACGGGAGCGAGATCCTGGATCGGGAACGACGTTCTCGTCAGCAGGTACGCGACGGCAACGACGACCAACGCGAAGACGGGTCCCCGGCTGGTCCGCCAGGCCCGATCCAGCCGATACCGGACTTTCGTATCCGATCGTCTGCTTACAAAAGATGATGCTGACGGCGCGTTCGCGCCCGCAGACGGGGGATGCGGCATCGGAGTCTCATCGCCGTCTTTTTCAGTTACGATCGACCGACTGACGCGCGATGCTGTGGTCTCTACCGGGTACCTCCTTCAATTAAGCGTGCCCTCTCCTTCGCGAAAGGACCGTAAGACTGAGAACCGGCCTCAGCGACAAGAGACGTATAGCGTAGCTCGGATCCGCCGCGAAATCATCGACAAATCCCCGATCCAGAGCGCGCGTGACTGGCGGGGAAACGAACACCACTAATAGCGGCACACATCGTGAACCGACCCACGGTTGACTCAGTTTGACCACATGTGCGGCGACGCATCGCAATCGCAATTGCGGCCTTCCAGCCCAGCAACGCTGTCAAATTCGCCGATAGCCAGACGTAGCTCCTAAAGCACCACCGCGAGTCAGAGGGGCGGGGCTAGGACGTGTATAGCGATGCGTGACATCGGATATCACGATGAGGCACCGGCCGTGGCGAAATCCGCTGAGCCTCCGCTGCGGCCCGGCCGCCGAGGACCGGCGCTCATCTCGGCCCTGGAGTTCATGACTTGTACGGGTGGGACGCCATTTGAACAAGTTTTGAGCCGACCGCTAAGAGCGTGAGGCCGCCCTAGCTGTAGCCAGCACATCGGAGCATACGGCCGGCATCCCTGTCTCGTCGGCGGCGCGCTGGGTGAGGACCACGACCGTGAGATCCTGCGACGGCACGTTCGACCATGTCGTGCCAAACCCACCGTCCCAGGAATATCGGCCATCATCGAGTACGGACACGCCATAGCCCCAGCCGCGGCCGTCGAGAAAGCTGAAGCCCGGCCAAACGTTCTCGCGCTGAGCCTGGGTGAGTTGGTTGCGGGTCATCTCGGCAACCGTCGGCGGTGCGAGGATCTGACCATCACGGCGGAGCAGCATCCGTCCGAACGCGACAACGTCGTCTACGGAGGAGACCAGGCCGGCGCCGCCGTCCGCGAACGCGGGCGGGCGCGACCATTGCCCGTCCGGCGCATCGGCCACCTCCAGATGGCCGTGCCGCCTCTCGTACGCGGTAGCGAGCCGATCGATGTTGGCTGCGTGGAATCCAGTGTCACGCATGCCGAGCGGGTCCAGCAGGCGCTCGCTCAGCACCTGATGAAATGGCGCCGCCGCGAGTCGCGACGCCAGCACGCCAAGGACCTGCGAGCCCGTTTGGTACAGCCAACGTTCCCCCGGTTGGGCAAGCAGCGGGAGCTCGCCGAGACGCGCTATCCAGGTGTCCGGGTCGGGCACGGTCGCGGGCTGCGGCGGGCCGAACGTCGCCAGCTCCCGTTCAACCGTCGCGGTGAAGATCGGCCAGGGCTCGGTTGCCATGAACATCGCGCCTTGCATACCGAAGCCCCAGGTGAAGGTGAGCAAGTCGCGTACCGTGATCGGGCGCTGCGCGGGAACAGTATCGTCGAGCGGACCATCGGGACGTCGCAGCACCCTGCGGTCGGCAAGCTCGGGCAGCCATCGACCGACCGGCTCGTCCAATCTCAGGAGGCCGTCGTCGACGAATGAGAGCACCGCGGCCGCGGTCATCGGCTTGGTGATCGATGTGATGCGAAAGAGCGTGTCGCGTTGCATCGGCGCCGCGCCGATCGCCATGACGCCCGCCACGGCAACGTGGACTGCCTTGCCGCGGGCAACGGCCGCCACGACTCCGGGCACCTGACCTTCCTCGACGGCAGCCTCCACGGTCGCATCGAACGAGGCGAGCGCACCGTCGTCGAAGCCGCTCGAGCCCTGCACGAAGGAAGTGTATGGAAGGTCATCAGGCTGGGGTTTCACCACCCCATCGGCCGCAATTTCCAAAAATATCCATACCCGACAGGCCGTGGACGGTTTGGGCTTTCGGCTGTCAGGCCGCCCGTACCTGGTTCCGGCCAACCGACTTTGCCCGGTAGAGCGCGCCGTCCGCCGCCTGGACCAGGCCCGCTGGTGTCTGGCTGTCCTCGGGCGTTGCGGCCACCCCCAAGCTGATCGTGAGCCGGGCTCCCTCATCAAAGAACTTGGTGCGCTCCACGATGCGGCGCAGCTCGGAATGACTGCTGAATTCACGCTCGGGGACGTCCTGCACGAGGCTCGCGTCTATCTCTGGATCGCGGGCTTGGCCTTCCTCTTTGCGCTGATTTTTCTGCTGGCCGAGCTGCTGTCGCCAAACCTCGTGACCTGGACTGGACGCTGTGTCCCGGCTTTCTTTGATGGAGGGGTGGCCCATTACACCGTGTCCGGTCAACAATTCACCGCCGATAATCCGCCGTTACACGATCGGTCGCCGCGGACGGTTACCGTCTGCTATTACCCAAGCGAGCCTGCCACTGGGTACATCGTGCATCCGGGCGCCTACTGGGTCGAGGGAGGCCTGATCGGTGGATCGTTCGCGCTGGCGATCGTTCTGGTCGCCGTAGGACTGCTGAGGGGCGCTCGCCGCCTGCACACCGTGCCAGAGCTTCCGCCGCTGCCGACATTCACACAGCGGTCGGGTTAGCCACCTTTCACAGGTGCGCCCCCAGTTTCTGGTCGGCCCGGGCGCGATCGTGGTTGACATCCTGGCGTTCTGGGTTCTCTTTTGGGCGTGGGCAACCAGCGAGCTCTACATCGGCTGGCGGTATCGGCTTCAGAGAGGCGCTGAAAGGCGTGATCGCGGCTCGCGGACCGTTCTCGTCGTATCGGTCTGGTTGGGGGTTGCGGTTGGATTCGGCTGCGCCATCTTGCTTCAGGGAGCCGCGATCCGGATCGGTGGGCACGCGATTTTCGCCCTGGGGCTCGCACTGATGCTGCTTGGCCTGGTCTTGCGCTGGTTCGCAATCTCTGTCCTCGGCCGGTCATTCACGGTCACGGTGGGGATCCGTGCTGAGCAGCCAGTGGTCGAGCGTGGACCATACCAGTACGTGCGACATCCGTCCTACACGGGCAGCCTGCTGACGATTGCGCGCATTCTCCTATGTTGCACCAACATGCTCTCGTTGCTGTCATTCCTACTCCCGGTCGCGGGTTACGCCTACCGCATCCGCGTCGAAGAGCAGGCCCTGATCGAGGGCCTCAGCGAGCCCTACCGCGCTTACATGCGCCGAACGAGGCGGCTGATTCCCTTTGTTCTCTAAGGTTCGTCAGGCCTGCGCGAGGATGCGACCGAACGCCTGCAAGTAGCTCGGGTCGCCGGCGCGATCCCGCATCACCCAGTACTCTGCGCCCCAGAAGAGGTAGGCAAGCAGCGCGGCTCCCGGTGCTGACCACGCCACCGCCGTGTCGTAGTTTCGGATCAGCTGTTCCGGCGGGCAGCTGTATGCGGCCCGCCGCTGGGGGTTTGGGGGCAGGGTGACCGCCTCCCAGGGCTCGGCCTGTCCCTCGGACACCATCAACTTCTTGCCGCGCGCCCGCACCGCTGCGAACAGACGCCCACGCCGCGCTCGCTCCCAGGGAAGGTCGGCGGTCTCGAGGTAGATGGTGCGGCGTCCAAGCCGCCGCATCGCGTGGCGCGGATAGTAATCGATCCCGACGATGTCCGCCAGTCGCGCGGCCAGGTCCAGCGAGTCACCCTGGTCGCGCGTGCGCCACCACTGGGTGAGTTGGACGATTGACGACGTCGGCAGGAAGCCGTTCATCAGAACTGGGCGCGACGCATCCGCTGCCAGCAGCGCCTCGAGCTCCCGCTCGACAAACGAGACCGAAAGTCGCCAGGAGTGCTCGACGCCGAGCGGGTCAACCGCCTCGTGCTCCAGCTGCCAGGCGACGATCGACCGGCGATCGCGATACTGCGTCACAAGCCGTGCGATGACCTCGGTCGCGCCGGCGAGCAGCACGGGGTAGGCGTCCGGCTCGATGAGCGAGCCTTCGCGCAGCGGCTTTTCGAGGTAATGGGAAGGCGCGAAGAACTCCGGATAGCCGAAGGTCTTTACCGCACCGACGGCAAGGATGACCTGCTTGCCCGCGCGCTCCGCAGCATCGAGCTGCCAATCGAGCTCGGATGTATCGAAGGTGCCGGCCCGCGGCTCGAGGCGATTCCAATATGCCCCCAGTCGGATCATCTCGAAGGGAAACGCGAGCAGCGTTTTCAGGGTGGCCGGCCCCTCCAATCCGAGGGCTTCGACCTGCCGGGGGCGGAAGCTGATGCCGAGGATCGTCGACCCGCGCGGCGCGATGGCCAGTTCGCTCCACGCCGTGGTCAGGGGTTGTTCGGGTCGCTTCAGTCGCAGCTCGGCCATCACGACACTTCGGTGAAGTATTCGAAGGGCCACGCGGTACTGGCGAGCCACGTTGGCACGAGCCGGCTCAATCCTTTGCGAATCGCATCGCGCTGACTGCGATGCGCCTGCCAGGCTCGCATTTTCGGTACGACAGCGGTTCCGATGAACAGGCGGTGCGTCGGCTGCGCCCGTCCCGCTTCGACCGCCGGGTCTCTTGCCATCTGGCCGATTAGGCGCAAGGCGCCGAGCACCCAACCCGGTAGCGTCACGTACCACATGGGAACGTCGAGCACCGATCGGTGCAACTCGGTCAGCATCGCCGAGCAGGCGACGTGATCCGGGTGGCCATCGAGACCGGCTAGGTCATAGGTCAGGATGAGATCAGGACGGATTTGCGGTACGGTCCGCGCGAGAACCGCCATTACCTGCTCACGCTGCTCGCGCAGTTGGCCGTCGCCGAAATCGTGGTGGATCACGCGCGTGATGCCGAGAATGTGAGCCGCACGGTCGGCTTCACCTCGGCGGGTCGTCCTAAGCCCGTTGTCCGGCGCGCCCGTCCGAGTGCCGCGCTCGCCGCCGGTGAGCAGCAGGAGGGTGACCGTGGCGCCGGCGTCGGCGAAGCGACGGAGCACGCCGCCGCAGGTGACGGTCTCATCATCGGGATGCGGAAAGACGACCAGGATGTTGGTGAACCGTCGAAGATCCCGGGCGGCGTTCCGCACCCTCAGCGCGCGCGGAGGCGGCGGCGGCCCAACCAGGCGAGCGGGGCGAGGATGCGCCTTACCAGGACGGCCGGTACGTTCGGGACCGAGACCTCGGGCTGATACTCGAGCAGAACCGCGGCCAGATCTGAAAGGCGTGGCAGCCGCGTGCCGAAGAAGTGGCCAGCGTGGGCGATGACCTCGTTCGCCTCGAAGAATTCCTGGGTACGGAGGGCAGGGCGCACTTCGACCCGCGCAAGAGAGGTCTCCGGACCGGGATTGCCGAACCAATGCGCCTCACCTTTCGGCACAACCACGCTCTCGCCCGGATTCACAAGGATGGTGCTGCCCGCAAAGCTGAACCGCATGCGGCCCTGGATAACCGTGAAGCGCTCCTCCTGGATCGGATGCGCGTGGCGGGCGGGAACGTGTCCGCCGGGAGGCAGGGAGAGATCGAAAGCGAGCAGCCGGCCGTCGGTTTCCCTGGCGCTGGTGCGGATCACGATCCGCTCACCACTGATCGGGTTTTGGATCACTCGCTCGGCGGCTTCGGGAGGGCTGCCCTGTCCGTCGCTCATCGACTCAATGCTAGCCACCTTCCCATCTTCGAAGAGCCCAGTAGTCCCCCTTGACCTACGGTACATTTGGATACCAAACGCATGACTGAGGTCTTCGTCCCGGTGCGGATCGAAGTGATGACGCTGGGCGAGGCGTGGATGGCGATCGCGTCGGCGATTCTGATCGGCGGTGTCGTCGGGAGTTGGGAGGGGCTGCCCATTCTCGAGGTGTTCCGCGCGACGCTCGAGGTAAATTCACCGAGGGTGGACGACCCGATCATTGCCCAGCACGGCGATCCCGAACGCCTGGCCTGGATGCACGCGAACTTTACCGACCACTCCCGAGTGGCAGAAGTCGGTGACGCCGACAGCTACGCGACGCGACTATACGACTACGCCCATGCGGGCCGCGACCAGATCCGTTGGGTGATCGGCCGACTGGCCGCCAATCCATGGGCGCGCGACGCGACGGTCACGACGTTCCAGCCACTAACCGACACCAGCTACATCCCCTGCGTTAGCCTGCTCGACTTCTGGCTGGTGATGGGTAAGCTGCAGCTCGCCGTCTACGCTCACGCGATCGACTTTGGTACGAAAGGCTATGCGAATCTCGTCGAGCTCGCGGCGCTGCAAACTCGCGTGGCTAGCGACCTCGGCGTCGGGGTCGGCCAGCTGACCATGACGGTGAAATCGGCCCATATCTATCAGACCGAGCTTGGCCAGATGCGACGCATCATCGCGGCGACATCGGGTCCGGTCGCCTGATCTGACGCCAGACTGGTACGGGTTCGTGCCGGCTTCTAATTGACTCGAACGGACGGGCTGGCGACCGTGACCTTTTTCCCGCCGCAGGACGGACAGGCATGGACGGTCACGAGCGTGGCGCCGACCAGGCTAACCACATGTTCGGTCACCGGCCGGACCATCTGCTGGCACCGCTCACAACGAACCAGTTCGGCTTCGCTTTTCTCTTCAGTCACGGCGGAGTCCCCTTCAGAGAGGGTAGTCCAGTTCAGCACAAGCGTCAAGGCAACGCCGGGCTCATCGCAAATGGAATAGCGATCCTGTGATCGCAAATTGCCTCGCGCCGTTGACGGTCAAGAACGCAAAAAGGGCGAGGGTGGCGCCAAGCAGACTGACGTTGCGGAAGAAGCTCCCCCCTGGGTCCGCCGCTATGCGGCGTCGGAAAAGGTCCAAAAGGGGTGGAAGAGGAGGGTGGTGGGGATCAGGAATGCTGCCAGCATCAGCCCTCCGACGTCGGGCCAGATGCCCGAGACCCTCGAGAGGATGGCGAGCACGAGCCAGACGCCGACAGGCCAGCCTGCCACGTAAGGACCGGGATCTTCCCCTTGGCCGTCGCCCTGGACGGGAATAACGCTGATCGTTCACACCGATACCCGCGCCGACTCAGATCTGGGAATCCCGAGCGGGCGTTTCGGCGCCTTTTGGCCGCGCGGCTGACAATAATGAGGTCATGCCGCAGCTCGACGGCAAGGCCCGTGCCGAGTTACCGGACAGCGCTTTCGCGTATATCGATGCACGCGGCCGCCGGCGCCTGCCGATCAACGACGAGGCGCATGTCCGCAACGCCCTCGCGCGCTTCAACCAGACGAGTTTCGAAGACGAAGCGGCGCGAGACCGGGCGCGAACCAGGCTGCTGAGGGCCGCCAAGAAGTTCGGCATCGTGCCCATCGGTTTCATGACCGGCCAGCTACGGTCGCAGAGCCGGCAGGCAGCCGCCGGTCAGGCCGTCATCGAGCTGGGCGCGATTGGCACGCCCGAACAGCTGGAAGAGCGGCTGCGCACGGTGCTTGGCGACCCGACGCTTTCGGTCCTGTACTGGTCCGAGTCGGTCGGGGCCTACCTGGACAGGACCGGGCAGGCTTCGGCCCTTCCTGGCGACAGCGATAGCCGCACTGTCACCCTGCTCGATCGATTTGGCCAGCCGATGACCGCCCTGGTCCACGACCGGGCCGTGCTCAAGGATCCCGACCTGGCCAGGTCGGTGACCGCCGCGGTCAAGCTCGCCATCGAAAACCAGTGGATGCACACCGAGATCCAGGCTCGCACCAGTGAGGCGCGCACGCTCCCGACCGGGTTCGTCACCTTCTTGTTCAGCGACATGGAAGACTCGACCGGACTCGTCCGACGCCTGGGCGAGCGATACGAGCGATTCCTGGCAGAGGTGCGACGCCTCCTCCGCGCCGCAATTGCGGCAGCTGGCGGTCGCGAGGTTGAAGTCCGCGCCGATGAGATGTTTGCGGTCTTCGAGCTGGCAGCGGCCGGAGTCGAAGCCGCGGTCGCGATCCAGCGCAACGTGCTCGCCCGTAGCTGGCCGGACCGCCTGCCGGTCAGGATTCGAATCGGCCTGCACGCGGGACGGCCGACGCTGACCGACACGGGATACCTCGGGCTAGCTGTTCACGGCGGCCCGGATCTGCTTCGCAAGTCACGGCGGCCAGATCCTGCTGTCGCGCGCGGTGGTCGAAGCCGTGGGAGGCGCCGGACCAGCCGGGATTCGTTTCAAAGACCTGGGTCAGCATCAGTTCCATGGACTCCCGGCGCCCGAGGCGATCTTCCAGGTGGAGGCGGATGACCTTCCAGCCATCTTCCCGCCGCCGAGGACGCTCGCCGCATCGCCCGCCAGGATCTAGCGGCGCGCGGCTATCGGCTCGCCGTTGCGGCGCGCCAGTGCGCGGCCACGCGGTCGACAGCCAGCGCAGTCGGATAGATCGCGACCTCCTGAAGCACCGCGTTGTTGAAGAAGCCGTCGAAACGACGTCCAATGGACAGCGGACCGTCCGTCTGCGCGAGGGTCGCAACCGCCGGGTGCGAACCGTCGAGTTGGCCGTTGACATACAGCGATGCAACGCTGCCGTCGTAGGTGGCGACCACGTAATACCAGGTGTTCAACGCCAGGGTCGTCGTGGAAACCACGGCGGGATCTGCACTTGCCGTGAGCCGAAACTCGAGCCGGCCGGTGTAGCTGTTGTTCAGCAGCTCGAAATAGTCCTTGGCCACAAAGATGCCGTAGCCGGATTCGCTGATCTTCTTGATCCAGAGCTCGATCGTGATCCGGGTGACCTTGAGGCTGGGTGAGCTCGGGACCTGGGCCGCGGCGGTATGGCCGTCGAATGCGACCGCCGTGGATTTGTCACCGGCCAACGCGCCTGGCTGACCGAGCTTGACGGCGCCGATGTAGGTGCCATCGTTTGCGTTGGTCGTAGCGTCGGTCATGGTGGTACCTGATGTTTCGCCCATGCGCCAGTAGCCCCCCGGGGCATCGGCAAGGACGGCAGCGCTGTAGCTCGGCCGGGCGGTGGGCGTCGCCGGCGCTCCCGGCCCTCCGGGAGCTGCCGCCGGGGTGGCCGCGCAGGCAGACAGGGAAACGGCGAGCAGCAGGAGCGGGATCGCCTTCCTCACCTCAATGCAACGGCCGCCGGTCCGAGCCCCTTGCAGAGGCGAGGACCAACCGGTACGGTCGGGCACACTCTGTGTTATGGCTAACCGGGTGACGCTCGCTCGGCTGCATCGTGAGATCCTATCGTGCACCCGCTGTGTGGCGGCCGGGTACCTTAAGGCGGCCGCGCCGGTACTCAGTGGATATGCCGACAACCGCATCATGCTGGTCGGCCAGGCACCGGGCGCGGTTGAGGCCGTTGAGCGGCTCCCCTTCCAGGGACGCTCGAGAAAGGTGCTGATGGCGTGGATGGAACGGGCTGGCTTTGGGTCGGAAGAGCAGGTCCGGCGGCGCGTCTACATAACGTCGATCACGAAGTGCTTTCCGGGAAAGGGCGTAGGGGGCGGAGACCGGCGCCCTGGCCGCGCCGAGGTCGACCTCTGCCGTCCGTACCTCGATCGCCAGCTCGCGCTGATCAAGCCCGACCTCGTGATCGCGGTTGGCGGGCTGGCCCACGAGCGCTTCCTGCCCGGCCGCCCGCTCGATCGCCTGGTCGGCCGCGTCTTCATCCTTTCCGGGGAGGAGGTGTCGTCGCGAACCCATGCCCGTCCCCTGCTCGTGCCGCTGCCGCATCCATCGGGTGCGAGCCGCTGGCTGAATGCCCCGGAAAACCGGATTCTGCTCGACCGCGCGTTGCGACGGCTGCGGCCGATCGTCCGCGGTTTGCTTGACGGTCAATAAGCGGGCGCATAAACTTCCGACAACATGCCGGAAGATCGGATACGCGACGCCGTCGAGCCTGAAGAGGCTCCGCCTGCGCCGCTGACCCATCCGGAGGAGGAGCCGGCCACCGGCAAATCGGCGGAGAGCATCCTGGCTGCCATTTTCTCCCCGGTCCCCGAGGCAAGCCCGCTGGAGCAGCTGGAGCAGACCATCCGGCATCCAAAGAAGCTGATCTACGTCGCCATGTCCAACCGCAACTTCTACTGGCGGATGCACGTCTCCAAGCTGGTGCTCGACGAAGGCTACGTGCCGATCAATCCCTTCATGCTCTTCGACTACTACCTGCTCCACACCGTGCCGAAGCAGCTGGTGCGCGAGGCGATCAACAACCTGCTCGCCCGCTGCGACGAAGTCTGGGTGTTCGGCACCATGAGCCTCGGCGTCAAGGTGCAGCTCGGAATCGCCAAGCGGCTGAAGAAACCGCTGCGCTTTTACGACATCGCCGACCTGCCGGAGCAGGTCTACCGGATCTCGGAGAAGCTGGCCCAGGAAGAAGGGCGGGACTGAGTATTTAGACGCGGGTGATCAGGTCCCGCTCCAGGCTCTTGCGCGTCTGGATCACCAGCTGCCGCAGCGACGGCCGCTCGACGACCGCCCACTCGATCTGACGGAGCGCACTGTAAAGACCCTTGAGGGCTTTGATCGCATCGCCCAGCTCGATGTCGGCGGGGGCCTGGATCTCGGTCAGCGGACGGCCGCTGCACCAGTCGTAAGTGAAGTTGACGTAATCGCCCGACAGCGGGCGGAAGTTCTCCTCGCCGCGGTCTTTCTCGCGCGCCGAGAAGCGGTAATAGATGATGCGTAAGCGCTTCTGGGCCAGGGCGATGGCGCTGGTCGGAAAGCGGCGGCGCGGACGCGGCCGATCGCGGTTGCGATCCTCGGCGGTAACCATGACCAGCGATGCCGCCAGCTCCGCGGGGGTGAGCTCTTCCAGCCAGCCGTCGGCGATCGCCTCGGTGATGATCAGGCTGTTCTCGCCGTAGATGCGGGACGCGAGTAGGCCTTTCTCGGTTGGGGCATCGCTCTCCAGAAAACCGAGCTCGCCGAGCACACCACGCAAGGCGTGCATCCGCCGGCGGTATTCGCCCTCGCTGCGCTGGGCGTCCTGTTGCGAAACGCGGATCCGTGCTCGCAAGTCCTTCACCTCGGCGTGGTGGGCCCGGTGCTCGGCGAGGAACGGGCTCTTGCGGCAGGGCAACTCGTAGATCTTTTGCTGCCAGACCTGCACCTGGTCTTTGAGCTCACGCAGCGTGTGGCCGCCGGCATCCCGGCCGGCGACCTGCCGCCGCCGGCCGCGACCACGACCCTGCCAATGGTCCCGCTTCATCCGACGCATCTGCACACGGAGCGAGGCGATCTCCTCCTCGGCGCGGATGAAGGAACTGAAAGTCCGCTCGGTGCAGCACGGATCACCCTCCGCCTGGAACCGACTCGACGTAACGTCCGCGAGGCGCTGGACAAGGTTGGCCAGCCGGGCATCGAGGTTGCCGCGAGCCACCGTCTTCTGGTACTGGCCAAAGGACTGCTCCATCAGCGCGTCGACCTCTTCCGGCGGGTGGTAGCGCAGCAGGTTGAGCACCATGTTGTAGGTCGGCGCGAACTTGCTCTCCACCGTCATCTCTTCGCCGGTCGCCGCCTCGTAGATGGTGCCGATGTCGACGTCGGGTTCCTTGAGGATCACGCCATGCCCGATCGGGTCGATGCCGCGCCGTCCCGCCCGTCCCATCAGCTGCGTCAACTCCCCGGAAGTGAGCGGGGCGAAGTCGCGGCCGTCGAACTTGGTGAAGGACGAAACGACGCAGGCGCGGGCCGGCATGTGGATGCCAAGCGACAGCGTCTCGGTTGCGAACACAACTTTGATCAAGCCGTGCTGGAACAGTTCTTCGACGAGCTCCTTCAGGTAGGGGAGGAGACCGGCGTGGTGCATGGCCAACCCACGACGGAGCGTCTCGCCGTCGAGGAGCCCACGGTAGAGCCTGGCTTCGTCCGGATCCTCGATCTGGTCCAGGCGAGCTTTTACCACCTGGTCGATGATGGCTTTCTCTGCATCGGTGGTCAGGTCGAAGCCGTGCGCGGCGCAGCGGGCGAGCGCCTCGCGGCAGCCGCGCCGGGAAAAGATGAAATAGATCGCGGGCACGAACTCTCGCTGTCGCAGGCGATCGACCACCGGCAGCAGGTCGTTCTCCGGCGGCCGCCGGAACTGCGACAGTCGCCGGTCGGTCGAATCCTCGGACTGCGTCCGCTGCCGGGTCTCTCGTGGAATTGCGCCCTGGTCATCGAGCAGCGGGTAGAAGTCGTTGCGCATGGCGAGCCAAAGCCGCAGCTCGACCGGTCGCTTCGTGACGCTGACGGTGGCGATGTCACCCCGCCGTTGACTCATCCAGCCCGCCACTTCCTCGAAGTTGCTGATGGTCGCCGAAAGGCCGATGAACTTGATGTGCTGCGGAGCCTGGATGATGATCTCCTCCCAGACCGCGCCGCGCGGGAAGTCGTCGATGTAATGCACCTCGTCGAGGATGACGTAGTGAACGCGCTGCAGCCGCTGCGGGTCCTCATAAATCAGGTTGCGCAGGATCTCCGTGGTCATGACCACGACCGGCGCCGACGGGTTGATGCTGTTTTCGCCGGTCACCAGTCCGACGTAGGCTTCCCCGTGGAGGCGTTGGTAGTCGCGAAACTTCTGATTGGATAGCGCCTTGAGCGGAGTGGTGTAGATGGCGCGGGCGTCCGTTTCCAGCGCCCGATAGATGGCATAGTCGGCGATCACGGTCTTGCCCGAGCTGGTCGGCGCCGAGACCAGCACACCCTGGTGGGCTTCGAGCTTTTCGATCGCCTCGACCTGAAATGGATCGAGGGGCCAGGGGAGGGTCGCCTGAAATGCGTCGATCAGCGATTGGGGCGTCGTGCTAATGGGTTGGCTCAACGTGAACCCATCGTAGGGAGTTCGCCGGCGATCGAGTTGGGCTCAGTCGCCTGGGGGAACCCGGGGCAACGACTGAAGGCGACGATCCAGCTCCGCCACCTCGTCCGGACTCAGCGATCGCGATGGTCGCGCAACCGTGGGATCGTCGATGATGCCCCACGATCGCAGGACGTGCTTGAGGCTGCTCAGGGTGGCGGCATTGGCGGACCCGCCGCGGGCGACCTCTGCCAGGTCGTCGTAGCGCGTCGCCAGGGCCTGCGCCGCTCGGGCGCCGGCCCAATCGCCCGCCACGGCCGATTCGTACGCCATCACGCAGGCCCGTGGCACAACATTGGAATTGGCGGGGATGGCCCCGTGAGCACCGGCCACGACGCCGACATCGATCAGGGTGCGGGTTCCGAGAAAAAGGCGGAACTGCGACTCGCGTCCCTCCTCGCGAATCGCCGCCGCCAGCGAGCGAAACCACTGGAGATCGTTCTGGCTATCCTTGATGCCCGAGGCGGTGCCCTCACGCGCCAGCTGTAACGTGGCTTCCAACGTCATGCGAACCTTGACCGTCTGTGGGATGTTGTAGATGAAGAGTGGCTGCTCGGGGAACGCCAGCTTGAGGGCTCGATAGTGGGTCATGACCTCGTCCATCGAATGCAGGTAGTAATGCGGCGGCGTGCAGGCCAGTGCATCCGCACCAGCCTCGACGGCGTGCCGCGCATGACGCAGCGCGAGCGCGGTCGAGCTGTCGCCAACGTTCGCGATCACTGGAACGCGACCGGCGACATGGTCGACGGTGAGGGCCACCGCCCGCGCACGCTCGGTCTCGAGCAGCAAGGGAAACTCGCCGGTCGTGCCCATCACCCAGATGCCGTGCACCCCGCCGTCGACCAGGAAGTCGATCAAGCGGTTCAGTGATGCCTGGTCGATCCTCTCGTCGTGGTTTAAGGGCGTCAGCATCGGGCAGAAGATGCCGTGGAAGGGCGCCATCGCTAGGATCGCTTCTTCAGCGGGCCCACCAGCTCAGCCGTGGCCGAGCGATCGCGATCCTTGAGCCAGCGCAACCGAGTCTCCTCGACCTCTTCGGTATAGCGCTGCCGGCAGCGGCGCATCGCCTTGGCGACGGCGTTGCGGACCAGGGGCTCGGGGCCCTTGGCGAGGCGTTCGAGGATCGACTTTGCCGCCGGCCAATGGAAAGATCCGATGGCGCTGGAGAAGGCCATCGCCACATTCCAGCGGACCATCTGGTCCCGGTCTTTTGACCATTCGCGCAAGGCACGCAGCGTTTCCTCGGGGTCGACGCGGAGCAGCGCGTCGCCGAGGGTGTAGGCGCCGAGGTTTCGCCGGACGTAGGGCTCGTCGTCGCGCAACAGCGGTTGGAGCAGCTGCAGCAGGTCCGGCACGCGCTCGGGCTTGTCGCGCCGTGCGGCGTACTTAACGGCCAGCACCACAGCACGACGAAGGTTCTCCGAGCGCGAGGACCGCAGCGTCTCGAGGCGCCCCCGGATTCGCTGGAAGTCGCGATCGAGCAATGTGCCGAGCAATCCGCCAGCGGCTTCCCGGACTTCCCAGTGCGGGTCCTCAGCGAGCGTCTCCGCGGTCCGCAAGACCATCACCGGGTCCTCGGGGTAGCGGCTGGCGAGCAACAAGCAGGCGACCTGTCGCGCCGTCGGCGAGGGTGAGCTGGCGAGTGCCTCGATCCAGCGGCTGGCCCGGCTCGACTGTTTCGCAAGCGCCACGGCCAGCCGCTCGCCGACCTGCTGCCGCAGTGCCGCCGGGCTTCCCGGCTGTCCGTGGTGCAGTTGCCCGTCGAGGGCGGCCACCACCCCGCCCGGATCATCGCGGGCGAGCGCGGCCAGCACGGCGGCGAGCGGACCCTGCTCCACCGTGCCGATGTCACCGACGCGCGCGGCCTGGCTCACGTCCTGAGGATTTCGATGCGATGCTGATGCAAGACGGCGCCGCCGTTGTGTTCTTCAGCGAAGTCGACGACTTTGCTCATCACCTCATTGGCGTGCCGGCTGTCGTTGGTGGCGCAAGTCACCCCGATCGCCAGCGTCTGCCAGCGGTCCAGGTCGGCCACTTCGGCGACCGAGACGTTGAAGCGGCTACGAATTCGTTGCACCAATGAGCGGCTCACCTGGCGTTTTCCCTTGAGGCTGTGGTTTTCCGGCAATTGGAAGATGAGCTCGCATGTGCCCACAACCATATCTCCATAGGATACGTAACATCTCGAAAAAGGTTGATGGCGCTTGGAAAAGGTCTCTTATAGTGGCGGCATGAGCGCCGCCTGGCGGGCGTCCGAGCCCGCGCCCCAGCCGATGAATCTGCCGGAGACGGTGCCGGCGCTCTTCCAGCACACGGCGGCGCGCCGTCCTGATCAACCCGCGCTCTTCTTCAAGTCGGGCGACCGCTGGGTGCCCATCAACTGGTCGGAATACGGCCTGGCGGTGAAGCGGCTGGGCAACGCCCTGCTGGCGGAGGGCCTTCACCCCCAGGATCGGGTGGCCATCTGGTCGGCGAACCGGCCCGAATGGCAGATTGCGGACCTCGCGATCCTTCATGCCGGCCTCGTCACGGTCGCCATCTACCAGACGCTGGCGCCGGACCAGGTGAAGTATTTGCTCAGCCACTCGGAGTCGAAGGTCCTCATCGTCGAGGATGCCAAGCTGTTCGACCAGGTTTGGGCGCTGCGTCGCGAGCTGCCGGCGTTGCAGCGCGTTATTCTGCTCCAGGGCGACGTTCCCGGGGTGGAAGGATGGGCGATCAGCTGGGAGCAAGCGCTGCGGCGCGGCGACGAGTTCGGTCGCGGGCGGCCGGGTCTACTCGCCAGTCGGTGGCAGGCGGTGCAGCCGGAGGATACCGCCAGCCTGATCTACACCTCGGGCACGACCGGCATCCCGAAGGCTGCCATGCTGACCCATCGCAACCTCACGTGGACCGCGATCGCAACCCTTACGTGTTTTCGGGGCGACGCCAATGATCGGGTCGTCTCCTACCTGCCGCTCGCGCACATTCTCGAGCGCGTAGTCAGCCATCTTCGCCAACTCTGTACCGGCTGCCAGGTCTACTTCTGTCCCAACATCGACCAGGTGAGGGAGGTGGTGCACGAGGTGCGGCCCACCTACTTCACCTCGGTGCCGCGGCTCTGGGAAAAGATGTTTGCCGGGATTCGCGCCGAAATGGACAAGGTCCGCGGCCCGCGGCGTGTCATCCGGGATTGGGCGCTGTTGATGGGCGCGTTGCGAACCGCCGGCTACGAGCATGGCAAGGCGCCGTCGCCCTGGGTGGCGTGGCAATGGAAGCTGGCCGACCGCCTGGTGTTCAGCAAGATCCGGGAGAGGCTCGGGTTCGACAAGGTCGAGGTCTGCATCAGTGGGTCGGCGGCCGTATCCCCCGATATCCTGCGGTTCTTCTATGGCCTTGGCATCGAGATTCTCGAGGGCTACGGTCTGACCGAGACGACCGCGCCTGCCAGCTTCAACCGGCCGGGCCAGGCTCGCTTCGGCACCGTCGGCCCGGCGCTGCCCGGGGTCGGGATCCGTATCGCCCCCGACGGCGAGATCCTGGTACAGGGCAACAGCGTGTTCAGCGGCTACTTCAAGGACGTGAAGGCGACGCGCGAGGCCCTGGTGGAGGGGTGGCTTCACACCGGCGACATCGGGGAACTCGACAAGGACGGTTTCCTCAAGATCACCGACCGAAAGAAGGATCTCTTCAAGACGTCCGGCGGGAAATACGTCGCACCAGGTGCGATGGAAACCAGCCTTCGCGACCATCGCGGCATCGCGCAGGCGGTCGTGCTGGGCGATCGACGCCCCTTCGTGGCGGCACTGATCACGCTCGATCCGGACGTCGCCGAAACCAACGCGGGCCCGAGCGATCCGCGGGCGCAGCGCCTGGTCGACGAAGCGGTCGCCGACGTCAACCGCGGGCTATCTCATCCCGAACAGATCAAAAAGTGGACGATTCTCGATGCCGACTTCGTCGTCGGCGACGAATTGACCCCCACGATGAAGGTCAAGCGGAAGCGCATCGCCGAAAAGTACGGGGCCGAGATCGAAGCGCTTTACGGTGAAAAGAAGACTGCCTGAGCCGATCGCCAAGATCGGTTGGATTCAGACCGATTGTCATGACCCTGAGGCGCTTGCCGCCTTCTGGGGAGCCGTGCTCGGGGTCGACGTTGAGGACCGTTTTGGCGACCCACCGCAATACGTCAATCTCGCTCCCGCGACGCCGGACGGACCGCGGGTCTGCTTTCAACGGGTGCCGGAGGCCAAGGCGACGAAAAATCGGGTTCACCTCGATGTCGCCGTCCAGGATGTCGATGCTGCGGCTTCACGCGTTATCGAACTCGGAGGGACGAGGCTCCCCTACGACGATTACCACGAAGATGGATACAGCTGGCGAATCATGGCTGACCCCGAGGGGAACGAGTTCTGCCTCATCTACGGCCAATATCAGCCAGGACCAACCTGGTAGCGGAACACCACGAGAATCGCCGACGTGCGGAGTCGTTCGGGGAAGACGCCGAGCGCTACGATCGGGCGCGACCCTCGTACCCTGCCGTGCTGGTCGACGAACTGCTGGCCAACAAGCCGGCCCGAGTGCTCGACGTTGGTTGCGGAACAGGCAAAGTGGCGCGCCTGTTCCTGGCCAGGGGCTGCGAGGTGCTCGGGGTCGAGCCGGACTCGCGGATGGCCCGCGTGGCCAGATCGCACGGCATCCCGGTGGAGGTCGCAACCTTCGAGCTCTGGAATCCGGCGCATCGCATGTTCGATCTTGTGGTTTGCGGACAGGCATGGCATTGGGTCGATCCGTCGCGAGGCCCGCAACGAGCCGCGTCTGTTCTTAAGCCGGGGGGAAGGCTGGCGATCTTCTGGAATCGGGGCGGGCACGACGCCCCGACACAGGCCGCGCTCAATCAGGCTTATGTACGATTCGCGCCAGCGCTCATCGCCAAGGAACCGGTCCCGCTAGGTAACCAGCCGTCGCACAGATCCGACGACATAGCCGCGATTGACGCTAGTCACTTATTTGCTCCCTGCCAGCTCCGCACCTACGGGTGGATGCAGCGGTATTCGCGCGAGGGATGGCTTGACCAGCTGGGTACACACAGCGACCACATCGCGCTCGAGCCGCAGCAACGTGCCGCGTTGCTCGATGCTGTCGGTATCGCCATCGACCGCCTGGGCGGCTCGATCACGCTTTACTACGAAACCGAGCTCATCATCGCCCAGCGCATCGCCTGATCGACCGGCGCCCAGACGGGTTCCTCATTGGTCGAATAGTCGCCGCCGCAGCAGCGCTTGCTCAGCTGGGTTACCGGTGAGGTCGAGTGCTCGTAACTGCGCGGCCCGCGCCTGTTCGCGGCGGCCAAGCTCGGTGAGCATCTCGCCCCGCGCGGCATGGAAAAGGTGGTAACCGTCTAGTACCGGAGCGATCTCCTCGAGCTCATGCAATGCCGCCGCCGCGCCGTCGACCTTCCAGACCGCGATGGTGCGGTTGAGCCGGACGACCGGAGACGGCGCTATGGCCATCAGCATGTCGTAGAGGACAACGATCTGCTGCCAGTCTGTCGCCTCGAAGCTCGGCGCCTCGGCGTGGCAGGCGGCGATCGCCGCCTCAATCTGGTAGGGGCCGGGCCGGCCCAGATGCCCGGCGCGCTCAATGAGGACAATCGCTTCGGTAATCTGAGCACGATCCCAGAGGCCCCGGTCCTGATCGGCCAGGAGCACCATCTCGCCGGAGAGATTGAACCGCGACGCGCCACGGGCAAGGTGCAGCTTCATCAACGCCAGCAGCCCGAGGACTTCCGGCTCGTCCGGCAGTAACTTGGTCAGGAGGCGGACTAGCCATTGCGCATCCTCTGCGAGATTGCGCTGCGAAGAAACCGCGCCGAGGGTTGAAAGGTGGCCCTCATTGAACAGCAGGTAGAGCACAGCGAGAACCTCGCTGAGGCGTTCGCCCAGCTCAGGCCTGGAGGGCACGCGAAACGGAATTCCCGCCAACCCGATCTTGCGCTTTGCTCGCACCAGCCTCTGGGCAACCGTCGCCTCCGGAGCCACGAATGCCCGGGCGATCTCCGCGGTCGTAAAACCGCAAACAGCGCGAAGGGTCAACGCGACCTGCGCCTCGCGTGACAGAGCGGGATGGCAACAGATGAGGATCAGGCGAAGCCGGTCGTCTTGCTCATCGGGTTGAGGCTCGACCGTCAGTCGCGCGAGTTTTCGGCGATAACGCTGATCGCGCTCAAGCTGGTTGAGGACACGCCGTGTTGCCACCGTCTGTAGCCAGGCACCAGGGTTTGCCGGAACGCCGTCGCGCGGCCAACTTTCCAGCGCGGCGACCACCGCGTCCTGGGTGCACTCTTCCGCCAGGTCAAAATCGCCGAATCGCCGCATCAGCGCCGCCGTAATCCGGCCGGCTTGCTCGCGAAAGACCTCAACCAGCGCAGCCTCGGCCGGCACGGCGGCGCTTCTCATTCCAAGTTAGCGCTGCTGAATGACCGGCCTGATCTCGACCGTCCCGCGTCCAGGCCAGCTTTTGGCCATGGCCAGCGCCTCATCGAGATTGGCGACATCGACCTCGGTGTATCCGCCGACAATCTCCTTGCCTTCGAGGAAGAGACCGTCTTTGACGATCGGCTTGCCGTCCGACTGGAATCGAACCGTCGTCGCTGACTCGGGGCCCTGCAACTGGTTGCCGGGTCCGAGACGTGCGTGGTTCTCCGCGAACCAGCGCCCGACCTGCGCGTACCTCTGCTTGAGTTCCTCCGGGCTCAGCGCGTCGAAGGCGGCCTGGTCGGCCGCCGTTCCACAGAACAGAAACACGTATTTCATCTGTTCACCTCCAACCCTTACGACAAACGGGCACCCCGAGAAATCGACATGCGCCTTCCCTGTAAATGCAACGGTTCATTACCGGATCCGCAGATACGGGTTGCCGATGCGCTCGGCGCCGATCGTTGTATTGGGGCCATGGCCTGGATAAACGACCGTATTGTCGGGAAGCGTCAGCAGTTGCCCGTGCAGGCTGAGCAACATTTGTTGCGGGCTGGAGCCGGGCAAGTCGACGCGACCGATCTTTCCGGCGAGCAGCGTGTCGCCGGTAAAGAGATGGTTGCCCACCTTGTACGTAAGACCGCCCGGGGTATGGCCCGGGGTGATCAGGACAGCCAGGGCGAACTCGCCGAACGGCAGCGTATCCATAGAGACCAGGTAGCGCTCGGCCGACTTCAGGTAGGTAGTCGCGTCCGCCAGGTGCATGGCCGTCGTCGCCTGAGTCGCGGCCTTCACCGCGTCCTTCGCGCCGGTATGACCCGGATGGGCATGGGTGAAGACGATCCACTTCACGTCGAGGCCGTCGAGCTGAGAAAGGATTTTCGGCGCGTCGTCGCCGGGGTCGATCACCACGGCTTCCCTGGTATCGGCGCAAGCGACGACGTAGCAGTTGGTGTCTTTCTTGCCGACGTGCACCTTCTGAATCGAGAGACGGGCCATATTTCAAGATTAGTTCCAGCCCCCACCCTGCCCTCCCCCAGAGGGGGAGGGAAAACCCGTGGCGGCTTGATACCCTTTGAGCAGTGGCTGAAGCGCGCCAGGTCGTCAAGTACACCTTCCTGAAAGTTGACCCGGCGGTGCTCGGCTGGGCAATCGACGAGCGGGAGGCTGCCGTCCACGAGTTCACGGATCTGCTCGAGGCCGGGCCGACGGCAGGGTCGCTCCTCGCCTACTCGACCGTGGGGCTCCGTGGCGATTGCGACCTCCTGATCTGGCAGGCCGCCGACACGGTCGACGCGATCCAGCGCGCCGAGTCCCAATGGCGCGGCACGCGCCTCGGGTCGTATTTGCCGGTCGCCCACTCCTTCCTGGCGATGATGCGCCCCTCCCCGTACCTGGGCCGCCACAAACATCCGGACCAGGAGGGGCGGCGCACCCGTCTGAAACCGGCCGGCGGGCGCTACCTCTTCGTCTATCCCATGGTGAAAAAGCGCACCTGGTACCGCCTGCCGTACGAGAAGCGCAAGGCGATGATGGTCGAGCACTTCGCCATCGGCCACCGCTATCCACAAGTCAAGATCAACACGGCGTACTCGTTTGGCCTGGACGACCAGGAATTCATGGTGGCGTTCGAGTCTGACGAGCCGGCCGCCTTCCTCGACCTGGTCATGGAGCTGCGCGAATCGCAGGCCAGCCGTTACACGGAGCGGGAGACGCCGATCTTCACCTGCGTGCTGATGCCGCCCGCCGAAGCCCTGCAACTCGCACTCGGGCTCAACGTTCGGGATCGGGACGCGGAGCGCGACCTTCAGAAAAAGGTCAGCCTGATCGCGGGCGGATGAGGACGGTCGAGGCGGGCGAAGTCGGCCGGCCGGCGGCCGATCACCTCATGCCGCCCCTGGTTCGGGCCGCCCGCCGCGAAGCGGTCGATCGACGTCCGGTCTGGTTCATGCGGCAGGCCGGTCGCTCGCTCCCTGAGTACCGGAAGATCCGCGAATCCTACGACCTCTTCACGATCTGCCAGAACCCGGAGCTGTGCGCCGAGGTGACCCTCCAGCCGGTGCGGCGTCTCGGCGTGGATGGGGCGGTGCTTTTCGCCGACATCATGCTCCCGATTGCCTTTGGGCTGGGCGTCGGGCTGCAGCTGGTGGACGGGGTTGGGCCGGTGGTCGAACACCCGATTCGCGCGCAGGCCGACATAGATAGGTTGCAGTCGACGCCTGCCGCGGAAGCGGTTCCCTTCGTACTCAAAGCGATCGAATTGCTCCGCCGCCAGCTGGATCCCTCGGTCGCCGTCATCGGCTTCTCGGGGGCGCCCTTCACCCTGGCCGGTTACCTGATCGAGGGCAAACCGTCCCGCGAGTTCCTCAAGACCAAGACCATGATGTACGCCGAACCGGCACTCTGGGATGGGCTCATGACACGCCTCTCACGGCTGGTGCTCGAGTACCTAGTCGCGCAGATCGACGCGGGCGCCCAATTGGTCCAGGTCTTCGACAGCTGGGTCGGTGCGCTGTCGCCTTCCGACTACCGGCGCTACGTCCTCCCGTACATGACCAGCATCTTCAGCGGCCTGCAACGCGTCGGGACACCTTCGATCCATTTCGGGACAGGCAGCGCCGGCATCCTTTCATTGATGCGCGAGGCCGGCGGCGACGTGATCGGCGTGGATTGGCGGATCGACCTGGGCGAGGCGTGGCGCGTGATTGGATACGACCGCGGCATCCAGGGCAACCTGGATCCCGCCCTGTTGCTCGGCCCCTGGCCCGTGATCGAAGATGGGGCGCGCGGGGTGATCGAGGCCGCGGGCGGCCGCCCCGGCCATATCTTCAACCTCGGTCACGGCGTGCTCCCCGACAGTCCGGTCGAGCACCTGCAGCGGCTGGTGGAGTACGTCCATGCCGCCTAAACACACCGCCGTCCTTCTGATGGCGTATGGCAGCCCGAATCGCCTGGAGGACGTCGAACCCTACTTCACGGATATCCGGGGCGGACGAACCCCGTCGCCCGAGGCGGTCGAGGAGCTGAGGTCGCGCTACCGGCGGGTCGGGGTGCCGACCCCTCTGTTGGCGGTCTCGTTGGAGCTCGGCCGCGAGCTCGAACGTCGCCTGAACCTCGATCCTCCCGACGACGAGATCTACACGGTGCACCTCGGCATGAAGCACTGGACGCCTCGTATCGCCGAGGCGGTCGAGGAGGTGGTGGAGAGTGGAGCCGACCGGATGATCGCGATCGTGCTGGCCCCGCATTACTCGACGATCAGCACTGAAGGCTACCGTCGGAAGATCGCAGCCGCCCTCGCGGGCGCGCGCGCCAGGACCACGACCAGCGGCTCGGCCTCACCCCTGAGCCTCGACTTCGTCGAGAGCTGGAACGAGCTGGACGGCTACCTCGACGCCCTGGCCGAAAACGTGCGGAAGGTCCGGGCGGAGTTCGCCCACCCCGAGGATGTGGTGGCGGTCTTTACGGCGCACAGCCTGCCTGCGCGCATCCTTAATGAAGGTGATCCCTACCAGGATCAGCTATTGCGTACGTCGGAGTTGGTCGCGCGGCGAGCGGGCATCGAGCAGTGGCGCTTCTCCTACCAGAGCCAGAGTCACACGGGCGAGCCGTGGCTCGGTCCTGACCTGGTCGACACCGTCGAAGAACTGGCCGCGCAGGGCCACCGCGCGATCCTGGTCGCCTCGGTCGGGTTCATCGCCGACCATCTCGAGATCTTTTACGACATCGACATCGAGGCGAAGGAGAAGGCCGATGCGCTCGGCATCGAGCTGCGGCGCACGCCGATGCTCAATGCCGACCCGCGCCTGGCGGAGGCGCTGCACGCATTAGTCGCGCAGCGGGTCACTGCTGCGTCGGCGGTCCGCTCGTGAGCGGAGCCCCCACCCTGCCCTCGCCGAACGTCTCAAACGCTCGCCTGGCACTTAAGCGCCGCTCGCGTGGGCCGACGGGCCCGGCAAGCGGGGGAGGGGTTCTTGGGGTTCTGTCTTCCCCGGCAAGGGTTGGAGGGGTTCTTGGAGTTCTGCCTTCCCCGGCGAGCGGGGGAGGAGATAAACCAATAAAATAGCCTGCTCATGATGTTCCTCTCCCGCATGCTGGCGATCACGCGCGGCCATCGCGGCTTGCTGTCGATCGCGGTTTTGGGTTCGGTTCTGTACACGGCGCTCAGCATCCTGCCCGCCTTGATCATCCGGCAGATGCTGACCGCGCTCGCCCACCGGTCGCCGGCCTCCACGCTCGTGTGGCTCGGCCTCGCCATGGTCGGGGCGACCGCCCTGATGGCCATCAGTCGCTACCTGGAAGGCGGGTTCGGCCACATCGCCGCCTTCAAGGTCCTGCACGACATGCGGATGCGAATCTACGAGCAGCTGCAACGACTGTCGATGGGATATCACACCCGCCAGCAGTCGGGCACGATCGCGGCCAAGGTTATCGGCGACGTCGAGACCATCGAGTTCTTCACCGCGCACGCCGGCATCCAGCTGATCAGCGCGGCGACGGTCCCTTTGCTGATCGGCATCGTGATGTTGCTCGTCAACTGGCAGCTCGCGCTGGTGGCCCTTGCGCCACTATTGCTGATCCTGCTCATCCTGGTGGCGTTTCGGCGGTCCGCCATTCAGGCCTTCAAGCGTTACCGCGACGAGCTGGGCCGGTTGAACGGGATCATCATCGACTACATCCAGGGCGTCGGCGTGCTGAAGGCATTTGGGGCGCTCGGCCATGCCCGCCGCGCTATCGATGAGCGGAGCGATGAGCTGAAGCAGGCTGCGACCCAAGCCAACCTTCTCCATACGTGGTACTTCTCCGGCGTCGAATGGATGGCCGCCATCCCGGTGGCGCTGGTGCTCTTGGTCGGGGGCCTGATGGCCAATGCCGGCCATCTCAGCGTCGCCAACCTCGTATTCTTCGTCTTCCTCACCACCCTCCTCTATCGACCGGTCACCGAGCTCAACCGGCAGCTCGAAGGTCTTCGCAATGCGGAAGCCGCCACCGACCGGATCTTCGAGATCTTGAATACGCCGGTTGACGTGCAGGATTCCCCGGCCGCGCGGGTTCCGCAGCAGCCGAGCTATGACATCACGCTCGACCAGGTGACCTTCTCCTATGAGTCGGGGCGACCCGTTCTCCACGACGTGTCGATCGACCTGAACGAAGGCACGGTACTCGCCCTGGTCGGGCCGAGCGGCGCAGGCAAGACGACGGTGGCGAACCTGATCGCCCGCTTCTGGGACCCGCAGGAGGGCGCAGTGCGGCTCGGGGGTGTCGATCTCCGTGAGCTACCACTGGAGTACGTCCATCGCTCGATCAGCCTGGTGCTGCAGGACGTGTTTCTCTTCAACGACACCGTCAAAGCCAACATCAAGATGGGGAACCCGGACGCGAGCGACGTGCAGGTCGAGGAGGCGGCGCGCGCCGCCTACGCGCACGAGTTCGTCGAGGAACTGCCGAAGGGCTACGACACGCTGCTCGGCGAGCGAGGCGTCAGGCTGTCCGGCGGGCAAAAGCAGCGCATCTCGATTGCCCGGGCCCTGCTGCACGACGCGCCGATCTTGATCCTGGACGAAGCGACCTCATCGGTGGACCCCGAGGCGGAACACCTGATCCAGTCGGCGCTCGCCCGGCTGGTCGCCGAGCGGACCGTGTTGGTCATCGCCCACCGACTCTCGACCATCCGGCAGGCGACCGAGATTGTGGTCCTGGACAACGGGCGCGTGGTGCAGCGTGGCCGCCACGATGAGCTGGTCGACGCGCCTGGTCTCTATGCGACCCTCTACCGAGCGCAGCAGGTGGCCCGCCGTTGGGATGTTGCAACGTCGCAACGCGCCGAGGAAGACCGGCTGCCGCAAGCCGTCGAGTAAGGCCCCCAGCCAGCCCTCCCCCAGCGGGGGGAGGAAATCTGAACGAGGTGCCGTTATGGAGTGGACGGCCATGCCAAGCATTACCGGCGAGGACCTTGCCGCCCGAGCCTTCGCCGCGGGCGCCTACGATTTTTCGCCGCTGCTCGACGCGCCCGGCGCGTTGCTTTGCCGGCCGGCTCGGCATGGGGTTCGCCTGCTCGTGCTGCCTACGCTCGCGATTCCCGATGCCGCGTTGGACGCCCTACTCGCGTGGCGGCTCGGGCAGTACCTATTGACCGGTTTCTATGACGTCGCGGCGGTTGCTCAGCGCGCCATGACCGGGGAGCCTCGCGAGCAGGTCCACGACCGCGACCTCCACGCGATGGCGCTCGATGATGAGGGCCAGATTCTGTGCTACCTGACCCTCAAGCAGCCGGCCGGTTTGGGTCCAGATTCGGAGTGGACCTTCCGCGACGGCGAACGGCCGCTTTTTCCCAGCGAGGAGATCCATGGTCGGCGCTGGCAGGGCCGGATCACCGGTGTCGACGAAATTTCGGCAGCCAGCTGCTGGGAACTCGCCCGCTTCGTGAAGGATCAACGCCGGAGCGCGGACGCGATCACGATGCGAGCACCTCTGGAGATCGCGCTCGGGGTGGCTCGCCTGGCGCGACACCCGACGTACCACGGTATGCGCCTGGTCATCGGTGACCTCGACCCGGAGGTGGCACTACGGAATGTGCGTTTTTTCTACGTACCGGTTGCTACCTTCCCCGCCCATCGGGTGGAGCTGCCCACCGGGAGTTTGCTCGCCCCCCGCTATCGAGATCATCAGACCGCCCCCTTCATCGGGTCGGTTGCCGACGTCGATTACGCGACCTACATCCGGTGGGCCGACATCAGTCTCGCGCTGTCCTGCGAGGATCTCGAGGCGTCCCTGCGATTGCTCGCGCTGCGGCAGTTCATCAGCGTCAAGGAGTCCAGCCTCAAGCTCCCGCTACCGCTGACCGAAGACAGTGCATATCCGACGGAATCGCTCACCAGCCCCTCCTCGAAGGCGGCATCCGTCGCACTCTGGAACGCCGCGCAACGCGGGCGCATCCCATGGAAGGCGGTCGTCCTTGGACCGGGTGAGCAGCTGCCGCGGGATCGGATCAGCTGGATCATCGAGGGCTATGCACAGGCGCTGACCTACTCAGCGACCGGGCTCTCGCACCTTGCCGGGCTCGGTTCGGATGTCGCCTTTGTTCCTCAGGAAGAGATCATGGGCTCACTGGCGACGATCGAGGCTGCGACCCCCTTGCGCTTGCTCGCCACCACACGCGAGAACTTCGAGGACTTCTGGCGGCAGCGTCAGCGGCTCTTCGAAACCTCGACCTCCACCCTTTACGGTGCGCCGGCACTCGCGGGTATCTCGCGTTGATCGCGCAAGCGCACGAGCCGTTCTACATCGAGCTGACCTCGCGTAACCGTGGCCTGATTTCCGACCTGGAGCAGGCCCGGCTCCGCGCCACGCGTTTCGTGATTGCGGGCTGTGGCTCGACCGGGGGCGCCTGCGTGATGCCCCTACTGCGATCGGGCGCGGAGCGATTCGTGCTCTTCGACCCGGGACAGTACGACGTCAGCAACCTCAACCGGCAGGATGCGACGCTGGCCGACGTCGGTCGCAACAAGGCCGAGGCCGCCAGGGCCCGCATCCTGGGCGTCAACCCATTTGCGACGGTCGACGTCTATGCGCGTGGTGTAGAACCGGACGTGATCGCATCGCTGCTCCAGCCCGACGACTTCGTGATCGATGCGGTTGACGTCACCACCCGCGTCGGCATCGAGGCGAAGCTAGCACTGCACCGGTCTGCCTGCGACCAGCGGCTGATGGTACTGACGGCCTACGACATCGGACCGACGCAATGGCTCGAGCTATTCGATTACCGCCGCCAGCGGCGGCCACTCGGCGGCCGCGTCACTCGTGTTGATCGGCCGGACCAGGTCCTGCGCGCCCTGATCCCGCCGCTGGTCGTTCCGCGCGAGATCTTTGGCGAGTTGATCGCGCGGCGGGCCGACCCCCGACGAGACTTTCCGCAGCTGGCCATGACCTCCAACCTGCTGGGGGCGCTGATCGTGCCCTACGCGCTTCGCCTGCTGACCGGGCGGCGTGTCCGGCGGCGGATGCGGGTCGACCTCTATGACCTGGTTCGCCCGGCGCCGCAACGGGCTGGGGCGCGAGTGCGGCAGATTGGTGGACTGGCGGCGTTATGGTGGCGTCTGCGTGGCTAAACCAGAAGGATTCGTGATGATCGATGGCGCCAACCAGCTCCAGGGTCCGGCCTCGCTCTGGTGGGTGGTTCGCCACTGGCCCGCGCTGCGCATGGAGATGACGACGGCGCGCGGCTACATCGCGCATCGCATCTGGTACGCGTTTCCGTGGACTCTTGGCATTACCAGTTGGTGGCAGGACGAAAACGCGGCCTACCGCTTCGCGCACCTCCCGATCCATCGGATGTTCTGGCGCTGGGCGGCATCGGCTGGCAAGACCAAAGGCGGCTGGCTGGCGAGCTATCGATACATCAGCGGCGGCCCGCTCTGGGGCAACGGCGTCGAGTCGATGATGGGCCGGCTCCGCGCCTTCGTACCGCCCGCCAGCACCCAGCCACCGCGGCGTCCGCCCGGCGAGTGACCGGCCGGGCGCGGGGGATCGGATACGGAATTGGATGGGCCGGCCTTATCACCGGTGCTGAGTGGTTGGGGCGCCGGTCGCCGCGCCGCCGCGCGCAGGCATGGCTCCTTGCCTACGGCGCGCTTGGTGGGCTCGCGCTGCTCTCCGGTGCTCGCCTCGCGCCCAGGTCGGGCGGCCTCTCGCTACCGGGGTTAACGTTGGCAGCGATCGGCTATCCGCTCGGACGACGCGTGATGGGCGACCATCCGTCCGATGCCCCACCACAGCGTCTCGCGCTGGAGCTGGCGGCCCTCGAGGTGGTCGCGATCACTGAGGAACTGACCTGGGGCGCGATCGTCGAACCCGAGCTTGGTCCGGCGGCTACGGCCGCCCTCTTTGCCGCCAAGCACGTCCTGATCGACGGCCGCTGGCGGCGTGGCCTCGGGCTCGTTGCCTTCTGGATGGGACTCGCGGCGCAACGGCGGCGCTGGCCGGTGGCGGCGATGCTGGTGCACGCGGCGCTGAACGGCGCTGGTGTCGTTCAGGGTCACCTCTCCGGGCGCGACCGCTTTTAGTTGGTTAGCGAAGACCGTCGAGGAGAACCTGGCGCAGCGCCTCGAGGCGCTCGAATTCCTCCATGCCAAGCTTGGTCGAGTTCTTCAGGTTGTGGGGGTACTTGACCTTCTGCACCGCGTCGATCAGGGACTGCACCTGGGCCTCCGTCAGCCGGTACTCGTAGTACGAAACCGTTTCGCCATGGACCTGGCGCTGCAGGGGGAGATGGTGGATTGGCGCCTGAGCCGGTTCCGGGTCGGTCTCAGCCAGGACCTCGGGTGTGCTCGACGTCTCCCGAAAGAGCTCCGCTGACCCCTCCAGCGAAACTCGCTTAAACACGAGAGGCGACTGGCTGCTGGGTCTCAACCGGCGCAGCCGGCGCCCGCTTGATGACCGCCTTCGCGAGGGCCCGGTAGGCGTTGGCGCCTTCGGAGCTCCCCGCGTACTGGAGGATGGACATGCCGGCCAGCGGCGTCTCCGCGAACCGGATGCTGTCCTTGATGACGACATCGAAGACGACGTCGCCGTAGCGCTCGCGCACCAGTTCCAGAACTTCCTGCGAGTGCAGCGTCCTCGACTTGTGGATGGTGGCGAGGATGCCGCTGATGCGAAGGCTGGGGTTGAGCTTGGCCCGCACTCGCTCGATGGTGTTGTGCAGCAGTTGCATTCCCTTCATGCCGAAGTACTCGCACTGGAGCGGAATGATGACCTCGGTCGAGGCAACCAGGGCGTTGACGCAGAGGAGGCCGAGCGAGGGCGGGCAGTCGATGACCATGAAGTCGTACTCGTCCTGACCGGGGGCAAGTTTTTCCTTGAGGAAGGTCTCACGACCCATCTCTGACACCAGCTGGATTTCGGCACCCGAGAGCTCGATGTTCGAGGGGATGAAATCGACACCGAGGTTACTGTGCTTGACCACGTGGCCGAGGGTGACCTGCGGATCGAGAAGCAAGTGATACAGGGTGAGCTCGATCTGGTCGGGCTGCTTGAAGCCCATGTTGATAGTTAGATGGCCCTGGGGATCGAGGTCGATGAGGAGGACGCGCTTCCCGAGCTCAGCGAGTGCGCATCCCAGATTTACTGCCGTCGTCGTCTTGCCAACCCCGCCTTTCTGGTTGGCAACCGCGATGACTCTGCTCAAACGGTGGCTAGACCTCTGTGCTGGAACGTGGCTGCGGCCTATTTAACTTGAATATGCCTTCCGCGTCAAGTTCGGCGTTGTCCAGGGGTTCGCGGGGATTCCCCGCGTGTGGACAACTCAGGCCCACGCCCGATGGCACGGTTTCCTAGACTGACATTACGGTGGTTTTCTACGCCCTCGTCGCCACCCTGATCAGTGCCGCATTTGCCGTCACGCTGTGGGTTCAGTACCGGGCGAAGCCGCGCCCTTACCTGCTCGCGTGGTCGGTGGCCCTGGGGCTGTACGCAATCGCGGCGCTCACCGAGGTCATCGGCGCCGCGGGTGGCTGGACGCCGCTGCTCTATCGCACCTATTACTTCTTCGGCGCCATCGTCCTGGTTGGCGCCCTCGCCCTGGGGACGATCTACCTACTGGCGCCGCGCTTGAGCCGGGTCGCGCTCTGGGTGCTCATCGTGCTGGTCGCTCTTGGCCTGGCGGGTGTGCTCGGTGCCCAACTGCAGGCGGTCAAGCTCGAGACCCACCAGGTCCCTAACACCGACACCATCCAGCTGCAGGGTGGCCTCTTCAGTGTGCTGGCCATCCTGATGGCCATCGTGATCAACATCGCGGGTAGCCTGATCCTGATCGGCGGCGCCGCCTGGTCAGCCTACGGAGCGTGGCGCAGGGGCGGAGCGTCCTCGCGGGTGCTAGCAAACGTCCTGATCGCGGCGGGCGCCTTCATCGTCGCGGGAGCCTCGAGCCTGACGCGCGTCTTCCACGTCTACGAGGTCTTTTACGTCGGTCAGGCGATCGGGGTCCTGGTCATGTTCGGCGGCTTCCTGGCCGCGCAGCGCGCCCCTCGCCGGGCGGCGAACCTGAATCCGGCCACTTCGCGCTGAGCAAAGAACTACCATAAGCTCGCCGTTGCATCACGGCAGAGCATGAGGAACTTTCGCATTTCGTGCACCTGGTGGGCCTCCAACGACGGGCAGCCTCCACCGGCGGCCGGGCACGGGCCAGACCCCGACTCGGACGCTGTATCAAGGAGGCAACATGAGACTCGTCAAAGAAATACCCGCCGACGATAGCCAGGAAGAGTGGCTGGCGCGCGAACGCGCCCATCTCTCCCAGGTCCTCTACCGCTACACGCCGATCGTGGTCGATCACGCCAAGGGTTCCTACCTTTACGGGGTCGACGGCCGCCGCTACCTGGACTTCGCGTCGGGCATCGGTGTCACTAATCTCGGGCACGGTCATCCCGCGGTCATCGCGGCGGCGAAGGCGCAGCTCGACAAGGTTGTTCACACCTCGGTGGTCGCGCATCACCAGCCCGCCATCGAGCTAGCCGAACGCATCGCGGCGCTGTCGCCGGGCAAGCTCGACAGCGTGTTCTTCGCGAACAGCGGCGCCGAGGCCGTCGAGGGCGCCATCAAGCTGGCCCGCTACTCCACCGGACGCACGGCGCTGGTCGGCTTCCAGGGCGCCTTTCACGGCCGCACCTATGGGGCCCTCTCGCTGACCGCGTCGAAGAGTTACTACCGCGAGCGATACGAACCCTTCTTACCGGGCGTGTACCACGTCCCCTATCCGTACGCCTACCGAAACCCCACCGGGTCGAGCGATCAGGCAACGCTCGATTACGTCTTCGCGGCGATCGACGAGATGCTCGACACCCGCGTGCCTCCGAAGAACATCGCGGCCTTCATCGTCGAGCCGGTGCTGGGCGAGGGTGGCTACGTCGTTCCGCCGGCCGGTTTCATGCCGCGACTACGAGCCCTCTGCGATCAGCACGGTATCCTGCTGATCGCCGACGAGGTCCAGTCCGGCTACGGACGGACCGGCAAGATGTTCGCCTGCGAACACACCGGGGTGGTGCCGGACATCATGACGCTGGCCAAGTCGATTGCCTCCGGCCTGCCGCTGAGTGCGGTGGTGGCGACCTCGAAACTGATGGACCATTGGGAGCCGGCGGCGCATGGCTCGACCTTCGGCGGCAACCCCGTGTCCTGCGCCGCCGGTATCGCGACGCTGGACGTTTTCGAGGATGAGGGCATCCTCGAGAACGCCACCGCGCGAGGCGCAGACCTGATCCGGCGCCTGCGCGAGTTGCAGCGGCGCCTGCCGGCAATCGGCGAGGTGCGGGGACTCGGGCTGATGGTGGGGGTTGAACTCGTCAAGAAGGACGGATCGGCCAACAAGGACCTGCAGAAGAAGGTCCGCCAGGTTTGCCTCGATTCCGGAATGGTGGTGCTCAGTTGCGGGCCGCACGACAACGTGCTGCGGCTGGTCCCACCGCTCAACCTGTCGCAAGCGGAGCTCGACGAAGGATGGGAGATTTTGAACGCGGCGTTTCAGGAGGTGGCAGCATGAGCCAGACGATGACCAGCGAGCGTGGCCAGAAAACGCAGGCCCAGACCTACAAGAACTACATCGGCGGTCACTGGGTGGAGTCGAAAAGCGGCAAGACCTTCACCTCGACGAACCCCGCGCATAAGGACCAGGTCCTTGGTGTGATGCAAGCGTCGAACGCCGATGACGTGAACGCCGCCATCGAGGCGGCGCACAAAGCGTCGACCGGTTGGCGACATACGCCGGCGCCGGCGCGGGGCGAGATCATCCTCAAGGCCGCCCTGATCCTCGAGGCGCGCAAAGCGGAGCTGGCGAGGCTGATGACCCAGGAGATGGGCAAGGTGCTCAAAGAGGCGGGCGGTGACGTCCAGGAAGCGATCGACATGGGCAAGTACGCGGCCGGCGTCGGCCGGCATCCGCACGGCGAGACCGTGCCCTCGGAGCTGAAGAACAAGTGGGCGATGACCGTGCGCGTGCCGCTCGGCGTCGTTGCCTGCATCACGCCCTGGAACTTTCCGATGGCGATTCCGTCGTGGAAAATCTTTCCGGCGCTGATGGCGGGCAACGCGGTGGTGTTCAAGCCCGCGTCCGACACGCCGATCGTCGCCACCAAGCTGGTGGAGATCCTGGAAGAGGCAGGACTGCCCGGCGGCGTGCTCAATCTGGTGACCGGTAGCGGCAAGGACGTGGGCGACGTGCTGGTCAAGGACCCGCGCATCCAGGGCATCTCGTTCACCGGCTCGACCGATGCCGGCCGGCACATCGCGGAGATCGCCGGGCGCAACCTCAAGCGGCTTGGGCTCGAGCTCGGTGGCAAGAACGCCATCGTCGTGCTCGACGACGCCGACGTGCCACTGGCCGTCGATGGGGCGCTCTGGGCGGCCTTCGGGACTTCGGGCCAGCGCTGCACTGCCGCCTCGCGCTTGATCGTCGACCGCAAGGTCGCGGTCGATTTCGTTGACCTGCTCCAGGAGCGGGCCGCGAAGATGAAGGTCGGCGACGGCCTGCAGGCGGATACCGACATGGGCCCGGTGATCAACGAAGCCGCGCTCAAGAAGGTCCATGAGTACACCGAGATCGGCAAGAAAGAACATGCCCGGCTGGTGCATGGCGGCGACTTCGCCGGCAGCGAGGGGTGGTTCTACCGGCCGACCATTTTCGCCGACGGCAAGAAGGAAATGCGGATGGCCCAGGAGGAGATCTTCGGTCCATCCACCCTGGTGCTCCCGGTGGACAATCTCGAGGAAGCACTCGAGGTCGCCAACTCGACCCAGTACGGGCTTTCCATGTCGATCTACACCAATGACCTGCGCAAAGCGTTTCACGCAATGGACGAGATGCAGTCGGGGATCGTCTACGTCAATGCCCCCACCATCGGCGCCGAGATCCAGCTGCCCTTCGGTGGTGTCAAGAACACCGGCAACGGTCATCGCGAGGCCGGCACCGTGGCGCTCGACGAGTTCACCGAGTGGAAGACGATCTATGTCGACTACAGCGGTCGCCTGCAGCGCGCGCAGATCGACACGGGGGAATAGCAGCCGCGGTCAGCACCCAGAACATCCAGTTCATCGACGTCGGGCAGCGGAGGGTCCGGTACCTCGATCAGGGATCGGGCCACCCGCTGCTTCTGTGTCATGGCTTCATCGGCTCGCTGGAGAACTTCCACACTTGGGGTCCGGCGTTCAGCCATGACCGTCGAGTGTTGATTCCGGACCTGCCCGGATGTGGCGAAACGGCGGCGGGGGACCCACCGTTCACGGTGGCGGCGCACGGTGAGTTCCTTCACGCCTTCGCGCAACGGCTGGGACTCGGCGGGCACGACGTCGGCGGCATCTGCCTGGGCGCGACCGTCGCCCTCGAATACGCGTCCCGCTTTCAGGACAAGATCACGAGGCTGGTCTTACACACGCCGATCTACTCGCCGCAGACGTTGCGACCCGCCTTCAAGCGGCAAGTTGCGGCCTTCACCGCGGGTCCGATCTTCTGGAGCGTCGACCGCCTGCGCCGGAATCGCACCGTCTCAGATCTCTATAAGCGGTTTCTGGTTGAAGGTCCCGGGGTTGATCCCTACGATGCGCAGGTGAACTTCGACAACCAGCAGCGCGCCGACGGTCGCGCCGCCCGCCAATGGTTGCGCGACGGGATCACGCGCGACTACCGAGATTTTCTAAAGGGCTGGCGCAAGCCCGCCCTCGTAGTGGTGGCGGCCGACGACCGAACGGTCGACGTGAACGCCATCCGCAACCTGCGCGACTTGATGCCCCAATCCGAGATCCGCGTAATCGAATCCGCCGGCCACGGATGGACTCCGAGCCTGATTGCGGCACAGGTCGAGGCCATTTCGGCGTTTCTCGAGACGTGAGCGAAAAGGAATTCAATACCGCCGGCCTGCTGCCCTGGGGCGGCCTTAAGCCACCGGCGGCGGGAACCCGGCCTGATATCCGAATCCTGGGGGTGCCAATGGATCGGGGTTCGTTCTACCGGCCGGGTGCCGCAAAAGCGCCGGCGGAGCTGCGCAAGCTCTCCGCCATCTTCGCGCCGGTCAGCGAGCACGCCGAGCTATTCGACACCGTCACCGTCCAGGACGATGGCGACCTGATGCTGGTCGACGGCGACATGGGCGCGAATGTCGACGCCGTTGCGGCTGAAATCGAAAAGACGCCGGCCGGCACTTTGCCGATCGTGCTGGGGGGCGACCACACGACGGCGAGCCCCACATTGATCGCGCAGCAACGCCGCCTCAACGGCCGCATGAGCATCCTCTACATCGACGCGCACCCGGATTTGAACGATTCGTCTCGCCACAGTCGATGGTCGAATGGCTGCGCCTTGCGGCGGGGCCTCGAGATGGGGCAGATCGACCCCACGAAGGTCACGCTGTTGGGATGCCGGGACTACGACTGGGAGGAGGTGGAGTTCATTCGGAAGATGGGTATCACCATGATCCCCGCTGCCACCGCGCATCGCTGGACCGGCAGCCAGCTCGCGGACGAAATCGGTTCGCGAATCGGCGGCGACGCCTTGCACATCTCGCTCGACATCGACTCACTCGATCCGTCGATCGCACCTGGCACCGGTGTCCCCTCGGCGGGCGGGCTCACCTCGCGCGAGCTGCTCGACTTCCTTCGCCAGCTCCGCGGCGTGCGGCTCGCCGGGCTGGACGTCGACGAAGTCGCGCCGCCGCTCGACGTCGCGCACGTCACCAGCCTGGCGGCGCTCAAGTTCATCTTCGAATACATCGGGATGGTGAAGCTCGGACCAACGTCCTGATGTAGCCATCGTGGGCGCCGGCGTAATGGGCTGCAGCCTCGCCTATCACCTGGCCTGCGCCGGACGGCGGGTGGTCGTTATCGATCAAGGCAAGATTGGTCAGGGCGCCACCGCGGCGTGCGCCGGTGGCATTCGGGCCCAGTTCTCGACCGAGGTCAACATCCGGATCGGGATGGAGGCCAAGCGTGTGCTCGCCCATTTTGTGGAGGAGACTGGTCAGACCGCAGACTTTCGCCAGGTCGGATACCTCTTCCTATTGACGACCGATGATGAGCGCCAGCGGTTCGCTGACAACGTTCGGCTCCAGCGGCGGTTGGGCATGGAGGACGTGGTCGAGCTCACTCCCGCGGAGGCAGGTGCGATGGTGCCCGGACTTCGCACCGACGATCTTTGCGGGGCGACCTTCTGCCCGAGCGATGGGCTCGCCGGCCCAAACGAAGTCACGTATGGGTACGCGAATGCCGCGCGGCGCCTCGGCGCCGTCATTCTCGAGGACACGCCGCTCACTGGATTCCTAACTGAGGGTGGCCAGGTGCGAGGCATTAGAACGAGCAGTCGCGAGATCGCATCCGCCGAGACCGTGATTTGCGCGGGTCCCTGGTCAGCGCAAGTGGGCGCGATGCTCGGCCTAACGATTCCCATCGAACCATCCCCGCGCCAGGTCTTTGTCACCGAGCCATTCGACGGGATCGGCCGCCGCAGCCCGATGACGATCGACTTTCATACCTCTTTCTATTTCCACCCGGAAGGGGAGGGCGTCCTGTTCGGGATGAGCGACCCCGACACGCCGCCTGGCGACAATACGGCGGTCGACTGGTCGTTTCTGGACCGCATCACCGCCGTTGCGGAGCGACGCTGGCCGCCGCTGCTCGAGGCGCGCGTCAAGACCGCCTGGGCCGGGCTCTACGAGAACACGCCGGATTACCAACCACTGATTGGTCCGATCCAGCCGGGTCTGTGGATTGCAGCCGGTTTTTCCGGGCATGGATTCATGATGGCGCCGGTGGTCGGCCGGTGGCTGGCGAACTGGATGATCGACGGCGCCCCGACAACGGACCTGCGCGCCTTTGCGCCCGAACGGTTCGCCGCCGGCGCCCTCCAGCCCGAGCGAAACGTGATCTAATGGGCCTCGCCTTGCGGCGCGCGGTCCTTCTCCTCGTTCTCGGCGGCGCCATGAGTGCGTGCGACGCACCGGCGGTCGCCCTCTCTGAGCCCGCGGCGGCGGTGGTCGACGGCCACGAGATTTCGATGAAGGCGTACCAGGCCCGCCTCGAAGTCAGCCGTCACCGCGACCCATTCGCGGGCATCCCGGAAGCGATTCCGAGCCCGGCGCCGACTGAGCGCCTCGAAGACTTCACGATCGAGCAATTGGTGCGCGAGGAGATCGTGCGCCAGGAGGCCCAAAAGCGCGGCCTGTCCGTGAGTGACCATGCGCTGCAGTCGCGGATCGATGCGCTCCGAGCGCGGGCCGGAGCCGCCGCCTTCAAGGCGGCGCTGACCCGCAACGGGTTCACCGATGCCAGCTTCCGCGACTACGAGCGCGCTTTGTTGACCGAGGTGGCGTTGATGCAGGCGATGGCGAAGGACCGCGCCGGCTCCGCGGCGCAGGAACTGAAGTCCGGGCACCCCTTCGTCGCGGTCGCGGCGCGCTGGAGCGACGACACCGGAACCTTCACCCGTGGCGGCGATAGCGGCTGGTTGCGACCCGCCGATATCCCAGAACCCGCGCTCGCGGCGGCGGTGCAGTCACTCGAGGTTGGGAAAGTGACTGGCATCCTTCAGACGAATCGCGGCGACGTGATCGCCACCGTGCTCGAGCGACGCGCCGACCAGGTTCATCTGGCCGTCATCCTCGTCCTCGCGCCGGCGGTCGACCTCTTCGGCCCCATCGGCACCCCCACCTGGTTCACGAAGTTCATCGACGACCGCGAGGCGGGGCTCCGCCGTGGCGGCAAGATCGATCTCAAGGTCGCCCGCCATGCCGGCGGATGAAACCGAACGCTGGCGCGTCTTTCTCGCGATCGAGGTTCCGGACCAGGTTCGCCAAGCGCTGACCGAACCACTCCAGGCGCTGCAGCCGCTTCACGAATCGATCCGGGTCAATCCGACCGATCGGATGCATCTGACCTTGCATTTCCTGGGCCACCTGCCTCGCCCGGTTGTCGAGCAGTTACCGCCACCACTGGCTGCCGTCGTCGTGCGCCATCATCGCTTTCGCCTCCTCGCGCAGGGGGTGGGCGCGTTTCCTAATATCGGTCGGCCGCGGGTGCTCTGGGCCGGCATCGCCGGCGACGATCTGCCATTGCTGAACGCGTTGCGAGCTGAGCTGGGCGATGCGCTGCGTACCAGGGGACTGACTGTCGACGCCGAGCGCTTCCATCCGCACCTCACCCTGGGCCGGGTCCGGCGGCCGCTCAAGGGGCCAGAGCGAACCCTGCTGCGCGAGTGGTCCGCCCGATGGGCTTCGGCGACGTTTGGCGAGGTTCCCGTCGACTGGGTGCGGCTGATGCGCAGTCAATTGGGCGGCGGGCCGCCACGCTACACGACGCTGGCGACGTTCGATCTACAATAGGGCCTCTCCGCGATGCGCCCATAGCTCAGCCTGGATAGAGCACCGGGCTACGGACCCGGGTGCGGGGGTTCAAATCCTCCTGGGCGCATTTTTCTTCACCGACGTCGCGCCCTCAGCCGAGTCGACTCACGCAAGGGCGTAGACGCGGATTGCGCTGACGCGAACCATGCCGGTTCCGTCGCTGAAAATCGCGAACGAGGGGACGAGGCGAGGCGGGCTTGGCGCGTGCCGGACCTTGATGACACTCGCCCCGTCAAGGGAGACCTCGTACTGCGGCGGGCTGACAAGCGTCGAAATCGTGAAGCTACGGCCCGTTTGAAGACCGCGGATCGGGACCTGGGGACCCAGGTACTCGGTATCGCCTCCGATGAAATAGGCAAGTTGCATCGCTTCGGCCTGGGTGCGGATATAAACGAGGTGCTGGCCGGGGGGAGTCGAGCCGTCAGTGGTTTCGAGAACGAACCAGAAGGTCACATCCGAACCAGGTTTCACCGAAAGTTCAAGCTCGGCGAAGTAACGGGGGAGTGGAGGCATCGCCAGCGTGTGACCGGTGTTCCCGCCGGGTTTCAGCACGGAGTACTCGATCGCCCCTTTTAGGAAGCGGATATCGGACCAATCCGGGTCGCCCAGGGTGTACCGGATGCTGAATCCGGCCCCAGACCCGTCGAGCTCGGCCTGGTAGGCGAGCGGGCCGAGCGCCACATGCATCCGGCTGGCGGCCGAAGAGGGGCTTACCACCTGGTCCGATCGGATCAGCAGGCTGGCGAAGACGGCCACTGCCGTTATAGAAAGGAGGCGGCCACGCGTAGGCCGAATGGCTGTGGCGGCAACGGGGGCAACGGTGGCGGGTTCTGGTCTGGCGACGGCTGGCAGCGAGCCGGAGTTGACGGATATGGCATCGAGCGAGCTCCGGGCGGACCAGGTTGCGATCTGCGCCCGATTGTTTGCCCCAAGCTTGTTGAGGATGTTCTGGACGTGAGCGCCGACCGTCCGTTCAGAAATGGCCAAGCGCTTACCAATCTGCCGGTTGGTGAGGCCGAGACCAATCAGGGAGGCAACCTGGCGCTCCCGGGGCGTAAGCGGCGAGTCAGTGGAGCGACCGCCCACTTCCATCGCAGGAACTCCAAGTTAGCAGAGGTTGCGAGTACGTAGGTAGTTCTCACGATGCCAGGAGGCGGGCCCAGCATTCAGCCTGATAAGTGACGTCGATTCGGCGCGACGGAGTGCTAACGCGCGTTGCAGAGGGAGGCTACCGAGATGTCAAAGATGAACGGAAACATGGGCTTGAGGGCATCGATCGCATCCATCGCTGCGATCGCCGCGGCAGTTCTGCAGCTGTCTCTGGTGTCGGCGCAAACAATCCCTGAACCTCCCCAGCCAGCACTAGCAGCCGCCTCAACCCTCGCCTGGTCCAGCCAGGCCTCGGGCACCGGCGAAATCCTCTGGGGCGTCAGCTGCCCCAGTGCCATCGCGTGTGTCGCCGTCGGGGAATCGGGCACGATCCTCCGAACCATCGACGGTGGTGCAAACTGGTTCAGCCAGGCTTCCGGGACGACCAACCGGCTCGAGAGTGTGAGCTGCCCAACCGTGACGGCCTGCTTCGTGGTTGGTCCATTCCCTCCGACTGTCCTCATCACGACGGACGGCGGGAGAACCTGGTCTGATCACAGTGCCGACGCTCCGAGTCCTCTGGCCGCGATCAGCTGCGCGAATTCGAATAGCTGCGTTGCTGTCGGAATTGGCGGCTCGATCCTTGTTACGCATGATGCTGGCAACACGTGGACCGCTCTGACGGCTGACAGCTCAGGCAATTTCCTTTTTGGCGTTGATTGCCCGAGCGAAAGTTCCTGCATTGCCGTCGGCGGATTCGGGGCGATTCTTACGACTTCCGACGGCGGCACCACCTGGTCTCGCCAGAATTCAGGTACGGACCGGACGCTCCTGGGGATCAACTGCCCGAGCACGACTTCGTGCCTCGTGGTCGGCGGCAGCAGCTCCCGCGTCGGCGGCAACATCGTTTTGGGCACAAGTGACGGCGGAACAACTTGGTCTACGCGGCACATCGTCGACGTCGGGCCTCAGCTCGTAGGGGTCGGCTGCACAAGCCTCAGCGACTGCGTTGGGGTCGGCGAAGGCGGGGCGATCCTTGGAACCGCGGACGGCGGAGGTACCTGGTCCGGACAGGACTCCGGTACAACCAATTACCTGCAGAGTGTGAGTTGCGCAGGACCGAGCACCTGCCATGTGGTCGGTCGTCAAGGTACCATCCTGGTCTCGCACGGCGTCGGCGCGACCGATGTCATCGTCACGCGAGGCGCCCCGCTGCAGGTTGCGGTGGTTCTGCCATTCACGGGCTTCCTCGCGGACCAAGGCCAAAGCGCCTGGAAAGCTGTGCGGCTGGCCGTTGAGAAGCACCCCCGGATCCGCGGTTTTCTGGTTCAGCTCAACCAGTTCAACGGCCCTTGCGGGCCGGATGACGGCCAGAACGTCCTCGCCGCGAACCAGGTGGTCGCGAATCGTCAGAACGTCGGCGTGATTGGCCACTTCTGTTCCCCGCACTTCAGCGAAGCGCTGCCGATCTACGAAGCGGGCACCGTCGTGACGATCTCGGCCTCGGCAACCTCGCCGTTCCTACCCTCGCTGGGACCCGACGTGTTCAACGACATCGCCATCAGCGACGCCTGTTGCCCGTACCAGGACCTTTTCGATCCGTGGTACGCGAAAGTTTCGCAGTTGCCCACCGATCTCTTCTGGCGCCAGCAGGTTTACCAAAAGGAGTTCGGCTCCCCACCGACGTCGTATGCGGATCTCTACTACGATGCGGCGTCCCTGCTCTTCGACAGGATCGCGAGTACGGCCGCGCTAACCGCCGACGGCAGTCTCGTGATCGACCGGAAAGCGCTCGCTCAAGGAGTGCGAAATACGACCGGATTCGACGGCATCAGTTGCGATGTCACGCTGGGGACGAACGGCTATCGTCTTGATGACCCGGTCTCGCTCGCAAAGTGCGCCAGCAGCGGCTGGCAACATTCGCCGTAAAAGGGAGCTGCCCGCCCTATGATTCGTCGCGATGCCGCGCGCGGCCCGCTCCGACATCGTCCAGCCGGACGGCCGGCACGTTCACCTCTACGGCGACTTCGCCCCGGCACCCGCGGGATACCAGGCTCCAGCAACGCCCAACGGCGTCTACGAGCGACGCTGGAACCCGCTACGCCGCGAATGGGTACTCGTGGCGGCGTCGCGCCAGGCGCGAACGTTCTTACCGGATCGCGATGAATGCCCACTGTGCCCCTCGCGACCGGGGCACTCGACCGAGATTCCGGCCGCCGCGTACGAGGCCGCCGTTTTCGAGAATCGCTTTCCGGCGATGGTGCCATGGCCGCCAGCAGGCGGTATTTGTGAAGTGGTCGTCTACACCGACGAGCACGAAGGATCGTTCGCGACCCTGCCGCTCCCTCGCCTGCAACGACTAGCCGAGGTCTGGATCGATCGCTATCGGGAACTGAGCGGTCGTCGGGGCATCAAGTATGTCTACATCTTCGAAAACCGCGGCGAACAGGTCGGAGTCACGCTGCGTCATCCGCACGGGCAGATTTACGCCTACCCTTTCGTCCCGCCCGTCGCGGCGAGCGAGTTGGCTCGCCGCACCGGCGATTGCCTGCAATGCGAGCTGATCGCCGACGAACTGAAACAACGGCATCGCCTGCTGATCAACGAAGGCGGACTTACGGCCTATGTGCCCGCCTACGCCCGCTGGCCTTATGAGGTTCATTTGGCCCCCCGGGCGCATCGCGCTGCGCTCCCCGATCTCTCACCGGCTGGGCGCCTGGCGCTGCTTGCGGCGATGCAGCGGATTACGCGTGCCTACGACCGCCTCTTCGAGGTGCCGATGCCCTACATGATGGCGATGCACCAGTCGCCGGCCGAGGTCGCCGAACAGGCGCACCTGCATGTCGAGTTCTATCCGATCCTGCGAGAACGAGGCAAGCTGAAGTACCTGGCGGGTTCGGAATCGGGGGCCGGGGTCTTCATCAACGACACCCTCGCCGAGGAATCCGCCGAGCGGCTCCGCGGCGTGCTCGACGGGCCGCAGCCGACTCCCGCGGCCGGTGGCCGACCGTAGGGAAGGGGAGTCGCCGCCGTTATTTTGGTATGGATCTGCTGCGCGGGTTCCTGACCCTTTTTGCCCTGCTCAATGCCGCCTCCTGGGCCGCACTGGCAGCGGCGTGGGCGCTCAGGCCGAGTTGGTCCGAGCGGCTTCCGATGAAGTTAGGCACGCACGAGCGGTACCGCAAGGCAGCCCCGGCGTGGGCCCGCCTGGCGCTCGCGCTGGCCGGCTTCTGGACGCTGGCGGCCGGCCTGTACTTCACCGCCGGCCATAACACGGCTGCGCTGGTCGTTATTGCCCTGTTCACCGCCGCCGCGGCCTGCTTGATCGTCGCGATCGGCGCGGCGACGGCTGTCTACCGCGCGCTCAAGCCCGAACCACTACCGATCACGCTGGAGGGTGGCCAGCAGCCGCTCTAAGCGACCGACCGCTTCGTTCAGGTCTCGGCTGATCGAGGCGAGCTCCGTGGCCGCGCCCGCGTGGAGATCGCCCAAGCGGGCCAGCTCCGAGAGGCGGTAGCCGGCGCCCATCACCGTGTTCTTCAGCCGACGGAGCTGCTCCTCGGTCGGCGGCAGGTCAGCCATGGGCGGGAGCGGGCACCTGAAGGCGAACGAGGGCGGCGGCCAGCGCGCCCGCCAGGCTGGCGTTACGTTCCAGCAGGGCGACGTTGGCTTGAATTACCCGATCCCCGAGCCGCGCCTGCAGCCGGCTCAACTCCGCCGGCGTCCGATCCGGACCTCGAACCGGAGCCGACTCGTCCGCGCCCAATTCGGCGATCGGGATCGCGAGGTCTGAGGTGAGTGGCTGGCTCACGACCGCGCCCTCGCCGTCCAGCGCCCAGTGGGTGCCAAGGATCGACGCGAGCTCGTCGACGGTGTCGACTCGGATCGGCAGCCGAAGGCCGGCCGAGGTCGCCAGGAAGCCGGCGAGCAAGGACGACCGCCAGCCGATGACCGGCACCCCGAGCGTCTCGAGGCGCTCGAGTGTGGCTCCCGCGTCGAGCGTCGACTTGGGGCCGGCGCAGACCACGCAGACCGCGCGCCGACGCAACTCGATCAGGTCGGAGGACACGTCCTGGCCGTCGCGCCCCGGGTGGACGCCGCCAATGCCGCCGGTGCTGACGACGCGGATGCCCGCCAACGCGGCGGCCGCAATCGTGGCGGCCACCGTCGTGCCACCAAAGCCTGGATTCGTAATGGCGGAGGCGAGATTCCAGGGTGAGACTTTGACGGCGCCGCGGCGCGCCGCGAGTGCGGCGCAGTCGTCGAGCGAGAGACCGACCCGGAGCGCACCGTCGAAGACCGCGACCACCGCGGGCATCGCCCCGGCCTCGGTGCAGGCCGCGCACTGTCGGCGGACCGCGTCTATGGCCGCGGCTTTCGGTAAGCCGTGGGTGATCACCGCCGACTCGAGCGCCACGACCGGCTTGCCCCGCTCGAGCGCCTGCTTGAGCTCGGGCGAAATCCTGAACGAGGCCACGTGGGGATCTTACGTCGCTATATTCATTACGCCTGCGGGCGTAGCCGAATTGGTACAGGCGCACGGCTTAGGACCGTGTGGCGTAAGCCATAAGGGTTCGAGTCCCTTCGCCCGCACAAGCGCAAAATCCCCTCCAGGCGACCAACGTGGTCGTGTCTTGTCCCTGTTCATGTTTGACCCCTCAGGCATCAGCGAAGGATCCCCGGCTTCGCGGAACAGACTCCACCCGAAGCGGGAGGCCTCTTTATGACCGCTTGACTGCTGCGGAACCCCACCGTTCGCGCAATTCTGCGGCGCAATCCCCACATATGCTGACGCCCGGGCCCTCCGCCATCCTGCCTTCAACCTCCAGGTAGCGCCTACCGCAGAACGCACAAAACGTCCGATGTGCCGACGTGGGCCGTACGCTAGCCTTCAACTCCTGGAGCACCTCTTCGCAGAGCCCAAGGCATGACTCGCAGATCGAACCACCCGGCCCCTCTTCGACGGGCCGCTCCGACTCGGCGTAGTTCTTGCCACAGAACGAACAGAAATTGCGGGTTTCAAACGTCTTGGCCACGGGACTCATTTCGAAGTTGGGGCGCAGCAGCATATTGGACTCAACCGGTGAAGTTCTCGTAGCGTGCGCAGTAGTAGCAAATATTGCAGCTTGAAACGTTCATCGTGATCGCCGTTTCATAATTATCGGCCTCTTGCCACAAGGGCCGAACGGAATCGAAGGCGTAGGCCAACTTGGTTTGCTGCCGGCCACCTAGCCCTGAACTGAAACGTACAGTTGCCCTGAAAACCGGTCGTTTGCAACCACGGCCCCCGCCGCGAGCCAGAGCATGGTCGTCACCTTCACGATCGTGCTCGCTCGAGCCGTCGCCAACCACGAGCTCGGAATCGGCTAGCCCTAAATCCGGACCGATCCGCGTATGCCGGCACTAGTTCTCTGCCTCGATGGCAAGGGGCTGTTGGACGTATGCGAGTCTCGTTCGAACTGATAGCGTAAGACTCCGTGGCCGCGGTAAAGGTTGATACCGAGCGCAAGCCTGGTTCGCAGGTCGTCCTCTCGGTTGAGGTCGACGCCGACCAGGTTTCGCGGTCGATCGACCAGGCGTACAGCCGACTGGCGCCGCGCGTGCGCATCGCCGGTTTTCGGCCGGGAAAGGCGCCGCGACCGATGGTCGAGCGCGAGATCGGCTGGCCGACGCTGCGCCAGGAGGCGCTTGACCTGATCCTTCCCACCGCCTACAACTCGGCGCTCGACGAAGCCGGGCTCGACCCGATCGACGTGCCCCGGGTCGAGGTTCAGCAGTTCGACCGCGGCCAGCCGATGAAGTTCACGGCCACCGTGTCGATCAAGCCGGAAATCACGCTCAAAGAGTACAACGACATCCGCGTCCCGCGGCCGCAGACCGAGATTGCCGACAACGATGTGGACGAAGCGATCGAACGGCTGCGCAACCGTTACGCCGAGTTGCATGCGGTCGAGCGGCCGGTCCAGGCCGGTGATTTCCTGACGGTCGACACCCACATCGTCAAATCGGGCGCGGTGCTCATCGGCGAAAGCCAGACCGATGCCCAGCTCGAGGTCGACAGGGACCGGCTGATTCCGGGACTCGCGGAAGGCCTCATCGGGCAGGCCCAGGGGGAGACCCGCGACATCCGTCTGACCCTACCCGCCGACTACCCAAAGAAGGATCTTGCCGGGTCTGAGGTCGTCTTTCGGGTCATCGTGAAGTCGATCAAGGAGCGCCGGCTGCCGCCGGCCGAGGAACTCCCGCAACTGATGGTCCCGAGCGAGACCGGACCGGACACGCCGGCCCGACAGACGCTCGAGGAGCTGCGGCACGACATCCACGAAGAACTGCAGGATGCCGCCAGCCGTGGCGATGAGGCGCGTTTTGAGAATGACGTGCTCAAGGCACTCGACGAGCGGATGGAAGTGGAGGTCCCCGAGGCCCTGATCGAGCGCGAAGTCAACCGGCGCGTGCGCGAGCTGGAAGTCCGGCTCGAAGAGCAGGGCTTGAAGATGGAGCGTTATCTGCAGTACACCAACACTTCGCTGGACGTCCTCCAGGCGGAGCAGCGTCCGCAGGCGGTGCAGAAGGTCCGGCTCGAGCTCGCGCTCGAAACCGTCGCCGAGCGCGAAGGGCTGACGGTCTCCGACGCGGAGGTGGAAGAGGCCGTGGCCAACGCCCTGGCGGAGGAGGACCACACCGGCCATCAACACGGCGACCTGCGCAGCGCCGACCCGGTACGTGCGTACTTTCGGCACCAGCTTTTGATGCGAAAGACCATTGACTTTTTGAGTGCGGTGGCCTCGCCAGAATCTTCGGATACAATGGAGCCGCTTTCGGCCACGAAGGAGCTCGAAAGTGCGGGGAAGTCGGCGTCGCGCGGGGGCCAAAAGCCCAAAGAGAAGAAAGAACGCTGACCGAACTGCGTATTCAAAAGTGAGTACGCGGGCGACTGGATTGTAAGGATTGGACCCTATAATGGCGACAGGAGAGCCTGCATGAATTTCGAACGGCTCAGCCGGCGGCCCGAAGCCCTGATTCCCATGGTCATCGAGACCACCAACCGCGGGGAGCGAGCCTTCGACATCTACTCTCGGCTGCTTAAGGACCGCATCATCTTCATCGGCACACCCATCGACGACCAGGTCGCGAACGTCGTCATGGCGCAGCTGCTTTTCCTCGCCTCGGAGGACCCTGATAAGGACATCAACATCTATATCAACAGCCCCGGCGGCGTCGTCACCGCTGGCCTCGCGATCTACGACACCATGCGCTACGTCAGTCCGCGCGTGTCGACAGTTTGCATGGGGCTGGCAGCCAGCATGGCCACCGTCTTGCTCGCCGGCGGGACCAAGGGCATGCGCTTCGCGCTACCCAACACCCGCATCCTGATTCACCAGCCGTCAGGCGGCTTCCAGGGGCAGGCGAGTGACATCCAGATCCACGCCCAGGAGATCCTGCGCATCCGCAAAACGCTCAATGACATCCTGGCCACGCATACCGGTCAACCGATCGAGAAGATCGAGCGCGACACGGAGCGCGACTTCTTCATGAGCGCGGAGGAAGCGAAGACCTACGGCATCATCGATGACATCATTGTGAGCACCGCGCGCGATATCGACGGTGCCGCAGCCAAGAAGGACGGCCGTCTCGAGCTGAGCACCGCGGGCGGCCGGCCCGAGCCGCGCCTCCAGCCCGAACCCGAACGAGACGGTCCCAGGACATCCCGATGAACGAACGCGAGGATCGCCGCCGGCACACACGCTGCTCCTTCTGCGGGAAGGACCAGTCGCAGGTGCGCAAGCTGGTCGCCGGTCCCGGCGTCTACATCTGCGACCAGTGCATCGACCTCTGCCAGGAAGTCCTGGAAGAGGACACCAAGACCACTTCGCAGAAGCGCACCAAGGGCGGGCTGATCCCGAACCCGAAGACGATCAATGCAGCGCTCGACCAGTACGTCGTTGGCCAGGACCACGCCAAGCGCGTGCTCTCGGTCGCGGTCTACAACCACTACAAACGCATTGCCCACAGCAAGATGGCAGGCGATGTGGAGCTGCAGAAGTCGAACGTCCTGCTGGTCGGGCCGACCGGCTGCGGAAAGACGCTGCTGGCGCAAACGCTGGCCAAGATCATCGACGTCCCCTTCTCGATCGCCGACGCGACCTCGCTGACCGAGGCCGGCTACGTGGGTGAAGACGTCGAGAACATCCTGCTGCGTCTTATCCAGGCGGCGGACTTCGATATCGCCCGCGCCGAGCGCGGCATCATCTACATCGACGAGATTGACAAGATTGCCCGCAAGTCGGACAACCCCTCGATCACCCGTGACGTGTCGGGCGAGGGCGTGCAGCAGGCGCTACTCAAGATCCTGGAAGGCACGATCGCGAACGTCCCTCCCCAGGGTGGTCGCAAGCATCCGCATCAGGACTTCATTCAGATCAACACCACCAACATCCTCTTTATCTGCGGCGGCGCCTTTGACGGGTTGGAGCGGATCATCGAGCACCGTATCGGCCACAAGCAGATCGGGTTTGGCTCCGAGGTCCATGCCAATCGCAACAAGGAGACGACGAAGATCCTCAAGCAGCTTCAGCCGATGGACCTGCTCAAGTACGGCCTCATCCCCGAGTTCGTTGGCCGCCTGCCAATCGGCGTCACCCTCGATTACCTCGACGAGGCGGACATCATCCGCATCCTCACCGAGCCCAAGAACGCGTTCGTCAAGCAGTACCAGAAGTTCTTCGCGCTCGATGATGTGCAGCTGGTCTTCGAGCCGGCGGCGCTGACCGCGATCGCGAAGAAGGCGCTGCAGCGCGGTACCGGCGCCCGCGGTCTGAAGAGCATCATCGAAGACATCCTGTTGAACTCCATGTTCGAAGTTCCGTCACGCCCGGAGGTCAAGCGATGCGTCATCACAGAGCAGTCGGTCAACCTTGCCACGGAACCCGAGATGTACTCGGAAGAAGAGCTCGAGGAGATCGCACCAGAGCAAACCGCGTAGGGACCATCGTTTGTCCGATGTGACCGGCGGGCCGGCCACCCTCCAACTGCCGCTTCTTCCGCTTAAGAACGTCGTCCTATTCCCTCATATGATTGTGCCCCTCTACGTGGGGCGGGAGCGGTCGATCGACGCGCTCGAGAACGCGATGACTCGCGGCAAGCAGGTTTTTCTTTGCACCCAGCGTCGCGCCGACTGCGAGGACCCGAAGGAAGCCGACCTCTACCGGGTCGGCGTCCTTGGCGAAGTCGTGCAGATGCTCAGGCTGCCCGACGGCACGATCAAGGTGTTGATCGAGGGCTCATCGCGGGCCGTGATCGATCGCTTCATCCAGGTCGAGCCGCACCTGCGCGTCGAGGTTTCCAAGCTCGAGGAGGACATCGAGGACTCGCCGGAGCTCGACGCTCTGATGCGCAGGGTCGTGGATCTCTTCGACCGCTACGTCGAGCTCGACAAGAAGGTTCCGCCGGAGGTCAACCTCACGGTCCGGGGTGTGGAGGATCCCGGCCGAATGGCGGACCTGGTCGCCTCCAACCTGGCCATCGGCGTCACCGACAAGCAGGACGTGCTCGAGACCTTCCAGATGGCCGTCCGGCTGGAGAAGCTCTCGAACGTGTTGCAGCGCGAGATCGAAATCCTCGACATGGACCGCAGCATCCGCCAGCGCGTGCGCCAGCAGATCGACCGGCGGCAGAAAGAGTTCTACCTCAAGGAGCAGATGCGCGTGATCCAGGAGGAGCTGGGTGGGGAAGAGGCGCATCTCAGCGAGCTCGATGAGCTGCGCGAGAAAGTACGGGGCCTCGAGCTCGCCGAAGCGATCGAGGAGCGCCTGCTGAAGGACGTCGACCGGCTGGATCGCATGCCGCCCGGCTCGCCCGAGATCTCGGTGCTGCACAACTACCTCGACCTGGTGGTCTCGCTGCCGTGGCGCGAGTCGAGTGAGGACATCACCGACCTGCGCGCCGCCGAGAAGGTCCTCGATGAGGACCATCACGGCCTACGAAAGATCAAGGAGCGCATCCTCGAGTTCCTGGCGGTGCGGCAGCTGACGAAGTCGCCGAAGGGGCCGATCCTTTGCCTCATCGGGCCGCCGGGCGTTGGCAAGACCAGCCTGGGCCGCTCGATCGCGCGCGCCCTGGGCCGCAAATTTGTGCGCGTTTCGCTGGGCGGCGTCGGCGATGAGGCCGAGATCCGCGGCCACCGCCGAACCTATGTGGGCTCGATGCCCGGCCGCATCATCAAGGGCCTGCGCGAGGCAGGCACCCGCAACCCCGTGTTCCTGCTCGACGAGATCGACAAGATGTCGTCGGACTTCCGCGGCGATCCGGCCTCGGCGATGCTCGAAGTGCTCGATCCGGAACAGAACAAGCACTTCTCCGACCACTTCCTGGAGATCCCGTTCGATCTCTCGGAGGTCCTGTTCATCACCACCGCCAACGTTTTGTACTCGGTTCCCCGGGCGCTGCTCGACCGGATGGAGGTGATCAACCTGCCCGGCTACACCGCCGAGGAGAAGATGGTGATCGCCCGCGAGTTTCTCGTACCCAAGCAGCTGCACGACCATGGCCTGACCAGCAAGCACATCGAGATCACCAAGCCGGCATTGGCAACCATGATCAGCCGTTATACCAGCGAAGCCGGTGTGCGCAGCCTGGAACGATCGATTGCCGGCGTCTGCCGCAAGGTCGCTCGCGAGGTCGTCAAAGGCAAGACGCGGAAGATGACGGTCGCGCCCAACCGCCTCGATGATCTCCTCGGGCCGCCGCGTTACAAGCCGGACGAAGGCCACACCGAACCGCTGATCGGGGTGGCGAACGGACTCGCCTGGACCGAGGTCGGCGGCGTGCTGCTGACCATCGAAGTGATCACGATGCCCGGCAAAGGCAACCTGAACCTGACCGGGCAGATGGGTGACGTGATGCAGGAATCGGCACGCGCCGCGCTTTCCTACGCGCGATCGAACGCGGAGCTGCTGGGCATCCCGGTCGACTTCCGTGACAAGCTCGACCTTCACATCCACATCCCGAAGGGCGCCATCCCCAAAGATGGACCCTCGGCCGGTATCTCGATGGCGCTCGCCATCATTTCGGCGCTGGCGCAGCGGCCGATCCGCTCGGACGTCGCGCTGACCGGCGAGATCACCCTGCGCGGGCGTGTGCTGCCGATCGGCGGGTTGAAAGAGAAGGTCCTTGCCGCGCACCGGATTGGCATACACACCGTCATCTTGCCGGAGGACAACCAGCCGGACGTTGCCGATATCCCCGCCGATATTCGCAAGAAACTCACGTTCAAATTTGTCAAGACCATGGACGAGGTGATCGCGGAGGCGTTGCTACCGCGGTCAAGCACGATCCTGGTGCCGGAGCTCACCGAGCCTGTTGGCGTCGAACAGCCAGCGGCCGCCAACTCGGAAACGATCACCAGCATCTGAGCCACGACGATCGCGCCGGCTCGTGCCCGTTGGGGAGTTCCGATCTGCCCAAACGGACGTATACGGCTGGATGCGAGCTGCCTATTCTGCGAGGGTGGAGCGGTCCAGGGCCGAGCCGGAGGCCCTAAAACTCGCTCCGGCTCCCACGACGCAGCGGCCGGTGCTCCCGGCGGGTCCCCTGGCGGCCTCACTCTTCGCACTGCAGCGCGCCGCCGGTAACCGGGCCACGGCGGAGCTGGTCCGGGATATCCAGGCTCGCGAGCAACGCGTCGCAAGCGCGGCCGACCGACCCGGGCTTCGCATCCTGGATCAGCTTCGCATCCAGCGTTCGGTGGCGAGCTGGGCGGGGGAGTGGGATACGCTCCGTTACAAGACGACCAAAGACGCCGCGACCGGCAAGGTTCCCGTCGGGGTCGACATTGCGATCGAGTTCCGGCCGAGCGACAAAGTCGACGCCACCGGTATCGGCATCATTCAAGGAGTGATTTCCGCCGACAAGGGCGCTCCCATCGCTGTCAATCCTGAGACCGGAGCGCGGTCGCTGACCAAGGGTGCCATGAAGGGTTTTCACATCGACCAGCTGCCAGGATTCATCAACCCTCTCTACCCAACGACGGCCGGCAAGGCCGGAGACGAGCTTGGCACGACGCCCGTGCTGCCGATGAAAACGCCTGGCGGCGGCCGTCACGGCTGGCGGTTCGTCGACAAGAAAGGGACTGAGCAAAAGCTGAGCGCCCAAATGAACGATCTCCCTACCCTTGACCCACACGGTGCCAATGCCAAACAGGTATTCGAAACCACGGCGATGGCGTTCTCCGGTCACCAGGCGGGCACGTACTACGGCTCGGTGACCTGGGGGTGGCGAACAAATGCCAAAGGCAAGTTCAGCCGTCTCCCGTTCGCGTTGCTATCCAACGATGCCCCCACGGAAACACTTGCCGCTGCGGGCGGGCTCTGGAATGCGACCAAGACGGCGGCGGGCACGGCCCACCTCCATCTGCCGATGGCCTTCGGACGCTGGACGAGCCGCGACGACAGTGCGATCGTCAAGAATCCAGTCAAGGCGATCGACACCGAGCTCGCGAAGGTCGTCAAGAACACGAGGGTTGAGTTGACATCTCGCGGAGCCGCTGAAAAGTTCAACAAGGGAAAGGACAAATGGTCGAAGATCACCGTAACTGAGGGCCCGCACATCGGTCTGGTGGGCTGGACGCTTCGGGGGAATCTGGCAGACAAGAAGGTGCCATGAGCAAGGAGAGTGTGGCGCGCACGCTCGAGCGACTGGGCTATGTGGAGCTCTTTCTTCGAATGGACCATGGGGCGCGGCGAAAGATCTGGTCGATGCCGGGCGCGGAGTCCGACGTTGCGTCGGTCCTGCGCGACGAGGGCGCATCGTCGGTTGTTCGCTTCCTGGCGGCGGCGCTGCTTGCCGACCACCACAAGTGGCCGCCCAAAGACCTGCCGGCCGACTTGCTGGCGCGCGTCTACGTCGACGGGCTTCGCGCGAACGCCTCACAGATGGCGAATCCCTGGGGCCTTCCGGGCGACCTCGGTCCACTCAGCCAGCAAGTCCTCGCATTAGGCAAGGCGGCCACCGACCCACTTCTCGATGCCCTTGACGACGCGACCGCGATGACCTATTCGGGTAGCCGAGACGCCACCATAGGGAACTCCTACCACTGGCGCGTCAAGGATCAGGCCGCGTCGCTGCTCGCGGCCCTGCGCCGCGAAAAACTGGAGCCCGACACGAATCCCAAGAAACGCGATGCGGCGATTGCGGCCTTACGAGCGCACGTGCAGAAGGATGGCCCATGAGCATCGAGGAACTCCCCAACCCGCAGCCTGACCGGCTGGCGCAAGTGGAGCGTCAGGTGGAACGGGGCAGCCTGTTTACCCACACCGCGCTGAGCACGAGTGCCGAGCGCCTGTACGAGACTGAGGCAATGATTCTTGGGCTGATCGACACGCTCGTGGGCAAGGGCGTGGTCGCCGAACGCGAGGTGGCGGATGCTGCGAAGAGTGTGCGCGACGCGCTACATGAACGCGGCGAGGCGACAGGCGCGGGTCTTGTCCTGCGTGTCGATGGCGAAGACGACAAGGACCGCTTCACTCCCGTGGACTGCGCCGCACGCATGCACGTCTGCCGCGCCGTCTGTTGCAAACTGCACTTTGCGCTAAGCGCAGATGAGATCGAAGGCGGGAAGGTCAAGTGGGACCTGGGACAGCCGTACCATATCCGGCAGGAAGCCGACGGCACCTGCACCCACAATGACCGAGTGACCGGCAACTGTGGAATCTATTCGGACCGGCCCCAGATTTGCCGCACCTACAGCTGCGCCAACGACAACCGAATCTGGAAGGACTTCGATGGCATGGTGCTCAACCAGGAGTGGATCGATGAGAACCTGGGCAAGGTGGCGCCTCGGCTGCGGGCGACCGCCATGATCCCATTGCGGGTCGTTACCCAGCGGACCTCCCGGACCGACGCCGAATCGAGCACACCCAGCGAGGCTTCGTAACTCCCAGGTCATAGACTCCGCGCGCGCCGCACAAATGAGCGCGTTGGCGCGCCCTCATTTGCTGCGCCGAGACCGTAAACTGTTGCCCACGATGGAGATCCGGTATGAGCCAAAAACCGTCGAGCAGCGCTGGTATGCAATCTGGGATGAGCGTGGCTATTTCAAGCCGCGCGAAAGCCTGACCGGCAAGACCTTCACGATCTCGATGCCGCCGCCGAACATCACTGGCGAGCTGCACATGGGGCACGCCATGTACACCCTCCAGGATGTGCTGATTCGCTGGCACCGGATGCTCGGCGATGCCGCGCTCTGGGTGCCGGGCACCGATCATGCGGCGATCGCGACCCAGAACGTGCTGGAGAAACAGCTGGCGAAGAAAGGTACCTCGAAGGAGCAGATCGGGCGCGCGGCGTGGGACAAGCTGGTCGCGGATTGGTACGAGACCACCGGCCACACCATCCTGCGGCAAATGCGGCGACTCGGCTTCTCGGCGGACTGGTCGCGTATCCGCTTCACCATGGATCCCAGCTACGTCGAGGCGATTCGCTACGTCTTCGTGCGGCTCTGGAAAGAGGGGCTCATCTATCGCGGGCCGCGGATCGTCAACTGGTGCCCGCACGACCAGACCGCGATCTCGGACCTCGAGGTGCAGTACGAAGAGACCGACGGGAACCTGTTCTTCCTCAATTACCCTGTTGACGGCGGCGGGGTGATTCCGGTGGCGACGACGCGCCCCGAGACGATGGTGGGTGACACGGCGGTCGCTGTCCATCCCGACGACTGGAGATACAAGGACCTGATCGGGAAGTCGGTGACGCTGCCGATCGTCCACCGCCGGGTGCCGATCGTTGCCGACGACGCCGTCGACCAGGAGTTCGGCACCGGCGCGGTCAAGGTGACGCCCGGCCACGACGTCACCGACTACGAGATCGGCGAACGCCATCATCTCGAGGTCCGCACCATCCTGCACCTCGACGGCCGGATGAATCTCCCGGAGGTCCCCGAGCTCAACGGACTCCCGGTACCCAAGGCGCGCGAGCGCATCGTCGAGATGCTCCGCGCCGAGGGCGCGCTCCAGAAGATCGAGCCCTACCGCCACTCGGTAGGTCACTGCGACCGGTGTGGCGCCGTCATCGAGCCGCTGGTGTCGGCGCAGTGGTGGGTCAAGATGAAACCACTGGCGGGGCCGGCGATCGCGGTGGCGGAGACCGATACCCTCCGCTTCCATCCTGAGCGCTGGCGCGAGCAGTACCTGCGCTGGATGCACAACATCCGCGACTGGAACATCTCCCGCCAGCTCTGGCTCGGTCATCGCATCCCGGTGTGGACCTGTGCCAACGGGCACGCCATCGCCTATCTGAAGGACCCGCAGGAGTGCGAGCAGTGTGGAGACCGACACCTGACGCAAGATCCCGACGTGCTGGACACCTGGTTCTCCTCAGCGTTGTGGCCCTTCGTCACGCTCGGTTGGCCCAATGACACAGAAGACCTGCGCCGCTTCTATCCGACCCAGGTGCTGGACACGGCGCGCGACATCCTCTACCTCTGGGTGGCGCGCATGGTCTTCATGAGCCTGCATCTCCTGAACGTGGTGCCCTTCTCCGAGGTCTTGATCCACGGCACGGTGCTGGCGCCGGATGGGCGGCGGATGAGCAAGTCGCTCGGCACCGGACTCGACCCGCTGGATCTCATCGAGCGCTTCGGCGCCGATGCGACCCGCGCCTGGGCCGCCTATTTCGGCACCGGCGGGCAGGACATCCGCTTCTCGGAGGAGAAGATGAAGTCCTACCAGCTCTTCGCCAACAAGCTGTGGAATGCCACCCGCCTGCTGGTCGACAAGCTCCCGGAGGGTGCTAAGCCAATGCCAATCGATGAGGCAGAGCTGGAGCCGGCCGATACCTGGATCTTGGGGCGGTTGAGCGCCGTAACCCGGTTGGTCACGTTGTCTTTCGAGCGCCTCGAATTCGGTCCCGCGATCGACTCGCTGTACGACTTCGCCTGGAAGGAGGTGGCGGACGACTACCTCGAACTGATCAAGCCGCGACTGCAGGCGAAAGACCAGTCCACCGCGACGGCGCTGTCGGTCGCGATCCATGTCCTGGAAACGATTCTTCGTCTGCTGCATCCGATCATGCCGTTCGTCACCGAAGAGCTCTGGCAGCGGCTGCCCCACGAAGGCGAGACCATCATGTACGCGCCCTGGCCCCTGCCCGACGAAACCATCGAAGACCCGAAGCTGATGGAGGAGATGGCCCACCTGCTGGAGGTGGTGCGGGCGGTGCGCAACGTCCGCCACGCCGCGGATCCGCGCGCCCGACGGCAGCCAGCGGAGATCAGTTCAACTCTGAAGCTCTTGAGCGAGCCGATCGGCCGCCGCTACCTCGCTACCCTGGCGCAGCTGGAGCTCAATGGCAACCTCCCCGAGGGTGCGCCCCACGCCGACGTCGTGGTCGGCCCCACCACGGTCCGTCTCGGTCTCCCGGCGGACGGCGGCTCGGCCACCCAGCGGCTTCGTGGCGAACTGGTAAAGAAGCGGCAGGAAATCCAGCTCCTCGAGGGCAAGCTGAACAATCCCGACTTCACCGGCAAAGCGCCACACACGGTGGTGGAGCGAGAGCGGGCCCGCCTGCACCAGGCGCGCCAGGCGGCGGAGCGGCTCCGGGGCCTCTTGGGCGAAACGGCCGAATTAGGGTAAGGTAGCGGAGTTAAATTCCCGGAATGCTGAGGAGGCGCCTTGCCCAACCTGTCGTCGCTAAAACCGCTGCTCTACATCGTCATCTTTTACCTGCTGGTCTTCTGGCTCAGCCTCTCCTACTGGGCGTTCAGGGACGCCCGGGAGCGCTCCAACAGCGTGGTCTTTCATGTCTTCGCCACCGGCCTGTCGCTGGTGCTGCCCATCTTCGGGCTGTTCATCTACATGATCATCCGGCCGCCGCTGACGATGGCGGAGCGCCGGGCGCTCGAGCTGGAGACGCAAGCGCTCTCGGAGCCGGGCGGTCCCGCGCGCGAGCTGCG
>Ga0070699_100000162_pt1 | contig 63688 bp, 66 predicted proteins | sample KBSK1503metaG_FD_65473 | JGI IMG/M metagenome (GOLD analysis project Ga0070699, IMG submission 65473) | Corn, switchgrass and miscanthus rhizosphere microbial communities from Kellogg Biological Station, Michigan, USA - KBS K1-50-3 metaG | ecosystem: Host-associated > Plants > Roots >... | reverse complement strand
GTCGGAATCAGCGCGCGATTCTTTTCGGGGGCGTTGACGAGAATGACCGGCGCGGCGCCGGTCAGCCATGACCCCGCCACCGCGTTGAGATCGGCGAGGGTAATGCCGGGAAGCACCTTCTGCGCCCTGGCAAACTCGTAGGCGATTCCCGGAATCGCTTCGCCGGTCAGGTAATTCTCGACGTATTCCCCGACGAAAGCGCTCGATTCCGTCTTGTCCCGCTCGGTGTAGTCCTGCTCCAGCGACCGCAGGTATTCGACCCGGGTGCGATCGAGCTCCGATTGGGTGAAGCCGTGCCGCCCGGCGCGCTCCAGCTCGGTCAGCACCGCGGTGAGCCCGATCCGGATGCCGGTGTCCGGCACGCCGGCGCCGAAACTGAAGGCCTCGGCGCTCCGGACCAGGGAGCTCCGTCCCGCGCCGGCGCCGATGAAGGGCGGGTTGGCCTTCTGGGTGAGCTCGTACAACCGCTGGTTGAGGATCCCGGCGGCGACGTCTTCGATCAGCTGATCGCGCCACGCGCCGACGGTCCCCTTGGCCGCGGACGGCCGCAACACATACACCGACACCGAGGTGCTGGTCGCTTCCGGATCGGTGGCGATGGACACTTCGGCCGCCTGGTGCGCCGGAACCGCCGGCACCGGGCGGGGCCGCGGAGCGGTCCGTTTCGGAATCCCGGAGAAGCGCTGCTTGATCAGGTCTTCGACGACTTTGGCGTCGAAGTCACCCACCGCCACCACCGCGATCAGGTCGGGGCGATACCAGTCGGCGTAGAATCGGCGCAGCGCGGCGGGAGGGCACTTCTGAATGCACTCCGGAGTGCCGATGGGGAGCCGCTCGGCGTAGCGCGACCCGCGAAAGAGGACCGGAAGCTGCTTGTCGAACATCCGCTGCCCCGCTCCGCGTCCGAGGCGCCACTCCTCGAGGACGACACCGCGCTCCTTCCGGATCTCGGTGGTGTCGAAGGTCACCCCGTGCGCCCAGTCCTCCAGGATCTCGAAGGCCTTGCGGACGATGTGGGCGCTGTCGGTGGGCACCTGCAGCTCGTAGACCGTCTCGTCGAACGAGGTGCCGGCGTTGAGGTCGGCACCGAAGCGCATGCCGATCGATTCGATGTAATCGACCAGCTCCTGCTTCTTGAAATGGGTGGTGCCGTTGAACGCCATGTGCTCGTCGAAATGGGCGAGGCCGCGCTGATCGTCGTCTTCCAGCACCGAGCCGGCGTTCACGACCAGCCGGAGCTCGGCACGCTTGGCGGGGCGATGGTTGACCCGGATGTAGTAGCGGAGGCCGTTGGGCAGGGTCCCGACCGTGACTCCGGGGTCGACTGGGAGCAGGGAGTCGCTCTGGGTCTGTGCGTGCGCAGTCGCCGCGCAGCAGGCTGCGAGTACCGCGTGCAGCAGCACTTTTGCGCCTTTGCGTCGTTGCGCCTTTCCGTCGCGCCCTCGCGCCTTCGCGTCTTCGCGCCCTGCTTCATCGAAAGAGCTGCCCATATCTCCTCTTGAATTCGGTTTTTCGCCCCTCGGGACTGCCGCCGTCGACACCCCGGCAACGCGTCGCCGCATGGGCATCCCATCCCTCGGGCCACGATTGAAAAACCAGCATGCGACAGGCGGGGCATCGCACCCGTTTCCCTACGACCTGCCCCACTGAAAGTTCCTCGGCGTTGATGATCACGCCGTCGGCGTCGAGCCGCGGCAGGAGCGACCGCTGCGGCGGCCCCCGTTCCAGCGGGACCTGCTCGATCAGCGCCTCGAGCCCCAGGGCCAGCGCCTGGAGAACAACCTCGCGGTCGAGGCCGGGGTTCGCGGCGAGGAAGGACTCGAGATCCTTCCCCCGGTCCAGGTGCTCCATGAGCGAGCGCACCGGAATTCGCGTTTCCGCGAATACCGGCGCTCCTTCGCGAACCCGGGCGGTCCGAACCATCACCTGGTACAGCGGGCGCACCGGCTCCCCCTTGCGTCTTTGCGTCGTAGCGTCGTTGCGTCCTTCGAGGTGCGAAGGTAACGCTACGCCGGTAGCGCCGCAGCCCCGGCACTCCTAGCTTGCCGCACCATGTCCCGGCCCCCTTCCGTCCTGGTCGAAGCCGCCGTCGCTTCCGTCGTATCCGCCCTCGCCGCGGAGTCGGCGGGCGCGGGACGGCTGGAGCTCTGCGGCAACCTGGTCGAAGGGGGAACCACCCCGAGCCGCGGCATGCTGACCCAGGTTCGGGAACGAGTGGCGCTGCCGATCCATGTCCTGATTCGGCCCCGGGGTGGCGATTTCCTGTTCGATGGAGACGAATCCGAGGTGATGATCCGGGACATCGCGACCGCCAGGACCTCCGGGGCCGAGGGGGTGGTGATCGGCGCCCTCGACCGGGAGGGCCGGATCGACACCCGGTTGACCCGGCGCCTGACCGATGCCGCTCGCCCCATGGCGGTCACCTTTCATCGGGCTTTCGATCTCACCCGCGACTCCGCCGAAGCCCTGGACACGCTGATCGGCCTCGGCATCGAGCGGGTGCTGACGTCAGGACAGGCGCTGAGCGCGCTCCGCGGCGCGGCAACCATTGCGGCGCTGGTCCGCCAGGCCGGCGGACGGATCGCCGTCATGGCGGGTGGCGGGATCAATGAAGCGAACGCCGCACGGGTCGTGAAGGAGACCGGGGTGACGGAGATTCACGTCGGGGCGACCGGGATTCTCGACAGCCCGATGGAGTTTCGCCGGGAGGAGGTCTTCATGGGAAAGCCGTACCAGCCCGACGAGTACAGGCGGGTGGAGACGGATCCCGAGCGTATGCGCACTATCATCGAAGCGGTGAGCGGTAAGCCGTGAGCGGTAAGCCGTGAGCGGTGAGCGGGAAAACCCCCGCTTACTGCTCACCGCTCACCGCTTACCCTACTCGAGCCCCAGGTGCCTCAGTACCTCCGGGGGCGGCCCGTCGAACCGCGGCAGCGCCACGTTGCCGATGTACTGCAGATCCTTCATCCCGGCATCGGTGGTGTAGAACCCGACCGCGGTGAGATCCCGCACCAGGTCGAAGAACCGCGCCGCCGACTGGAATTCCGGTTTGGCCTTGGGCAGATAGCAGATGTCGTCGCAGATCTGGGTTCGCTCTCCGGCGCTCAGGCCGCCGAAGGTCTTCGCGAACCGCTTGTTGCTCTCGACGTTGAGCCACGCCAGTCCCCCCCGCACCCGGATCAGGTCCCGCATCTGTCCATCGTAGGGCGCGCTCACGTACTCGTTGATCCACGCCGGCACACCCACCGCGCTCGCCGAGGGCGACGTTGCATCGGCAGGAATGATCGTGTCCACCAGCACCGAAAGCGTCGCCAGCTCGCTGGGTGAAAGCTTCCTGGGCCAGTCCTTCTTCGGATGGAGCAAGTCGGGATCGGTCGGCGTCCCCCGCGGGCCGGCCACCGGGAACTGGACGGCGGGACGGTTGACCGGTTGCGGCTGCTGCGCCGCGAGCGAGCTCGCCAGCACCGGCAACCCCGTCGCCGCCGCCATCGCCTTCAGCGCGTCCCGGCGCTCCATCCCGATTGGCGTTGGGGAATCCACAGATTTCACAGATTCCACAGATGATTCCTCCCGAGAGGCATTTACAAAACTTTTGTTGTTTTGGTTGTAATCTGTGCCATCTATGAAATCTGTGGATCCCTCAAGTCCAGGATCCGTGGATCCCTCAGGTTCCGGAGTCATAGATTTCCCTTCTTCAGCTCGTCGACAAGGCGATCGGTGGACCGCCAGGCGAGCGCGAGAATGGAGAGGGTGGGGTTCTTGTCGGCGTTCGAGACGAAGGGCGCGCCATCGGTGACGAAGAGATTCTTCACGTCCCACGACTGGCACCACTGGTTGAGCACCGACGAGGTCGGATCGGTGCCCATGCGGCAGGTTCCCACTTCGTGAATGATCTGTCCGCCTCGAGCGATCGCGCGCGCGCCGTCGGTTTCCACCCGCCCGCCGACCACCGTCCCGCCCATCGACTGAATGATCTCGGAAAAAGTCTTGAGCATGTGGGCCGCCTGCTTGGTCTCATGCTCCGACCATTTCCAGTGAAACTTGAGCACCGGAATCCCCCACTGGTCGACCACGTCCGGATCGATCTCGCAGTAGGAGTCCTCGTTGGGAATCATCTCTCCCCGGCCGTCGAAGAACATGAACGAGCCGTAGTAGCGGCGCGCGTCTTCCTTGAAGCGTTTGCCGTAGGAGCCGTTGGTGAAGTTCTCCAGGCCGCCAAAGATTCCTCCCCCGGGCATCCCCCGTCCGCCACCGAACTCGATGTGGTAGCCACGGGCAAAGCCGAGCTGCCCGGCGAGCTGTTCCTTGTACAGCCACCAGGGCATGTACATGTGCATCCCCGAGGCGCCGTCGGTGTTGTGCGGAGGACAATTCTCCAGCGCAGGGATCTGCCCCTGTAACCCTGCCCCGACGGTATCCATCAGGTACTTGCCGACCAGTCCGCTGCTGTTGGAGAGACCGTTGGGAAAGGTGCTGCTCTTCGAGTTGAGCAGGATGCGCGCGGTTTCGCAGGCGCTCGCCGCGAGGACGACGACGTTGGCGCTCACGTGACGGTCGCGCCGGGTGAGTTTGTCGACGTAGCTGACACCGTTCGCGCGGCCGGACTTGTCCACTGTCACCTCGCGGACCATCGCGTCCGCCACGATGTCGCAATTGCCGGTGGCGAGCGCGGGCGGAATCAGCACGGTGGTGGACTGGAAGTTCGCCTTGATCGAGCATCCCCAGCCGCACGGCGTCGCCCAGAAGCAGGCCTGCCGGCTTCGCATCGATTGGGCGAGCACGCGCTGGGCGAGGCGATTACCCGGGTGCAGCTTCTGCGGCAGGGTGTTCGCGTCCTGCCGGGTGGTCATGATGGCGAGATGCGCCGGGATCACCGGAATGTTGAGCGGGGTGCAGCCCTTCCTGGCCAGCAGCTCGGTCGCGCGCGGCGCCGGTGCCGGCTGCAGCACGCCGGGCGGGGAGCCGGGGGTGTTCTCGAGATCGTCGTCGCCTCCGTACACACCGATCAGCATCTCGGTCTTGTCGTAGTACGGCGCCATGTCTTCGTAGCTGATCGGCCAGTCGGCGCCGAGGCCGTCCCGGCTCTTCGGCTTGAAGTCGTAGGGACCCTGCCGGAGGGAGATCCGTCCCCAGTGATTGGTGCGGCCCCCCAGCATGCGGGAGCGCCACCAGCGGAAATCGGTTCCGGGGGCCTGGGTGTATGGTTCTCCCGGCACCTCCCATCCCCCATCGACGGTGGCGTCGTAGAAGCCGAACGGCTTGTCTCGGGTCCCTCCCGCCCGGAGCGGAGCCTCGCGAGGCAGCTTGAACATCGGCGTCTCGCGCACCGGGTCGTAGTTCCGGCCGGCTTCGAGCACCAGCACCTTGAGGCCGGAGACGGCGAGCTGGTACGCCGCCATCCCCCCTCCGGCGCCGGAGCCGACCACGATCACGTCATACGTCGTCTGCGACTTGGGATTCTGGAGAAACACTTGAGGGTTACTCCGGGAGAGAATGACTGCTCTAAGGTATCACCTTTCCGCGTCCTCGCGCCCCCGCGTCTTCGCGCCGCGCCTACCGCGACTTCTCGAGCAACTCCCTGAGATACTCGCCCCAGATCGCGGGCAGCGAGTGCGTCCCGTGCCCGCGAGTCCGGTCGCTGATCGGGATGAGGATGTAGCGTCCCAGCTTCACCTTGCCGATCTCGCGTTCCATCAGGCCGAGCTCCGGAGGATTCACCTGATCGTCGGCCGAGTTGATGGCGTAGAGAGGAACCGAGATTTTGTCGAGGTGAGGCGCCGGATTGTAGTCGCGTGACGCCTGGAACTGATACAGCATGTCGTTGGCGTCCTGCGTCGCGAGGGATCGCGCCGTCCGGGCGGCCAGGGCCGAATCGGCCATGGCCCGGGTGGGCAGGTCCTTCTGCCATTGCAGAGGTACGCTGGTCATGAGCAGGAGGAAATGGACCGCGTCGGTGAGCCCGCGCGGCTGGGCGGTGTAGTTGCCTCCCTTCCACTCCGGATCGCCGGTGATCGCGTCGACGATCATCTGGCGGATCATCCGGTTCCGCCCGGCGATCTCCACCGGATTGCTCGCCAGGGGCATCAGGAGGTCCATGAAATCGGGGTGGGTGTATCCCCAGACCCAGGTGTGCATCGCGCCCATGGAGGTCCCCATCACCAGGCGCAGGTGATTCACACCGAGTCCCTCGGTCACCAGGCGGTATTGGGCCTGCACCATGTCGTCGTAGGTGTACTTCGGAAACTGCATACGCAATCCGTTGCTCGGCTTGCTGGATTTGCCGTGGCCGATCGCATCGGGAAGGATGATGAAATACCTGGAGGCGTCGAGCAGCTGGCCTGGACCGAACAGCTGCCCTCCAAAGTTCGGGGCGAGAAAGCCGCGCCCCGTCCCGCCGGTGCCATGCATGATGAGGACGGCATTGGTCGTCCTCCCCGATGCGTCGCGCACGGGTGTGCCGATCGTGGTGTAGTGCAGATTCAGCTCGGCGAGCCGTTCGCCGGTGCCGAACTGGAAGTCGCGAACGACGAAATCTCCCTCGACCGGCGCCGGATGGGCCGCCGGTGTCTGCGCGCCGAGCGGCGCGCCGAGAAGCAGCCCAATCGTCCAGAGTCTTCGCGTCATGCCTCCTCCCCTCTCGCCTCTTCACGCCCGCCAGCATCCTACAGTATTGGATCTGCTTCCGGGCCAGTTTATTCCTTTGCTCCCCGCGGCGGCCGCGTGGCCCAGAGGGTGAGCTTGCGAATCAGCGGCCCGAGCCGGGGATGATCGAGCAGCGGCTCGAGCTCTCTCGCCACCGTGGTCACAATCGCGGTCGGCCCGGTCATCGCGGCCACGTTGGCCTCGATCAGGGCGGCGGTCGCCGCCTCGTCCTCGAGGTCGAGCCCGATCATCATCAGCATCGCGGCGGGACCGACATACTCGCGTTGCGCTCGTTGCCGCAGCTCCTCCCGCACCGCGAGGGCCTCCGGTCGCCTGCCGGCGAGGGCCAGGGCGCGCGCATACAGGCCTACCAGCAGGGGCGCGCGCTGGGTCAGCTCCACCGCCCGCGCCAGGCGCGGGACCGCCTCGGCATGACGCCCGACATCAGCGAGCCGGACCGCCGACATCCAGAGGTGAATCTGCGAGTTCGGGTCCATGGCCAGCGCCGCTTCGTGCGCGGCCAGCGCGGCGGCGGAGTCGGCCCCGGGGATTCCTCGGACCGGGTACCCCATCACGGCGACCAGGCGGATGAACAAGGACAGCGGGTCCAACGTGACCGCCCGGGCCGACGCTGCGACGGCAGCCTCCAGGTTGCCGAGCATCCCGTTCAGGAGCCCGATATAGGCGTGGGCCAGCGACTCCCGCGGATCGATCGCGAGGGCGCGATCGAGGTGAGGCCCCGCTTCGTGCCAGTCGGGCCGCAGATACAGCTTGAGCTGGGCCCAGTGCACGTGCACCAGGGCCAGGTCGGGCCTGAGCCGCTCCGCCGCATGCAGCGCGTTCTCCGCTTCGCGGGCCGCCTCGAGCGTCGGGATGTACTGATAGACCCCCAGGCCGATGTAGGCTTCGGCCAGGCCGAGGTGGGCGCGGGCGTAATCGGGATCGCGGGCAAGGGCCTGGCGGAAGTAGTCGATGGCCCTGCGCAGCGCGGCCGGGGTGCGCACATAGGCCGCTTCGCGCCCCCGCAGATAGACCTGGTAGGCCTCGAGGTCGTCGGTCGGCGGCGCGACGAGCCGGCCGGAGCTGTGCTCGAGCCCCAGCCGCACCCGGAGCTGCTCGACGATGCCGCGGGCGATCTCGTCCTGGATGGCAAAGATGTCGTCGAGCTCGCGGTCGTAGCGCTCGCTCCAGATCTGGGTCCCCTCACTCGCGTTCATGAGCTGCGCCGTCACCCGCACCCGGTTGCCGGCCCGCCGCACGCTGCCCTGAAGCACCGTCCGTACGCCGAGCGTCTTTCCGACGGTGGCGAGATCGGCGTTCTTGTTCTTGAACGCGAAGCTCGAGGTCCGGGCCGCCACCTTGAGACCCTTCACCGGCGTCAGTGCGACGATCACGTCGTCGGTGATCCCGTCGGAGAAGAACTCGTTGTCGGGATCGGTGCTCATGTTGGTGAACGGCAGCACCGCGACCGACGCCTCCGGCAGACGGGGGGCGGCTGCCGGAACATCCCCCGACCGGAGCGCCTCGACCACCAGCGCGCCGGTCATCAGCCGCTCCTCGGGCGACTTGGCCAGCAGCCGGCTCACCACTTCGCTCACGGCGCGGGGAACTGCTGCACGAATGGTGCTGACGTCGGGAGGCGTGTGGACAAAGCGGCTCGCGATCAGCGACTGCACCGTCGGTCCGCTGAAGGCCGGCTGGCCGGTGAGCATTTCGTACAGCACGCAGCCAAGCGAGAACAAATCGCTACGGCCGTCCACCGGATCTCCCGCCGCCTGCTCGGGACTCATATACGCTGGCGTGCCGACCGTCACGCCGACCTGGGTATAGGTGGCCGTCTCGCTCGCCGCGGCGACCACCGCCTTCCCGATGCCGAAGTCGGCCACGACCGCGTGTCCCTCGTGCAACAGGATGTTCTCCGGCTTGATGTCGCGGTGCACCACATCCTGGCGATGGGCGTAGTCCAGCGCATCGGCGACCTCGCTGACGATCCGCACCGCCGATTCCACCGAGAGCTGACTTTCCTGCTGCAACCGGTCGCGCAGGGTCTGCCCCTTCATGACCGGCATCACGAAGTAGAGAAATCCGCCTGCCTCGCCCGAGTCGTACAGGGGCAGGATGTGAGGATGGGTGAGACCCGCCGCCAGGCGGATTTCCCGCAGGAAGCGCTGTCGTCCCAGTGTTTCGGCCAGCTCGGCGTGGAGCACCTTGAGCGCGACGTCGCGGTCGTGGCGCAGGTCGCGGGCGAGATACACTGTCGCCATCCCGCCCTGGCCCAGCTCCCGCTCGATGCGGTAGCGGTCGGCGAGAGCCGCCGTCAGGCGCTCAGGAGTTCGAGTCACGATCTCCAGGTCAGGCTCCAGGGGTACGGCTGAAGCGCGGCACGATGCTCATCGGTCGGACCCGAGCCCGAGCGACTGCAGCACCAACCGCCCCAGCTCCTCTTTCAGCTGGTTCTTCACGCCGGCAAGCGTCGGGTCAGCGGCGAGGTTCGTGAGCTCGAGCGAGTCCGACCGGAGGTCGTAGAGCTCGTCCATCTCGGGGTGCTTGATCCAGTAGATGTACTTATACCGCGAGGTGCGCACGGCCCGATAGTCCATGTCGAGCAGGTGCGGAAAAGGATTCTCGTAGGTGTAGAACTCCACCAGCACCGATTCCCGCCACCCCGCCGCCGCCCCGGCGCTCCCGAGCAGCGGAACCAGTGAGCGTCCCTGAATGTGGGGACCGATCGGCGCGCCGGCGAGCTCGAGCAGCGTGGGGGCGAGATCCACCGTCAGCGCGAGACCCGCCGGGCGCGATCCCGCTGGCACCCTCGGTGGATACCGCATCAGCAGCGGATTCCGGATCGATTCTTCATAGGGCAGCCGCCGCTCGGTGGTGAGTCCATGCTCACCGAAGAAGAATCCGTTGTCGCTGGTGAGCACGATCACGGTCCGATCGAGCATGCCCAGCGAATCCAGCTTGGCCATGATCCGGCCCAGGCTTTCATCCACCGCCAGAATCATCTCGGCCCGGCGCTGGATCGTCTCTTCACCGGTCCACGGCGCGCCATGTCCCTCGTGCCCGCTGTCGGACGACGGAGGGAGATTCGCCAGCGCCTGCCGAATCGCCGGCTTGCCACGGAGATCCTCGGCCACACCGGCCCGATCCCCGCGAGGAAAGACGCGATCGCGATACCTGCCCAGATGCCGCGGCGCCGGGACGTACCCCTGATCGCTCTCGGGATCCAGCGAGCCGTCGTTCCGCTGTACCACGTCGGGATGGACCGCCTTGTGCGCCAGGTACACCAGGAACGGCCGGTCCTTCTCCCGCTCGATGAACCCGATGGCGCGGTCGGTCAGCAGATCGGTGGTGTAACCCGGAACGACCTGGAGCTTCCCTTCTTCGAAGAGCTCGGGATCGACCGAGCGCCCCTGCCCCGGCATCGCGACCCAGTAATCGAATCCGGGTCGCGGAGTCGGATCGTTTCCCATGTGCCACTTGCCGAGGAAGGCGGTCCGGTACCCCGCGGCTTGAAGCGCCAGCGGAAAGGTCTCCAGCCGGTGGCTCGCCAGACTGCGCGACACATTGTCGATGATGCCATGCCGCGAGGGAAATTGACCGGTGAGCAGGGTCGCACGATTGGGCGAGCAGAGCGGCACCGCATGGAACGATCGGGTGAACAGCGCCCCTTCGGTGGCGAGCCGGTCGATGTTGGGCGTTTCGAGATAGGGATGACCACCGGCGCCAAACTCGTCCCAGCGGAGATCGTCCACCACCACTACCACGAGGTTGGGCCGCTCGCTCCGGAGTGTGGTGAGCGGAGCGGAATCCTGTCCTTCACCGCAGGCAGCAAGGAAGGCTGCCACCAGGACAAGCGGTACCGTCACCGGGCGGTACCTTCGGCTTCTCACGATGTCTCCCGCCGCGCGATTCGTGACACCGTTTGCCAGGTGCGCGTTGTCTGTTCCTTCCCGAAGGTCTTCTGCAGCAAAGTCATGAAGACCGGGCCCTTCGGATTCGGGAGGTAAGCGCTGAATACCTCGGTACCCTTTGCGGCGACGATGTGCAGCCCATCGCGTTCGATCGGCAGGGTGGGCAATGCCGCGGGTGCCTTGCGAAGAAAGGTGACGATTCGCTTGGCCTGCGCGGCGAGCCCGAATCCCAGATATGGATCGGACGCGAGCAGCTCCTGGAGCAGACTCATCGGCCGCACGATGGTGAGAAAGGAGTGCCCCAGCCGCTTCGTCATTGCCGCTTCGGCCCTGCGCTCGAGCGACGCCAGGGAGGCCCTCGGCGCGCTGAAGGCGACGTTGCCGCTCGAGAGCAACGTGGTGACCTCGGTGAACCCTGCCGCCTCGAACGCCCGCTTCAGGTCCGGCATGGCGGCGTTGACCGGGCTCACGCCGCGAAGAAAGGCCGCGTAGCGCGTCATCGAGGCGAGTTGCTCAAGGTACGACCCGGACGGCGAGAACCCGCTGTGAGTAGAGCTTTCCACCCCGCATGACATCGGTGCGGGATCGAAACGCCCGCACGTCCGCGACCGGATTCTCGGCGAGCACCAGCAGGTCCGCCAGCTTCCCGGCTTCGAGCGTTCCGAAATCTCCCTCCCGCCGCATCGCCCGCGCGCCGTTCCGCGTCGACATCACGATCACTTCAGCGGGCGAGAGGCCGGCCGCCTGCATCGCCTCCATCTCGTCGTAGATCGAGGGACCGTGCAAGGTCAGCGGATTCCCCGCGTCGGTCGCGGTCGCAATCACCCCGTTGGCCGCATGGACTCGCCGGAGATTCTCCGCCATGACCGCGGCGCGGGCACCGACGTTTTCCAGCCGCCGGAATGCCGCGTCCACTGAGCGGAGCCGCTCGGGCATGAGCGGTCGCAGCGGCTCGACGTTGGAGATCCTGGCAACCGTCGCAGAATCCACGCAGCCACCGGGATCGTCCACGGGAAAGCGCGCGCCGAGCGCAATGGACACGCTGGCCCGGGTGGCGTTGCGCCCCACTACGAGTGTCGGTGCATACACCGCGCGGTTCCTGGCCAGCAGATCCAGAAACTCCTGGTCGATCGGCAGATCTTCGACGCTGTGCACCAGCATGACGGCGCCGGCGCGAAGCGCGACCTTCGCCTCGCGGAGCCCGGTGGCGTGCACGATCAGGTCCAGCCCCGCGGCGCGCGCGGCGCCGCCGACTTCGAGCATCCGCGCATCGAGCTCGTCTCGCCGGGCGGCGGATGGTGCCAGATACCAGACCTTCACCGCCGACGACCCCATCCCCTTGAGGCGCGCCACGCTCGCCTCGACTTCGGCGGAGGTGCCCATCGGAAGAAAGGTGTAGATCTCGTCGTCCACGTTGAGCGCCGAGCGCCCGGCATGGGTGATGAGCGGTCCGGCGGCGCGGACGTGCGGAGCGAGCGAATCGGCTTCGGCTTTCGCGGGTAACGTCGTCGTCCAGGGATGCCCGCCCACGTCGAAGACCGCGGTAATCCCGGTGCAGAGATAGGATCGATACCAGCGGGCAGGATTGGCGCGGAGGGCCCGCGCCGTTTCCGGATAGGGATAGAGCTCGGGGGCACTGAGCCCGTCGGGGCGGCCATCCACCCAGCCGGTCTGGCTGAAGTGGACATGCGCGTCCACCAGTCCGGGGGTGAGAAAGCGTCCGGTCACGTCCACCCGCGTCGCACCCGAGGGAACCGCACACTGCTCCGTGGTGCCCACACACTGGAGCCGGTTACCCCGGACCACCACGACGCCGTTGGGGACCGCTGGCCGGCCGGTGCCGTCGATGATGGTGCCGCCGGTCAAGGCAACCGTCTGCGCAGCCGTCCCTCCGGCCAGAAGCGTCGCGGCCAAACCGAAGATCAGGGGGCGGGTCATTGCGTGCTCCTCGGCAGCGCCGGGGTCGTCACGGGCGGGCGGCGGTGTTTGGTGGCCTGCTCGTAGGCAAAGCCGTAGGAGAGCAGCGTCGCTTCGGTGAACGGCCGCCCGAGAAACTCGAGTCCCACCGGCAACGAGTCACTGGTAAAGCCTGCCGGCACGGTGAGCGCGGGAAACCCGATCGTCGGGCTCAAGCCCCGGTTGTCTCCGCGGCCATAGGCATCCGCCGTCCGCGAGTTGGTGAGCACATCGTCCGCGATCGGCGTTGGTGGGGCATCGTAGGTGGCGTAGACGATCGCATCGAGCCGGGCATCGGCCATCGCCTTGAGAACCTGGGTGCGCAGTGCGGCACGCTGCTGCATCACCGTCAGGTAGCCGGGATCGGTGGTGCGCTTCCCCACCAGGTCCATCAGCCCCCGCGCGCGCCACGGGTTCACGGTGCCCGCCAGCAGGATGTCCTTCAGCGTCTTGACCGGCGCATTAGCATGCTCGGCCAGATAGGCGTCGGTGGCCTGCTCGGTTTCGAAGTCGTTCCCAACCCGCCGGTCGGTGAGGGTCGGGATGACGAATGAATCCACCACTTCGACGCCGAGTTTCCGCAGATCCGCCAGCGCCTGCTCCATGACGGTGCGCACCTTGGCAAATTCCTCGGGGGCGCGTGCCACCGCCGAGTCGCGACGGGTGCGGAGGACGCCGACCCGCACACCCCGGAGCGCGTCCGGCTTGAGCGCGGTGAGGTAGCTGGCGGGAACATGCCCCACCGTTTCCGCGGTGACGGGATCGTTTGGATCATACCCGGCGATCACGTCGAGCACCCGGGCGGCGTCTGCCACGCAGCGCGCGATCGGCCCCATGGTGTCCTGGGTCGGATTGGCCGGCATCATCCCGAACCGGCTCACCAGCGGCGTGGTGGGCCGGAGCCCGACCAGACTGCTCACCGCGGCGGGGCCGCGGATCGAGCCGCCGGTGTCTTCGCCGATGCCTACCAAACCGAAATTGGCGGCCACGCCCGAGGCCGAGCCGCCCGAGGAGCCGCTCGGATTGCGGGTGGGATCATATGCGTTGCGCACAATGCCGAATCCCGACCCGACAAAGCGCGACGCGAATTCCCCCATGGTCGTCTTGGCGAGGATGATGGCACCTGCGCCCATCAGGCGCCGCACGATCGTGGCATCCCGCTTCGGGGTGAAGTCCTTGAAGAGCACCGAGCCATAGGTAGTCGGCATGGTGCTGGTCTCGACCTGGTCCTTGAGCAGGACGGGGACGCAATGCAGCGACCCGCGCGAGCCTTTGCTCTTCCACACCGCGTCGAGCGAGTCGGCCTGCTCGAGCGCGCGCGGATTGACGAACTGAATCGCGTTGAGCGCCGGGCCGGACTTGTCATAAGCAGTAATACGGTCGAGGTAGGACTGGACCAGGGCGTGACAGGTGAGCCGTCCGGATGCGAAGGCGGCGTGGACTCCGGCGATGGTCGCTTCCATCAGCTCGAACCTCTGGGCATCGAGGCGGATCGGCAACGCCAGCAGCAGCGCGAAGAACACCAGGCGACCTCTCATTTCGTTCCTCCTATCCGTCGCCGCAGCTCGCGGGCCCAGTTCACCACCATCACGAGCCCGCGGCTCTGATCCACCGGCCGCACCATGAGGAAGCTCTTGCCGTCCGGTGCGACATCATAGTTGGGGTGGAAGACATCGGTCCCGTACGGACCACTGAACAGCACCCGGCGAGCGGTGACCCGGAGCGACGGCGACGTGGCGATCGTCGCCTCCACCACCTGGTCCCCGGTGCGATAGAAGAGACGCAGGCCGTGAGGCGCCCAGAGCGGTTCACCCCCGGGCCCGGCCGAAACCGGAACCCGGCCCCCGCCCGGGGTCATGGCCTTGACGTACACTTCCTCCCGCCCCGATTCGTTCGAGACGTAGGCCAGCCAGCGCGAGTCCGGCGAGGCCCGGGGCTCCTTCTCGTCGTTGGGAGTGGTGAGGAGTGCCACCGGAGTGGAGTCACCGCTGAGCGATCGCAACCAGATATCGCGGCTGTTGGTGGTATGATCGGTACGGAACAGCAGCGCCTTCCCATCGGGCGTGAACGCGCCCTCGCGAATGGGATCCCGGTGCCCCTGGAGCTTCATCGCAGCGGCGCTCCCGTCGGCCGGCTGCCACCAGAGCCCTTGGGGCTGCTCGCGGGCAGACGAGTACGCCACCCGGGTCCCATCAGCGCTCCACTCGGGGCGATCGTTGCCGCCACCGTTGGTCAGGCGTTCCAGCGCCCCCGACCCGAGATCGATGGTCCAGATGTCGAAGCCACCCGCGCCCGCCACGCCGAAAGCGATGCGGTTTCCATCGGGGGAGTACCGGGGATGCTGATAGGGCCGGACCGAGTCCACCAGCACGGTGGCCACACCGTTCTGATCCACGCGGACGAGCCGGCTCGCCGCTCCGCCTTGTTGGTACACCAGCGAGCCGGTCGCGGAGAGCGCCGCGGCCGCGTCCCAGTTGCGCACCGCGACGCTGTCACCCACCTGGATCGGCGTGCCGATGGTGAACCGGCGGGTGTCGAACGGCACCGCCATCAGCGCCCCGTCCGCCCGCACGTATACCAGCATCTCGTCCACCATTCCGAGGGCGCGGGCGCCGCTCAATCCGGTCAGCACCTTCGACTTGCCGGTCCTGGCATCGACCACTCCGATGGTCAGCTGCAGGCTGCTGCCTCGCGTACTGGTGTAGAGCACCGCCCTGCCGCCATCGATTGCCCTGGGCGCCAGCTGAAACCGTTCATACTCCGCGCTGTCCGACCGTGAGAACACGGCGGGAGCGCCCCCGGAGGCGGAGACCCGCAGCAGCCCGGGGGACTCGCTGAGCGCGCGCAAGGCGTAGACGATCTCTTCGTTGGATATCCAGGTGATCCCCGACACCCCGGACGGGCCGATCGAGGTGACGCTCGTCAGGGCACTCCCGTCGACCCCGACCTTCTTGAGAAAGCCGTCGCTGCCGAACGCGATCCAGCGCCCGTCGGGGGAGAACTCAGGGTACAGGCCCCCCTCGGTGCCGGGCAGCACCCGCGCGGACAGCTGATCCAGGTTTCGTACCGCGAGGACCCACCCGCCGCCCTTACGGGCGGCATAGACTGCTCGCTCGCCGTCGGGCGAGATCGCGAGCGCCGTCACGCTGCTCAGCGCCGGGAACGCAAAGGGGAGGTCGGGGGAGGTGGTGAACTCCAGCCGATGCACCGCGACCTCGGCGGCCGGCGGGTTATGCGTCCAGGCCCACACGGCGGTGGCCAGCGCCGCGAGCGCGATGCCCGCGAGGATGACGCTGATCCGGCGGGCACGGACCAGCGAGGGTCCGCTGACCTGAGCGACCGCGGCCGTGTGCACCGTGGAAAACCGTTCGGTCGCAAGGGCCTGGGCAAAGTCCCCCGCGGTGCCGAAACGATCGGCGGGTAGCTTGGCCAGCGCGGTGAGCACCGCCTGCTCCACGTGGACCGGCACCGTGTCACGCAGCATCCGGAGCGGTGTCGGCCGCTCGCTCAGCACCTTTGCGACGATCGCCTGGACGCTCGACCCCGTGAAGGGAGGATCCCCGGTGAGCATTTCGTAGGTCACCGCGCCGAGCGCGTAGATATCGCTCCGCGCTTCGATGGTGCGCTCGCCCATCGCCTGCTCGGGACTCATGTACTGCGGCGTGCCCAGCGAGAGGCCGGTCTGGGTCATCCGTGCGCCGCCGGCGTGCTGCACGGCGAGCGCGATCCCGAAATCGGCCACCAGCGCGTGTCCGCCCTGGAGGAGGATGTTCTCGGGCTTGATGTCGCGATGGATGATGCCGAGGGCATGCGCCGAGCCCAGCGCGTCGGCCACCTCGCGCGCGATACGGAGCGCGTCATCGATCGGCAGTTGCCGCTCGCGCTCGAGGCGGGTGCGGAGGGTCTCGCCCCGCACATAGGGCATGACGTAAAAAAGGAGCCCGTCCGCCTCGCCGCTGTCCAACAGCGGCAGAATGTGGGGATGCTGGAGACGCGCCGTGGTTTTGATCTCGCTCAGGAACCGGTCACCACCGAGGGCCGCGCCGAGATCGGGGTGCAGGACCTTGATCGCAACCTCGCGCTCGTGGCGGAGGTCGTGGGCCAGGTACACCGTCGCCATGCCGCCGGCGCCCAGCTCCCGCTCGATGCGGTAGCGGTCGCGGAGGGCGCTGGTGAGGCGGTCGGGAACGGTTCCGGTCAACGGTTCGTCTCGCGCCGCTACGGCGTCCGAGCGCCCTGCGCTCGTCGCACCAGCTCCTGCACGTTCTGAATCACCACGATGTGAGTCGCGGGATTTCGTCGCAGCATCACGAACGATTGGCCGTCCGGAGCGACGTCGTAATTGGCGTGAGGCTGGGCCGGCTCGTACTCCGAAGCGTCGAACAACCTGGTCCGCTTGAGCACTCGCGCCCCGGGCACGAGCTGCAGGTCGGCCACCATCAGATGCGCGGTTCCCCCGGTCGGACGGCGGTAGAAGAGCTCGCGGCCATTCCGGGCCCACATGGGCTCGCTGCCGCCGTCGATCGAGACCTGCACCTTGAGGCCCTCGAGGGACATCGGGTGGACATAGACCTCCTGTCGCCCGGTTTCATCCGACGTAAACGCGATCCATTTCCCGTCCGGCGAAGGGACGGGCCATCCTTCATCGAACGGGCTGGAAAAGAGCGGCTCGATCCGCGCGGGCGGCCCCAGATGGATCAGCGCGATGTCGGTCCCCGATCTGCCGCTCAAATCGGTCCCGACCGTCAGCAGGGTGTCCCCCGCCCCGACCGGAATGCCGGTGTACCCGTTGGACTGGTGAGCGAACACCGAATCGGGGCGTCCGCCGCCGCCGGGCCGCACCCGGTACACGCCGAGTGCCCCGCTCTTCTGGGAGAGGTAGTAGATCGATTTGCCGTCGCGACTCCACACCGGATCGTGGCCGTCGCGGTCGAAGGTGCTCCGGGTGAGCTGCTGCTGTTCCCGGTCGAGCACCCAGACGTCGCGTCCCTCGCTTCCGGTATTGTCCAGGGCGATCAGCCGCCCATCCGGAGAGAATTTCGGGCTGTGATAGTTGAGCCGGTCCTCGATCATCCGGCGCACGACACCGTTCCGGGTGACCTGCACCAGCTCCCGCCCGAAGGATGGCAGGTAAATCACCGTGCCGTTGGCGGACACGGCGAATTGCGCCACGCCCGCTCCGGTCAGCGCCACGTCGTCGGCCAGCACGATCGGGTTCCCCGTCACGATCCCCTTGTCAGGGTCGAAGCTCACCGCGTTGAGCGTGTTATCCGGCCGGGCATAGACCAGCACTCCGGCGGTATAGCGAAGCTCGACGATCGCAAAATCCAGCAGGCTCGTGACCTCACCGGTGTTGAGATCGCGCACCCCGGCGAGGCCGGAGTTCGACGTGGCACTGCGAACGACCAGCGCTTTGCGATCACCCGGCAGAATCTGCTGAATGACCGGACCGAACCCCCCCGAATCCGCCGCAAAGGGAGTCTCGGAAGTCGTGGCCCCGGGACGAGTCCGATACATCCCGCCCCCGAGCATCGGCGTCCACCAGATGGCTCCATCGGCGGCAAAGCTCAGGAATGCGGTGGCCGGTACCGCTGCAACCGGATTCCAGCTCCCCACGCCGATCGGGGCACGCTGGAAACTGGCGGTGCCTCGGGGCGAGTAGATGTACTGTCCGTCCGGGGAGATAATGAGATTTCGAATGCCGAAGCTGCTCGGCATCGCGGTTGCGCTCGGTTCATCGAGGCGCCGGAGCGCCACGAAATCTTCCGCCGGGCCGTTGGCGGCAAAGGCAACCAGCCGGCCGTCCTGCGATATATCGAGAATGCGGGCCAGGCCCGTACTGACCATCCCTCCTTGCTGGGGCGGGAGGATCGCGAGGCGGGAGGGGGTGGCGCCGGCCTCGCGTCGCGGAGCGCTCCAGCGGCCCAGCAGCAGGGCGAGAACGGCGAGGACGAGTGCCCCGACAGCGAGGACGACTGGCGAACCGGTCGCCGGACGGACGGATATCGTGCGCGTCGCTCCTGTGTACCGCGCGGCGCCGGACGAATCGGCGAGAGCCGCCGCGAATTCCGCCGCGCTGCCGAACCGGTCCGCCGGAAGCTTCTCCATGGCGTGATGCACCGCCGCCTCGACGTTGGGCGGCACCGTCTTGCGCAGCGCCGAGAGCCGGCGGGGCTCCTCGGTCATCAGCTTCGCGATCACCGCCTGAGTCGACGTGCCGGTGAAGGGGGGCTCGCCGCCCAGCATCTCGTAGCTCACGGCGCCGAGGGCATACACGTCGCTGCGGGCGTCGAGCTCCCGCTCGCCGGTCGCCTGTTCGGGACTCATGTATTGGGGAGTTCCGAGGGACAACCCCGTCTGGGTCAGCCGGGCTCCGCCGGCCTGCTTCACGGCCAGCGAGATGCCGAAGTCCGCCACCAGCGGCTGGCCGTCCTGGAGCAGGATATTCTCCGGCTTGATGTCGCGGTGGATCACCCCGTGGCGATGGGCGTAGTCGAGCGCGGCGGCCACACCCCGTGCGATCCCCACGGCGTCATCGATGGGAAGCTGCTTTTCCCGCGACAACCGGCCCCGCAGCGACTCCCCTTCCACGAACGGCATGACGTAGTAGAGCAGGCCGTCCGCCGTTCCCGAGTCGAACAGCTGGAGAATGTTGGGGTGTTGCAGGTGGGCGGTGGTCTTGATCTCGGCGAGGAACCGGTCCGCGCCTAACACGGCGGCCAGCTCCGGGTGCAGCACCTTGAGTGCCACCCGGCGGCCGTGCTTCAGATCGAGGGCCAGGTACACCGTGGCCATACCGCCCTCGCCGATCTTGTGCTCGACGCGGTAGCGCTCGGCGAGCGCAGTGGTCAGGCGCTGCAGTGGCTCGGTGATGGCCGGGTCCTTGAGGAGGGGGAGCGCTGAGAAGATACCGCTCGAACGGGGCCCTCGCCCACCGCTAGGGCGCTCCGAGGACGCCGGCCAGCTCGGCCGCGATCGCGTCGAAGTCCCGCTTGAGCACCGCATACCGCGCGATGGCATCCCGGCCGATCTTCTGGTCGGCGCCGTTGGTCATGCCATTGAGGTACGTGATGTGCGCCTGCAATCCCGGCTTGCCGTAGCGCACCGGCTCGGTGAGGAGTTTGGCCCCGATCGCCTGGACCCGCGCCAGCGTATCGGCCGCCGGTCCGGTGGCACCGCGGAGCCTGGTCAGCGTAGCCTGGACCCGCGCCGCCGCCGCGTTCGCCTGCGTCACCAGCTCCCGCATCCGCATGTTGTGCTCGAATTGCTCCGAGAGGTCGGCGACCGTGACCCCTTCCGCCGCGACTCGCGGGTCGATCCGCACCGTGAACGGCACCGTTTTCACCGTCCCGCCCACCGTGAGCCGTGCCTGGTACGATCCCGGCGGCGCGGTCACCCCGGAGGAATGCCGCAGATCCCAGACAAAACGGTTGAGTCCGGCGTTCCTGGTCGTGCGGCTCGGCGGGGCGGCCCGGAACCGTGCCGGAGCCGCATCGGGATCCGCCGGCTCGTTCGATCCACCGCGCGTAGCTGCCGGCGCCGGGCCTTCACTGGTGTAGCTGTTGACCGGCTTTCCCGCCGCATCGAGGATTTCGAGCTTTACGGCATCGGCCGGCACCGACGGGAGGTAGTACTGGATGGTGGGCCCCAGATAATCGGCGCCGCTCCGGGTCCGGTAGCCGTCGCGCGGGCGATACACCTGGATTTCGGCGGCGCTGGTCGTCCGGGTCATCTGATGGAGCGGCGAGAGGTCGTCGATGATCCAGAGCGCCCGCCCCTGCGTGGCGACGATCAGATCCTTCCGGTACACCCGGATGTCGTTGATGGGCACGTTGGGCAGGTTGAGCTGGAACGGCTGCCAGCGGGCGCCGTCGTCGAACGAGATGAACATGCCGAACTCGGTCCCGGCATACAGCAATCCCGCCCGGTCGGGGTCTTCCCGCACCACCCGCGTCGGCCAGTCGGCGGGGATCCCGTTCTTGCCGTCGGTCAGCCGGGTCCAGGTGACACCGTAATCGTTAGTGCGGTAGAGATACGGCTGGTAGTCGCCCAGCAGGTAGCGATACACCGCGACGTACGCCGAGCCCCGGCGATGGGAGGACACGTCGATCCAGGCGACCCGTCCACCGGTGGGCAGATTCTTCGGGGTGACGTTCTTCCAGGTCTTCCCGTTGTCGCGGGTTATGTGGAACGGTCCGTCGTTGGCGCCGGTCCAGATCACCCCCGGCTCCAGCGCCGACTCGGTGATCGCGTACAGCGTGCTGTAGAACTCCTCGCCGGTCACGTCGCGCGTGATCGGCTCGCCGCTCGCCCCCTGGCAGCAGGGCGGATTGGCGGTGAGGTCGGGGGAGATCGTCTCCCACGTCACCCCCTTGTCGCGGGTCCGGTGCAGGTACTGCGAGCCATAGTACAGGACGTTCGGATCGTGCGGCGACGTCGCCATCGGCGAGACCCGCTGGAACCGGTAGATGAGGTCCTTCGCCGGATTGCCGTAGAGCGATTGTCCCCCGACCCAGTAGCTCTTCGATTGGCCGGTCGCCAGGCTCATGACTTCGTATTGCCCCTTGCACGAGCCGTACACGATGTTCGGGTCGGCGGGGTGCGGCATGATCGGACCGGTTTCGCACCCCGGACCGGTGCGCCAGTCGCTCACCGTGAACGGGTTGGCGACGCTGGTCAGGATGAGCGTCGTGTTGTCCTGTTGCGCGCCGTAGAGCTTGTAGGGGAACGCGTTGTCGGTCCACACCCCGTAGATCTCCGAGGTGGGCTGATTCATCTGCGACGACCAGGTGCGGCCGCCGTCGAACGACACATTCGCGCCGCCGTCGTTCGACTGGATCAGCGTGTTGCCGTCGCGCGGGTTGATCCAGATGTCGTGGTTGTCGCCGTGCGGAGTGCGCATCGGCGCCATCGTCTTGCCGCCGTCGCTGGACTTGAAGAATCCCTCCGCGCCGGCGTACACCACGTCGGCATTGGTCGGATCGGCGCCCAGCGTGGTGTAATAGAACGGCCGCTGAACCAGCGCGCCCTGGGCATTCACCAGGACCCAGGTCTCTCCGGCATCGTCGGAGCGATAGAGTCCCGCGCCCGGCTTCGCCTCGATCAGGGCATAGATCCGGTTCGGATTCGCCGCGGTGACGGCGAGGTTTCCCTTGCCGATCACCTGGTTCGGCAGTCCGCTCGCAAGGTGGGTCCAGCTTTCGCCGCCGTCACGGCTCTTGTAGAACCCACCTTCGCGCGACCCGCTGATGATGGTCCACGGTTTCCGTTCGATGCGCGACATCCAGGCATAGACCACGCTGGGATTCCCGGGCTGGAGCTCGATGTCCATCGCGCCGGTGCTGTCGGAAATGAAAAGCGTCTTCTTCCAGGTCTTGCCACCATCGGTGGTCTTGAACACCCCCCGATGGGTATTGGGCTTGAAGATGTCGCCGTAGGCCGCCGCCCAGACGGTGTTCGGATCAGACGGATGGATGCGCACCGCGCCGATCTGTCCGGCGTTGTAGAGGCCGGCAAATTCCCATGCCTTCCCGCCGTCGCCGGTCCGGTACACCCCTCGGCCGGTGGAGACATTGCTCCGCACCCCATCCGATCCGGTGCCGACGTAGATGATCTCGGGGTTCGAGTCGGCCACCGCGATCGAGCCGATGGAGCCCAAAGGCACCTTGCCGTCCGTGATCGGCTCCCAGCTGGTTCCGCCATCGGTGGTGCGAAAGACACCTCCGCTCGCGACGCCCATGTAGAAGGTCCGGGGCTGGGATGGCACTCCCGTCACCGTGGTGGCGCGCCCCCCGCGCGACGGGCCGACCAGCCGGTATCGGAGGCCGCGAAGGAGAGTGCTGTCGATTTGCGCGACAGACTCCCCGGGAAGGATTCCGAAGAGCGTGAGCATACACAAAACGGTTGAACGGGCCATTGCCGGTTCTCGTGCTGGGGGTGTCGTTCACGGGGGCGAGGAAAAGTACGCGCCCGGACGCGTCACAGCCAGCAGTCCGGCTACTTTTCCCATGCGGTAACGGACCCGGGGAGGGAGGAACCATGCGTGCTGTCCTCGCACTGGCGGTGATCGCGCTCCGCTCGCAACCGGCCCCGCCGGGCAGCTGGGCCGATGCCGACTGGCGCGTGCTCGACACCAAAGTCCGCTGGGCCGTGGCCCAGCGGCTCGATACCCTGCCCCTCGGGACTGCCATCGCACGCCTGGGCGAGACCTTCGTCGGCACGACCTACACCCCCGGAACGCTCGAGGTGCCCGGCCCCGAGCGGGTCGTCATCAACCTTCACGAGTTCGACTGCGTCACCTTCATCGAGAACATGCTGGCGATGACGCGGTTCATCCGGCACGACGGCACCGCGGCGCTGGCCGACCGGCCCGGCGCCGAGGCGCGCTACGCGAGCTACATCGAGGACATTCGCTATCGGGGCGGAGTGCTGGACGGATACGCGAGCCGGCTGCACTACTTCTCCGAGTGGCTGAGCGACAACGCGGCCCGGGGACGGCTCCGCCTCCTCGCCCGCGAGCTCGGCGGGGTGGAGGACATCGAGCCGCTGAGCTTCATGTCGGCCCATCCCTCGGCGTATCGTCAGATGGAAGACCCGGGAGTGCCGGAGGCGATCCGCGCGATGGAGCACCGCTTGAATGCGGAACCACCGCGATGGTACCTCCCGGAAGACCGTATCGCGGCGGTGGCCGGCAGGATACGGGATGGCGACCTGATTGCCGCCACGTCGACGCTGCCCGGTCTCGACGTCGCGCATACGGGCATCGCGCTCTGGCGCAACGGCAAGCTTCACCTGCTCCACGCACCCCTGGTCGGGAAAGTGGTGGAGATCTCGACCGTGCCGCTCGCTCAGCGGATCGTGGAGATCAAGACTCAGGATGGGATTATGGTAGCGCGGGCGGTGGAGTAGGTGGTGGTTAGTGGTTCGTGGTTCGTGGTTCGTGGTTCGTGGTTAGTGGTTCGTGGTTAGTGGTTAGCGCGCACTAAGCACTAAGCACGAATCACGAATCACGAATCACGCCTCACCAAACGGATTCTTGACTCGCCGCGCCGGCGCCTCCGCCGCACCATCGAACAGCTTCTGCAATTCTTCCTGGCTCAGCTCGTAGGGGTCCTTCTCATAACCCGGCGACGGCACCGTCCGGGGTCGCCCGGTATTCTCTCCAACCGGGCTGAATTCCCAGTCCCCCCGTCCGATGGGCCGGATTTCCCAGCTCAGCTTGTCGCGGTCGGTAAAACGCCGGAAGCCCATGGGATCAGAGGCACTTGAAGACGCGCGGGGAGGCGCCGCGCAGCAGCGTGAAGGGCCCCAGCGTGGTGGCCCAATCGGGCAGCGTGATGCTGATCGTCATGAGATCGCCTCGCACCGTTCCATCGAAGCGCGCCGGCAGCTCGATCGTCGGTTCGTCGTCCCGGATGGGACCGCCATGTCCCGGAGAGTGGAACCCGGCGACGGAGAACCGCCCGGATGCATCCGGCGTGATCGCTTCGGTGGTCCGGCCGGTGGCACAGTCGAATTCCAGCTCGGCCCCCTGGACCGTCGCAACCAGACCCAGGTGTTCCCCGCCCCACTCGCCCAGCACGGGAGCGGGCATCTCGGGGTCCATGCAGGCAACCGGACCCAGCAGCGCGAGCAGGAGCAGCGACCGGCGCACGCTTCTATTCTAACCCCTCCTTCCCGGGCGCGTTACCTTCACCCGATGGAACAGAATTCGGTCAGCTACGCCCGGCGGCTTGGCGTCTTCAGCGGCACCATGGCGGTCATCGGCGGCATCATCGGGTCGGGAATTTTCCTCAATCCCGCCATCGTCGCCGCGCGCGTAGGCTCCACGGCGCTGACCCTTGCCGCGTGGACACTGGGCGGCGTGGTGGCGCTGCTCGGCGCCTTCATTTTCGGGGAGCTGGCCGCGCGGAACCCGAGAGTCGGCGGTGGCTACGCGTACCTCCGCGATTCCTTCGGTCCGCTGCCGGCATTTCTCTACGGCTGGGCGTTGCTGCTGATCATGGCGACGGGGGCGATCGCCGCGGTCGCCTTCACCTTCGCCAGCTACACCGGTGCGCTGCTCGGCATCCCCGAGCGGTTCCTGCCCTGGCTCGCGGCCGGCGCCATTCTCGTCCTCAGCGCGCTCAACTACCTGGGGGTTCGTCCCGCCGCCTGGACCCAGAACATTTTCACTCTGCTCAAACTGGCCGCGCTGGTCGTGCTGATCCTCGCGGGACTCTTATTGACACCCGAGCCCCATCAGCATCCAGCATCCAGCATCCAGCACCCTATCGGTTTCCTCCCGGTCCTCCTCGCCCTCTCCACCGCCTTCGTCCCCGTCCTCTTTGCCTACGGCGGCTGGCAACAGACCAACTTCATCGCCGAGGAGCTGGTCGAGCCGGAGAAGAATCTTCCTCGGGCGCTGGTGCTCGGCGTCCTCGGCGTGGTGGCGGTTTACCTCCTTGCCAATCTTGCGTACCTCAAGGCGCTCGGCGTCGACGGGCTTGCCCGGAGCACCGCGCCCGCGGCGGACACGATGAGCGCCGTCCTCGGCACCCCGGGGCGCCGGCTGATCAGCATCGGGATCGTGGCGTCGACTTTCGGTTTCCTCGATCTGGTCATCATGGTGTCGCCAAGGGTCTACCAGGCGATGGCCGCCGACGGCCTTTTCTTCGGCTCGTTCGCGCGTCTCCACCCCCGTTACCGGACACCCGGCACGGCGATCGTGGCGCAAGGCATCTGGGCCTGCGCCCTGCTGGCCACCCGGACCTATGGACAGTTGCTGGACTACGTGACGTTCGCGGACTGGATTTTTTTCGGGGCCACCGCGGCGACGCTGTTCATTTACCGGCGGCGGGAGGGGCAGGAACGGTCTCCCGGCTCATTCCGGATTTCCGGCTATCCGTGGACCGTCGGGCTGTTCATCCTGGCTTCGGCCTACGTCGTCATCGGATCGATCCGCTCCAATCCCGCCAATGCCCTTCGAGGGAGCCTCCTTCTCGCCGCGGGAGTTCCTGCCTATCTGATCTGGGCCTCCCGTCGCCGGATGAGGGCCGGAAACGCGACGAAGTAGGGGCGTGTTCAGGAGGGCCCGGCGGATGGAACTGAGGTCCTTCTGAGCGACCGCGAGTAAATAGCGCTTCGACATGCCGTCAAGCTATGGGTGGAGCGTCACGGCGCGATGTGCGCCGGATCACGGATCGGCGACGGATTCCGGTCATCGTTCGGCCGTGCCCGCCGCGATTTCCTCCATGGTGCGACCGGTGGCGATCGAGGTGTTTTCCCTCGCCACGATGTCGAACCCCGGTTTCGCGTATTCGTCGCGGTGCTTGATCAAGAGCCATTGCGGCTTTTCCGGATCGCCGCGGCGGAGCCGGACCAGCACCCACGTCCCCCGCAATCGCTTGCCCTTGAGCTCGAACTTGAAATCGCCGCGGGCGTAGCCGTCCCGCAGGCGTTCCACCGGATCCGGATCCTTTTCCCAGTATGTGTAGGTTCCCCGGTCCCACAGCATGACCGTCCCCCCGCCGTACTCCCCCTCCGGAATGATTCCCTCGAAGGTGTTGTACTCGACCGGGTGATCCTCGACCTGCATCGCCAGCCGCTTCACGCTCGGATCGACACTGGGCCCCTTGGGAACCGCCCAGCTTTTCATCACCCCATCGAGCTCCAGGCGCAGGTCGAAGTGGAGCTGGCTGGCGGCATGTTTCTGAATCACGAAGGCGAGCGTGGTGCGGGAGGCCGGTGCCGTGGCGCCTTCCGGCTCGGCGGTCTTCGAGAAATCGCGCTTCCGGCGGTACTCGCCGAGCGGGGCGGCGTTCTTCGCCGCGGGTTTCCCGGTTGCCTTCTTCTTCACGGCCATACCAGAACAACGTCCGTCACGACCCGCGGATGCACATTCACACGGCGGCGAGCATCCGGTCGATCGCGGTGCGTGCTGTCAGAAATCGCTCCCGCCGGTCGCCGCGGACTTCCACCACTGGAAACCCCCATGAGCGAAGACCCTCGCGGAAGAGCCCCTGCATCGCCTCGCGCTCGCTGGGACGGTCCCGCTGCGGATCGGGGGTCCAGGGCACATCGATGTCGCAGAGGATGTACAGGTCGGCGCGCCGGGCCAGCACCGCCTGGGTGAGCCAGTCGGGGCACTCCCCGTAATAGTGCCGGGCGTAGATCGCGGTGCTCAGGAGATCGGTGTCGAGGAGCAGCAGCGCGCCCGCGCGCATGAGCGCCGCATCCTGCAGTGTGATCTGGCCCAGGGCGATGGGCGTGACGTCACCCGCATCGAGGGGCGCACGTTTCCGGTCGGCATAGCCGCGCACGTACTCCGGCACCCAGGGCGCGTCGTAGTGGCGGGCGAGATCCGCCGTGAGTGTCGTCTTGCCGGTCGATTCCGACCCGGTCAGGACGACGCGGCGAGGGAGGCCTTCCAATGACGCCATCCCATGAAGGCGAGAACCAGGAAGACCGCGTACTGGCCGGCGGTGGCGTAGTTGTGCCGCAGCAGGAAGAACGGGACCGAAATGCAATTGATCGAAATCCAGATCGGCCAGCACTCGAGCAGCTTCCGGGCCATCATCCACTGCGCCACCAGGCTCACCGCGAAGAAAAACGCGTCGAGGAGTGGCGACGCATCGTTGGTGGCCCGGAGGACCAGATAGAGCGCCAGCCAGCCGAGCAATCCGATCGCGAGCAGCGTGGCGCCCAGGCGGGAGCCGGTTCGCGACACCTTGAGCTCGGTCTTCGCTTCCCCGCCGAAGAGCCATTCGTACCAGCCGTAGATCGATACCGCGGCAAAGAACACCTGGATGGCCATGAGGCCGTAGAGTCTCTGCTGCAGAAAAATCACGGTGTACATCGTCACGTTGACCAGCGAGGTCGGCCAGCTCAGCACGTTCTGCCGGGTGGACAGAAAGACGCTGGTGATGCCGAAGGCCGCGGCGATGATTTCGAATGGGCTCAGAGGTCGTCCCTGGGGTGAAGGCGTCGGGTCTCCGGAGGCCGGAAGTCGGCCATCGCCCGGAGCAGCGATTCGAGATCGGCGTCGACGATCAGCATGCCCCGCTGGGATTCCCGCACGAATCGCTCGACCGCCGCGTCGGATTCGTCCTTGAGGAGCGAGGTGAAGAAGCCGCCGGTGTTGAGCAATCCGGTCGGCCGCTCGGGGTCTCCCGCATGCTGCCAGCTCCAGAGCTGAAACAGCTCGTCGAGATTGGCGATTCCCTGCGGCAGCGCGAGAATGGCGTCGGCCTTTTCCACCATGACCGGATCCCGCGCCAGATGCACGACGGTCCCGCCGGCAGCGCGCGCGGCTTCGGTCACCGTATCCGTCAAACCGGTCGTGATGCCCTCGGTCAGGAGGGTGATCCCGTTTTCGGCGAGCAGCCGGCCGGCACGGACCGCCGCGTCGGCATACTCGGGGGTGAGTGCGGCGGTGGACCCCGCAAAGACAGCGACGCGACGCATCGGCATGGTGAGGTATAATAAGTCATGCCTACTCGCCGCGAATTCCTCGAAACGTCGACCGCCGCGGTCGCGGCGGCGATCGTTACCCCTTCCCCGGCTTCCCCATCTTCCCCTGCTGCCCCGTCGCAGGGCGACACCATGCCGCCCTCGATCAAGGCGCTCACCTCGCAGAAGAGCCGCGCTCGCCCGATCACGGTGGAGGAGCGGCGGGGCAGACTCGAAAAGGCGCGGGGGCTGCTGGCCGGTGAACGTCTCGACGCCCTCTTTCTCACCGGGGGCACCTCGCTCCGCTACTTCACCAATATCAGCTGGGGGCAGAGCGAGCGGCTTCTCGCCCTCATCCTTCCGCGTGACGGGCGGGCCTTCGTGGTCTGCCCGGCGTTCGAGCACGACCGGGCCCAGGAGCAGATCGAAACCGGACCGCTCAAGGACACCGCCGACGTGATGGTGTGGGAGGAACACGAGGATCCCTATCAGCGGATCGCCGAAGGGCTCCGGGCGCGGGGTATCACGACGGGCCGGCTCGGCGTCGAGGAGACGGTGCGCTCGGTGTTCGCGAGCGGAGCGGCGGCGGCGCTCCCGGCGATGCAGCTTTCGAGCGGAACGCCGGTGACCGCCGGCTGCCGGATGGTGAAGGACGGGCACGAGCTCGAGCTCATGCGCCTGGCGGCGGAGGTGACGCTCAAGGCGTACGAGGCGGCGTATCTCGCGCTGAAGGACGGCATGACCCAGGACCGGTTTGCCGATCTGGTCTCACTGGCGCATCGGCGCCAGGGATTCGAGGGAGGGGCTGGGGTGCAGGTCGGCAAGTATGCGGCGCTGCCCCATGGGTCCGCGACCCCACAGGTCATCCGCGAAGGGACCATCCTGCTCATCGATGGCGGCTGCTCGGTGGAGGGGTATGCCAGCGACATCAGCCGGACGTTCGTCCTGGGCCGCGCGACCCCGCGGATGAAGCAGGTCTTCGAGATCGAGCAGCGGGCGCAGCAGGCGGCGCTCGCCGCCGCTCGGCCCGGGGTGGAATGCCAGGCGGTGGACGCGGCCGCGCGAAAGGTGATCGTCGACGCCGGCTTCGGTCCCGACTACAAGTATTTCACCCATCGAGTCGGGCATGGAATGGGAATGGACGGACACGAATGGCCCTACCTCGTGCGCGGCAATACCCTTCCGCTGAAACCGGGGATGACCTTCAGCGACGAGCCGGGGATCTACATCCCCGGGGAATTCGGCGTGCGGCTGGAGGACGACATGGTGATCACGGAGGCGGGGGCGGAGCTCTTCACGCCGACTTCGCCGTCGCTGGAGAATCCCTTCGGACGGTAACGAGTGAGCGGTGAGCGGTGAGCGGAAACGGCCTTTCCCGCTTCCCGCTCACTGCTTACCGCTCACCGTCAGCGCCCCCAGCGTCGCATCCAGCTCCGCCTCCGCGACGTCGCCGCCGCGCCGAGCTTCCGCGAGCGTATGCCGGGTCAGGAAGGATCCGGTCCATACGCCGCGGGGGGTGCGCCGCAGCATTTCCAGTACCTCCCTGAGATCCGACGGCGCGACCGGCTGGACCAGATAGCCGCAGAAGCCGGCTTCGCGGAGACGGCGCGCGTCGCCCGCATTGCCGACCGCGGGAAGCATGATCAGCGCGGGACGGCCGAGCCGTTCATCGTTCAGAATCGTCCGTCCGACGCCGTCGTATCCGAGCGCGTCGTGATCGCTGAAGATCACCATCGACACCGGATGCCCCGCGACCGCACGCCGGATCAGCTCCGCCACCGCGTCATCACGGTTGGCGAAGCCGCTGGTCTGGAACCCCGCCGCCGCGGCCACGGCGGTCCACCCGGCGCGCATGTCGGCATCGGCCTCGACGACGAAGACGCCCGTCACCGGAGCGCCGGGCGACGGCAGCTCGGCGATCGTGAACGCGGACGTGGAGACCTGCGAGATCATTTCGACCGGAGGCAGCGGCAGCGTCAGCGCGAAGCGCGTCCCCGACCCTTCGACATTCGACGCGTCCAGCTCGCCCCCCATGAGCCGCGCAAGATGATGGGCGATCGGGAGCGCCAGTCCGCCATCCCGCCCCGGATACGCGTCCCCGCGCGAGAACGGCTCGAAGAGCGTCGACAGCAGATCGGCGGGAATGGCGGGCCCGCTGTCCTCGACGGCGAAGCGAACGCCGCCGCTGGGAATCCGCATCGTCCCGGGTGCGACCTCGACGACGAGCTCGCCGCGCTCGATGCGGTTCAGTCCATCCTTGATGAGCGCGGTCAGCACCTGCCGGATCCGGCCCGGATCACCGGTCACCCGCCGCGGCGTGTCGGGCCGCCATGCCAGCCGGAGCGCCAGTCCCTTGGCCTCCGCGTGCGCGCTCTGCGCAGCCGTCATGTCCTCGACCATCACCCGGAGGTCGAAGGGAATCGGCTCGAGCGGGAGGGTCCCGCTTTCGAGCCGGGAGAAATCGGACACGTCGTTGAGTATTCCGCGAAGCGCCTCTCCGGCGCCCTGAATGGCGTCGACGTAGGCGCGTTGCGTCGGGAGCAGTGCGCCGGTGTGGAGCAGCCCCGCCAGACCCAGAATCGCATCGGCCGGCGTCCGCATGGTGCGGCTCACCGTGGAGAGGATCTCGCCACGAACGAGGTTGGTTGATTCGGCCACCGCCCGCGCCCGGCGAAGCGCATCCAGCTCGACCAGCAACTCATGCAGCTCGGTAGTTGTTCGCTCCAGCGCCTTCGACAGGCGATCCCGCTCCGAGTCGGCTTTCGCAAGCGTCTGACCCAGCCCCTCGAGCACTTCACGCCATGTAGGCGGAAGCGCTTCCAGGGACCCGAACGCACGGAGAAGGGGATCGGCAAGTCGATCCAACACCCAAAAGCCTCCCGGGCAGTAGCGTATCGGCCGATCCATTCCATAACGGAGCGGCTGGGGACGAATTAGTGTCGATGATATTGATGCATTTATTGATCCAACTTGCACTTACGATGTAATGCTCAAGCGGTGTATGCGGTCTCCATGTCTTAATATTTTTACGTTGTTGTAGTTACAACTCCGATCTCGCGGCTTCCGACGCACCGAAGTCCGAACCAGCCAATAAGTTACCCCCTGTCAAGAATCGACCAGGAGTTGTGCACCGTAAATCCCAGGCCCTCCAAAACCTGCCGATCCCCACTTCCCAGCTCCCGACTCCCAATTCCCGGTCATTGGCATCCAGCACCTGTTCTCGCTCACCGCCGCACCCCCTCGATCGGAATTCGGACCCGGGTGCCCTCCCAGGCCAGCACAACTCCGGTCGAGTCCGGAATGAAAGTGAGTCGTTCGAGAAAGCTGTCGCTCCGCTCGCTCGGAACGATGGCGCGGCCGAGCTCATGCGACCGCACCGTCTCGCTGTATTCTGATTCGATGCCCCATTGCGAGGTCGATGCATTCAGAATGATCTCCCAGCTCTCCGGGCCCGGGATGGTGTAGAGTGCAGTGCGCCCCGGAGGAATCGTCACTCCCGCCACCGTCAGACCGATCGGGGTGATGATCGTCGTCGGCTCGTTGGCGCCGGTGCGCCAGAGCCGGCCGAACGGGACCCGGGATCCGCCGAGCATGGTCCGGCCCCGCGCCGCCGGACGGCCGTAACAGATCTTGACCTCCGTACTGTCGACCGTGATGGACGTGGTGCCCATGGGACTCGAGCGCGGCATCCACGTCGCAAGCCACCCCCAATTGCGCGGGCAGGGCAATCGCATCGCGAGCTCGACCGGCGGATGCACCGCCGTCCCCGCAATCGGCACCAGCATCACGATGACCATGACGGCTGCCGCCGGCGCCGGCCGGAGCCAGGTTCGCAGGATACGGTACGCGGCGTAGAGCAGGAATCCGAGCGCGGCGAGCCAGACCAGGGAGACGGGAATCGCGATCTCGGGGGGCAACGACGGGGCGAAGCGCAGGCCGGCCAGGAGGAATAATCCGGCGGCGACCACCATCCAGCGCAGCCGCGACCGGCTCATCATCAGCATCTCATGTCCATCCCATCCGGTCGCGGAGCCCGGTGATGTGCGCGGTGTGGTGCTTGCCGTGCCAGGCATACATCGCGAGCACGGCGTCGAGCCGGAGCGCCTTGTTGTAGTCCGGATGGACATACGTGCGGCGCCACTGCTCCTCGGTCATCGAGCGCAGCAGGTTGATCCAGCGACGGTGCAGCGCTTCGAGCATCACGAGGGAGACTCCGATGAGGGTCGCCGCCGTGTCGGGGAGCTCGGCCCAGCGCGCTTCCTCGTACGGCTTGATGGTCGGGTTGTCCTCGGTGAGCGCGAGTTTGAATCGGACGTACGCATTGAGGTGGCTGTCGGGAACGTGGTGCACCACCTGCCGCACCGTCCATCCCCCTGGCCGATAGGGCGTGTCGAACTGGGCCTCGGTCAATCCCTGAACGGCGCCCCGGAACTTCGCGGGGAGCTCGGCGATTTCGGTGATCCACGCCGCGCGCTCATCGGCGGTGGGCTCACCGGTGGCCCACACGAAGTCTCCGATCGGATAGCGCAGATCGCTCACGGCGGCACGTCCTTTCTCGGAGCAGCGGCAGGCGCGGTGAGGCGCACCCCGTCGTGGACGAGCACGATCGACCCGTCGGGAGGAATCTGCACGAACAGATCGCGCCCGCTCTTGGTGAGCTCGGGATACCGATCGCCGACATTGAACAGCATCGAGCGGAGCACGATCTCGGGAACCGGGAAGCCTCCCACCGTCACCCGGCTGAGCTGGAAATGCGCGAGACCGGTGCTGGCGGGAAGCTGTACCACCTCCGCCGCCAGGACGGTGCTCGAATCCAGCATCGCGAGCAGCGGGCCGAGCATTGCGCGGCCTTCGGCGGGAAGATCCTGGATGCGCCCGGTGAAGGTGATCGCCTGGCTGTCCGTCGTCACCACGATGCCGACGCTGTCGGGCAGCGGAGTGACCCCGAGTCGCACCATGAGGTAGGAGGCCCAGTCACCCCCGTCGATGAATCCGTCGCGGGCCTTGCGGTCGAGAAACACCGAATCCACGACGGCCTGGGCCCGGACCACACCGGCCGGCGTTATGCGCCCCGTGGGTGTCTGGGTCGCGACCATCGCCGCCAGGGCGATCACGCCGGGTCGAATCACGCCTGCTCCTCCACCGGGTGCTCTTCCCGCCAGAGTACCATCGCCAGCAGCACGGCGCCCACGGCGACGCCGACATCGGCCACGTTGAACGTCCAGAATCTCGCGTCGCCGATTCCGACATCGATGAAATCGATGACGCCGAGTGGTGAGCGGAGACGATCGAGGAGATTTCCCAGAGCACCGCCGGCCACCAGTGCGAGCGCCGCGGCCCGCAGGCGCGCGTCCGGTGGCGTCCGGTGGTAGAGGAGGAGGAGTACCGCAATCGCCGTCGCCGCGATGGCGCCGAACACCACCCGCGACGCGTCGCCGAATGAGAGGCTCATCGCGGCGCCCGGATTGTAGGCCAGGGTGACCCGAAGCCAGTCCCCGACCAAGGGATGTGGTCCGGGGTCGCTGGTCAGGGCGGTCTGGACCAGCTCCTTGGTCGAGCAGTCAGCGAGCACCAGGGTGCCGAGAATCGGCCAGAACCATCGAGACTTGGGCATCGTTGGGCAATATGCCGGTGGCTGGAGGCTGGATGCTAGTTGCTGGAAACGGTCGCCTGGAAGCCACCAGCATCCAGAAACCAGCATCCAGCTACCTGTCGATAGACTCTACGTAACTCGGAGCCTTTCGTATTCGCGTCTCCTGCTCGAAGTCATACGCCATACCGATCAGCTTCCCGTCGCTCCAGGCCCGGCCGAAGAAAGAAAGCCCGATGGGGAGCCCGTGCACCCATCCCGCTGGGACGGTGATATGCGGGTAACCCGCCACGGCGGCCGGAGAGGTGGCCCCTCCGGTGTAGCGGTCACCATTGACCAGATCGATGGGCCACGTCGGTCCCGCGGTAATCGCGATCAGCGCATCGAGGCGGTGCCGCGACATCACCGCGTCGATGCCGAGGCTGCGGGAGAGTTGCCGGCAGCGTGCCAGCGCATTCCGGTAGACCGGGTCGGTCAGCGGGCCCTTCTTATCCGCCCGCTCGAAGATCTCCTGCCCGAACCACGGCATTTCCTTCTCGCGGTTGGCGGCGTTGAACGCGATGAGATCCGCCAGACTCCTGACTCCCGACCCCGGACCCCTGCTCGCCAGGTAGTCCGCCATCCCCGCCTTGAATTCGAAGTCGAGCACCACGAGCTCGGGGTCGCCCAGCTTCTCGACGTTGGGGATCTCCGCGGGATCGACGATCACAGCGCCCAGGCCTTTGAGCGCCGCGGTCGCTTCGGCGAGCACGGGGTCGACGCTGGCCGGCAACCCGAAGCCCTTGTGAGCCACACCCAGCCGTGCCCCCTTGAGCGCGCCGCGGTGGAGCAGGTCGGCATAGGGCGTCCCGGTCCGGCCCTCCGAGCGCCGCGTCGCGGCGTCACGGGGATCGGCACCCTGAATCGCTTCGAGCACCAATGCTGCATCAGCCACGGTGCGGCACATCGGTCCGGCGGTGTCCTGCGTCGCGGAGATCGGGATGATTCCCGCGCGGCTCACCAGCCCCACCGTGGGCTTGATCCCGACCAGCGCGCAGATCGACGCCGGACAGGTGATGGATCCGTCGGTTTCGGTCCCGATCGTGACGGCGGCGAGATTCGCCGCGCCCGCCGCGCCCGAGCCGGACGATGATCCGCACGCGTTGCGGTCGAGCACGTACGGATTGCGGGTCAGCCCTCCCCTGCCGCTCCACCCGCTCGTAGAGCTGGTGGATCGATAGTTGGCCCACTCGCTCAGATTGGTTTTTCCGAGGAGCACGGCTCCGGCGCGGCGGAGGCTGGCAACCACCGCCGAGTCCCGCGGCGCCCGCGAATTCGCGAGGGCGAGCGAGCCGGCCGTCGTGCGCATCTGGTCGCCGGTATCGAGGTTGTCCTTGACCAGCACCGGAATTCCGTGCAATGGCCCGCGCGGGCGGCGCTCCCGTCGCTCGGCGTCGAGCTGGTCGGCGATGCGAAGCGCCTCCGGATTGAGCTCGATGACCGCGTTGAGGGTGGGGCCGGCCTTGTCGATGGCCGCGATGCGCGCGAGGTATTGCTCGGTGATCCCGCGCGCCGTCCACCGTCCCGAGGCCATGCCCGCCGAGAGCGAGGCGATCGTCGCTTCCTCCAGCTCGAAGCTCTGGACCACGGCAGGGGGTGCGGTCCGTGGAGCGGTGCCGGCGGCGGGAAGGCGACGGGCGGCGCCGAGCACCACCGCGCTCTGCAGAAAGTCTCGACGATCCATGGGAGCTCCCGGGGGGAGACGGGATTACCAATCTAGCTGAGGGCTGAAGGCTGATGGCTGTTTACATTTCCCCCATCCATGTCCACCACCTCCACTCCCCTCTGCCTCTCCGAGGTGCTCGCCGCACTGTCTTCGGCGCTCGACCTGACCGAGGGACAGTCACTCGGCCATTCGGCACGCAGTTGTCTCATCGGCATGCGGCTCGCCGAGCGTCTCGGCCTTTCCGCCGATCAGCGCCACGCCCTCTTCTACGCCCTGCTGCTCAAGGACGCCGGCTGCTCCAGTAACGCCGGAAGGCTCGCCTCGCTGTTTCGGGCCGACGACATGGCGCTCAAGCGCGAGCACAAGCTCATCGACTGGACGCACACGCTCCCCGCCTTCGGATACGCCATCCGGCTCGCCGCGCCGGAGGGGACGCTCTTCGAGCGAGTCCGCCGCATTCTCGAGATTGCCCTGCGGAAGGACGAGGTCGGCCGGGGGATGATCGAGATCCGCTGCGAGCGCGGCGCGGAGATCGTTCGCATGCTGGGACTGCCGGAGGCGACGGCGGAAGCGGTCCGAAATCTCGACGAGCACTGGGACGGCAAGGGTCACCCCAAGGGACTCGAGGGAGAACAGATCCCGCTCCTCGGCCGAATTCTCTGTCTGGCCCAGACGGTCGACGTCTTTTTCTGCGCCTACGGACTCGAAGCGGTGACCACGATGCTCAACAACCGGCGCCGGCGGTGGTTCGACCCGGAGCTGGTGTTCCATCTGGCCGGCTTCCTCGGTGACGTGGAATTCTGGGAGAGTCTGCGGACCGACAACCCGGCCGCGCTGACCGCCGAACACGAGCCACCCGACCGGATTTTCGAAGCGACCGACGACCGGCTCGACGCGGTGACCCGCGCCTTTGCCCGGGTGATCGATGCAAAGTCCGCGTGGACCGCGCACCACTCGGAGCGGGTCGCCCGTCTTGCCCAGTCGATGGCCCGGTCGCTCGGCATTGCCCCGGACCAGGAGCGCGATCTCGTGCGCGCGGCGATGCTCCACGAGATCGGGATGCTCGGGGTTTCCAGCCGGATCCTCGACAAGCCGGCCGCGCTCACCGCGGATGAGTGGAGGGAGGTCCGCCGGCACCCCGAATTCACGCTCTCCATTCTTCGCCGGGTCACGCCGTTCCGCCGAGTCGCGGAGATCGCGGCCTCGCACCATGAGCACCTCGACGGCACCGGCTATCCCCGCGGGCTGGTCGCCCGGCAGATGGAGCTCCCGGCGCGCATCCTTGCCGTGGCGAGCCGCGCCGAGGCGCTGCTCGCCGACCGTCCCCACCGCCGTGCGATGTCATGGGATCAGATGTTGCGTGAGCTCGCGATGCTGGCCGGGAGCAAGCTGGATGAGGGGTGCTGTGCGGTCTTGGCTGAATTGGGAGAAGGCGGAACGACGCAACGACGCAACGACGCAAAGTGGTGATCAGCGATCAGCTGCGTTGCGTCTTTGCGTCTTTGCGCCCTTGCGTCTTACGGCGCCCCCTCCCCTCGCACCAGCCTCGCAACCCCGGGAATCACGCTCAGCCTGAGCAGCCCCTGTGGTGCAGCGAGCGTCTGGAGCTCCGCCAGGCGTGCTCTGGACCACTCGGGATCCACCGGGCCCGATGCGAGCCGGCTCAGCGCCTCGCTGCCGATCGCCGCCACCCGGGCCAGCGCGCGCGCGGCGGGAAGGACTTCACCGGCCCGAGGCGTCCGACGGGCCAGTGAATCGATGGCCGGGAGCAGCGCCGTCCATTCCGCGAAGCGCATGGCCAGCGTCCGGCGCGCCGCCGCCGCATCGGGGAGCGATCCGGTGGCGGCGGCGGCGAGCGCGCGATAATGCCAGTGTGCCGGCGGATCGGGCCGGGCCGCGTCGACCGCGAAGGTGAGCGGAGTGAGCTGCGTCGGCCGCTGCAAACTGGATCGCTCTCCGAATCGCACCGGCTCCATCAACGTGAGCAGTCGGGTGAGCGCCGGGGCATCGCGATTGCCGGCCAGGCGCCGCGCCATCCGGGCGGTGTGCGTTTCATGCCCCAGTCCCAGCGCCTCCAGCCGGATCCGCATCGCGTCGAGACGGCGGTACATGTCGGGCACGTCACGCACATCCCGGGGCGACCAGAATCGCTCGGCGATCGCGGCCATTCTGGGCCAGATCCGCGAATCGATCGACTCGTCGGTGACATGCTCGTGCCACATGCACGCCTCGCCGCCCAGAACTCGTTCCGCCTGCTCCGGAGTGAGGCCGAGACTGTCGGGTAACGGGTCCACGGTGTAGTGGAATTCCGACGTCTGCATGTGGTCGAGATAGTAGCCCGCCGAGAGAATCCCGAAATAGCCCTTCCTGGCGCCATCGCCGAGCGACTGCTGGCCGCGCCAGGATTGAATGACCGTGGTGGACGGGAGCGCGGGGTGCAGAATCTCGTCCCAGCCCATCATCCGTTTGCCGTGTCGGGCGAGAATGACCGACAGGCGGCGATTGAAATGAGCCTGCAGCGCCTCGTTGTCGGCCAGCCGGTTCGCGCGCATGAAGGCGCGGATCGTCGCGTTGCCGCGCCACTGCGATCCCTCGACTTCGTCGCCCCCGATGTGCCAGTAGGTGTCGGGAAAGAGACCCGCCATTTCTCCGATGAAGCCGTCGAGGAACTGATAGGTGGTCTCGCGGGTCGGGTCGAAGGTCGGCGCGAACACTCCGAACCTGCGCTCGATCGCGAACGGTCCTTTCCCGCTGGCGAGCTCCGGATAGCCGACGAACCAGGCCGAGGCATGTCCGGGCATGTCGAATTCCGGCACGACGCGAATGCCCCGGTCTCGGGCGTAGGCCACGACCTCGCGAATCTCCGCCTGGGGGTAGAACTGCCCGTCGGACCCCCGCTGGTGAAGCAACGGGTAGCGCCGGCTTTCGACCCGGAAGCCCTGATCCTCGGACAGGTGCCAGTGCAGCACGTTGAGCTTGACCGCGGCCATCGCGTCGAGCTGGCGCTTGATCACCGCCGTGGGCTCGAAATGGCGGCCCACATCGATCAGCAATCCCCGCCAGGGAAATCGTGGCGTGTCCTCCACCCGGGCGCCGGGGAGGTACCATCCCGCCGAATCGGATTCGACCAGCTGGAGCAGAGTCTCGAAGCCCCGCAGCGCCCCCACGGTCGTCGGTGCATCGAGGCGGGCTCCGGCCGGAGTGATCTCGAGCGTGTAGCTCTCGTTTTCCGCCGGGGACTGCACCAGGTCACCGGGACCTGCCACCGTCAGCACGAGTCCTGCGGCCTGTTGCCTGCTGCCTGTTGCCTGCTGCCTGTTCCCTAGGGTGAATCCCGTCTCCCGCTCCAACCTCCGGAGAAACCGCCCGACTCCTCGCTCGAGCCGCCCGTCGCCCGACCCGCGCCCGATGCTCACCCCGAAGGTCGAGTCGATGCGGAGCCGTCCCTCGCGCCGCTGAAACGACGCCGGCACCGGCATCAGGGTGTGCGTCGTGTCGGGCCGGAAGGCGGCGGGCGCGGAGCCGGTCGCGAGGAGCGCGAGCGAGATGGCGATGAGAATCATGGAAAGGTAGCTTCTCCCTGTCCCTCAATTTCAGGAGTCAGACATGTCCGTCGCGAAAGTCACCGAGATCACCTCCACCTCGACCAAGAGCTTCGAGGATGCGATCACGTCCGGAATCCGCCGCGCGACCAAGACCCTCAAGAACGTTCGCGGAGCGTGGATTTCGGAACAGAAAATCGAAATCGAAAACGACAAGATCAAGAGCTATCGGGTGGATATGAAGGTCACCTTCGTCCTGATGGACTAGCCCGGTTCGGACGCACCGGCGAGCAGCGGGTGCCGGCGCAACCGCCGCCGGAGCTCCGCCTCGCCGATCGCGCCGCGGGCGGTGTCTTCCGCCCCGACCGGATCGGGAAGCGCGATCAGGACGAGCCCGTAGATGTCGTTCCACCGCGACCGCGCGGCGGGCGCCAGCGCCCGCGCGGGCAGCCTGGTCCACTGCGCGATGAACCCCTCGTGAAAATCCTCGAATCGGCGTCCTTCGTCCAGGAACTCGTGGACCAGCCGCCGGAGCGCGCGGTCGTGACGGTTCACGACGCCGCCGCCGCGACGAACGCGTTCACCAGCGGGTGCGCCCGGCTGCTCAGCGCGGCACGCTCCGGCTGAAAGAGCGTCGCCACGAAGAAACCGTCGCCATCCAGCTCGACGGCGCGTACTTCGCCCGCGTCGTCGCGACCGCTGATCCGGAGCGGGCCGGTCTCGAGCAGATGGGCATACCGCGGGTTGAGGCCGTAGTTGCAGTGGTACGTCTCCGTGGCGCGTGGGACTCCGTACGCGCGCTCCAGTCGTGAGCCGGAGACGATCTGCACCTCCCCTGGTTTTTCGACCAGTCCGCAGCTGAGCGGGGCGATGACCGGCTCCCGGGATTCCGGGTCCAGCTCGGCGTGCGCCGCTCGAGCCAGCCCCGACACGTGGCGCGCGTACTCCAGCACCGCGTGCTGGAACCCGGCGCAGGTGCCGAGGAACGGACGGCCGGCCTCCCGCGCGAACCGGATGGCCGCGATGGCGCCCGCCTCGCTCCGGTACGGACTGTTGGGAACCACCCAGACTCCGTCCGCGGATGTCACCGGCGCCGTTACCCCGCTCGCGAGTATGTCGGTGCCGATCCATTCCCATACCACGGGCACACCGAGCGAGAGCCCCGCCAGCTCGAGCGCATCGGGAATGGCACGATGCGCGGTCACCGAAGCGCTGTAGTCTCCGACCAGTGCGATCCGTGTGGTCTTCATGCGGCGGCCGGAGTCGAGCCCCGCCAGCGCCCGGCCCGAACCGAGAGTGGCCAGACCAGCAGACGCGGCGTATCGCGGTCGCCCCACACCGCATGAAGGTCCTGCTCGAGCTGCACGACCGGATCGGTCTTCAGGGCGGCGATGTAGCGTCCGACGGCCGACCAGGTGCGGATGAAGCCGATGAGCTCGTCGAACGTGAGCCGTTCTTCGATGCGGAAAGGCGGCGGCGATACCTGTGCGATCGGGATATCGATCGTGCGGTACCCCGACTCGACGTGCGCCCGCTCGGCGGGCCAGTACGATCCGACCGTGTGCTGATAAAAGCGGCCGACGACCGCGTCGATGTCCGGCGTCGACCGGAAGATTCCGTACGTCCAGATCGCCAGGGCACCGCCCGGCGCCATCACCCGGTCGAGCTCGCGATAGAAACGCTCGCGATCGATCCAGTGGAGGGCCTGCGCCACCGTCACCAGGTCGATGCGCTCCGGGGCAATGGCGCAGGATTCACCCAGCGCGGCAAAGTAGCGGACGCCGGTGCTCCGGTCCGCGGCCTTCACCTGGGCGCGACTGACATCGGATGCCACGACCGTCGAGAAATGCGGAGTCAGCATGACGGCGGCCTGGCCGGTCCCGGTGCCGCAGTCCCAGGCGACCGACCGGCTGGCGGGAAGGGTCGCCAGCCACTCGAAGAGCGCCGGCGGATACGTCGGCCGGAATTTCGCATAGGCCGACGAGTCCCGCGAAAAGTGGTCGGCAAAACCGGTCATCCGGCACCGGCCTCCGCGGCTCGGCGGGCCAGGAACCGGCGAATCGGGGTGATTCGTGCTTCGAGATCCGGGAGGGCCGTGACGGCGCGTTCGAGGTGCTCGAGATAGGCCGGGAACGCGGTGAGGACACGGAGCTCGGCGAGATGGGGCGAGAGCTTGGCGTAGATCGCCAGGTGTTCGGTATTCGCCGCGTGGAACATCGCCGCGTCGATGGCCCCCAGCGTCACGAACGACGCGGCCATTTCCCAATAGCTCGTTACCATGCGGAAGGACGCGCTGTCCGGGCCGACCCAGGTCTCCAGCACATCGCGCGCGCTGCGCGGATGAAAACTCGTCACCCACCAGGCGCGGGCGGCCCGCAGCGTCGGTTCCCGCCGGCTTTCGTACAGCTGGAGCAGCAGCTCCGCGCTGCGCTGCCGGAACGCGCCCTCGTCGTTCACGGAACCCGGACCACCTGATGGTACACCCGGACGCTCGGCACTTCCGGTCGGTTGCGGTCCTTGTGATACACCGAGACATCGTAGTCGCCGGGCGAGAGGTCTCCGACCTGCGCCCGATAGAAATTCTGGGTGGGGAAAGGGAACGGATTATCGGTCCCGTGGGCGTCCACGTCGAGGCGGAGGACGTGGAACCCGGTCACCGCGAGGGCACCCGAGAGGGTGTACCCGGTGGTTGGCGTCTGAAAGACTCCCGAGATGACGATCCCTCCCGCTTGTGGTTTCGCGGTGGTCGGCAGGGTGGGAATCCCGAACACGACGTCGGCCTCGAAATGCAGAAAGGGGGTGCTCGGCTCGGTGGGTGAGCCGCAGGCGAGGGCCGCCCCGAGGAGGGACCAGAACGCGAGCCGCATGGTTCTCAAGATAGCGCAGCGCCGCGGGACATGGGACCTAACCCGCGGCCCGGCGCGGCGTCCGCGTGCGGGGGCCGTGCGCGGCGGCGGGCGCCGCGACCGGTGTCGCCGGCGCCGGCCGCGGCAGATGTCCGAACAGATCTTCCCGGACCGCCGGATTGCGCAGCTTCCACATCACGCCGTCGGTGAAGTAGTGGTGGATATTCAGGAAGGCGAGCACGGAGAGCGCGGTCACCTCGCCCGGACGGCGCCCGAGCCAGTTTGCCACCACGTCCATGGCGCGTGCCGGGATCCAGACCGCCATCGCCACCGACACCGCGAGCAGCAGGATGAGATAGATCGCCATGTGGGTCACTACGCGTGACGGCCCCGTGGTGTTCCGTTTGGTGCGGTTGATCTCCACCCGGAACGGGAAAATCAGGTATTGCAGCGCGTGGGCGATCTGCACCCAGAAAATGGCCCGCGGGTCGCGCGCCATCGCCGCATACCAGACGAAGATCGCTCCCCAGGCGATGAGCGCCTTCGCCGGCGGAAAGCGTCCGGTCCGGATCTTCATCATCGTGAGCCCGGCAATGCCGCCCGCCAGTGCGACGGCGCTCAGCAGCGTCATCATGAGATAGAGCGACTCGAGCAGCGGGCCGAACCGGGTCGTGCTGAAGCCCCAGCGGAAGAACCAGGCGACATGCCACGCGAGCAGGAGATAGAGTCCGCCGCGGATCAGGCGGCGCTCGAGAGGCTGGAAGGATTGGCCGCCGAGATAGACGTACGTGGCCATCATCCCCCACGCCTGGCCGGTGTAGTGCCAGGCGAGGTAGGCGCCCTGCACGGTCATGAGGATCGAAACGTAGAGATCGGTTTCCTGGCTCCGCCACACTGCGAACGCGATATATGCGATGAGGATGAGCGGTACGTAGATCGCCGCCCAGCGGTGGGCATTGATCGTTTCCCGGTTGCGGTAGATGAGCCGGTACGATGCCATGAAGTGCGGCATATTCACCAGCGCCGCGATCCAGGCCTGCATCGCCAGGCTCACGATGACCAGATCGCTCCGCCCGCTCAGCAGGAGCGGCAGGAGCAGGAGGAGCGACAATCCTCCGACGCAGAGCGCGTCGATGAGGGGAGAGATGATGGCGGGGCGGGTGACGGCGGTGGATTCGGTCAACGGGAGGCCCACAGTCGTTTCAGAAGCTGGATCTGCCCGGCATGGTAGGCGTCGTGCATGAGGATGCCGATGACGAGATCGCCCCAGGTCCACCGCTTGCGCCCGCCCGCAGTTTTGCCCAGGAGTGCCGCCGGAAAATCTTCCACCGTTTCGAGCAGGAGCTGATGCTCGACCGCGAGCAGCTCACGATCCCGCGCCCAGGCTCCGGCATTGGGCGGCGCGGGCATCTCCGGCCAGTTGGCGGGGCTCCGAGGGAAGCGGGGAAGAACGGCACCGAGGAGCCGGCGCCGGATCGCGTACTTCCAGTAGGCGGTGTGGAGCGCGAGCTCCCAGATCGTGTGACGACCCGGGGCGGGACGCCAGCGCGCCGCCGCCGGAGTCACCCCCCGGAGGGCACCCACAGGTGTCGGTCCGCCGTGCCACGCCTGCCCCCGGCGCGGCTGGAGGGTGCGGGCGAAGAGTTTGATAGCGGTGTGCATGCGGCGCTCCGAGTGAGGACGCAACGACGGAAAGACGCAACGACGCAAAGTAAATCACCTTGCGTCTTTGCGTCTTTGCGTCTTTGCGCCTGTGCGCCTACTCCTCCGCCAGCAGCCCCTCGATATCCAGTGGTGCTTCGACCCGGTACTCCAGGCCCCCGTCCGCCGTGTGGGGCCATTCGTCGGCGGGCCGGTCCCAGGTGAGCTCGAGTCCGGTTCCATCGGGATCGACGAGGTAGACCGAGACGCTCACGCCGTGATCCGAGGCGCCACCCAGCGTGACGCCGGCGGACAGCACCCGTCGCACCGCCATGGCCAGATCGCTTCGCGTCGGATAGCGGATCGCGAGATGGTGCAGCCCGGTGTGGTGTGCCGGAGGAGGGGAGGCGCCCCGGCTCTCCCAGGTGTTGAGCCCGAGATGATGGTGGTAGTCACCGGCGGCGAGAAACGCGGCGCTGTCGTGATACCGCGCGACGAGCGAGAAGCCGAGGACTCGGCAATAGAAGTCGAGCGCGCGGGGCAGATCGCTCACCTTGAGGTGGGCGTGCCCGAGACTGGCCCCGGCGGGAATGTGATAGCTGAGCTCGGTGGCGACCGGGGCCGTCATGATGGCCTCCCGTGCGAGACCTCCATGATCTACCGCCCGAAAGTGATCCCGGCAAGCCGCCCGGCCGAAAGTTCGTTAGACGCCGAACTGGGTGAAGTGGTGATCGACGTGCCGGTATCCCAGCACGCCCCATGCGCGCCGGCTCATCGAGCCGAAGGCCGGATGGGACGGCCAGGACGTTTGCGCCGAGCGGCTCGCGACGCGGTCGAGAATCCGGGGAAAGGCCTGGACTTCGTCACGGAATACGGCGTCGTCACAGCGCTCGAGGAGCACCGGGGAGGTCGGGACCCCTTTGGGAAACGGCAACGCGTAAATGATGAGTTGCTTGAGGGGGAAAAACCGTATTGGCACCTTCTTCGCCGCGGGGGTTACCTCGCCGAGCACCATGCGCAGGGCGTCGTTGACGTGGGCCAGCATGGCCGGGCAGGTGAGCTTGCCCCAGCGCGCGCACGCGTCCGGGGTAAGCCGCTCGAGGCGGGTCAGGAGCTCGTGCCGGCGGTCTTCCTCCCAGATCGACCCCATGCGACCTCCCCCAGTTTCTACTTTGCGTCCTTGCGCCTTTGCGTCCTTGCGCCTTACCGCCTTCGCACTACCATCACCCCGTCCCCGACCGGCAACAGGCATCCCTCCACGCGCGCATCGACCCGGATTTTCGCATTCAGCGCCCTGATCGCGGCGGTGTCGGCATCGACCACCGTCTCGTCGATCACCTTCCCGCTCCAGAGTACGTTGTCGATCAGGATCAGCCCGCCGGGGCGTACCAGGTGGAGACACCCTTCGTAGTACGTGTCGTAGCCCGGCTTATCCGCGTCGATGAACGCAAAATCGAATCTGGAGTCGCCCGGTTCTTTGCGCAGCGCGGCGAGCGTGCCGCGCGCATCGCCCAGCCGGAGCTCGATCTTTCCCTCGAGGCCCGCCTCGCGCCAGTAGCGCCGGGCGATCGCCGTCCATTCGTCGCTGACATCGCAGGTGATGAGACGTCCGTCGGCGGGCAACGCCGCCGCAACCGCCATCGCGCTGTACCCGGTAAACGTTCCGATCTCGAGCGCGCGGCGCGCGCCGATGAGCCGGATCAGGAGCGCCATGAAGGCGCCCTGGTCGGCGCCGATCTGCATCCCGGCCTGGGGCAAGGCCGCCGTCTCGGCGCGCAGGCGCTGCTGCGCGGCTGTCTCGATGGTGACGAACCCGTCGAGATAGTCCTCGACCGCATCGGGGAGGAGCGAGCGCTTCATCCGGGCGCCGTCCATACCGGGACGAGGGACAGCGTGTGCCCTGCGATCCCGGCGGGCAGCTCCACTTCAACGTTGCTGTGCAGGCAGAATTCGGGGGTAGGACCGAGCACCATCTGACGCATCCAGAGCGCGGCCGGGGCGGTCGCGATGGTCGGAGCCAGCGCGTCGAACAGGGCGGAATAGGAGAGGCCGGAAGGCTTTCTGAACCAGGTGGCGAGTGATGGGGTGGTCATCGGGGATCCGGCGCGAAGGCCGTAGAGTCCCGCCGTGCCGCCGGCCGCCAGCTGCGCCACGGCATCGTGCGGGGCCTTTCGTGCCGCGGTCACTGCTCCTTCATTGAGCGCTTCCAGCGCGCTCAGGCCGCGGATCACGTACCAGTCTTCGTAGGCCGGCTCGCCCGCCGCGGCCCAGGGCGCACCTTCGATGCGAACCGTGGAGCCACGCAAAAACCCTTCCGGCGGATGCACCGCGAGCGCAGCCTGGAAGTCGCCTTGCCGGGCCTCGTAGGTCTCGATGGAGACGTCGGGCCGCTTCCAGTGCCAGAACGCGTAGGCCAGCACGGCGTCTAGAACTCCCTTTTCTTCATCTCCTTGAAGAACCGCTTCGTCTCGTGGTCCTGCTCCTGCGTCTTGGCCTTGAGTGTATCGTCGTACTGCGCCGACCGGTCCACTTTCGGATTCGCCACCTTTGCTGTGTTTTTCTTGACCAGGGCGGCGATCCGCTGGTCCTCGCGCTTGGACATTCGGGTCCTCGTCTTTGTAGGGAGCTAACGGCTATCGGCTATCGGCTCTCAGTCACGCGATCGGTCCCATTGCCTGACCGAGAACGGATAGCTGATAGCCAATAGCTGCTTCACCCAAACACATGCCTGTCCAGCCACTTGATCAGCCCCTCGTCCACCGCCTCCGGCGTCTGATCGAGCAGCTGGGGCATGACCGAAATGCGTTTCCCGCTCTGCATCAGGTACCAGCCAGGCGGCGACGCCGGAAGTGCCTTCGAGGGATTGGCGAGCACTCCTTCGTACGACACGAAATGGAACTCCCGGCCTCGATGCACCAGCCGTTTCTGTTCGATTTTGTAAGAGCTCATCCCGGCTTCCAGGTAGGGGTCCGCAAACCCTTGAAATCTAACCGGGGCGCCCCCCTCGAGCCCGCCGCTCCGCTTTGACCTTGGCGCGTGCCCGATCCTCGGCCTTTTTCGCCCGGATCGCAGCGATCCGTTCGGCCAGCGGAACTTCCAGCCGCGCCTCGGCGCGCGCGGCGTAGTTGAAGTCGGGCAGGATCACCCGCGGCAGCCGTTTGCCCACGGCCCGCTCGATCTGGCGCAGCTCTCCCTCTTCCTCGGGAGCTACGAAGGTGAACGCATCCCCTGTCGCCTCGGCTCGCGCGGTCCGACCCACCCGGTGGATGTAATCATCGGCCGCCATCGGGACATCGAAATTCACCACATGGCCAAGCGCCTCGATATCGATGCCGCGGGCCGCGATGTCGGTCGCCACGAGCACCCGGTATTTCCCGCCCTTGAATCCGGCCAGTGCCTCGGTCCGCTGGGTCTGGCTCCGGTTGCCGTGGATGCGCTCCGCCTTGATCCCGTGTTTGACCAGGTGGGCCTGCAGCCGGTTGGCGCGATGCTTGGTTCGGGTAAAGACGAGCGCCTCGCGCAATTCCCCGCGCTTGAGCAGATCGACCAGCAGCGCCGACTTGAGCTCCTGGGGCACGGGGTAGACCGCCTGGGTGATGCCGATCGCCGGAGCCGATTTCCTCTCCATGTTGATCGTGACCGGCTGCTTCAGCATTTCATTCGTCAGCGTCAGGATCGGCGGAGGCATCGTGGCGCTGAAGAAGAGCGTCTGCCGTTTGGCCGGAATGTGACGAAGGACGCGACGGATGTCGGGAAGAAAGCCCATGTCGAGCATCCGGTCGGCTTCATCGAGCACCAGATACTCGAGGCCATTCAGCTTCGCGTAGGCTTGCCGGAAGTGGTCCAGCAGCCGTCCGGGCGTCGCGATGATCACATCGGCGCCGCTCCGGAAGGCATGCTCCTGCGGTCCCATGCCGACGCCGCCGAAGACCGATGCGGCGCTGATCGGCGTGTGCACGGCGAGGTCGTTCAGGTCTTCCAGGATCTGCGCCGCCAGCTCCCTGGTCGGCGTGAGCACCAGGGCCCGCGTGGTGCCGCGCGGACGGTCGATCAGCTTGTGCAGGATCGGCAGCAGAAACGCCGCGGTCTTCCCGCTGCCCGTCATGGCGCAAGCCAGCACGTCGCGGCCGGCCAGCGCGGGCGGGATCGCGTCGGCCTGGATCGGAGTCGGACGGGTAAAGCCCAGCTCCTTGATGCCCTTCTGCAGACTCGGATGAAGTTTCAGGCCGGTGAATGGCACGCAGAATCCTCTGAGGAATAACACGCGGAAGGCGGGTGCCCCAAGATAATCGGGATTCCCGGTAATGGTCCGGAACTCGTTTTGCTCCAACCTCGCGCGGACTCGCGAGAGTTCAGTTGTCTGAAGGCTGAAGGCTGATGGCTGAAGGCTGTATCTCCTGCCCCAGGTGCATCCGCCGCGACACCGCATCGAACCCCGCCGCTTCGCCGGGGCGGGGCGCGAGAAGGGAGACGAGGATACCCGCGGCAAAGGAGAGCGGCATGGTGACCAGCGCCGGATTCCGGAGCGGAAACCAGGCGTCGGAGTGCTTCAACACGTCGATTTGGAGCGTCGGCGAAAAATAGATGAGCGCGAGGGTACTCGCCGTGCCAAGCAGCATGCTCGTGACGGCGCCCGCCGTCGTATAACGCCGCCAGAAAATGGAGAGGACCAGCGCCGGAAAATTGGCGCTCGCCGCGATGGCAAAGGCCAGCCCCACCATGAAGGCGACGTTCTGGCCCTTGAAGGTGATCCCGAGCAGGACGCCGAGGATGCCGAGTCCCACGGTGGCCACCCGCGCAACCCGGAGCTGCTCCGCGGCATCCGCTTTCTCCCGGCGGTGCACGGAGACCCAGAGGTCGTGGGAGAGCGCGGCCGCTCCCGACAGCGTCAACCCCGCCACGACCGCGAGGATCGTCGCAAAGGCCACCGCGGCGATGAAGCCGAGAAACGGAGTGCCGCCCAGAAACTCGGCGAGGAGCGGTGCGGCCATGTTGCCGCCCGGCTCGACGCCGCGAATGACATCGGGCCCGACCAGGACCATCGCCCCAAACCCGAGAATGAACGTCATCAGGTAAAACGAGCCGATCAGCCCGGTGGCATAGAACACCGACGTGCGGGCCGCCTTCGCATCGGGGACGGTGTAAAAGCGCATCAGGATGTGCGGCAGGCCGGCGGTCCCGAACATGAGGGCCATGCCGAGCGACACCGCATCGAGCGGCTTGGACACCAGCCGTCCCGGTGACAGAACGCCGTCGCCGTATTTCTCGGCCGCCGCGGCGAACAAGGCCGCGGGGCTCCAGCCGAAGCGCGCGAGCACCAGGAGCGCAAGCAACGCCGCTCCGCCGAGCAGCAGGACCGCTTTGACGATCTGCACCCAGGTGGTGGCGAGCATCCCGCCGAAGAGCACGTAGGCGATCATCGCCACGCCGACGATGACGATGGCGGTCTCGTACGGAATGCCGAACATCAACCGGATCAGACCGCCGGCGCCCACCATCTGGGCGATGAGGTAGAAGGAGACGGTTGCGAGTGTCCCGATCGCCGCCGCGATGCGCACCGGAGTCTGCCGCAGCCGGACCGCCACCACGTCGGCAAAGGTGTACCGGCCCAGATTGCGCAGCGGCTCGGCGATCAGGAACAGGACGACCGGCCAGCCGACCAGCCAGCCGGTCGAATAGATGAGGCCGTCGAATCCCGTCGTCGACACGAGTCCGGCGATGCCGAGAAACGACGCGGCGCTCATGTAGTCGCCCGCGAGCGCGATGCCGTTCTGGCCGGGGCTGATCGTTCGCCCCGCCGCATAGAAGTGTTCGGTGGTGCGAGTCCGGCGGGCCGCCCAGTAGGTGATACCGAGCGTCGTCGCGATGAATACGAAAAAGAAACCCATCGCGACGATGTTGGGCTCGCCGATCCGCGAGCTGGTCGCCTGCACGGCGAGGAGACTACTCACGCAGGCGACCGAGCGCCGCGTCGTATCGCGTGTTGGCCCAGCGCACGTACACCCAGGTCAGAATCCACGAGGTGACGATCACCAGCGCGCCGAGGAGAATGCCGAGGGAGAGGCCGGGAATGATCCGCCGGGCCAGCACCGGCCTGGCATAGGCGATCAGCAGGATGAATCCGAAGTACACGGCGATCATCGCGGCGGTGAGCGCGATGGCGACCCGCCAGCGTGTGGCGGCGACGGCGGAGAGCCGGGCCTCGAACGAGTCGGTCACGATTCTTCGAGCGTGACGTCGGCGCTGCCGGTGGCGTCGTAGTGCACGTGCACCTGCCACGGCCTGCAGCAGACCGGACAGTCCTCCACGTACTCCTGCGCGTCACCGCTCCCGGCGTCCAGCTCGAGCGTCACCGCTTCCCCGCAGTACAGGCAGGTGACCTCCGCTTCGGTCTGGAGCAACGCTTCTTCGTCGAGATCGGGATCGTCGGGCGAATCGTCGAAGTCATCACGCATCGGGGATGATACCTCCCTCGCCAACGATATCCACCGTGGTGTCGAGCGTCAGCAGGCCGGCGGTCCGCACCCGGGCGTACCACCCGCGCCGGCCGACCAGCGCGCGGACGAACGCGGGGCCGCGCGCCGCGCCGATATAGGGTAACGAATGGGTCTCGGTGCAGGGATCGCACGCCTTGCTGATCTCGATCTCCACGCCGCCGAGCCGCAACCGCACACCGGGAGCGAGATGCGACTCGGGAATCCCGCCCAGGGTGAGATTCTCGCCCAGGTCGCCGGGGGACACCGGCCAGCCCTCGCCGCGAAGCGTTTCGAGCAGATCCTCCGTCATGAGGAGGAGCGCCTGGTCGCCATCTCCCGCGAGGACCTCGCTCCGGTAGCGATTGAAATCCCCTTCCGCGCCGGTGGGAGTGACCCGGAGCTCGGGCACCGCCCGTTTGGGGAGACCGAACTCTCCGGGCGTTTCGGGTTTGACGCTGAGTCGGGTGAGGCGTCCGGTCATGAAGAAGTCTCGCTCACGGCTGAAGGCTGTTGGCTGGCGGCTGCTTCGCGTGCCCTCCGCTGGATCCGCTCGATCTCGGCCAGCACATCCTCGGGCCGGGTTTCCTGCTCCAGCTCGGCGAGCTCGTGATTCTGGTCGGCGTCGATCCCGAGCTTCCGGTGAATCGCATCCAGCATGGTGAGTGCTCTGGTGAGCTCGTGTTCCGCCAGGAGCCCGATATGCAGGTCCAGGTCGGCGCGCCGCTCGCTTTCGGCAGCGATCCGTTTCTGGCTGATGAGGACGAAGGCCGAGAGGAAGATCGCCTCGAGCGAGACGATCATGGTCAGCAGGCCGTACGGAAACGGGTCGAACGCCGCGAACCCGAGTCGCCCGGTGTTGAGCAGGACCCACGCGGCGAACCATGCGGCGTGGAAATAGATGAAGGAGGTCCGTCCCGAGAACTCCGTGATCGCGTCCGCGAGCCGTTCTTGCAGTCCGCGCTCGTCCGACACTTTCTGCCTGAGGGCCGTGAGCGTCTGGATATTCCGGTCGATCACCCGCGCCAGGGCGGGCTCTTCCCGGCGCGAAGGGTCGTCGCGCCGATCACCCATCAGTAGGCTCTCTCGATCTGCATGACGGTCGGCCCGGTGCCCCGGTCACCCGCATTGCGGGGACATTGGCCGGAGGACACGAGGTCGACACCCCCCACGCGCCGCCAGTTCCTGGGAATCGATTGTCCCGCGCAGACGATGAGCTGGGTTCCTTCGGGAAGAGGTGCGAGGCGCTGCAGTACCACCGCCGAGTATTTACCCTCCGACGCGGATCCCCCGCAGGTGTTCCCCCCTTCGATATAGTCCACTGCCACCCATCCCCGGGGATAGGCCGTCCCTCGGCAGACGGTCTGGCGGCTCGTGCCGGACGATCCGGAAAAATCGCCGCCGTCACCCACCGTTCCGGGAATCGGCCTGCCGGTCTCGGGACCCGGAATCGGCTCCGCCAGCGGTCCCGACCGTACCGCGAACCCCGAACACCCCATGAGGCAGGCGGTGCCAACGAACAACAGTCTCGTCCACATATGGCCCTCCCTGCTGCCCGTTGCCTGTTGCCTCCTATTGCCCACTGCCTGGTCCCTACTCCTTTGCCTCATACCTCGCCCGCACCCCCTGCACCGCGTCATTCGAGCTGATCAGCTGCGAGCCCGCCGGGTAGCGCACCAGGACCGAACCGGATCCTTCCCATATCACGTCGACGGCGGGACGCTTGGACTTGCCCAGGAGAAAACTCACGGCGTTCGCGTCCATCGCGGCGAAGAGATTGGCGGGATAGGCCGGCTCCCGTCCCACGGGCCCGATCGAGATGTTCGTCGTGCCCTTGAGCCCGAATCCGCACTCGAAGTGGAAGACGACCGCTTCCCGGGTGCTGTCGGGCGCGAGCACCCGCAAGTCGACCTCGGGAGAGCAGCGCGAATAGTTCCTGCCCATCAGCATGGCGCCCGCGATACCCACGACGATGAGCCCGAGACAACCGAGGCCGTAGAGCTTCGCGACATCCTTTGCCAGCGATTTCGTGGATGATGTCCTGGGTTCCGGCGCCCCGGCGTGTCCGGTTATGGCAGCACCCTGATCTTGATGTTCCGGAAGGCTACCCAGTCTCCATGATCCTGGAGTCCGATGTGTCCTTCCGCCGCCTGCCCGTACTCACGCCATGCCTTGAACTTGCTGCTCCCCACCCGCCGCCTCCAGTCCTCGCTGCCCAGCTCATACCCGGCGATCTTCTGGCCATTGAGCCAGTGCTCGACATGATTGCCGTTCACGAGGATACGGGCGGTGTTCCATTCGCCGATGGGACGCACGATCCCGCGGGCCGCCGGATACAATCCGTACACGGCACCCGCTGAGGTCAGCTCGGACTGTCCATCGGCATGGACCGCATCGTCGAGGACCTGCATTTCCGGGGCGCTGAAGTAAATGGCGTCCGATCCGAGAGCGGCGCGATAGAAGATCCCGCTGTTGCCGCCGGTCTGGAGCTTCCAATCGACCGACAGCTCGAAATTGCGGAACGACTCGGAGGTGATGATGTCGCCTCCACCCCGGGCGGCCCGCGTCAGGGCGCCGTCCACCACTTGCCAGCCACCGGGCATTTCGGGCCGATCGTAGGCGCGCCACCCCGTGGTCGTCTTGCCGTCGAAGAGGAGGCGCCACCCGGCGCTGCGTTCGGTGGACGACAGTGCGTTCACGGCCGGCTCCGGGGCGGGCGACGAGGCGGAGTACCCCGATCCACACCCCGCGACCAGGGCGGTGAGCAACGACGTTCGAAAGTTTCGCATCCTCAAAGCCCCCAGCCGGGCCGGTACTCCCGGGTCAGGTACTGGTTCGATTCGGGAATGTTCGTGATCGCCATCTTCTCGCCGTCATAGAGAATCTTGCGGCCCTGCCCGGTCCGGAGCGCCACGATCCCCAGCAGCATCGTTTCGGTGAGCGGCGCGGCGTACTCGAATGGCGAGCTGGCGGTCGCCTGCTTCTTGCACGCCGCGGCCCAGTTGAGCTCGTGGCTCACCGTGATGCGGGCCATCGTTTGCGGCACCGAGGCGGCTTGCTCCATGAGCCCGGCCGGAAAGAGCGTCGGCTTGTCGCCGTACGTTTCGTGCATGAGGATGCCCTTGGTCCCCACGTAGATCACCCCGCCCTCGCGATTGAGCGCAAGATCATCGGGCAGCTGCGGCGGACGCGGCGGCATGAGGCCCCCGTCGTACCAGTTGAGCCGGACCGGCGGCATCGTCCCGCGAGCCGGGAATTCGTAATGCACCGTCATCGCCAGCGGATAGGTGACCGGCTTGGCGCGCGGACCTCCCCATGGAGTCGACGTGGCTTCGATGCTGGTCGGGTACCCGAGATTGAGCGCCCAGAAGGGATGGTCGATCAGATGGGCGCCCATGTCGCCGAGGGCGCCGACGCCGAAGTCGGTCCATCCCCGCCAGTTGAACGGATGGTAGACCGGATGGAACGGAATGTCCTCGGCCACGGGACCGAGGTAGAGGTCCCAGTGCAGTCCCTCGGGCACCGGGTAGTTCCCCGCCATCGCCGCGGCGGTCGCTTCGTTGATGGCGCGCTGATTCCATGACGGCGCCGCGGGTGCCGCGCCGGCGGGAGGTGGCGCAGGCATGGCGGGACGCGGGATGCCCTGCGGCCAAATCGGCCGGTTGGTCCAGACATGCACCTCGGTGACCGGGCCGATCACCCCGGCCTGAATCCACTCGTTGATGAGGCGCGCACCATCGCGGGAGTGCCCCTGATTTCCCATCTGGGTCACGACCCCGGTCTTCTGTGCGGTGGCGCGGAGCGTCCGGGCCTCGAGAACCGAGTAGGTCAGCGGCTTCTGTACGTAGACATGCTTGCCCGCGAGCATCGCCGCATTGGCAATCACCGCGTGGGCATGATCGGGCGTTGCGATCACCACCCCCTCGATATTCTTCTGCTTGTCGAGCATCTCCCGGAAATCGGCATACCGCGCGGCCTTGCCGAACTGCTCCTGGAGACGGAGTCCATCGGGCCGCGGCTTCCCTTCGCGGTCCTTTCCCCGCCCCGCCAGGGAGCGCTCGACGTACCCGAAGTCCACATCGCACACCGCCACGATGTTCTGGGTGACCAGCGACTCGGCGTTGCTCATTCCCATTCCGCCGGCGCCGACGATCGCCACGTTGAGGGTATCGCTCGGTGCCTGGTACCCCGGGCCCCCGAGGACATGCCGCTTCACCACCATCCCGCCCATTGCGAGGGCGCTGGTCTCGGAGACGAATTGCCGCCGGGTAAGCCTGCGACGTGACATTAGGAGTATTCCTCTAGTTGACAAGCTCACGGAAGCCCACAGACTGATGGCTGAAGACTAACGCTTCTGCGGCCCGCGCGTCACGCCCCCGGAAATCCCTCGATCAGCACCATCTCGGTTCCGGCGCACGCCTGCCGGAGCGCCTTGGCCGCCGAATACTCCTCGGAATCCCACCATGCCTTTGCCTGCTCGACGGTGGGAAACTCCAGAATCACCAGGCGGCTGGGCTGCCACTCGCCTTCGAGGATCTCGGTCCGTCCCCCGCGCACGAGGTATTTGCCGTGATAGGCCGCGATCGACGGGGGCGCGAGAAGCTTATAGCGCTCGTAGGTCTGGGGGTCGTTGACGGTGATGTCGACCACGACGTAGGCGGGCATGCTCTCTCGGCGATGGAGTTCCTCGCCGAGTAAGGTACTCGTCAAGAAAGCCGTCAGCTATCAGCCCTCACCGCACCGCTCCGTACACCGCCGCTGCAGCCGGGAACGCCGGAGGAGGTATCTGAAACAGGCTGTCCCCGACGATCTGGAAAATCATCGGCGCGTAGACGAGCGACGCGATGCACAACGCATCGCGAGGACAGGAGTCGTACGTCAGCAGGCCATTGTGGATCGTGAAGACGTGCTCCGATTCCATCCGGTGGTCAGCGCCGCTGGCATCCTGGACCACCAGGATTCGCGTCAGCACGCGTCCGGACTCCTCGCGCGGACGCCCGTTGTCGAGCCACAGCGTGTCGGCAATGAGAAATGGCGCCCCGCCGAAAGGGCCCTGGGGAATCGGCGGGGTTTGCACCCCGATGCGTGCGAGGGCGTACGCATCGGGGAGTGTGGACGGGGCCGTACCGTCGTCGCAGCCCGCCAGCGCCAGCGTCAGGAAGGAAATGAAAATCAGTCGTCGCATACCCGCTTCCTTGCGATAGTCTGCTGACCAGGCAGCAGGCTTCGTTCCAGTACGGGCAATGCGCTGAACCATCGGCCGAGACATGAGATAGCGTCGCGGCGCTCGTGAATTGGGACAGGTGACGTGTCGGAACGACACGTCGACCCGGTTCAACCCGCTGGGGTGGAGGTTCCCCGGCGCAGCGCGTCGAGCTGTGCCTCGAGTCCTTCGGAGAGGCCCAGACGGTCCGCGATCGCGGCGAGCCGTTCCTCCTGCCGCCAGGCCCAGCGCAGCACCGAGAGCTCTCCGGCGAGAAGCCGGCGCTCTTCTTCTTCATGGAGCGCCATCTCCAGGGCGAGACGGACCTCGGTGTGCATCGAGCTCATCGGTTCGAGTTGCGAAACCAGCGGAGGCCGGACCAGCCCCGAGCGCGCAAACGTGCCGATCGCGCGCTCCGGTCCGCCCGCCACTTCGAGCCAGCGCACCGCCTCGGTCACATCGGCGTCGCTGCCGCCCCTTGCGTTCACGGTGGGGAGGATCAGCGCCGCCGCGAGCCTGGCCTCCGCACCGGTCAGGGTGACGATTGGTTCCTGAAAACGGCGGCCGATGCGCATCGAGCGCGGAGAGCGGCGCTCCGCCAGATGGCCGACGACCAGCGCCCAGCCGTCCTGACTCGCGTCGTCGCGGATCAACCGGCTGTTGACCACGTGATGCAGGTTGAGCCGCAATTCCTCGCCGCGTCCGAACCCGATCCGGAGCGCCGGGCGCCGCCACAGGTGTGCGGCCGCGATCCCTCCGACTCCGGCGCAGGCGAGCGCCGCGAGCGGACCGAAGAAAAAAGTGGCGACAGGTGCCGCCCCGAGCAGACCCACTTTTCCCGCCGACTGGAGCGCGGGCAGCGTCAGCCGGTGCCGCCGCAGGAATTGCGAGCCGTAACGCCACGCGGCGAACTCGTTGCGCAGCGGATCGCCGATCCGGATCAGCTCGGATCCGTCCGCAAGCCGGGCCAGGCCGATGTTGTCCGAGGAGGTGCGAACCCGGGTGGCCCGGAAGGTTCGCTCGCACTGTTCGAGCGGCTCCCAGCGGTCTTCGATCGGCGTGAGATTCCAGCGGCGGCAGAGCCGGCAGACGACCCAGAGCCGCCCTCGTGCGGAATCGAATGCCAGCCGCCGTCCGACCGGGAGATGTTCGATCGCGTCGTTCTGTCCGAAGGGAGCCGAGCAGAAGAGGCAGGACGAATACATTCACCGCCGCGCCGGGTGAGAGAATGCCATACTGCGACGCGCGGGCTACCGCGGCAAGCTGTCTCGGGGACTCGTCACCATGCTGTCATCAAGCTGTAATGGTTCATCATTCCCGGTTCCGCGCCTTGGCACCCTCCCCGCGTTTGTAGAAGATGGACGCGTCGCGATTGATCCCGCGCTCCTGCTGCGCCGCGGGTGAGCTCCCGGGGACGGGGGCGCCGAGCGCCATCCGGAGTCCGCGCCATTTGGTTTTGAGATCGGCGATGAGATGCGACGGCGCCCGATGGCCGAAGGCCCGATACCGCGAAGGGGGCACTTTGCCCTTCCCGGCCACGTGAGCCGCGAACGCGGCAGTCCATCGGTCGAACTCGCCCAGCACGTCGGCATTCTCCATCATGTGCTCGGCCTGGTTCTGGCTGTACGGGATGCCGCGACCGAACTCGACAAACCGCCAGAGTGGGTCGGGCACTTCGATCCCGCTGTACCGGCACTGCCAGACCAGCGGAGCATAGGTGTGCCGCATGCTCTCGAACGGCTCGCGTTCCGGATCGAAGTAGTCGGGGTGCCGGAGGATCTCGGGGCGGCCATCCTCGTCGAGCTCGTCGCCGCCCCCGTCGCCATAGCAGAAGAAGGCAGCGCTTCGGCCCTCGAGATGATTCATGCTCAGCGTTTGCCACTCGGCCGATTGCTCCAGCGCGATCGCGCGCTCCGGATCCTTGTGGCCGATCAGCTCCTCGCGGGGATTCCCGCCATTCATGCAGACCAGACGGTCGAACATCGCCTTCAAGTTGCTGCTGCAGCCGTACCAGTTGACCGGTCCGATGATGGCCCAGGCATCGGCCAGGTCGAGTCGCGAGTAGAGATCGAGGTTCCACATGAGGTCCGGCTGCCCCCAGCTTCCCTTCTCGTAGCAGTTGCAGGGCCAGACACAGAGCGCCATGGACGTGGAGACGCACCCGTTACAGGTCCGGATCTGCTCCCGGTTCCAGACGTTGCCGAGATCCTCGACGTCGATCTCCCAATCCTGCGGGAGCCGGTCCGCCATCCGGAACATCAGCGCCCGGGCCTTGGAGTCGATGCCCGGACAGTCGTATTGGCGCCGATTCGAGCCGGCGATCACGAGGACGCGGAAGGGACGGTCTGCGGGGGCCTTTTTCCCGTTCGCGTCGTCGGGTTTCACGGCGTGCTCCAGCGAACCCGCGCCCGGTACTCGGCCGCCGGAATCGGAGCGCCGGCGTGGGTGGGCGGGGCGAGACTGGTCAGCTCGAGCCTCACCCCTTCCACCGTGACTGCCCTGGGCTCCTGCATCGTGTGGAGCGAGACGATCGTATCGGCAGCCCCGGCGTGTACCCGGAAGCGCACCTCCGCATTGCCGGCCCAGACGCACACGACGTCGGCAGGGCAGCGCGAATCGTTTAGGACGTCGAGCATCGTCAGCTCCACCGCCGTGCCGGCCAGGAGCACCGCCTCGCCCGGAGAAAGGTCGAACTCCGACCCCGCCGGCACCGTCGTCAACGACGGCGCGCACGCCGTCAGGACGAGGACCGTGAGCGCTCGCATCCGCATCGCGTCACCTCGCATCCGCCGGAAAGGGAAGCTCGATCGCGGCGCCCGCCGGAAGGGCGTCCCACCGGTCGAAGAGCGCCTGCCGGACCGCGCGGATGCGACCCAGATCGGCTTCTGTCACCTCGAGAGTCGGGACTCCGCCCCTGATCTGGTGGTACGCCACCGCCTTCGTGTTGAAGTCGCCGGCCGTCCAGACCGCCCCGCTGGCGCGTTCGGTGTCGAGGAAACCCACGATCAGCTCCGCCATCCCGGCATCGGGGGGCATCGGTCCGCGTGGCCAGGGATTGCCGAAGTCGGTGAGGTTCCAGCCGGCCGCCACCAGGCCGTAGAAGGCGCGGTCGAGACGCAGCACCGTTTCGACCGCGTAATGCGTGAGATCATGGAGCGGGAAGAACCGCCCCTGCCGGCCTTCCTGGCGTTGCCAGGTGACCGTGCCGTCGGCACGCGTGCAGGACAGCGCCGCGGCGCCATCGGTTTTTTTCTTGATGGAGATGGTGAGCGCGGGAGCCGCGGTGGAATCCGTAGACATGAGGTCGACTCCTCCTACACGTGCGGAAATGCCGGATTCCAGGCGACCTCCCAGAGGAATCCGTCCGGATCGGCAAAATAGCCTGCATACCCGCCCCAGTCCGTGGGCTGGGCCGGTTTGACGATCCGCCCCCCGGAATCCGCCACGTCGGCCATCAGTGCGTCCACCGCCTCGGTCGACCGCGCGTTATGCGCCAGCGCGAACCGTGAAAACCCCGATCCGTCGGCGGATACGCCGGCATCCTGGGCGAGCAGGTGCGCCGGATACAGCGCCAGCCAGGTGCGCCCCATCTCGAAGAACGCCACGGTCGATGGCGAGGGGAGCTGGGGCAGCCGGAGCACGCCGGCATAGAACCGCACGGCTCGCGGCAGATCCGCCACTCCCAGCGTGACGAAACTGATCCGCGGCTCCATTATCCCGCGTCGGCGCTTCCCGGACCGGTGAGCGCGATCTCTCCATCGATGTGCAGCTCGGCCAGGACGCCGGGAATCGTGAGGGTCGCGTGCACCGGCAGGACTTCGCCCCCGGTGAGCGTACCCACTTCGAGCGCTCCCTCCACCGCCCGTTCGATTTCCCGCTGCGAGGTGATCCCGAATCGCTTCAGGAATTTGCGCAGTTCGAGATTGAAGACTTCCTGGTCCATGGGATCCTCCGCACGGGGTCGTGTGGGGACAATCTATCCCTTTGCGGCGGACGCGCTCCAGACCGCCTCGGCACCGCGGGGAGGCGCCGGGCGCAGCGGGAAGGGCTTCACTTCGGACACTTTGAGACGGGAGGACGACCCGTCGCGTTCCATCCATCCGCTCACGAGGAGCGGGCCCGCGCCGGTCAGGGAATCCTGAAGGTGCGTCACCACGGAAGGAGAGAAAAACCCCTCGACCAGTCCGTATTCGTCTTCCAGCGTGACGAATTGCACGACTTCTCCGTTGCGACCGGTGTGTCGCCGGCTGGCGATGACGACCACCGCGAGCCGGACGAATTGCCTGCTCCGGCCGGCCAGCTCCGCGGTCGTGGTGCACCCTTCCCCCGCCGCCTCGCCGCGCAGGACGCGAATCGGGTGCTCGCTGGGATGCATGCCGAGAAACCGGAGCTCGTTGCGAATCCGCGTGCGGGTCCGATGCGTGTCCGCGAAGCCGCCGCGCGCGGTGCGGGGGACGAACCCGTCGAGGCCCCGGAGACCCGGCTCACGCTTCCACCGGGTGAGGAGCTCTTCGTGCGGGAAAGGATAGGCCGACGCGGCCAGCGGGGCGAGATCGTCGCACGCGCCGGAGAGCATCAGCGATTCGAGCTCTGCCGGGGAGAGCGGCACCCGGGCGAGCATGGTCCGCAGATCGGGAAACGGCCGATCTTTGAGGATCCAGTCCCGGTTGCGCGCGGTGAGGAACTTCACCGCGGCCAGACCGAGGCGGACGCCCCCGTCTTCCACCTGATGTCCCGCTCCCGAGTGATTGACATGCGGAGCGAGCAGCCGCACGCCGCACCTGGTGAAGTCGGACGCGATCGCGCGGAGCGGATAGTGTCCGTCGTAATTGTTCAGCACCGCGCAGGCGAATTCCACCGGGTGATGCGTCTTGAGGAAGGCGGATTCCCAAGCGATCAGGGCATGACTCGACGCGTGAGCCTTGCAGACGGAGTACGCCGCGAAGCGCTCGAGCAGCTGCCAGACCCGTTCGCCGTCACCCCGCGGAACCCCCGAATGAGAGGACGCCACGAGAAACCGGCGCTTGAGGGCCATGCGCGCCGGACTTCCCGGCGCCGCATCCAGCATCGCGCACCGCATCTCCTCGGCCACACCGACCGGCCATCCTGTCAGGGCGGAGATCGCGGCCATCAGATCCTCGTCGTAGAGCAGCATCCCGTAGTTCTCTCGGAGCCGCTCCGCGAGGCGCGGATGGACCGGCTCCCGTGCGGCCTCTCCGTTGGCACGCCGCACGAACTCGGTCATGGCTTCTCCCGCGGCGGGGCCCGGGCGCACGATGGCGAGCGCGGCCATGAGATCGGAGATGCCCCGGACTGGAAGGTTCCGCAACATCCCCCGGATTACCGGCGTCTCGATCCGGAAGCATCCCACGGCATTGCCAGCGCGGAGGCCGGCGACGGTGTCCGGGTCGCCGTCCGGCATGACCACGGACTGCCCGAGCAGGCGCATCGCCTCCACCCGCGCAGCCAGGGCGCGATTGCCGGACAGGTCGAGTTTGACCAGACCGAGCCGGCCGAGCGACGCGGTGTCGTACTGCGTCACCGGAATCCCCTTGGCGGACCGCTCCAGGGGGGCATGGTGATCCACGCGCGACTCCGCGATCACCACGGCGCCCGGATCCACCGTGGCGTGACGCACCGCGCCCACCAGCCGTTCGATCAGCGGCACCGCCCCATGGAAGCGCGCCGGCAACAGGTTCATCGGCAGCGAGACGGTCGCATCACCCTCGAGCTCGCTACCGGTGAATGCCTGAATGAATCGGTCGATGCCGGCGACGTCCATGCCGAAAGCCTTCAGGCCCTCCCGAAACGCCGCGCGCCGGCCGAAGGTCGGATGCGCCGAGACCATGGCGACATGGCCCTCACCGAATCGTCGGAAGATCCAGTCGACCAGCTCGTCCCGGCGGTCCGACGCGATGTCGAGCTCGATGTCCGGGAGGTCGCTTTGCTGGGCGTGCAGAAAGCGCTCGAAGAAGAGGCCGTTCGCGACCGGATCGATCGCGGTGATGCCGAGCAGGTGTGCCACGAGCGAGCCGGCCACCGAGCCGCGCGCGGCCATCGCGATACCTCGGGCCCGCGCCTCGTCGGTGATCTCCGCCACGACCAGGAAGTACCCGGCGAACCCGAGCCCCCGCAGCACCTCGACCTCCCGCGCGAATCGCTCGACCCGGCCCGCATCCGCGGATCCGAGCCGCTCCCGGCAGCGCTCGACCAGGGCGTCGTGTGCCGACGCCTGATCGGGATACTCCCCGGTCGGGAGGGCCGGAGGTGTCTGCGTCAGATCGAGCGTGCACGCGTCTGCGAGCGCGGCCGATTCGTCGATCAGGTCGGGTCGGCTCTCGAAGCGGCGATGCAGCTCCAGCGCTCCCGGCACGGGGGCACCCGGCGCCTCGTCGCGGGACAGGTCCGCCAGTTTGCAGCGGCGGCGGATCGCCAGGAGGAGGAGACGCAGGTCGGCATCCTCCTCGTCCAGCATCGCGACATCGGGATCGGGAACGCCGCGAATTCCCGGAATCATCGGCATGGCCGGATCGGCAACCAGGAGGCGCACGTCATCGGCCGGAACACTCTCGCCGAGCAGTCGGCGAAGCACTTCCGGATCATCGCTCAGGTAAAAGAGGCCGCTGGGGAACGCGTCGAGGCAGCGGAGCGGATCGATGCTGACATCGAATCCGGTGCAGCGTCGCATGGTCACGATCCGGCAGAGGCTCTCGTAACCGCGACGGTCCCGGGCAAGCAGGATCAGCCGCCCCTGAATGCGCCCGCCATCCACCGCGCTGTAGCCTCCCCGAAGCTCTACGCCGGTGAGCGGCGTGATCCCGTGCGCCCGCGCCGCATGATGAAACCGAACCTGGCCGTACATGTTCTCGACGTCCGTGAGCGCGAGCGCGGTATGGCCGTACCGCGCGGCGCGATCCACCAGATCGCCGACCGCGGCGCACCCGTCCCCCAGCGAGTAATGACTCTTGGCGTGCAGCAGTACCGACATCCAGCACTCTCATGACAGTGGAAGCGTGACGAAAAAACGACACGGACATTCGATCGATGTCCGTAGTTCAAAGAGGCCGGACAGACCGAGTTCGGCAAGGGCCGAAAATCATCTACTCCGGCGAGGAAACGGCCTCAGGCAGGCGGTGCTGTCGGGTCGGCGAGAGTGCTGATGGCCGCGGCGTCGGTAAAACGGAGCGAGTCGGAGTTCACGCAATAGCGTTGCCCGGTCGGGGCCGGACCATCCTCGAAGACATGCCCGAGATGGCAGTCGCACCGGGCGCAGAGGATCTCGGTCCGGTGCATCCCGTAGCTCCGGTCATCGTGGGTGGCCACGTTTTCGTCGGCGACGGGCTGGAAAAAGCTCGGCCACCCCGTCCCGGAATGAAATTTCGAGCTCGATGCGAAGAGCGGCAGGCCGCAGCAGATGCAGGAATAGATTCCCTCCCGCTTGTTGTCCAGCAGCGTGCCGCAGAAGGCGCGCTCGGTGCCTTTCCCCCGGGCGATCTGGAACTGTTCCGGGGTGAGCAGCGCACGCCACTCCGCGTCCGATTTCACCACCCGAGGCGAATCGACCGGTCCCACCAGATCCCCGAGCCGATTGAATACCTTGACCCTGATCACCGCTTCGCGCCCTCCGTATCGTTGTTCTTCACCATCTTCTCGACGACCTCGATGTCCTGCCGCTCCGAGGTGATGGCGAGTCGGAGCCGGCCGAACAGGCTCATATACAGATTCGCGATCCATACCAGCGAAAACCCCGCGAGGACGTAGCCGCGCCAGTCTTCGAAGACCATCGTGAACCGGGTCACGAGCAGTGTCACGATCGCGACGTAGTGGCTGAGGCAAAACTCGCAGGTAAGGATGTAATAGAACTTGCGCGACCCGATGTACCGGGCGGCCTGGCTCCGCGCGGTGAGCCATTCACGGAGCTCGCGAAAGAGCTCTTCATGGGTGAAGGTCCAGCTCACGCTGGCCACCGGAATCGCGAAGACGAAGAGCAGCAGAATCTGGTGACCGGTTGCCATGGCCGAACTCTATTGCCCGCCGCGCCAAAAGCCAACGGGAGCGCGCTTCTTCCGCCCCTCGGGGAACGGGCGTATGATCTTTGGACCGGACGAGGAAAATGTGATGGAGCGCGTGATGACGACCCGGAAGCCCGCGGCCGGAGAGGCCGACCGAGAGGCCCTGGACCGGCTGTTCAGCCTCGCCTACGAGGAGCTCCGGCGCCTCGCATCGAGCGTGCGACGGGACGACCCGGGCGCGACCCTGAGTCCCACGGCGCTGGTCAACGAAGCGTGGCTCAAGCTGGCGGACTCCCCCGAAGTGGCGCGCACCTCTCCGCTCCACTTCAAGCGGATCGCCGCCCGTGCCATGCGCCAGGTCCTGATCGAAGCGGCCCGTCGCAGAAACGCCCGCAAGCGCGGGGGCGGGGCACCACTGGTGACCTTCGACGACGCCATGCAGCAGGAGCCCGCTTCCTCCGACGATCTCCTCGCCCTCGATGCCACACTGGAAGACTTCGCCCGCATCAACCCCCGCCAGGCCATGATGGTGGAGAGCCGGTTTTTCGGCGGGCTCGACGTCGCGGAGACCGCCGAGCTGCTCGGCGTGTCCCAGGCGACGATCCTTCGCGACTGGCGGGCGGCGAAAGCATGGCTGGCACGCGAGCTCCGGACCCGGTGCTAGACGGTGAACGGTGGGCCCGCATCCAGGCCCTCTTCCACGAGGCCGCCGGGCGACCGCCCGCCGAATGGCGG
>Ga0070699_100000160_pt1 | contig 63862 bp, 75 predicted proteins | sample KBSK1503metaG_FD_65473 | JGI IMG/M metagenome (GOLD analysis project Ga0070699, IMG submission 65473) | Corn, switchgrass and miscanthus rhizosphere microbial communities from Kellogg Biological Station, Michigan, USA - KBS K1-50-3 metaG | ecosystem: Host-associated > Plants > Roots >... | reverse complement strand
TTGTATTTGATGAAGCCCTCGTTGTCGGATTCGACATCATAGTTCGATGGATCGGCCGTAAAACCTTTGCTCATCTCGACTCCGAATCGAAACGACAATCGCTCGGCGGCGGCGCCCATCGGCGTGTGATCGGCGATTAGCAAAAGGCTCCCACCCGCGCGCACCCAATCGCGAATCGCATCGCACTCGTCTTCGGTGAACGCCGAATTGCCGGCCTCGGGGCTGTCCATTTGCGGGGCGCCCAAAGCGTTCGAGATAACCAGGGCATCGAAACCGGCGAGCGTCTGTTTGCTCAGTTTCTGTTTGTTTGGAGTGACCGAATAGCCGTCGCTGATTATCAAATCAGCAAACGGTTTGTAGCGGCCGGTCGAGGTGTGAAAGTTGTTGTGAGCCTCGTCGAACAATACCTTCGGATGCTTCTCTTTGTAGGCCGGTTTCGCAACGTGAGTATCGAAGTCCGGGTCCGCGACTTGTTGAGCAGCCGCGCCGATCGCCAGCATCAATACCGCGGCGACAAGCGAAAGTCTGTTTGCCATCATAATGATTACCCTCCGAGTTCAGTTTACGCTCGCAGCCTCGCGAGTTGATCCGCGAAGTGCGTCTTCCAATTATCGGGCAGCGCTTCGACGTTTGAGGCTCTGGCGAGACCGTCAGGGTCTTCGTCGCCGTTTAGATACAATCGAACTATGTCCGGGACAGTCACGCCGTTTGGGTCGCGACTCAAGATCTCAATTTGATCACCGGGGCTTACCGAGCCTTCGCGGGTCACGGCAAAATAAAAACCCGTGCGACGGCTGTCGAGAAAGCGCTTGATTATGTCGTCGCGCTGGAACTTCACTGCGAGCTTGTAGCACGGAAGGCGAGGCTGCCTCACTACAAGTTCGGCCGTGCCGATTCGAAACCGGTCGCCGATGTTGATTTCATTCTCGAGCAGCCCTTCGACCGTGAGATTCTCGCCGAATGCGCCAAAGGGCAATTCGACACCCGGCAACTCGCCGCGCCAGTAGTCATAGTGCTCGACCGGATAAACGTACACGGCTTTGTCCGGACCACCGTGTACCCTGAGGTCTGCTTGCCTGTCGCCGGCGAAGTTGAGGGTATCTAGCGCGACGGGGCCTCGAACCGGCTCCTTGAATATGCCGGTTGTGACGGTCTTGCCTTTCCACATCACCTCGAGTGGCAGACCAACGTTGACTGAGATCACCTTCATTGCTTTCTCCGGCTCGGCTTCTGAATTATCTTTCCTATGGTACTGACGAAAGGTCCCGGGGTCACGCGATGAGCGACTCAATCACCCGGCATTTTTCTGCGATGGTTCCGTCCAGTGGAATCGGAACAAGCACCAGCGTTGCGCCTGACTCGATGGTCTGCTCAAGGCGGCGCTTGCAGAGGTCAAGCGGGCCGCAGATCGCGATGCTGTCAACCATCTCATCGGTGACCGCTCGGATTGCTTCTTTCGGGCGGCCGGCCTGCCAAAGCTCTCGAACTCGATCGGCCTCAGCGCCGAATCCCGAACGGCTCAGCGCGGCGTGATAGTAGTCGCCCATCCCGCCGATGTAATAAGCCAACGGCAAACGAGCCGAGTTACGCGCTCTCGCGAGATCATCAGAAACGGCGACGTTCACGAATGGCGCGATCTCGATTGTATGGACATCACGCCCTGATGCTTTGGCGGCTTCACGAATTTCGGCGATGCCATCTGAAAGCTTCGCGCGAGGCCAATGGGTGGGCAGCCAACCGTCGGCGATCTCGCCAATCTGACACAGGCTTTTCGGGCCGAGCCCCGCGACATAAATCGGAATGTCCGTGCGAACTGGTTTGAATCCGAGCTTGAATCGGCTGAGCTTGAAGCAGTCTCCATTGAAATCAATCGAGTGGCCTGAGAGCAGCGCTCGAACGATCAGAACCGTTTCCTTCAATCGAGTCAGCGGTTTTTGATACGAGATGCCGTGAAAATCTTCGATCACGCGGGCGCCGCTCGTTCCGAGTCCAAGTCGAAATCGCCCGCCGGATATTTCATCAAGCGTCGCCGCGCTCATCGCGATCAACGCGGGGCTTCGAGAGAAGACATTGATGATGCCCGTTCCGAGATGAATGCGCTCGGTGCGAAGCGCGAGTTCGGTGAGAAGCGTGAAAGCATCGCGCTCCCAGGCTTCGGGCACCCAAAACGAGTCGTAGCCGCATGCGTCAGCGGCGCGCACGCAATCGATGAGTTCTTGTTTGTTGAATCCTGATTTGTTGAATCCGGGAAGGCGGCCAAGATAGAGTCCGAGGTTTCGCACAGTCGGTTTTCTAGGATCCGCTAGTCAGCTAACCATTCCCAAAGCCCTAACGGGTCAGTCGTCATGAACCAAAAATGAAACACACTAATGATCAGCGCCACGCAAAAATAAGGAACGGGCTTTCTTCTCGCCAGGCCGGCAATAAGCATTAACGGTACGGCCGCGATATTCCCTAGCAAACCAAAGCCTGCGCCCGTCATGCAGAACAAGAATACGAAAAGATGGACGACCCCGAGCCCCATGTGCTTGGGATCGGGATGTCCGTAATACGGAAAGTGGCCAACTTGATGCCAAGCAACAACAGCGTATAGCAGGAGCACATAGTAGCAGGAAAGCGGCGATACGAGCAGAAACCAACCCAGCAGCGCTGTATTTCTAAGGTAGCTCTTGTGTGCTGTCACCATTGCCCACTAATAACCCGCGGCACTACGACTGAATGCAATTCATTCGTGTGTCTGAACAATCCTGTAAAGCGTCGTTCGTTCAGCAGGAACCCTTCCGAGTTCGCGAATGCGGAGCTGAAATTCTTCGGGCGACAGATACTCACCCGAAGTCGCGCCCGCCAGCCTAGAGATGTTCTCGTTCATCAACGTTCCGCCGTAGTCGTTCGCTCCCGCGCGAAAACATTCCTGCGCCATCTCGCGAGACATCTTCACCCACGAGACTTGAATGTTATCAATCCAGCCTTGCAGCATCAGCCGCGACAATGCGTGTACTTTCAAATGCTCGTCGCGAGACGCACCCGGGCGCGCGTCGCCCGACCGATAGAGCTGCGTGAATTCGTGAACGAATCCGAGCGGCACAAACTCGGTGAAGCCTCCGGTTTCCTTTTGGATTTCGCGCAGCAGCATCAGATGCCTAACCCAGTGCTCTTCGCTTTCGAGATGGCCATACATCATCGTTGATGTCGTGCGAATGCCAAGCCGGTGCGCGGTCTTCACCACATCAACCCACTCGGATACTTTCAATTTGATCCGCTCAATCTGATGGCGAACATCGTCGTCGAGAATTTCAGCCGCCGTACCCGGTAATGTTCCAAGTCCCGCGTCTTTCAACATCGACAGATAATCAGCGAGCGGCATTCTTGTCAGCTCGACCCCGTAAACGACTTCCATCGGCGAGAAAGCGTGGATGTGCATATCGGGAGTCGCCTGTTTGATCGCTCGAAGCAGATCGCGATAGTAATAAGGATCGAGGTCGCGCGGGAGCCCGCCTTGCACGCACACTTCGCGAGCGCCCAGCTCCCAGGCTTCGAGCGAGCGCCGCTGAATCTCTTCGAAGGAGTGAAAGTAAGCGTCCTTCTCGCGAGGCGCTCGGCTGAACGCGCAGAAACGGCAGCCTACGAAGCAGACGTTTGTGAAATTGATATTACGATTGACTACGTAGGTGATCACATCGCCGACGCGATCACGCCGGACGCGATCGGCTGCCAGGATCAGGGCTTCGAGTTCGTGGCCGTGTGTGCGCGCGAGCAGCAGGCCTTCATCGAAGCCAAGCTCATTTCCCGCCAGCCCGTGTTCCAATACGCGAGCGACTTCGGGATCGATCTTCGTAAGAAGAGCGTCCAGGTCGTTGGTATCGTTTGGACTGGTTTGGTGTGCGGCGCTCATTTCAGTACTCATCGTGAAATCTAGCACGCCGGTCGCGTCATAGCCATTAGCGGTCATGCGATTTCATCGAAGCCGCGAGTCGTATCGTGGTTTGTCGGCGAGGGCTGAGGATGATTGCCGGGCCGTATGCACAAGCGCGTCTCGAAACCCGCAGAGCGAGCCGCGTCGAGTTCATCGGTGACATCCGACACAAAAAGGATGCCGCGCGCCGGAACGGAGATCGCTTGTGAAATTCGCGCGTAGCTTTTGGGGGCCTTCTTCGCACCAATGTTGGTGTCAAAAAAATCTGAGATGTATGGCGTCAGATCACCAAACTGAGTGCTCGCAAAAAGCAACTTCTGGGCGAGCACGCTCCCGGACGAATAGATGACTATGGTTCGTCGTTGCTGCTGCCAACGCTCGAATGCTCGTGGAACGTCTTCGAAGACCTGACTCCTCAAGTCGCCGCTGTTGTAGCCCGCTTCCCATATCTTGCCTTGAATCGATTTCAGCGGAGTCGCTTTGCTGTCCCTGTCCATCAACCAGTGAACGTAAGCAACGATTCTATCGAGCGACACTTCTCCGACCGAGCCGTCAACCCGGGGAGGTTCGAGACCGCGCCTTGCGTCGTCCTTGTTCAATTCAACAAGCGTCGCGATGTCTTCTTTGACGTTCGTAGATGCAGCGTTGTTCGCCAGATAGTCGCCCACATGTGCCCGCGCGTAAGGGAACAGAACCCTGTAGACGAAGTCGATCGGCGTTGTTGTCCCTTCGATGTCGAGAAGCAAAGCGGTGATTGGGTTGCTGATAGTCACGATGAAAGAGACTAATGTGAGCGCTCGCGGTCGGCCATCGCGGGTTCTTGTTCGGCGTCGAGCGTAGTCATTTCCGCCATCAACATTCGCTCGCATTCGGCTGGCGACTGCGGTATGTGATCTCGCGCGCGAGCACTCTGTGTTCCCGCATTGATCTGACTGGCTGGAAGCCAGAACCCCGACAAGAAAGCGAGAAAAGCTAGTGCGGCGCCGGTCAAAAAGACCTTGTGCAGAGCGCCAGACAGCGCTCCCGACATAGCGTGGATGAGTTCAGGTTTTTGCCCGGCGCGAGCTATGGGATCAACCAGCGCGCTTGGGTTGTGCACAACTCGAGCGACGTCCTCGGCGGGCAGTCCGCTTTCCTGCTGAATCTCAGCGATGTGCGACGCGAGACTGATAGTCATAACGGTTCCCATCACCGCAACACCGACTGTCTGGCCGATCGAGCGCGAGAATTGATTGAGCGAGGTTGCGATTCCGAGCTGGCTTCGGCCCACGGAATTCTGCACCGTAATCAGCAATGCAAACATCACCAGGCCCATTCCGATTCCCATCGCCAGCACGTCCGCAAGAAGCCACGAGCGCGGTGTTGCCGGCCCAAACGTCGTGAATACCACGAAGCTCATCAGCAGGACAAACAGCCCCGCCAGGATAGTCGGCCGGTATCCAACGCGAAACATCAATCGTCCGCCGACAACCGACATCGTTACCCAGCCGAGCAGGAATGGGGTCAACAGAGCGCCCGCTTCGGTTGCCGTCCCGCCCATTGTGCCCTGCACAAAGAGAGGAACGAAAGATAAAGCTCCGAACATCGCCGCGCCCACCATAAAGGCGGTGATCGATCCGACCGCGATTATTCGATTTCTGAACAACGAGAAAGGAACGATTGGTTCGGCGGCGCGTCTCTCAGTCCGGAAAAACAGCACGCTCGAGATCAGCATGCCCGCGATAGCAACCAGCGTAAGCGGATTACCCCAGATCGCGGGGTCTCCGCTTTCGACCAGGACGAGTAGCAGCAATGTTATGGCAACGGTGAGCCAGATCGCGCCCGCGTAATCGATAACCGGCCGTTCGGTTCGTTTCGGTTCAACAAGCGCGAACCCGACAACGACCGCGGCCGCAAGTCCGAATGGAATGTTGATGTAAAAAACCCAGCGCCAGGAAATGCTATCGGTGATGAAGCCGCCCGCCAGCGGACCGAGTATCGAAGCGAGGCCCCACACGCCGCTGAATAGTCCCTGCATCCTCGCTCGCTCGCGCAGCGTGTAAATGTCACCGTTGATTGTCATGCTTAACGGGATCAATGCGCCGGCGCCCAGTCCCTGAACGGCTCGAAAGGCTATCAATTGTGTTATCGATTGCGAGGCTCCCGACAGCGCTGAACCGACAAGAAAAAAGGCGACGCCGATTAAGTAAAATAGCCGGCGGCCATACATATCTGAGAGCCGCCCCCAAACCGGAACCGTTACCGTCGATGTCAACAGGTAAGCCGAAAAAACCCAGCTATAGCGATCGAGCCCTCCAAGCGAAGCGATGACGGTTGGCATCGCGGTGCCGACAACCGTAGCTTCAAGTGCCGCCAGGAACATCCCCAGCATCACACCAGCCGTTACAACGCGGCGGCGGCGTTTTGAGAGAATCACGTGGGGTTGGTCTGCTGCGTTTGCTTCGAAAAGGTCAGAAGCCATTCTTCTCTTTCATTGGTCGTCAGTGGGTGACTAAGAAATAGAGTATAGGGCCGAGCAAGTGACCAGGCAACGAAACCCAGAAGTACTTCGCGGTCGAGTTCAATCGCGGGCCGACGCCGTCACACCCGATGCGCTTGAATTAAGTATCGACTTATGAAGACTTATCTGGTACTATGCTTCACGTTGGTTCAGCAGATCGAATGCTGCTGTTTGGATTTTGTTTTCTAGGAGCCTCCCGCTGACTGTTTGGAGAGCGTTTGATCCTGCTATCTCATCCTCTTTCCCGCAAAGCCTCGGAAGTTCCTTTTAACCAGTTTGAGGAGAACTATGAGTAAGAGAATTTATGTTGGAAATCTGTCGTACCAAACGACGGAGGCCGATCTCACCACCCTGTTTGAACAGGTAGGTCAGGTTGATTCGGTTAATGTGATAACGGACCGGGACACAGGTCGGTCGAAGGGCTTTGCTTTTGTCGAGATGGGCAACGACGATGCTGAAAAGGCTATCGCGCAGCTCAATGGAACAGAGGTCAACGGCCGCACTCTGACGGTCAACGAAGCGCGCCCGCGCGAAGAGCGCTCGGGCGGAGGTGGCCGCGGTGGCTACGGCGGTGGCCGTGGCAGCGGCGGCGGCGGCGGCCGAGGCGGTCGCGGTGGCGGTGGCTACGGAAATCGCTACTAAGCGTGATCCACAACACAGTGAGAGCGATGGATAGGAGCGTTGCCAAACCTCCTATCCACCTCTCACCCGATCAACAAAGTTGCTCGGAAACGATTGTTCGGAAGCATTCGCAGGAAACTCCAACCAATCCGCCCTTACAGCAACACATATCAGTTAGAGTCACTGCATCTTATGCAAACGAGCATCGGAGCAGTGCGTCGAAAGAGAGATTCATGAGTTTAAGTAGTTTTAGCAAGCTGGGCCTGAGCGCGCAGCTTGTCGACGCCCTGAAGAATCAGGGCATAACAATCCCAACCGAGATTCAAACCAAAGCCATACCGCACGCAATAGAAGGAAGCAACCTGATGGCTTCGGCGGAGACGGGATCAGGCAAAACGCTTGCCTTCCTGCTCCCGATCATCGAGCGCCTCAAGAGTGAAGGCAGTACGAGGGCGCTCGTTTTAGCGCCTACGCGCGAGCTTGCGCTTCAAATTGAAGCGAGCGCGAAAATCTACGGACGCGTATCCAGGCTTCGCACGGTTGCGCTGGTGGGAGGCGAGAGCCTTCCAAAACAAATCAGAGCGCTTCGAGCCGGAGTGGACATCGTCGTCGCGACACCAGGTCGTTTGAATGATCTGATCGAGCGCGGCGCAGTCTCGCTAAAAAGCATAGAGGTGCTGGTGCTTGACGAGGCCGATCGAATGCTCGATATGGGCTTCCTTCCGCAAGTCAGGCGAATAATCAGGCATCTTCCGGCGAAACGCCAGTCGATGTTGTTGACGGCGACGCTTTCGCGAGAAGTCGAACAACTCGCGCGCGAGTTGATGACCCGCGCCGTAAGAGTTGACGCGGCGCGATCAGCAAACACAGTTGCGACGCTGACTCAACGCGCATTCCCGGTCCTGTCGCACGCAAAGACCCCGATGTTGCTTGCATTGCTCAAACAATACACCGAAGGGACGTTCCTCGTATTCACGCAGACCAAGCGCGGAGCGGAAACGGTCGCGCGGATACTGACCGCCAACAAGCACGACGTCGTCACGTTGCACTCTGATCGCAATCAATCTCAGCGAAACAAAGCGCTGGCAAGTTTTAAGGCGGGACACGCCCGCGTGCTTGTGGCAACGGACGTTGCCGCGCGCGGCATCGACGTTGATGACATTTCGTTTGTAGTTAACTACGAAGTGCCGGCGACGGCTGACGATTACATACATCGCGTGGGACGCACGGCGCGAGCGGGCCGTGACGGCGAGGCGCTTACATTGGTGAGCCCCGAAGAGGAATCGGCGCTTGCTTCAATTGAGCGAATCGCCGGGATTACGCTTCAGCGATCTAAGGTGCACGGGTTTAGCGATGGCCGATCCGAAGAGCAGATCAGGCTAACGAGCGAAATCGGCAAGCTGCGCTCGTCGTCGGCACGCTCATTCAGAACGAACCGCGCCTGGCGATAATGAGTTGCGCGTTTTAGCTTGTAGCGCGAAAATAGTCGGCGCGGGCCGGGTGCCCGCGCCACAAAACTGAAAGAGGTGATGTTATTCCAAAAGAAGATATGATCCCCGTTGAAGGAACCGTCGTTGAGTGCATGGGCAACACCACATTCAAGGTCAAGATCGCGGAGGGCCATCAGGTGCTGGCTCACTTGTCTGGCAAGATGCGCAAGCATTACATAAAGGTGCTTGCTGGCGACAGGGTGACTGTCGAGTTGTCGCCGTACGACTTGACCAAGGGGCGAGTGACCTTTCGGCATCGAAGCTAGAGCCGCGACCACGTGTCAGCTAATTTGTTTCACTTTTCTTAATGAACCGTTCCTGATCACTAACGCGTGCAGAAGACGACGTTGAGAAGCCGCTTGCACGACACTTTGCTGCGTTCTGCGATCAGTTCCCGCACTTCTGTTTGACAAACCACTTGCATACCTATACAGTCCGTCACGAACCGAGCTTAGCTTACTCTCTTCTTCAGCTTCTCTGGAATACTCCAGTCCACCTGAATCCGACAGCTCATCATAATAAGGAGCTTTAATGTTTACACGTAATTTGACCATGAAACTGAAACCGAATACCGCGCCAGAGTTCAATCGCTTAATCGAAAATGAGATTCTTCCGTTGCTTCGAAAGCAGCCGGGCTTCCGTGACTGCATCACGTTCGTTGCGCCGGAGCGCTCGGAAGCAGTGGCAGTCAGCTTCTGGGAGACAAAAGAGAACGCCGAGAATTACACCACGATGGGATATCCTGAGATCCTGAAGGTCGTGACCAAGGTCCTTGATGGAACACCCAATGTTCAGACTTTTGAGGTTTCCAACTCGACGCTTCATAAGCTTGCAGCAAAGGCGTAATAGTTCTTATTTCGAGAGGGCAGATACGTCTGCCCCCTCGATTCATCTTGCTCTCCGGCACACAACGGAGATGCGCCCGGGTCTTGAGTGACCCGGACGATCAATCGCTTGAAGAGCAGTAAATCGATCACTTTGTTAGACCGACCGTCTCCGCCCGTATCCGTTCCCGCGAACCGCTCGGCCTGCTTCCAACTAAAAGGAAATTCACTATGTCAGCTAAATTGTTTGTTGGTAATCTCTCATTCGAGACTACCAGTGATGAAATCCGCGACCTCTTCAGCGAAGTGGGCGCGGTGGAATCGTGCCAGCTAATAACCGACCGGGACACCGGCCGTTCGAAGGGATTCGGGTTCGTCGAGATGGATTCGCGAGAGGGCGCCGACGCGGCCAAAGATAAATTCAACGGCCAGGAACTGCACGGGCGCGCGCTCAAAGTAGACGAAGCCAAGCCGAAGACCGACAGCCGATCGAACGGCGCCGGCTACGGCTCGCGACGCTACTAACTTCACGTCCTGATGGCCGGATTTATTCCGGCACATCGGGCTCCCAATACGTTGGCTGAGAAGAGATCTTTAGTGGGTCCCTTCTCAGCCTTCAACGGGAACATCTCGAACATCACCAACCTGCGCCCTTCTCGATACGCCCGGCTTGACACTCTCGCAGCGAAATTAAGTTCGGATTCTTTCCGAGACTGTGCAGTAGTGAACAGAAACCCATCCGCCGCAGGTATATAGTTCTTCCAATATCGACTTCGTTCGGAGGAAACAGGCTTAAAACCTCGAGGCGTTTTCGCTCCGAGCCTCGATGGATCTTCTTGCGGGAGCGATCGGATTGTTAAGAAAAGGAGTCTACATGAAAGTCAATATCTTTAACCGCCTGGCGGCGGCATTCTTCATCAGCGCAGTGTTGCTGATGGGAACGAGCATTTCGGCCAACGGGCAGGAAACCCAGGACAACAAAGACAAGCAGGAAAAGCAGCAACGTAAGCAAACGCGCAAGGCCGAGAAACAACAGAATGCAGAACAACAGGCGGCGCAAAAGGATGACAACAAACAGCGCAAACAGCAGACCCAGGCTGAGCAGCAGCGCCAGCAACAGACAAACGCCGGCCAGCAGCAGGCTGATAAGCAGCGCAAGCAGCAGGCCGATGCCCAGCAGCAGCAACAGCAGCAGAGTCAACAACAGAACCAAGGCACTCAGAGGCAAGCCGATAGACAGCAGCGTCAGCAGCAGAACCAGGCTACTCAAGCAGAGGCTGATCGGCAGCGTCAGCAGCAACTCGAAACTGAGCGGCAGCAGCAACAGAATCAAAGACAGGCCAACAGGCAGCAGGCCGAGACCGACCGGCGCCAACAGAGCCAGCAAGCTGAGCGCCAGCAGCAGCGGCGGTCCGAGGTACGGCAACAGGAGCTCGTTCAGCAACAACAACAGCGTCAGTCGCAATATCGCCAGGAACGGGACCAGCAGCAGCGTCTCTCACAACAGCGATACGCGCAGCTCCAGCAACAGAGGCGGATGGCGCAGTATCGTTATCAGCAACAGTACTGGCTGCGCTTGCAGCAGATTCGTATTCAGAACGACCGCAGCTACAATTCAAATCGCAATGCGTACTTCTACACCGCTTCGAACTACCGGTACTCGCGTGGCGGCAGCTACTACGAGACCAATCAGTACGGTGCGAACCTGTTGCGGCAGGCCGTCAACTACGGTTACGAGCAAGGCTATCGTTCGGGCCAGGCGGATCGGCAGGATCGCTGGAACTCAAACTATCAGGACTCCTATGCCTATCAGGACGCGAACTACGGTTATAGCGGTTACTATGTGGATCGTGACGACTACAACTACTATTTCCGCGAGGGCTTCCGCCGTGGCTATGAAGACGGCTTTGACAGAGGGTCGCAGTATGGCCGCTACTCTAACGGAACGTACTCAATCCTTGGCGCAGTTCTGTCCGGGATTCTGAACCTGGAATCGCTTCGCTAGGTAGATCACGAAGAAGTGAAGTACTTATCGACACCCGCCGCTGTGAAAACATGGCGGCGGGTCATTTCTTGCCGCCGATATCAACTTAACCGCGCAAAGCAACGAAACGTCATGGTTTGCCTTTGATCAGGAGCATGAGTATTCTGTTCGTCCTGCGCTTGAGATAACTCATGGGAAGGCAGCAGCCCGAATGACCAGGAAGATTCTTGTCGTTGACGATAACACCGACACTCGCGAACTAACTCATCTGCACCTGACGACCGAAGGATACGTCGTAGTAATCGCTACTGACGGCCGCGAAGGCCTGTACATGGCCGTTGCCGAGCAGCCCGACTTGATCATTGCCGACCTCGGCACGCCCGAGCTTGGCGGCATTGAGTTGGTCAAACAGTTGAGGGAGCAACCGGAACTTGATAACGTCCCGATCCTGGTATTGACCTCGTTTGGTAACGATGAAATGGATCAGGCGATAAGAGCCGGAGCTCACCGGGCTATTAATAAACCCGTGCATCTGGATTCGTTGATGGCTGAGGTGAGAGAGCTGATAGCGGACTCGGAACGGATATCGAGCTAGAGGCTGAAGCTCACATTATTACTTGAGTATTGATCGACCGCATCATCTATGAGGCGGTCGATGGTTGGCTTCAAGTGTTCAATGTCCGGCTTTACGAGGTACGCCTGCGCACCGGCATTCAGACCTTTTTGAATATCAGCCTCATAGCCGGCGCCCGAATAGAACATTATCGGCGTGCGCGCGTCAAAAGCGCGGATTTTGTTGCACAAGTCAATGCCGTTTAACTCCGTCATCCAATGATCCAGAATGCATAAGTCGATTCCTCCGCCCATTGCATGTTCCAACGCATCGTCCACGGAAGAGGCGATAACAGGTTCATAGCCGTAGATGCCCAACAGGGCATTCATCATTTCTCTGGTTTCCTCGTCGTCATCGACGAAGAGAATACGTTTTCTCGCTCCTAATGCAGATGTCATTGCGGTCATTTCGCCCTCACAGTTCCCACCAATGTCTTGATACCGGCCCTGTCCCTCGATCCAGCTTGTTTTGTCGTGGTGCGATACGGCGGGGTGATCTCCCCCGACCAAACTAAGATCCCGTTCTAACTCGATCCGCAACAAACCAACTTTTTTGAGAAAATGGGTGGGCGCGGGCATTATCTCACCCATGCCCACTCAAGTGAAAAACATCCAGCGGCTCTTTGCTTACCGCTGCGGTCGCCTTACTTCGGTGTGTCCTGTTTCTCTTCGCCGCTCTTCTGCTCTCCAGGCTGGCTGGGAATCCGGTCATCTTTCTGGACGACTTTCTTGTCGTTTACCTCTTCGTGGCCAGGCTTCGGGTTGATCTCTTGCGGCATCGGTTTGTTTGCTGACATGACTTTCTCCTTTTCTTTGATCGCCTCGAGTCTGCGAATCACAGACTCAGGCGCCGAACCCAAAAAACCAATCGGTGTACGGGATCGCCGTAAATGAATGTCACTTATGTCGAAGGGCGTACACCTATTGGTAAACTGCCGACACGATACTCCAACTCCGGATGCAATGCTGTTCAATATTAGACGGGAGCGGAAATTTTGTTTGGGCGGCGGCCGTGCTTTGCGCGGGGCTAGAGAATCGACGCGAGATACGCGGTGAGTTTATCTTCCTTGACGATTAGATGGTGCTCTTCGGTGAGCTCAATCAAGCCCAGGTTTCGAAATCTCTGCATGAAGACGCTGACGCGAGGCCGTGTTGTTCCGATCATGTTGGACAGTTCTTCGTGTGAAATCCTGAGCTCGATGCGTGTGCTGCGGCGGCCTTTCTTCCCCAATTGCCTCGCAAGGTGCAATAGGGTCTTTCCCAGTCGTTGTTCGCTGTCAACCGTCACCAGATTGGCGATGACTTCCTGTTGATCTGCCACGCGCACGGCCAGATACTTGACGAACCCTTCAAGCAGCGAGTCGGCCGCCAGGCGTTCAAGGAACCTGGCACAAGGGACCTTTTTCAAGAGCGTCTCTTCCATTGCGATTGCCGTCTCCAGCCGGCCCGCTCTCCCCGACAGACACAACTCACCGAAGACATCTCCTGAAGCGTGAATTGCAAGCAGGCATTCTCTGCCTTCGGAAGAGATCATAAGCAGCTTTACCTGCCCGCTGGCGAGGAAGTAGACCATCGCGTCTTCGTCGCCGGCGACGTAGACACTTGCGTGTTTCGCGATCTTGATCGCCCGCGAATTTCTGACCTCGCGTTGCAGGGACTCGCGCATTTGCAATTTGAATAGAGAGGTCTCGGGATAATCTTGAATCATACTCCGACCCTCCGCTGGGGCATTTATGAGGTAATGATGTCAACTATCCATCGAGGCATAATGTACACGGTCGCTGGATAGGTTCTCAAGACCTGGAGCAAACCAACCGGACTTTGATCCCGGGCGACCCCGGCCAACTATTTTCGTGGATGTGCAATACTGCACAGCTACTCGCCGCGAATGAGCGTACCATCTGAACGTAAACCGGAGTCGGGATAGAGCCCCTGGGCGCCCGACACGGAAGATGTGATCACCGGGAGGTGAACTATGCTTTGGACAATTTTGGTTATTCTGCTGGTCCTCTGGCTGCTGGGAATGATAGGCGGCGTTGGCGGAGGATTAATCCACCTGTTGCTTGTCGTCGCGTTGATAGTGCTGATCTTCAACCTGGTCAGCGGGCGCCGGCGTGCCCTTTAAGCCACCCGCACCAGCTTCACTATAGATCGAGGAACTGACGCCGAGGCAACTCAACCCGATTCAGAATTGGGCAAAGACAATCCTCATCTGCAACGGCAGACACTCGCTAACACCAGATTCATAGCTACGTCACGTCGGGGATGTAGCTCCTAAAGGAAAAGAAAGAGGGGTTAAAGTATGCGCAGTCATAGAGTAGGTATATCAATCACCGCACTATCGCTTGCCATCGTTATGGCATTGGCCGTTCCGGCATCAGGCCAACGTTCGGTCACCGTGCCGGTAGGTACCGTCGTCTCATTAAGAATGGATACCGCGATCGGTTCGGACACTTCACGCGTAGGCGATCGCTTTACGGCCACCGTTTTTCGTTCGGCGACCGTTGATGGCCGGGTCGTAATCCCGGAAACCGCAAGAGTAGAAGGGCACGTCAGCGGCGTTACCCCGGTCGAACGCGGCGGCAAAACAGCGACGCTGGCGGTCGCATTCGACAGAATGATTTTCTCAGCCGGCAACTCGGTTCAAATCGATGGAACGCTCACTTCGCTGAACGAAGAAGCACGCAGCCAGATTGAACAGAACATCCGATATCAGGAGCAAGGTGGCCGAACTCGACGCCCGGTGGTCTTTTTGGGTTCAAGCGACGGAACGAGCCCGTCCATCGGACTCGCCGATAGCCGCATTGAAACTAAAACCGTCGGCGCGATACTAGGCACGTTGCTCGGCAACGGCGGCCGCGTAGAAGTGCGGCCCGGCACTGAGTTCGGATTGATGGTCGAGCGTTCATTCACAGTTGAGATGAACAATCTCGCAATTGATCGAGACTCGAATCACAACGAACCAAGAACCCCTGCTCAGCCGGTTTTGACATCGGCAGATTCGGTGCGTTCCGCTCAAATCGCTCTCAGATCCAGGAACTATTACAACGGTCAGGCCAACGGCGTTATGAACCAGGCGACGCGCGACGCGATCAACAGCTTCCAGCACGACCGCAATATCCCAACAACCGGCGAGCTCAACGTCGCTACGGCGGTGGCTCTCGGCATCCCGGTCGATTTAGACGGACCGGCTGCGCAGACAACATTCAATTCAGCGGAGTCGATTCGATTCGCGCAAGTCTCTCTGAGAGATCGTGGCTATTACACCGGCCCGATCAATGGCGTGATGAATCAAGCGACGCGCACGGCAATTCGCCAGCTCCAGCGCGAGCGCAATCTGGCAATGAATGGCGACCTCGACATAAGCACGGCTCGCGAGCTGGGACTCGCAAGCGATTCCGGCTCTGAATCGGCGGCGATCGAAATCATGAACCCGCGAGCTGAACGCATCAACGCGGGATCGATTCGAATCAGCGCCGATGTTCACACCCAGGGCAGCGGCTGGCAGGTGTTTGTAAATCGCTTTGTGACGGGTAACACCCTGCACGTTTATGTGCGCGGCGTGGCGCCACGATACTCGACGGGCCCTGCGACAGATCATCATCCGTTCACCGAGACATACAACGATCTGCCGAATGTAGCGCGGGTAATCATTCACGGTCCACAGCGTGACTTCGCGACTGATCTGACCGGCTACGGAACCGGCAATACGGGCTCGACGGACATCGGCAATCCACGCCAGATCGCGCTTCTTGCAAGCCGCCTCCTCCAGGATTTTCAGCGCGGCCTGAACATGCGCGGCAATCGCGGACAGGTGATCTTTGACACACGCCGCGATTTCAGACCGAGCGAGGTCGAAGTGCTCTTTCAGATAACCAGCTTGCAGGCGGCGGCCGAACTCTACAACCAGTTGACGGCTTCCATCACTGAGCCGGATGCGCTCAAGGGCGCCGCGGGCGGGTTGATGAGACAGTCGCGTTTGCTCGAGCGAATCATGAGGCGCGGCACGCAGTTGAATCTTTCTTCCGCGGTGAGCGCCGACTGGCAGCAATTACAGGCCGAGATCGCTCAGATCAACATCGGCGACGCCAATCTGGATAGCGACATAGTTCGGTAACACCTTAATGATGGGAGGAGGCTTTCCGAACTCCTCCCATAATCCAAGCGAGGTAGAGAAGTGAGCGAATATAGAGAAAAGCGAACAGTAGTTCAGGACACCGTTGTTGGGAGCCGGCCAGCGGTCGAGACTCGGTATGATTCGGTGGTCCACGAACGGCAAGGAATGTCTGGAGTGGCAATCGCAGCTTTGGTGGTCGCGGCAATCACCGCCGCCGTAATAATCACAATGCTGATCCTTAACAGTCAGCAGAGAAAGAGTGATGAAGATCTGGCGCAGGAGAGAGCGAGAACCGCCCTTGCTCAGCAGACGCCTGCGCAGCCACAGCCAGTCATAGTCAATGTGCCCCCATCTCAGCCGGCCTTTGTGCCTGCGCCGTATCCGGTGCCTGCTCCGGCGCAGCCCGCGCCAACTGAGACGAGGACCGTACCTTCAAACGCCAGTGTTGAGATAGACGTAACCTCGCGATTGCAGAGCGATGAAGATCTTCGGACTTATGCTATCGATGTGAAGGTCACAGGTGGGACGGCCGTACTAAGCGGCCGCGTGCCAAATGAGGACCTGAAGAGGCGAGCTGAGACACTTGCCAAAACCGTCAGGGGAGTTCATAGCATCATTAACGATATTGCGGTTCGTCTTTGAACCCGCTTTAGACCTGAGGGAGCGGTAAAATGTACAAGTCACCGCAATCGATCATCGGGTTTGTTGCCTTTGTAGTCCTCCTCGCGGCCGCCGGTTGCGCGACTGAGTCGCCGAACCCAATCGCCAACAAAACTACTCCAGCCGCGAACACAAACGCGGCTAGCGCCCCGGCAGCGCCGGCAGCGCCTGTCCCCGCCGTCATTGCGACGCCAAACACTCAGCCCGTAACTTTGCCCGTGCTTGATGCGTTCTTCGCGCAGGAGAACTTCGCGGCGGAGCTAAAATCGAAACTGCAGCTCACCGATCAGCAGGTTAATGAGCTCAAGAATATCGCGCGTCAGGAGACATCCAGATTGCGTGAAAGTAATCGCGATGAGTATGCCGGCAAAACAACTGTCGCCCGCGAAGACGCTTACGCTAAGAGCAAGGCTGCTATCGGCGAAGCAAAAACACAGGAGCTGATCGCCTTTGTAAATGAGCGCTGGAACGGCGACGTCACCCAGCCTACAACAGCGAGCGTCACACCCACACCGGCGCCGCGACCGCCCGCCGGAGTAATCGCAGTTGGAGTACCGAACGACAAACGTGTTGTCGTCAACGCGCCGGCCTTTCGAATGGACTTGTTTGAAGACGGGCAGTTAATCAAGTCTTATAAGATCGGCATCGGCTATCCGGAATTTCCGCTTCCGAAGGGAATGCGCAAAGCAGACACGATCATCTTCAATCCAACGTGGACTCCCCCGGATGAGCCCTGGGTCGAATCGCGCGGTGGCAAGGTGAAAGTCGGCGAGAGAGTCGGCGCCGGCGACAAACTGAATCCGCTCGGCCCCATCAAAGTTCCGATCGGCTTGCCGTCGCTGATACACGGCGGCAAAGCTGCGGCAAAACTCGGCGGCTTCGCGTCACACGGCTGCGTAGGACTGACCAGTCCCCAGGTACAGGATTTTGCAAAGCGCCTTGCTCAGCTTGGCGGGACCGAAATCTCCGATGAACAAATCGCTGGTTATCAAAAGAACAAAACCGAGACCAGGCCCGTGAAGTTGAGCAAAGCCGTTCCGATCGAGCTTCGCTACGAAACCATAACGGTTGAGGACGGCAAGCTGCACATCTATCGGGATGTGTACGATCGAGGCACGAACACGGAAGAGAACCTGCGCAACGTGCTGCAATCTTATGGCGTGACTATCGATCAATTGACCGAGCCCAAGCGGGCGGAGGTGATGCGCGCTCTCGATCAGATGGCCCGCGACGCCGGCGGCAAGGCGATACCTGAAACGACCGCGACGAACAAATCAGCAAGCGCTAAGTCGAAAGCGAACAACAACGCGAGCGGCAAGGTTACACGCACGATCAGGGGAGTGAAGGAAGTGGTCGTGGCGATTCCCGCGCTCCTGGGCAAAGGTTATCCCGCGCCTGTGGATCTGGATACAGGAGTCGCTTCAAAGAAAACCGCGGCGCATTCGCGCCGGCGACGATAAGGATTACCGATTGAAGTGCAGGAGGTCGGAAACATGCAACAATGCAGATGTATAACTAAGGGTCACGACAATCATCCGGGTGAGATTTGTGATAAGCCGGCAACGGCTGCCGATGGATATTGCAAGGAGTGCTACGACAAGGCAACGAAGGAGCACGCCGTCACGGCGCCAGACATGCGCTCCTACCAGCCGCGATAGCCGTCACTTCGGATCGGCGGGGTTGGATACATACCAGGCAGATCCTCTTACTTGCCGACAAGCAAAGGATAAGGATTGATCGGATCACCGCCGCTCCACTGGCGCGGTGAACTTATCTTAGAGATGGCAAAGTGCAGGTGATAATTTCCCGCGCCGGCATTGCCGGTGTCCCCGACATAAGCGATCACGTCGCCGCGCCGCAGTTGTTTACCTTCCACGACACCCTCAGCATAACGCATCAGGTGGGCATAGTAATAAACATATCGCCCTGATGGATCGAGTTCGTAGAGCGTCACGCCACCTTTGTTACTCAGAAAAAGCTTGAGGACTGTGCCGTCAGCCGTCGCCACCACCGATGTCCCCTGAGGCGCAATGATGTCGATCGCGTCGTGCCGGCGACCTTCGGAGCGCGCCTGAATATAGGTGTCGCGCAACTGATTCACGGTCACGTTCGCTGCGGGTATCAGCAAGTTCCTCGCGGCAATGTAATTGAGATCGGCATCGGTGACTGAGTTTGAGGGCTGGGGCGAAACAAGCAGAGGTCTCACTTCCGGTTGCGCCGCTTTCGAATGAGCCGGCGGCATCGCGCCGATGGAATCGCTCTTTGCCGTGTCCTTGTCATGCGAAGCGGGCAACGGAGCGGTCTGCCGCTTGAGCAACACCGCGGCGCCGAGGGTCACGCACGCGCAAAACAGGACCAGCACGAACGTGCGCTTCCAGACGACTGGTGCTGTCCCGCTACGCTTCAACGCTCTCCTCCCGTAGTCCAGTTATACCAGGAAACTATTCTCGAACTTGTCCTCTATTGCACTGAAAGCAATCCCTTCTGAGCATATCATTGTGAAGCGTTGAAGGACGCTCCGGGCTGGCCGGACGACGATGGGGAAAACACAGATGATGGAAATTACCGCGGTAGGAATGGGGCTTATGATGACGGCACTAGGAGTCGCGGCCGGCGGGCTGATGATTCAAGCAACGCTGCTGATGATGGGCCGTGCCCTTCGAAGTCTTCCCCTGGCCGAATCACTTGAGCCTGCCGCCATAAAATTGACTTAGCTCGAAGCGCATCCTTTGAACCCGTGAGTCGACGACGTATTTCTCGAAGAATTAAGGCAAACTCTGGTTGAGAGAGGTAAAGCTACTATGAAGCTCAGAATAACGCAGGTGATACTAACAACAGCAGCGCTGATTGTCTTCGCTGTCGCCCGGCCGCTCACGTTCGCCCAACAAGACACACCGGGCAAGCCTACGGCCAAGGGACAGATGAAACAAAGCGGCAAGGAAGCGGGCAAGGCAGGTAAGAGCCTCGGCCAGAACCTCAAGCACGGGCGCGTCCTCCGCGGCGGCAAGCGGTTTGGCAAACACATTGGCTACGCCGGCCGGCACGTAGGCCGCGGCACAAAGCGCGCGGTTAAAACAGCGGTCAAGCCATAATCAAACCAGGTTGTTCGGGAGGCGCCGCGTTCTTTGTCGGCGCTTCTCGACAACGGTTACCACGAACACCAAAACCACCGCTAGATTTTGTTGGTGTCCTTCGTTCGAGAAACCGGAGACAACATGAACCTGAACATTGAAAGCTTAATCATCCTTCTGATCGTCGGTGGCCTGGTGGGCTTGATCGCACAGAGGATCGTTGGCTATTCGCGCGGCGGATGCCTGACCTCGATCGCGCTCGGATTTATCGGCGCTTTGATTGGGACCTGGGCCGTCAAACAGTTTGGACTACCTGAAATCTATGTCTTGAAGATCGGCCACACCAGTTTCCCCGTCGTGTGGGCGATTATCGGAGCGGCGGTGCTCGTGGCCATCCTCGGATTGCTGAAAAGACGCCGCGTTTTTTGAACAAAGCGAGTGCTCTCGCAAGGAGGATTTTATGAGTGCAGGTGTCGACAAAACCAATGTGTTGTTAGACGAAGAGCGCAGGCTGGCTTCGCATCAGGAAGTCAAGGCCTCGATTGATGACGACGTAAACACGCGCATCAAGCAAGAGTCCGCGCGAGTCCAGCCAAAGGAATCCGCCGAGGTGGCCGGCGTCGCGGACGAACTAAAACAAAACGCCGTGCACGAAGCGGTGAGTACCGAACGAGAACTCGGGCGCGGTAGAACCGCGGCGCGCGTCTCACAGGTAGTCGATTATATCTTCTACCTGATCTATGGCCTGATCGCGTTGGAATTTCTGTTGGGATTGATGGGCGCGCGCGCGGGCAATGGATTCGTTCAGTTCATCGGCGCGCTCACTCGGCCGCTGCTTGCGCCCTTCGAACGGATCGTGGGAACTCCGTCGTCCGGAGCATTTCAAATTCGCGCCTCTTATTTGTTCGCGCTTGTCGTTTACATTCTGATTCATCTCGCGATCAACGGCGCGTTTCGCTTAGTCGCGCACCGCAAGGTGACGGTGTAACGCTCATAAGATGGGCCGCCGGCTCATCCTCGAAAGGAAGATTATGCGACCAAGATCAATTATCGCTGCCGCCGTTACCGTCCTGATCATCGCCGGCACGGTCTACTATTTCTACGGCTATCGGCATCGCGACATCTCGTCGGACTTCAACTCGGCGAAGGAATATACCGAGGATGCGGCCACGACCAGCGCGGTCAAGAGCGCGCTGGCGTTAAACAAGCAGCTCTCCTCTTTCGACATCCACGTTGCCTCGATCAACAATCCAGGGAATCGCGGCAACGACGTAACGCTAACGGGTCACGTGCCGACCGAAGATGACAAGCGACTCGCCGAAGAGATCGCGCGCGGCACCAAAGGCGTCGCCGCCGTTGTCAACAATCTTGAAGTCGTGCCTAAAGCCCAGGCAGCAAATCCGGAGAAGCAATACGTCCCCGATCTCGAGATCAAAGCGGCCGTCCTGCAGTCCATTCTCAATAACCCGAGCTTGAAGAGTCAGCAGATCAAAGTAGACGTCTACAACGGCGGAGTAACCCTGACGGGCAATGTGCATACCGCGGCGCAAAAGGCTGACGCCGAATCGGCGGCTCGAGCTATCATCAATGTCCGCGATGTCGATTCGAATGCATTGGCGGTGACGGGCGCCGGTGCGGGACTACCATGAAAATAAGATTGATCAAGCCTGGTAAGTTACGCTCGAATGACAGAGGCGAACAACCACCCGTCAAGATTCCGATCATAGATACCGTTCGAGGATGGGTCCGTGAGTTCCAATCGAAACGAGCTAATAGAGACCGGCTGGACCTCGAGCGATTAAGCAATTCGGGGAAGAGATGACCTGAAGACCTGCCCATCACAAAAGCGCGCCGGGTCACGATCCCAGAATCAATCAGGGAGTCGCCGCTGGTTCTCATCGGCGACGGCGCTTTTCATACCAACAAACCGGAGAAATCTCTTCCTGGCTTGCTCGTCTGATATTGGCGCCTATCAGAATGTTCCGATTGATGCGTCCGGGACAATCGGTCTCACATGAGGGAGGGATTCCTCCACGCTCAGTGCGCGCTGCGAACGATACGAAGTTGGATCGGGGCGTTTATTCTATTCAGCTCGTCTCTCAGCTCTTGAGAGGCTGCGAGTTGATCGTCGTCGATGTCCCACAGCGCGTGCCACTCAGTGGACATGAGCGGATTGTTGACTTCGAAGTGCCATGCCATGTGCTGTTCCATATTGCTATTCCCACCCGAAAACGGATTCCATAATACAAAATCAGTTCATTCGGAGTCTGTTCAATATTAGACAAATCTTGCCTAAAAACGCTTTCAATATTTTCGCGGAGAGCGATCATTGATTGAAATTGGATCAGTCGATTGGCTATGAAAGATATCTTTGGTTTTTGTCCCGGATGGCGAAAATCGAAATTGTCCAATATTGCACAGCGCCGCTTCGATTGGAGGTATATACTAGGGTGGTCGATAAGCATTGGCCGCGAAAAGCCAATCGGCGAACGGACGGAGCGTATGATTACTCAGCAACCAACTCAGTCGGATCAATTCAAAGAACAAATGCAGGGGTCTTTGCTCAACGAAACAAAACATTCGAGCGCTATCAAGGTCGGCAAGCATAACCATGTCTACACGGCTGGGGACGAGCACGAAACGGTGTACTTCATCGAGAAGGGACAAATAAAGCTGGTCATGGTTTCGGAAGAAGGTAAGGAATGCATGCTCGCCATTCACGGCGCGGGCGATGTTTTCGGGGAGCTGTGCCTCTCCGGGCTCGGGGGCCGGCTGGAAACAGCAACCGCAATGGAAGACACTTACTTGAAAGAGATCCCCTGCGCACGGTTTCTCGAGCGTCTGGCTAAAGACTCCCTACTCGAAGGTTTCATCAAGTACCTGACGGTGCGGGTTGCGGACCAGCAGCAGGTCATCGCTAACCTGGTGACGGTTGATAGCGAGCAGCGTCTTGGCAAGACGTTATTGCAGATCGCGAAAAAGCTGGGAAAGAAAGACCCGCGGAGCATTCGCATCGAGGTGAGAATTTCGCATGAAGAGTTGGCGGCAATGGTAGGGACTACGCGGCCGAGGATCAGCGTATTCATGCAGCGATTCCGAAACCTCGACCTGATCGAGTACAACACGGAGCATCATCTGATAATCAAGGAGCACAAGCTGACGGCTTATCTCGCATCGATCGCCTAGAGAGACTTCGTTTGCCTGACACCTCTGAGCATTGTAAGGTCTTAAGCTGTACTGCGGACCCCATCGAGGGTTCAACAGAGAGAGAGAGAGAGAGAGAGAGAGGAATACGCGAGCAGGCGCGTCGTCAACATCTTACATGCCTACCGCAATCGGTCTATGACGAACACACAAGAGATTCAACCGCCGGACGCGGTTCACGGTGCGACCGGATATCAAACCAGTTTGAAGTTCGCCGGAAGCAGTGACTTCCAGGTTGAACTTCGGCGGCGCATCGATGAGTTTTTCCGAAGCACCGGGCGGCGCGAGCGCGACTGCCCGCAAATGTATCTGAAGACCGCGATCCTGATTGCGTCTTTCGCGGTGTTCTACGCGTTGTTGGTTTTCATTGCGGAAACCTGGTGGCAGGCATTGCCACTGGCGATCGCGCTCGGTTTGGTTACGGCTGCGATCGGGTTCAACGTTCAACATGACGGCAGCCATCACGCGTATTCGAACTATGATTGGGTCAACAAGATTATGGCGATGACCCTTGATGTCCTCGGGGGGAGTTCGCATCACTGGCACTGGAAGCACATCATTTATCATCACACCTACGTCAACATAACAGGGCAGGACACTGATATCGATCTTGGGGGTCTCGGACGGCTGTCACCGCACCGCAGACGGCTTTGGTTTTACCGGTGGCAACAATATTATCTCTGGCCCTTATACGGATTCATGGCGATCAATTGGCATTTGGTCGGCGACTTCCGGGATGTCATTCCCGGGCGGATCGGTGAGCACCGACTGCCGCGACCAAGGGGTTGGGACCTGGTCGTGTTTGTCATCGGTAAGGTGAGTTTTTTCGCACTCGCCTTCGGGATCCCGTTGCTGTTTCACCCGGTGTGGGTCGTCGTGTCCTTCTACGCCGCGGCGGCAATGGTGCTGGGCCTGGTGTTGAGCGTTGTGTTCCAGCTTGCGCACTGTGTGGAGGAGGCGGAATTTCCTTTGCCTCGTCGTGACACGGGACGAATCGAAAATGCGTGGGCCATTCACCAGGTTGAAACTACGGTGGATTTTGCGCGGCACAGCCGCGTCGCGGCGTGGCTTCTGGGCGGACTAAACTTTCAGATTGAACACCACCTGTTTCCTCGAATCTGCCACGTTCACTACCCGGCTATCTCAAAGTTGGTAGAAGAAACCTGCAGGGAGTTGGGAGTGAAATACAGCGAGCATAAGACATTCTGGTCGGGAATCGCATCACACTTCCGCTGGCTCCGCCGTATGGGTATGGCCGAAGAGAGCCGGTGAGTTACTCACCAATTTGATGTGCCCCCAATCGACGCATCACCATAAACAGTGATGTTCTTGTTGCAAGTCCGTCTAATATTGGACGGAAGTAAATTCGGAAAAGGTGTACATTTAGTGTACCTTTAAAGAGAGGACACTTATGAGAACAGGAAAGAGTCAACTCAAACTCATCAGGAACAGTCCCATGCCGACAACTCAGCTAACGGATACGTCCGGCAACCCGAGCGAAAGCTATTACTGGAGTCATATGGCGGCGGTCCGCCGCGAGTGGCAGCACGAGTTCTGGCTTCCGTGTGTGAAGGCTTTCGAGATGACGCTATCCGAGATCATGAGCATTGAACGGCACGTAAGAAAGGAGCTTTATCCATGAGCGCTGAATCCCAAGAAGTAACTGCACCCGCACCTCGACTCGCGGGGCGCGCGATGTTGGCGGCTGGAAACAAGGCCGTCTATCCAGGGCAGGGCCCCTGCAGAATTGTCCGAGTCGTCAATAAAGTCATCGACGGCGGCGCAATAATGTTCTACCAACTGACAGTCCTGGACGACAGCGGCGGTGAGTTGTTCATCCCGGTGGCAAAAGCGCACGCCATCGGCATCCGCTCGCTGATGAAGAAGTCCGAGATCCCTGCGTTGATGGATCATCTGAAAAAAAGGGCAAAGGCCGCGGAGAACTGGAAGCAGCGCGCAAACGACAACGCCAGGCTGCTGAACTCCGGAGCGCCGCTGGACCTCGCCGAAATCGTGGCATCGCTTACCGAGCTAAACGAGACGCGCTCGCTGACCCTTGGCGAAGCCCGGACTCTCGGCAAAGCAAGAAAGCTTCTTGTTTCGGAAATCTCCGAAGTGATCGGCGAGGAAAAGGCCGCAGTGGATCAGACAGTGGAGCAGACGCTCAAATCGAGAAGGCGATAATGAATCACCGATGTGAATACGAATGACAAATGAACGATCGATTCGCACGCGGGAGCAAAATGAACAAGACGATTAAGACTCATAAACTCGAAGACGCTCATCAAGCCTACTTAGAGCAAAGGGCTCAGGATAAGTATGACGGCAAGGTGGAAGCCGAGTTTCCGCTGACTGAGTTTCGAAAGTGTGCCGATTATCTGGCGGGAGTACTGCAGAACGCAACGCTCGACGCTGAAGATGTCGCGGATGTTGTGAGGGTGGCGCTTTCCAGACGCGGCAAAGCCGTTAGCGCTTAAAGCTTCGCGATTCTTCTTCACAGGAAACTATGTCGAAAGCCACCATAGCAAAGAGATTTCAAACTGAACGATTCAATCTCCTCAGCGATGAGAGAGTTCGAGTTTCTGACTACCAGTTCGGACACAATAGCCGAGGGGAGCGCGATGTGTGGATTGAGCGCAGCGAGAAAGGCGAACGCTTTTTGAGCCAGATCAGCTTCCAGGGCGACGCCTACGCCGTGCGTAAAGAAATTTACACAAGGCGCTGCTATATTCTGCGCGAAAAGCCGGCAGGGCACTTTTTCTTCCTGGATCAAAACGATTGCGGCTTCTGGCTGCACAACGAATCGTTCTCGGGGGCGGAGGCTTTTTTCGGTGACGAGTCGGTGAAAATCACGAATTGGCTTACAAGTCAAAACGGCAGCAAGGTGACTTTACTTTGACAATACCCACCTCAGCGTATAGTCTCTTCATGTCTGCAATTAAGTAGAAAGCCATCCGGTCTGAGTGGTAGCCGGCTTGACTCCCTGGAATGCCACTTGCGGAGTTCTCTCGACGTCGGCTCAGTCGCCACCTCAACGAAAAGTGGGTTCTCCTATCACCCCCGACAAAGCGTCGTGGCTTTGATGTCGCAACGGAAGACTCATAGTTAGGCGACCTCACTCAGTAAGCAAGGGGCAGAAGTATGATGACGAGTTTGGTTGATATCGGCGACGCCAGGGGACGCCTCGAGTCCGGTGAGCTACCCTACGCGTTTGAGATAAGCGACCGCACCACGATGGTAGGCCCTGCCTGTGGATTCGGCACCGATTACCTGGGCCATCTTCGCGAGGAAGGGCGCTATGCGGAGAGCTTTGAAGAGGCGAGCGAGATGGCCGGCGCACGCGGCGCCACCATTATCGGAATCTGGTTCGTGAAGGCATCAGCGTCAAACGAAGACGTGGCAGAGAAACGGAATTAGCCTGGTGATATCAAAGCAACTAATAATCGAACAGCCCTGGCGAAGACCCTGGTGGCAATACTCCGAGGGAAACGGAGCCGTGCTGTTATATATCGTCGCGATTCATAGCCTCGCGCTTGCGGGACTTTTCTTGTTTCCGCTTCCCGGCTTGCGTGTAGCGGTGATGGCGGTCGCGGTTGCCTGGATCGGTGGAGTTGGGACGACGGTGTGCTATCACCGATGCCTTTCGCATCGTGCGCTGCGGCTCAATCGAGTCATCGAAAGCATCCTCATCTTTTTTACTATTTTCAACGCGTCAGGCGAGCCGATGTCGTGGGTTGCGAATCACCGGCATCATCACGCGAAAGCGGACACCGAGGAAGACGTGTCCAGTCCGCGCCACGGCGGATTCTGGTGGGCGCACATCAGATGGGTATATCAGTGGTCGGGTTCGGAGGTTCGCCGCTGGTGTCCCGATCTGGACAAGCCGGGGTACCGATTCTGGCGAAAGGTTCAAATTCCGATTATTGCGCTGTCAATCTTCGGATGGCTCGCCCTGGGATGGGAAGCGTTTTTCTGGATCGGCGCCATCCGTCTGGTATATGCCCTCCATTTTCAGATGTTCGTCAATAGCCTGCTTCACATGACTCCGGGGCTGCCTGAGGGAGTGGATTCAAGCCGGAACATCTGGTGGCTGGGCCCCCTCCAGTTCGGAGCGTGGGGAGAGAATTGGCATCGGAATCATCATGCGGACGCAAACGCCGCCCGATTCGGACGCAGGTGGTGGCAGATTGATCTTGGCTGGCTGGTGATAAGGGCGCTTGTAGCGATGAGACTGGCAACCGACGTGAGACCCGTTAAGGAGATCCTCATCGACAACAGAAGAAAGGCGACATCGGCGAGTAGCGCGCACTCGACCGGGTATCTGGTTAACGAATCGGAATGAGCAAGCTCGATCAAGAACAGGTTCGAACCCTATTGCAGGAGATTGCGAATCACCTGAGTCAGGGCGTCTTACCCGTGCACAATGGACATCTCGAAGACCGCTCTGAAACGAACGACGTGCTGCATGATCTGCTCGCCCTGAAGCAAGAAGGATTGATCAGCGGAGATGTAGTATCCAGAGGCGCCAAGGGCACGCCTTACAGAATGACTAACATTCGGCTTACATACCTGGGAATCAGGCTGCTGGGTTCCTAGGTCAACGCACAACATATGATGAATCAAAGAACCAATGCATTGATGGAGGATCGACCAGTTCCGCATGGACAGGAACGAATGGCAACTCAACGTGAACGCGACGACGTGAACCACCACATCGAGTCACGCTCTTCGAATATGAAGAACGCATCGTCGCCGCTCAACAGAGCGGCCGGCGGACGAGAAGTCGGCGACCAGGTGAATCGCTTTCTGCTATGCGCCCTTGTGAAGGAGTCATCGAGACAGTTGAAAGCAAACGCGGGCAGGGCGTTCCCGATGTCGGCGATTGTCAGGGGAGTGCTGCGCTCGTACCGCGTGGCCGCCACCGACATCGACGGTCCGTTAGCCGGACCAACCATCGATATGGATCAACTCCGGCAACTGAACGAGCGTGTTCTGAGAGACGAAACACGACGTCTGGCCCTCGAGAGGGTTGGTCACAGTCAGGTAAGTCTCGCGCGCGCGGAGCGACTCGGCGATGATACAAGAATCAAGTTCGAAAGGACCGAGCTTGAACTTGCGATCGAGATACGGGACGGGCTCCTGACTCATCGTTAACGCTTCGTCGACTTTTTCGCCCAGGGGCAGGAACCAGTAGTCAACGATCTGGAGGATGGTATGAAACTCAAGACGGGCGATGTGATCGCCTACAAGGAAACCCAGTCCGCCGAGCGGTACGGCACCGGAGTCGTAAGCGGAATTACCAGCGACGAGTACGAAGTGCTCTGGTCGGGTCGCGGTTCCACGAAATACAGACGCGCGATTCTCGACGACAAGCTCGAGCAGATCTTTCTTCGAGTCGAAAAGCAAACAGGTCTTCCGAAAGAACGGCATTTACATCTGGGCGCATCCAAGACCGGAGTGGCGTTTAATGTGAACTATGACCGCACTCGTGTTGAAGGCCTTTGCGAGCAGCTCAAGTCATCCGGCGCGCGAAAGGCGAAAGAAGTGGCGGAGGGGCTCGCGGCGGAGTTATTCACCAAGAAGCTCGCCTTGCGAGGCGCCGCCAAGAGTGTTTTGTTACAGCTTGCCGAATTGTGTGGCTCGAAGAGCGGCGGTGGGGAGGAAGCTCGGGATATCTCTCGAGAGCTGTTCTTTGGTTACGTGCTTCAGAAGTCTGACTTCGTCATCGTCGAAGTCGAAAAGTAATCGCGCGCGTCAGGTCGCAGCTACGACTCGCCAACGGCAAGCGAGTCCGTGTATGTGTTCGTTTCGACAGATGGAGCCTTCGTTCGATTCTCCGCTTCGCGCGCGGCGATAATCTTCACCTTCTTCATCTCCGTTCCTTTTAGACCGAAGAACTTTGCCATCTGGATAATCTGCCCCGGGTTAACAAAGTCGTTAGGGTTATCACAGAACTTCTCGATACCGGGTTCGAAATCACGACAGCCCATTCCCTTGGGCAAATTCAAACCCAGCCCGCATTCGCTGTTGTTTTGAAACTGTATGCAAAACTCGCAAATCCTCATCCGCACTCTCCAATCAGATTAGGCGAGAAGCTTTTCCCTTTACTAAAAACTTGCGTCAGCCGTCTTCTCTTGACTCGGGTCTGTAAGCATAGCACTCCGGACGGCGAAGTGCACCTCGTCGCGTAGCTACTCAATGACCCTAACACCTGGGCAACGAAAAGACTAATTGGAGCCGGTCGATATGGTTTGTCGCAAACGCGATTCGATGGCACTATTGAAACCGGCTCGAATCAGACGCTGCACAACGCTTCGGGTTTAGCCCGGAAACCTGGAACCTATCGAGGCAGCCAGTAGTTTAAGCCTTCATCCAGTAGTGCAAGGCGCGAGGCGGCAACACCACATACCGGAGGATTCACATGGAAACCCTGCTGAAGGATTCCCGTTACGGGCTTCGTATGCTCTTAAAGAGCCCGGGCTTTACCGTCGTGGCTCTCTTGTCTCTCGCATTGGGGATTGGCGCAAACACAGCAATCTTCAGCATGGTCAGTGCATTCTTGTTTGCGCCCCTCCCGGTTGAGCGCGCTTCTCAACTCGTATCCATCTTCACAATGGATGCGAAGAATCCGGGACCGCTCCCGACGTCACATCTGAATTTCATCGACTATCGCGATAAGAACGACGCGTTTTCCGATATCCTCGGGTACACATTTGCACAGGTCAGCCTCAGCGGAACCGGCGGCGAGAGCAAGCAGCTATTTGCCGAACTTGTTTCCGGGAACTACTTCGATGTGCTGGGGGTGAAGGCCGAACAGGGAAGAATGTTTTCCGCCGACGAAGACAAGACGCCGGGCACGAACCCCGTCGTCGTGTTGAGCTACGCGGCGTGGCAGCGTGAGTTTGGTGGCGATGCTTCGGTCGTAGGCAAAACGATTTCGTTGAACCGCCACGATTTTGCCGTGGTTGGGATCGCCCCAAAGGATTTCACCGGCACAGACATCGGCGGCGGACCTGCGTTGTGGGCGCCGATGGCGATGCACGATCAGCTTCAACCGGGGTTTGACTGGTACAACACTCGCCGCGGGCTCTTTATCAATATGATCGGGCGTCTGAAACCCGGCAATAGCGTTGCTCAAGCTCAGACGGCAATGACCGCGCTCGGATCACAACTCGAACAGGAGTATCGCAAGGACAACGAAGGCCGTAACGTCCGCCTTGTTCCTCTGCTCACGGCAAGAAAAGATCCGGGTGGCGACGGACAGGTGGCGCTGACATCCGGCGCGCTGATGGGTATCGCCGGAGTCATACTGCTGATTGCCTGCGCGAACGTAACTAATCTTTTACTTGCCCGGGCGACAAAGCGAAAAAGAGAGATCGCGATTCGTCTTGCAATCGGTGCGAGCCGTGGCCGGCTGATCAGGCAGTTGATGACCGAGAGCTTATTGCTGTCGGTTGGCGGAGGAGTGATCGGCTTCTTTGTTGCACTATGGTCCAGGGACGTCCTGCGCTCGCTGGTTCCCTTCCCCGTCGGACCGAATCAACAGGACTCAGGCATCGATCCCCGTGTGTTGATCTTTGCCGTGGTTATCTCGATCTTAAGCGGCCTTTTATTCGGGCTCGCTCCGGCGCTTCAGGCATCAAGAACCGACCTTGTTCCAACACTGAAGGGCGAGATCACGATGGCGGCGGCCCCTCGCGGTATCCGAATCAATCTTCGGCACGCGCTTGTAGTGTTGCAGGTTGGACTGTCGTTGTTTGCGCTGATCACCGCCGGATTATTCGTCCGGAGTTTGCAAAAAGCGCAGGGCGTGAATCCGGGATTCAGCCCGGAAAATGTCGTATTGATGGCTTTCAATCTCGGTCGCGAGGGTTACACCCCGGCTCAAGGCAAGGTTTTTCACCGTCAACTGGTCGACCGCATTCGCGCGCTTCCGGGCGTCGTCGATGCGACGATCGCGAGCGATCGCCCGTTTGGCGGAGGCTTTCAGCGAAGCGTATTCATCGAAGGCCAGGAGCCCTCGCCCGGCGGCCGCGGCGTGCTGGTGCAAGTGAACAACATTGGAATGGGATTCTTCGACACGCTGCGGATTTCGCTTCTGCGCGGGCGCACCTTCGCCGAGACGGATTCTGAGAAATCACCCAAGGTGCTGATCATCAACGAAGCAATGGCCAATCGCTTCTGGCCGGACCAGGATCCGGTCGGCAAACGGTTGAAACTTTTCGGCGATGAAGAGTATCGCCAGGTGGTCGGCGTCGTGGCCGACAGCAAGTACAACAGCCTCACCGAGCCTCGCAGGCCCTTCATGTACCTTCCGTTGCCGCAGGAATATTCTCCGCAGATCAATCTGCACGTACGCACCTCATCGGAGCCGAAATCGATCATCGCCGCGCTTCGCGGCGAAGTTCAGGCATTAGACCCGAGCTTGCCGGCGCTCAACATCGAAACGTTGACCGATCGAATCGGGCGTTCACTCGGAGGCGAACGGACGCAGGCGACGTTGCTCGGATCGGGAGGCGTACTCGCGTTGTTGTTGGCGGCGGTTGGTCTCTACGGTGTGATGTCTTACTCAGTTGCTCAACGTACCCGCGAGATCGGAATAAGAATGGCGCTTGGCGCCGGACGCGGAAACGTAATGGGACTCGTGTTGAAACAGGGCGTCACGCTGGTTTCGGCCGGTGTTGTGCTGGGCCTGACCGGAGCATTTATTACAACGCGTCTGCTGGCGAGCTTGCTGTTTGGGGTGAGCGCGAAGGATCCGCTGACATTCGCCGCGACCTCAGTAACCTTGCTGATAGTTGCGTTGCTTGCCAGCTACATACCGGCGCGTCGCGCAACGAAAGTAGATCCGATTATCGCGTTGCGATATGAGTAGTTGGTTCAGTGTTTAGTGTTCAGGGTTCAGGGTTTAGGGTTCAGGGTTCGGGGTTCAGGGTTTAGGGTTTAGGGTTCCGGGTTCGGGGTTTAGGGTTCCGGGTTCGGGGTTTAGGGTTCCGGGTTCGGGGTTCAGGGTTCCGGGTTTTCGGTTCTCCGGACTGGAATCAAATTTTGCGGAACTCTAAACCCTAAACCAAAACCCTGAACCCTGAACCCTGAACCCTGAACCCTGAACCCTGAACCCTGAACCCTAAACCCTAAACCCTGAACCCTGAACCCTGAACCCTGAACCCTGAACCCTAAACCCTGAACCCTAAACCCTAAACCCTAAACCCTGAACCCGAAACCCTGAACCCTGAACCAATCCACGGAGGACTAATGGAAACTCTTCTTCAAGATCTCAGGTACGGAATTCGAATGCTGGTTAAGAACCCGGGCTTCACCGCGATCGCCGTTATGGCTCTGGCGCTTGGCATCGGCGCCACCACCGCGATCTTCAGCGTAGTCAACGCGGTATTGCTCAAGCCGCTACCGTTCGTCGAACCCGGACGCCTGCTGATGGTCTACGAGACGAACCTTCAGCGCGGCTTTATTCGCGGATCGGTGTCATATCCGAACTTCGCCGACTTGCGCGATCAGAATCAGGTATTCGAAAAGATGTCCTCATACCATTCCGGCGATTTTATTCTTACCGGCCGCGGTGAGCCTCTCAGGTTGCAGGGCGCCATTGTGAACGCCGATCTGTTTCCGTTGCTCGGGGTGACGGCAAGTCTCGGCCGAACTTTTCTGCCCGACGAAGATAAACCGGGCAACGGGCGCGTCGTTATTCTCAGCAATCGACTCTGGCGAACGCATTTCAATTCCGATCCCGGCGTCCTCGGCAACTCGCTGGTGCTCGATGGCAAGAACTTCACGGTCGTCGGCGTGATGCCTGAGGGATTTCAGTTCCCTGTGCAGAACGAACCTGTTGAGTTGTGGTCGACGATTGCGGGTGAAGCCGGCGGCGAAGATCCGATGACCTCGCATCGCGGAGCGCACTACATGAATGCGATCGCGCGGCTCAAGCCGGGCGTTACAATCGAACAGGCGCGCGCGGACCTTGAAACAATCGCCGGCCGCCTCGAGCAGCAATATCCTGAGACGAATTCGCATCGCGGGGTATTCATCGAATCCGCGCTCGAAAGCCTCGTTACGGATGTTCGACTTGCGCTTCTCGTGATACTTGGCGCCGTCGGATGCGTGTTGTTGATCTCGTGCGCCAACGTTGCAAACTTGTTGCTGGCTCGCGCGACAAGCCGCCACAAAGAGATGGCCATTCGCGCGGCGCTGGGCGCAAGCCGCCTCCGCGTCGTGCGTCAGCTCCTGACCGAAAGCATCCTGTTGGCGATCCTGGGCGGCTCAATAGGGCTACTGCTCGCGTTATGGGGAACAAACCTGCTCTTATCGATCATCGGCAACGACGTCCCGCGCTCGGCTGAGATAGGAATGGACGGCCGCGTTCTCGGATTCACGTTGTTGGTGTCTTTGTTGACCGGCGTTGTATTTGGACTTGTGCCTGCGTTGCATTCATCAAAGACGGATCTTACGGAATCCCTAAAAGAAGGCGGGCGAGGTTCCACTGAAGGATCGCGGCGCAACACGATGCGCGGCGCCCTGGTGATAATCGAAGTGGCGATCGCCGTCGTCTTGCTGGCGGGCGCCGGCTTGCTGATTCAAAGCCTGCTTCGCCTGCAGCATGTCAACCCGGGCTTCAATCCCAAAAACGTTCTGAGCTTCAGTCTTGGATTGCCCGAGGTGAAATACACTACACAAAAACAGATTGATTTCTTCAACCAGATTGTCTCGCGGATCGAGTCGCTCCCCGGAGTGCAAGCCGCAAGCGCCGTGTTGCCGCTGCCGCTCTCGAGCGACCGCATTCGAATCACCTTCGAGACCGAAGGCAGATCCATCCCGCGCGGCGAGTTGCCCGCAAGCGAGTATCGGGCGGTGGCGCTGAATTACTTCCGCGCGATGGGAATTCCGCTTCTGAAGGGGCGAGACTTCGAGGAGCGAGACAGCCGCCAGGCAACTCCTGTGATAGTCGTTAATGAGGACTTCGCCCAGCGGTTTTTCCCCGGGGAGGACCCGATTGGGAAGCACATAAAACCGAGCATGAGTAACGGCGAAGACAAGCCGGCCTGGCGCGAGATTGTGGGCATAGTCGGCAGCGTTCATCACCTCAGCCTTAGCTCGGAACCGACTCCCGAGTACTATGTTCCGCACACGCAGATGCCATTCGATTCGATGACCGTCGTCGCCAGAACCGAAGGCGATCCGCGGGCGCTGATCTCAGCGGTCCAACGCGAAGTGAGAGCGCTTGACAGCGAGTTGCCGGTCTACAACATCAAGACGCTTGAAGAATATGTCGCCGCTTCGGTCGCCCAACCACGATTCAACACCGTGCTGTTGGCAGTCTTCGCCGCCATCGCTTTGGTGTTAACCGCAGTTGGTCTTTTTGGAGTGATGAGTTACACGGTGAGGCAGCGAACTCACGAGATCGGCATTCGAATGGCGCTCGGCGCCGCCGAGACCCATGTGCTGAAGATGGTCGTCAGGCAAGGCATGACGCTGGCGGGAATCGGTATGGCGGCTGGGCTGGCAGGCGCTTATTTCCTGACGCGGCTAATGACCTCGATGCTTTTCGGAATCGGCGCGACCGATCCGCTGACGTTCGTAGCGATTTCGGTCGTGCTCGCGATAGTGGCTCTGGGAGCCTGTTTCGTGCCGGCGCGCCGGGCAACGAGAGTGGACCCAATGGTCGCGCTTCGGTATGAATGACGGTTTAGGGTTCCGGGTTCCGGGTTCCGGATTGTGCCCTGAACTCGGAACCCGAAACCCGGAACCGTTTCTCACCCTTTCACCGCATACACTCTCACGCTTGCGGCGTAGTCGTTGACGTCATAGCGGCTCAATAGCTCCGATAAATGATCCCGTCCCCGTTTGCTACTCGACGCGCAGCAGCTCGTGCCGGCAACCGGGAGCTCAGTTCCAGACGGCGCGCAACTCGCCTTAGCGTCGAGCTTGTCATAGACGTTGAGGTCGCGCTTTGTGTCGACGATCTCTGCATGCGCGAATCCCGCTTCGAGCAACCCTCTCTTATAGTCGTCAATCAGGATCGCTCCAGCCACACAGCCAACGTACGCAAGCAGGTCGGTTGATACTTCAACCGGAAGCACTTCCTTCAGCGCGATATCGCTGACCGCCAGGCGGCCGCCGGGCTTGAGCACACGCGCGATCTCGCGAAACACCGCCTGCTTGTCGGGCGCGAGATTGATCACGCAATTGCTGATCACGCAATCGACGGAGTTGTCCTCGAGCGGCAGTTTGTCGATCTTCGCAAGGTGAAACTCGACGTTGGTGTAGCCGCCCTTCTCGGCGTTTCTCCGAGCGCGTTCGATCATCTCGGGCGTCATGTCGATACCAATCGCCCGGCCTTCGGGGCCGACCTTTGGCGATGCCAGGAAAATATCGAGTCCGCCTCCACAGCCGAGATCGACCACGACCTCGCCCGGCTTGAGATAAGCCGAGGCAGTCGGGTTGCCGCACGACAATCCCATATTCGCTTCGGCCGGGATGGATGACAATTCCTCGGGCGAGTATCCAAACGCTTCGGCAACTGCTCGCACGCCCGCGTGTTCGGTCGAGAGCGCGCTTCCCGCGAATGATCCATAACGATCGCGCACGGCTTCTTCAATTTGCTTTGACACGGTTGATCTCCTTTTTAGTGTCCGACAACTTCAGTTTGTCGGACGTCTATCACTTTTCCGAGTGCTCGTGTTTCTTGTCCTTTTCCAGAATGTCCTTTGATAGCGGTTTGGTTTTGAAATCGAACCGCAGCAACTCCGCGGCCACATTGCCCGTGTTTTCAAACGATGTTAGCTCGGCAGGCGCGATCCATCTGGCGGTTCCGGCCGCAAGCTTCAACGCCGCAGGCTTGCCCTTATCTTTGCGTAGCTTGAGATTCGAAGGAGCCAGCGCAACCAGCAGAGCCGGCGCAGCCGCCGTCGAGATCTCGACTCTCTTTCCCACCGCCCAGACCACGCGTGTTATTCGAACCTGCTCGTTTTCGAATTGCACCCTCTCGAAGTTCTCGCCGGCCGGATATGTTTCGCGATAAAACCGCCCGCGAAGAGTCTTCTCATTCACCGGTTCTGTTTTGAACTCGACACGAAGAAAATCGCTGGGCAGTTCGGACAGATTCTCAACTTCGTGAATTTCCCTGAGCCCGCCATAAAGGCGAAAGCTGCCGGCTTTGGTCGCGGGCCGCGTCACCGCGCCATATGGAAGGTCGAGGTGCTTAAAGACGACCGGCCCGCCGTCATTCAGGTAAACATAGGCCGAGCCGGTGAGAGTGTGTTGATGCGGCGGAAGCTTCTCGTGCGGCGCGTAATGTACGCGCGTCACCTTCACCCATTCATTTTCAAACTGTAACTTGTATGCTTGCGGCAACGTTTTCAGCGGGTCCTGAGCAAGAGTCTGACTCGTCAACAAACAGACGGCGGCCACTGAGGAAGTTAACGCGAGGCGAAGTCTCTTCTGATTGCGATCGATTGAATACACGAATTGTTCTCCCGAATTTGTTTTTACTGGCCGCCTCAGTCCTAGATCATCGCCCGAATTCAGGTTGTTGAAATTTCGGCGCGTCCCATATCTTCATACCAGTCCTGCTACTAACGTCATTCCCTTGTTTTCGTTCGCGAATTCTATTTTCGAGCCCTTGCCGAGGTGATCTTGACCGGCTCGACTACCTTGCTGCGCGTGCAGCATTCGGCATACAGAAACGCGAGCAGATCCTGCAACGCATCGGCATTGGCGGAATACCACAGCCACTGTTTGTCTTTGCGCACCGATACCAGCCCTTCCATCCTGAGTTTTTCCAGATGATGCGAGAGCGTCGAGTTCGGAATATCGAGTTCGGTCTGAAGATCGCCGACGATCAACCCGTCGGGATGGGCCGAAAGCAGGAGCCTGACGATCTGAAGCCTCGGCTCGGCCCCCAACGCCGCGAACATATCCGCGTATCTGGCAGTATCTCCCGTTTTCATATTTCTAAGATACTAGAAATACCAGTTCTATGTCAAGGACTGTTTTTCGCGGCCTTATCATGCAGTGCGTTGGCGGCGTGTCGCCTTCGCGTCGTCGATCAATTGACCAACAACTCCGGCGTGCCATATGATTGCCGCCTCAAGTTCAATTCCGGAGGCAATGAAAGATGGTCGAATTCGACCTGAGTCATATTCAATCCAAGGATATTCAACCGGGAACCGAGAAGACCGGCGAGTACCATGCGCTGCTGCCCGGCCAGACCGTCTGCACTGTCAAAAACGAGAAGGGTGAAAACTGCCAGGGCCACGTCAAGCAGTGGTTGACCGCGCCTGCCGATGTCGTGAAGAAAGCCGCCGCTGGAAACACTATTCATCGTTGCCAACGGTGTTTCACCATCTACGAAGGTCCGCCGCAGGAATTTCTTCATCCGAGACGAAAGAAGTAACCGTCGAACTGGCGCCAGAAGAAAGAGGACGCTTATGAAGAACCCGCTTCGCACGAAGGTAAGTTATCTGGCCGCCGCGGCCCTCATCGTTGCTTTTTCGCTTGTCAGCGCCGAGGGGCGGCAAAAGCCTGCGCTCGAAATAGCAAAAGGAAAGGAAGCTAAGGTCCCAATGCTCGAACACAAATACGCCGATGTAAACGGCGTCCGTCTTCATTACGTGACTGCTGGAAAAGGTAAGCTGATAATGTTCGTCCACGGATTTCCCGAATTCTGGTACGAATGGAAGAATCAGCTCCTCGAGTTCGGGCAGAATTACCAGGCCGTGGCTCCGGACATGCGCGGGTATAACCTTTCCTCAAAGCCCGCCGAAGTCGATCAGTATCAGGTCAAGTACATGGTCGAAGACCTGCGAGCACTCGCCGAAAACCTCGGCCACAAGAAATTCATACTCGTGGCACACGATTGGGGCGGCGCCATCGCGTGGGCTTTTGGAATCGCGCACCCTGAGTGTCTCGAGAAGCTGGTTATCATCAACGCCCCGCATCCCGGCGTTTTTCAACGCGAGCTTCGCGACAATCCTGCTCAGCAAAAGGCAAGCGGCTACATGCTTATGTTTCGCAGCCCGCAAGCCGAGCAGAATCTGTCTGCTAATAACTACGCGCTGCTGGTTCAGGTTGTACTGGGCGAGGGCTTGAAGAACGGCGTCTTCAGCGAGGATGACAAAAAGGCTTACATTGAAGCGTGGTCGCAACCCGGCGCGTTGACCGGCGGCTTGAATTACTATCGCGCAGCGCGAGTGGGTCCGCCTTCGGAAGGCGATAAGAGCAGCGGGGGTTTCGCGACTGGATTGCCATCGCTTGAAGTTAAGGTTCCTACTCTGGTTGTGTGGGGTGAGAAGGACACGGCGCTGCTCACCGGGAATCTCGATGGTCTCGACAAATACGTTCCAAATCTAACGATCAAGCGAATACCGGATGGCACCCACTGGGTGATTCACGAGAAGCCGGCGCTCGTGAACGGCTATATTCGTGAATTCATAGTGGGCAAGTAACAGCGCGACCCCTTTTGTCCGCTTGGCAATATCGAGTTTGCCGGTATTGCGGGGACTGCGCCTGGATGTGAAAAAGTCTCAACCCATCTCGCTTAAACGACGCTCATCAAAACTGCGTGGACGAGCATTGCTGCGGCAACTGCTTTCCGAGCGCAATCAATATCCGGAGCGCGCGCCGGAAATCGATCAGCATCTGCGTGAGGCATTCGCAAGAACGGTGGCGGTTCTTGTTTTGGATATGTGCGGATTCTCTCGCCTGACAGTCGAGCACGGAATAATCCACTACCTGGCTATGATTCACCAAATGCAAGAGGCGTCCCGACCGGCTGTCACCGGCAACGGGGGACGGGTGATCAAGTTCGATGCCGACAATTTGTTCGCCACTTTCGACGATCCCGAGGATGCGCTCGAATCGGCGATCGACATACTGCGAGCGTTCGATGCCGTCAACGTGGTCGCTCCGCTCGAGCGCGACATTTATGGGAGCATCGGCATCGGCTTCGGTGAAACTCTGGTTATCGAGGATCAGGATATGTTTGGGTCGGAGGTCAACATTGCGTGCAAGCTCGGCGAAGATCTCGCCTGCAAGAGTGAGATCCTGCTCACGCAAGCGGCTTTCAGCGGTCTTCCCGAGGGCCGCTACATTTTCTCACCCGCTACGTTCACCATAAGTGAACTCCGGATTGATTGCTACCGCTATGAGCGGTCCGTCTTCCCGAGGGTTGACAGGCTGCGCGGAAGTTAATCGCCGGGATTCAGATTGTGTACGAGGTAGAGTGCGAGAAGGGTTGTAACCAACAAGGTGATCAGAACGCCAATCGCTGTTTGCATAGCGCGACGGCGCTCCTGCGAATCGTTCGAACTCGACCAGCCACGCCATCCGCAGTCGCGACATCGATAAATTCGCAATGAAGTGATTGCCCTCACCATGCGTTCACCGAGCCGGCGCGTTCGCGATCTGTGAAGGTGGTTCCCGCATCGAGGGCAGTACGTCTCGGTCACCAGTAAATTGCTCTCTTTTGTGTTTGAGTCAAAATACGACGCCCCGGCTCTCGACCGTGCCGGGGCGCTGCGAGTCTATGCTGAATGCTGACGTTCTTATTGAAAGCATTTATTGTATCGGGCTGCTCGGCTCAGCGGTGCCTTCGTTCCCGCCGGCCGCTATGCCCGCGGCTATGGCGCCGCCAATTCCGGCAAGCGCCAGGAGGCCCAACAGGCCGGGACCGACGTACAGGCCGCCCGCACCCTTGCGCCCTTCGCACTCGATTTTGACATCGATGCCACCGGCTGAACTCGCATCGAACGCGCCCTCATAGGTGTGTTCCTTGCCTGCGACGAGCGTCTCCGCTTTCGGCGTTTTTACCTCGAGCGTCCCACGTCGAACCTCGACTTCTGTCTTCGAGCAGTTGGATCGAATCTCGATCGAACTCCCTACGCATATCAGCGTGACCGAAGTGCTTTCACCCAACTCGACGCGTCCGGCCGCGCCCAAATCGATGGTCGCTTTTCCTTTTGAGTCGGTCGATATCGCACTGCCCGTCAGCACCGTGGCGCCGGTCTGGGCGGCGTTCCCGTTTATGGTGACCCTACCGGCGATCACCGTGAGTGTCCCGGTGCAATCCTGCACCCCGTGGTTCGTCGATTCCCCTACCTTACCGAGGTCCGGCGAGGCAAACGAGCGAATCGTGAAAACCGTGGCGACAGCCATGGTCAGCAGCACGCTGATGAATGCCTTGGAGTAGCTCGTTTTGGTCACGTGTATTACCTCCGAATGAAGCAGCCGGCGAAGTGGTTGGCAGCCCCAGAATATGAGAACGACTTCTCGATGTCAACAGCTTAATCGCGGCCTTATTCCTATTTCGTCGCGATACTCGAATGCCTGGTTTGGCCTCGTCTGATAAACTCGCTCCACCTATCAGGAGGATTCCGGCCGCCGCGCTCAGTACGCGATAACGACATCAAAAATACACCCGGAATCGCCCGCGTTCGATTCGCTTGATCAGTGCAGGCTCTGAGACTCTAGCGATAAATCCCACGTTGAGCCGTGCCCATCCCGAGCGCCTTTAGTATCGAATTGCCTACGGTCTTGGCCCGGCTGTTGGAAACTATCACCATGTCATTGGCGAGGATCGGAACGTCATCTTTTCGTCCCTTCATCACTGCCCCGATGTCCACGCTTATTTCGACGCGCTTTCCGGTCGCGGGATCCTGGCGAAAAATGACACCGTTTCCAAGCGAGGCATTGAGCGTAGTTCCCTGGGACAACGCAATCGCCTGCCGCAGTGTGGTTCCATCGGTCAACGGAAAGGAGCCGGGCGCATTTACTTCGCCGGCCACAAAAAAGACATCCGCCCTCGGTATGTGCACAATGTCACCGGGCTCGAGGTACGAATTTGGATCCACCAACCCGATACCCTTGAACATGCCTGCGATGTTCAACGTTCGGACCTCAAATTCAGGTTCGGCGTTCTGATCGCCAGTTTTTGCCGTCGAGTCTCCAGATGCCGCGGGAGCTTTTTTGATTTCGTGGATGATGAAGGCGACCGATCCGTAATTGTCAGCGGGTCCGCCGGCAAGAGTGATAAGCCTGAGCAGCGAAGCCTTGCCCTCGATCTGATAAACGCCCGGCGCCTTGACGGCTCCCAGAACGAAAATCGACTTGCTGCTGAATTGTTTTACCGCAACCATCACGTTGGGGTCTTTCAAGTAGCGGCCCCTGATCCGATCGGCAATCTCTCTCGCCAGCTCCTCCGGAGTCTTGCCCTCGGCCTTTACACGTTTCAGGTAAGGCATCAGGAAAGTGCCGTCGGCGTTCACTGGAACAGTTATTGACAGCTCGGGCGCGTCATCAACCTTGATCTCGATGACATCACGGGCGCCGATCTTGTAGTCTTCGGAGGGCGAAACCAGAATGGACGGAGCGACCGCGGATTCGATGCCGGGTTGGGCGGGCGTCTGGACCTTCGAAGTTTGGCGAGTTTGCGCTTCGGCGCCGAACGCCAGCCCCGACATCAATGCTCCAATCAAAATCAACCTCGCAGTTCCTGGTTCCTTCCGCATATCTGTACTCCTGTTTACTCTGAAGCCGACTCGTATCAAATCGATCGATCACGCGGACCCTGGGGGAGTGAGATTATACACCCGGCTGTTGTCAGTGACTACACTTGCTTCATTGAGAAGTCGTCGAACCACACCGCACCCCGCGTCGGTTCATCAAAGCTGAATCTTGGCTTGCGCTTTATTGAGATGACCACCGCTCCCTTCGATGTTTGCGGAGCGACGAATTCGAGTGAGAGACGCCGCCAGTCACTCGACCCGGCCGGCACGGGCTCGGAGGCGGCAATCCAACTCGAAGCATCATCGGTCACGACGATGCGTGGACCCTCGGGCGCCTCCAGATCTTCGGTTTTGAAATAGCACTCGAGCACATATCGCGCGCCCGGTGTGACCGCGACCAGTTGCCTGATCTCGTTGTCGAGGGTAGTCGTGTCGCGCCCCGCGAATTCTATCTTGAGCGAACGAGAGCCGCTGTGAGGCGACGCCGGGTCGATTGACAACACCGCGTACTCGCTGCGATTGAAGGACCAGTCGAACTGCGGAAAACTCCTTTGAAAGTCCGACTCAAATCCGCCGTTCCATATCAACGCCGCGCCGCGATCGACACCCACCAGATCACTCCAGAGATCACGCGCGGTTTCCATTTTGCCAGCGGCAATCAACCCGTCCATCAACGTCGAGCTGTCCGCGGCCGCGGCGATACGCGATGCGCGATCGATGCTATTGAATACTTCGGCGGCTTCGACCGGCTTTGACTTGCCGAGCAAAAATTGCGCGAGCGCGAGCTTGGCCTTTGGATTGTTCTCACACACCGAGCGGATGGCGTTCACGTCCTCTGTCGAGGCTTGCCAAACCAGATCGAGGGCGCCTGGAGTCAAAGCGTCATTCGCGGCGACAGCCTTTCGGAATTCCGCCAGCGACTCGGGCACCTTACCCTCCCTGACAAGCAGGTTTCCAAGTCTGTAGTGTACGCTCCAGTAATATGGGGCCAGTTCGCTTGCGGTTCGGAGCGCTTCCCCGGCAGCTCGCCGATCTCCGGTTGCCTCTTCGATCGAAGCGAGCGTCAACCACATTCGATGATCGAACGGCGAAAGATTGACCGCGCGCTCAGCATAAAACTTCGCGCCGGCCAGATCACGATCACTTTCAGCGAATTCGGCCGAGGCCAGTCTTGCGTTTAATCGAGCCGAACCCGGCAGGTACTCAACAGGTATCTTCAGCATTCCGCGCGTCACCTGAAGCCTGCGGTCGGCAAGCGTACCAACGACGAACCGCGACACGATCAACAGCGTCAGCAACGCACATATCGCAATCGTGAGCATCCCGAGCAGCACACGAGAGCTGAGTTTTGTGAGATCAAGTTCAATCACAAGCCTAGTTTCCTGAATACAAAATCAACGACCTGATCCGTCTCTCCTCTGTTTCCCTTGTAAACCGTTGCGCGTGAGACAACGGGGCGAATGGCTTCCAGCATAGCTTCGGGTCGTCTGCGCGCGGAAACGGTGTTCGCCATCAACTCAAGCGCGGCTTCGCCATCCGAAAGTTGACGCGGCCGCCATCGCGACCCTTCCAGATACTTGCTTACGATTACCATCGCGACCGGCAACGGTTTGCCTCCCCGTCGTCCGCCAAGCGCCTCGACTTCATATCGTTTGGTCTTTCCGTTTCCCTTCTGTCTTATGCCAAGCCGTCTCGTGTACTTATGCACAAACCCTCTGTCATCGAGTACGGCATATTCATCTGAATAGTAAATCGCACCTGCTTTTACAAGCGCGGCGACGAGACTGGTCTTCCCGGCGAAGCTGCGTCCCGGAATCACGATTGCTTTGTCTCCGAATGCGACGACACCGGCATGCACAAAGACTCGATTCGGCGCGGTTTCTGCAACAAAGAGCTGCACGTCCGATTCAAGCGCATCGATCGCGTAAATCATCTTCGAAGTCTTCGTGATCTGATCGCCATCGGCGTAGACAACCTTGAATCGGCCAAGCCCCGAACCTCCTTTCCCCCGAACGAGCACCGAATACACGCGATCCACATTGCGTGATCGCGAAGGCTTCCAGCCCGGCGGCAGGTAGGGCTCGATCTGATCCAGCACGCCGGTTCGATCGACGCGAACGTCAACTCTTACGCCAAAAGAGTTGAAGCGTATGCGCTCAACCCAGTGAAGTCGATCCAGATCGCTCAATGTTAGTACATCAGCCGAAGGCTGCTCTTTTCCCGGCACCCGGGTGCTCCGATCTTCAACGCGGCCGATAGCCGTCCGCGTAATGCAAGTGTACGTTTTGCTCTGTCGTTATTTCCACGCTGCGAAAGCTCCGGCCAATGCCCGAGCTTCGATAAGTCAACAACCATTGCAGGCCAAGCACGTCGTTCAGCTCTTTGAAGTATGGATCAAACGTCACGAAGTCCGTGCCGCTCATAAACGCTTCGCCGCCCGTTTCATCCGCGAGCCTGATCAGCGAGCCCTGGCCGAAGTTTACTTCCATTCCTCTGACTCGCGCCAATCCAATCGTTGGAGCGTAGATGCTGAAAACAGAAACTCCGCGCCGCTGGGCTTCGGCAATCGCGCGATCCAAATCTGGTGAATGCATGGGGCTCGCGCCTCGAAAGCCATGCGACGTGTCGAGGCCGTCTGAGATCAGCAGGATCAAACGTCGACCGACGGGCTGCGTATCGAATCGACGAAGCGCCTCGACCACTTCGACGTAAGGATTGTACGGAGATCCGGATTCGTTGCTTCGCAAAACCCGCAGCGACGCCGCGGCCCTCTCGCGATCGGCGGTAAAGTCCTGTGACACCTGCAGTGTTCCGCTTGTGACATAGCCGGTCATCACTCGCGAGCCGTCCGGCATCCGCCGAATGAATTCCTTGATGCTATTCAACTCGCTGTTGACTCGCGAAACCAGATCGTCCTGGATCAACACGGCCAGAGTTGTCGGCGCTTCGGATGCGCGTTTGACTGAGATTATCTGCTGAGGCCGTTTGTCCTCACGAACCACGAAATCGTCCGGTCTGAGCTTCATCGCGGCGTCGCGCATTCGATCATTGTGAGGATGAGCGGTGACGAGAATCGTTACATCGCGATCGGAGCTGGATTGATCGCTCTGCTTGCGTTGCCCAACCGCCCCGGCGGCAAGAACACAAACAAGCGCGACGCTAACTAATATCTGCCATTCGTTTCCTGTTGATCTGAAGTTCATATCTGCTCCTTCGCGTTGTCCGGAGGCTCATTTGTCCATTCTCACTTTTCGTCCTTGATTTCATTTTAACAAAAGCGATTTTGAGCGTGCCAACGCCCCGATCTAAACCGGCGTCGGATCGGGAGGATTCACTCTCGATGAGCGCAAACCGCGATGGCTGCTTAGATTGACAATAGTTTTCGCGGCATGCTAAAAGCATCTCTCGATAAACGAGTTGAGTTTGCCGGCGGCACTTCTTCTTTAAGCAGGCACAGACGCATCATTATTGAGTGCAGGGCGCGGCGTAAGTCTGTTTGGTGAATATGGCAGACGATACCACCGAGAAACCGAACCAGGGCGAAGGCAAGGAGCCTTCCACCGAAAAAACAGAACCGGCGGCACCGGATTCGAAGCCTGTCGAGGCGGGCGCCGACGGTTCGGAAACGCCGCCGGCGCCCACCGAGTCCGCCAAGCCGTCTCCTCCGCCGGCCGAAAAGCCCGCTCCCCCGAAAGCGGCTCCAGCAGCCGGTCACAAGCCTGCGCCACCCGCGAAAAAAGGACCGACGATAACCTTTGACATAACCGGTGACGCTCTGATTGACCGAATTCGTGAGCGCTTCGGCGAGGCGATCACCGAAGCCGTCGCGACGCTCGGCCAGCAAATCATTCGAGTAAAGAAAACCTCGCTCGAGGAGTTGTGCAACTTCCTGCACGACGATAACGACGCGGTCTTCGACATGTGCACGGACCTGACCGCCGTTCACTGGCCTGCGCGTGCGGGCGAGGAGTTCGAAGTCGTTATACTCCTATATTCAGTGCCGAAGAACCGCAGGCTGCGCGTGAAGGTTTCATTGGCCGACGGCGAAGCGTGTCCGAGCGTCACTCATATATGGGCGGGCGCAAACTGGATGGAACGCGAAGTGTTTGACATGTTTGGAATCCGCTTTGACGGACACCCCGATCTCCGGCGGATATTGCTTCCCGAGGACTGGCCGGGTTTTCCACTTCGAAAGGAATATCCGATCGAGTATCGAGACAACGAGTGGACCGATAAGCATCTCGACTATAGAGAAATTGACTACGACACGAGTTTAATTGATGTGAAGTACGCGGAACGGAGATAGGGCGATGGTTTCTGGTTGCCGGTTTCTAGTTTCTGGTTTTGAATGATTTGCTCCGTACCGAAACCAGAAACCAGAAACCAGAAACCAGAAACTAGAAACCAGAAACCAGAAACTAGAAACTAGAAACTAGAAACCAGAAACTAATGGTTATGCAGGAACAGCCGGTTACAAACCCACAAGAAACTCTCTTCGACACCGAGGAGATGGTGCTCAATATGGGCCCGCAGCATCCGTCCACCCACGGTGTGCTGCGAGTGATCCTCAAGCTCGACGGCGAGACGGTTACCGATCTCGATTGCGACATCGGCTTCCTGCACCGAGGCGTCGAAAAAATCGGCGAGCACGACACCTACGCGATGATCACGCCCTACTGGGATCGCCTCGATTACGTGGCGGCGGTTTCAAACGACCTCTGTTATGTCGAAGGCGTCGAGAAGATGCTGCAGGTCGAAGTGCCGAAGCGCGCAGAGTACATCCGAGTCATTCTCACCGAACTGCAACGTATCGCGTCGCATCTGCTTTGGCTGGGCACGCACGCGATGGACATCGGCGCGGTCACGGTGCTGCTCTACTGTTTTCGCGAACGCGAAGAGATTCTCAAAATATTCGAAGATTTCATCGGCGCGAGGCTCACCGCGCACGCTTTTCGAATCGGCGGTCTGTGGTGGGATGCATACCCGGAGTTTGAAACGCGCGTCCGCGAATTCCTCAAGATACTTCCCGGGCGCGTCGAAGAATACGAAACGCTGTTGAATGCGAATCGAATCTGGCTTCAGCGAACGGTCGGCATCGGCATTCTGCCCGCCGAAGAAGCGATCAACCTCAGTTTGACGGGACCGGCGCTTCGCGGCTCAGGCGTGAAGTACGACGTACGCAAAGCGCAGCCTTATTCGGCGTATGCGGATTTCAATTTCGAGATACCGATCGGGGAGAACGGCGACACGTACGATCGCTACCTCGTCCGCATGGAAGAGATCAAGCAGTCGGCGGTGATTATCGAGCAAGCGCTGGACGGATTGCCCGAAGGTCCGGTGATGGCCAAGGTGCCGAAGATCATCAAGCCGCCTATCGGCGAGGTCTATCATTCGATCGAAGCGCCAAAGGGCGAGATCGGTGTGTACCTGGTGAGCGACGGAACGGGCAAGCCTTATCGCATGCGCATTCGTCCTCCGTCATTCATCAATCTGCAATCGCTGAAGCGAATGTCGATTGGGCATCTAGTCGCCGACGTCGTTGCGTTGATCGGAACGCTCGACATCGTACTGGGCGAAGTGGACCGTTGATCAGAATTGCGAATTTCAAATTTCAAATTTGAGATTCTCAATCTGCGATTTCCAGTTTGCAATCTTTTCGGCCGGCTTTGATATGCAAGATATCCTGGCAACACTCCTGTTCGTTGCGCCGGATTGGGTCCTCAGCGTGACCCGCGAGCGCCGCCCTAATGCGTTCTGGGCCGAATATGTCCTGTGGCCTGCGATTCAGATTCTCGTTGTTCTCTTCATCGTTCTGACACTGGTCGCGTATCTGGTCTATCTCGAACGCAAGGTGTCGGCTTTCATGCAGGCGCGGCTGGGGCCGATGCGAGTAGGTCCGTGGGGATTGCTGCAGCCGCTCGCAGATGGAATCAAGCTGCTGCTCAAGGAAGATATCATCCCAATCAAGGCCGATCGCGCGGTGTTCATCATCGCGCCGATCGTCTCGGTGGTTGCGGCGCTGGTCGTGCTGGCCGTTGTCCCGTGGGGCGCGGCGTGGGCAACGATCGCAAACGTCAACATCGGACTGCTGTTCATACTCGCGGTTTCGTCGGTTGGGGTGCTGGGTCTGGTGCTCGCAGGCTGGGGATCAAACTCGAAGTACTCGTTGCTCGGCGCTCTTCGCTCGTCGGCTCAGATGGTGAGCTACGAAATCGGTATGGGTCTTTCAATCATTGGAGCGCTGATGTTCGCGCGCACGCTGTCGATGTCCGGAATAATCGACGGCCAGCGGTTGGACGGCATCTGGTACGTCTTCTTTCAACCGCTCGGGTTCCTCGTCTATGCCGTGAGCGCGCTGGGGGAAACCAATCGCGCGCCATTTGACCTGCCCGAAGCTGAATCGGAATTGGTCGCGGGCTATCACACCGAATACTCGGGATTCCGGTGGGCGTTGTTTTTCATGGCAGAGTACTCGGCGATGATCGTAACATCGGCGGTCGCTGTGACGGTATTCCTCGGCGGGTGGATGTTTCCGGGAATCACCGGCACGTCGCTGTTTGGTTTCGGACCCATTGCGAATCCGACTGTGCACACCTTCGCGAGCATCGTCGTTTTCGCGGCCAAGATAATGGCGTTGATCTACGCTTACATGTGGTTTCGCTGGACGTGGCCGCGCTATCGATACGATCAACTGATGGAGCTTGGATGGAAGTGGATGATACCGGCGGGCCTTGCGAACATCGTGCTGACCGGAATCTGGTACGTGCTTGCGCTTCCGAAAGCGCAGGGCGGCGTGTTCGGTTTCATGCGAGAAGTGAATTCGCGTCTTGTGCCAACCGGGCGAGGTATCATCTATTTCATCGTGACCGCGTTCGTCGTTACGATTCCGATAGTGTGGGGCATGCTGGTTACAATCAACCGGCGGTCGCGCGATTTCAATTTGCACGAACAACGCCAGCTTCAATCACAGCTTCGACGCGAGCGTCTCGAAAAGATGCTTCAGGAACAGCCGCGGCCGGCGGAGACGGCCGGGGATTAGCACAAATTTCAAACGAGTAATTATGGCAGCACCAAAAACACCGGCAGCAAAACGAACCATTGGCGAATTGCTCAGACGGCTCTTACTGCTCGATCTGTTCAAAGGCCTGATGGTCACCTTCAGGTACAACGCGCGCGCGCTGTACGAAACGCGCGACGGCGGCAATCCGAATCAGGCGATTTACACAGAGCAGTATCCGCTCGAGGCGGCGCGAGTATCGGAAAGATTTCGCGGAGCGCCGCGTCTCAATCTCGATCCTGAAAACGGCAGCACCCTGTGCATCGCTTGCGACCTGTGCGCGCTTGCGTGTCCGGTCGATTGCATCGAGGTGGGCTCGATACGCCGCGAGGTTCGCGAGGGCGAGAAGGTCAACAAGAAAAAAGTGCTGACGACTTTCACGTTCGATACGTCGCGTTGCATGTTCTGCAACTTGTGTTCGGAGGCGTGCCCGACCGATTGTCTCGAGCTGACGCAAAGTTTTGAGCTTGCGGTTTATCATCGCGCGGGTTTCCGATGGGACCGCGAGATGCTCGAAAAGGGCATCAATTATGTTCGATATGCCAAGTAGTCACTCGTCATTCGTCCCTGGTCATTAGTCACTGGTCATTGGTCCGCTTGATCGGCCAATGACCAAAGACGAATGACCAATGACTAATGACCAAGGACCGGAATGCAACTCCACGGCTTGGAAGCAGCTTTGTTTTACGTCCTCGCGATCATGACATTGTTCATGGCCGTGTTCGTTGTGACGGCGCGCGTTGCGGTTCACTCGGCGTTGTTTCTGATCTCAACCCTGGTCAACGTAGCTTTGCTGTTCATCCTGTTGCGCGCGGAGTTTGTGGCCGGAGTTCAGATACTGGTATACGTCGGCGGCGTGATGGTTCTGTTTCTGTTCGTGATCATGCTGGTGCAGACTCGCGCCGAAGAAGAATCGCGAGTGCGGCTCTACACCGGTCAAACGTGGCCGGCGGTGATAATTGCGCTTCTGCTTGCGGTGTCGTTTTACTTCGCGATGAACCCGGCTCAGGCCGCGTTCAGACCACCAGAGGGCCCTCTGGCAGTCGCCGCCGCTGAAGCCTCCGAACGGTCGAGCGCCGGCGCGGGTTCAAACATTTCCAAGGACACCCAGGCCGTCGGCGAGCAGCTCTATCGCCAGGCCGCGTTGCCTTTTGAAATCGCATCGCTGTTGTTGCTGGTTGCGATGGTCGGCGCAGTGCTACTCGCGCGCGGAACGAAGCAAGAGAAGTACTACGAGTAACGATGAACGCTGAGTGATGAACGATGAATTGAAAATGTCTGCCGTCTTTTGCTCATCATTCATCATTACGCATTCATCATTCAACTGGGGGGATTCGTGATCAGTTTCATCATGGGCGCGCTCGCCTATGTATCACCGCTGCTATTGCAGGCTCAGGGACCGCTGCTCAAGCGATTCGAGCCGACGCTCATCAACTTTTTGATGCTGAGCTTTTTGTTGTTCGTGGTCGGAGTAGCCGGAGTCCTTTCGCGGCGCAATATCATCATCATCTTCATGTCGATAGAGTTGATCCTGAACGCCGTCAATCTCAACCTGATCGCGTTCTCGCGTTATTTGGAATTGAACAAGGATGTGCTGGCGGCAAAAGGTCTGGCGATCAATCCGCTGTCCGGGCCCGTCTTTACTGTCTTCATAATCGTGGTTGCCGCGGCCGAAGCAGCGGTCGGTCTTGGAATCGTAATAGCGATGTTCCGCAATCGTGAAACAGTCGCAATCGATGAGATAGATCTTTTGAAGTGGTAAACGAAAATGGTTCGGGGTTCAGGGTTCCGAGTTCACAGTTAGACGAACCCGAAACCCCGAACCCTGAACCCTGAACTTCTTTTTATGCTCAAACTCGTCTGGCTCATTCCGGTTCTCCCGCTCGTTGGGTTCCTGTTTAACTTCCTTTTGGGCCGCCGGCTGCGCCTCAACGAGCGGGCGGTTTCGATCGTCGCGTGCGGAGTGATACTCGGGTCGATGCTGCTCACGCTCGGCGCGTTCTACGAATATCACTGGAGCTATAACCCCGCGAACGAAGACAAGCCATACATCACCACCAACGACGGATTCCCGAATTCGTTTACGTGGCTGCCGGGCGGCGCCGCGCAAAAATCGCTGGGTAATGAGAAGGGCGCGCTTTCGAATTTCAATATTCCGTGGAGCTACCAGATCGATCAACTCTCGCTGGTGATGATGTTCATCGTCACGTTCGTCGGTTTCTGGATTCACGTCTTCGCTACCGGATACATGCACAAAGACAGGGGCTACTATCGGTTCTTCTCGTATCTGAATTTGTTCATGTTCATGATGCTGCTGCTGGTGATGGGCTCGAACTTCATGATCATGTTCATCGGGTGGGAAGGCGTCGGGCTCTGTTCTTATCTGCTGATCGGCTATTACTTCGACCGGGAGGAAGCCGGAGACGCGTCTAAGAAAGCATTCGTCGTGAATCGCATCGGCGATTTCGGAATGGTGCTCGCGATCTCCGGAGTGTTCGCGACGTTCGGCACGCTTCAATTTCACGACATCGCGAATCTGTCGGCCGCTTATCCCAAAGAACATCTCTGGCAATTCGGATTGATGTCGTGGCTCGCGCTTGGTCTTTTCATCGGCGCAACCGGCAAGAGCGCGCAGATTCCGTTGTACATCTGGCTGCCCGACGCGATGGCCGGGCCAACCCCAGTCTCCGCTCTTATTCATGCAGCGACGATGGTAACCGCGGGCGTATTCATGGTGACTCGCACGAATTTCATCTTTCAGCGCTCGGTAACGATGATGATGATAGTCGCTCTTGTCGGGTGCTTGACGGCGTTTATCGCGGCGACGATTGGAATCACGCAAACTGACATCAAGAAGGTGCTGGCTTACTCGACGGTCTCGCAGCTCGGCTACATGTTTTTGGGCGCGGGAGTCGGCGCATTCATCGGCGCGATCTTCCACGTGTTCACGCACGCGTTCTTCAAGGCGTTGCTCTTCCTCGGATCGGGCTCGGTGATTCACGGCATGCATCACGAACAGGAGATGCCGCGAATGGGCGGACTGCAGAAGTATCTGCCGACCACTTATAAGACGATGCTGTTTGGATGGCTCGCGATCTGCGGAATCATTCCATTCGCGGGCTTCTTCTCAAAAGATGAGATTTTGTGGAAGACGTTTTCGACAAGCGTCTTCGGTGGCAGCAAGATTCTGTGGTTTGTCGGATTCGTCACCGCCGGAATGACTGCGTTCTACATGACTCGCTTGATGGGACTGACTTTTTGGGGCGAGGAGCGTTTCCGCAAGACACACGGAGGCGGCGAAGCGGACGAGGCGCACGCCGCGGCTCACGATAAAGACCTCAAGCCGCACGACGCGGCAGTGGCGTCCGCAGGCGATCGCCCGCATCATCAGCCGGGCGAGCACGTCGGCGCTCACGATGCAACAGACCGGCTGGATGCGCACGGCGTCGGTCATTCGCATTTCGAGCCACACGAATCGCCGCGAAGCATGACCCTTCCGTTGATAGTTCTGGCCGCGGGGTCGCTGGTCGTCGGATGGTTCGGCATCCCGCACGCGCTGACTGGCGGCGCGAATATCAATTTCTTCGAGCGCTGGCTCGAGCCCGTTATTGTCCAGGTACACGAACCCACCGCCATCCAACACGCGATCTCAGAACAGGCTTCTGGAGCCGCTTCTGGGGAGCAGCCTCAAGTAAGACTGCTTCAGCGCCAAGAGACTCACGAGGAGCCCGCGCACGAAGCGACCAACCCGGTTGAATATTTATTGATGCTCCTCTCGTTGGGAATCGCCGCCGGGGGCATATATCTCGGCCGTGTCTTCTATGTGAAGCGTCCCGATCTTCCGAAGGTTTGGGCGGCGAAGCTTCGACCTCTGTACACGCTCAGCTTCAACAAGTGGTATTGGGATTGGCTGCTCGACGTGAAGGGCGTCGAAGCCGGGAAGGCTCTCAATGATGGGCTGTTCCAAGTTGACCACGAATTCGTCGACGGCGGAGTGAATGGCGCCGGCTCGGTCACTCGATTTTGGGCGAAGGTCAGCGGCTGGTGGGACAAGTGGATAATCGACCTGGCCGTCAACGCGACGGGTTGGATCACGCGCGCGGGGTCGTTTGTGTTACGCACGGTGCAGACCGGTTTCTGGCAAAACTACGCTCTGCTGTTCGCGCTCGGGCTGTTCGTGATTTTGATTTACTACGTGTACCCGGCGATCTCGACGACGATCAAAGGATTCACCGGGAAATAACATCTCAAATTTCAGATTTCAAATTTGAGATTTGAGATTCTTGGGTTTGAGATTTCAGATTCGAAACTGAACGGAGACTTTGGCAATGCCTGGTCATATCGAAATATTCAAGATCGGTCTGCTATCCTGGGTGACATGGCTCCCGGCGGTTGGCGCGATCCTAATCCTGTTGTTCAATCGCAATCGCAACAACGGCATTCGCTGGTTCGCGAATATGTGGATCGGGCTATGCTTCCTGATCTCGATCCCACTCGTGACCGGACTAGGAGGTCGAGGCCCGGGTTACGATCGAGCCTATGGCGGATTGCAGTTCATCGAAGACCACGAGTGGATCCCGCTGATCGGCGCGCGTTATCAGCTTGGCGTTGACGGACTCGCGCTCGTGCTGGTGATGCTGACGACGTTGCTCGGAGTCATCGCGGTTGTGTGCTCGTGGGCATACATTCGCGAGAAGGGCCGCGAAAAAGAATATTACATAATGATGCTGCTGCTTCAGAGCGGCATGATCGGAGCGTTCGTCGCCGCGGACATGTTCCTGTTCTTTATCTTCTGGGAAGTGATGCTCGTGCCGATGTACTTTTTGATCGGCATCTGGGGTGGCAAGAACCGGCTCTATTCCGCAATAAAGTTTTTCCTGTACACGCTTGTCGGCTCAGTGGTAATGCTGCTGGCCGTATTGAAGCTGTTCTTCATTTTTCCAGACGTCGTGAAAGCGCAGCGGCCGGCGGTCGAAGCGACCGCGCGTCAGATTTCCTCGAGCAGCATCGCCGACCCTGAGCGACGCGGCCAGGTGAATGAGCAAATGCTCAACATGGCTCTCGATGCGATGAAACGCGTTGACGGCATAGATCCGCAAACGAAGCGGCCGCTACCATCGGGGTACGCTCACAGCTCATTCAATATCACCGCGCTCACGGCAATGGGTCCGCACATCAAAACGGTTTTCGGACCAGGTCTTGTCATCTGGCTCTTCATCGGCTTTGGACTCTCGTTCGCGATCAAAGTGCCGATGTTTCCGTTCCACACGTGGCTTCCCGATGCGCACTACGATGCGCCGACCGCGGGCTCGGTGATACTGGCGGGCGTGCTGCTGAAGATGGGAACGTATGGATTCATGCGATTCTCGCTGCCCATCTTTCCCGACGCGGCAAAGGATCCCCGAGTGCGAACGTGGATGGTGGTGCTTGCGATCATCGGAATAATCTACGGCGCGCTCGTGGCGATGGCGCAGAAGGATGTCAAGAAATTGGTTGCGTATTCATCGGTGTCGCACCTTGGCTTTGTGATGCTTGGGCTGTTCGCTTTCAATCCGAACGGCATCAACGGCGCGGTGATGCAGATGATCAATCACGGTATTTCGACCGGCGCGCTGTTCATGCTCGCGGGGATTTTGTACGAGCGCAGGCACACATATGAGATCGCGGAGTTCGGCGGACTCGCGCACGTAATGCCGACGTTCTCGACGATATTCCTGATCGTCACGCTTTCATCGTTGGGACTCCCGCTGATGAACAACTTCATCGGAGAGTTCCTCACAATCAGAGGCGCATTCGAAGCACGAGTAACGTGGGGCGCGTTCGCGGCAGTGGGAATCATTCTCGGTGCGGCTTACATGCTGTGGCTTTATCAGCGAGTGTTCTTCGGACAAATCACCAACAAGGCGAATGAGAGTTTGAAAGACCTCGATGCGCGCGAGGCGTGGCAATTCGCGCCGCTGATCTTATTGATTTTCTGGATCGGCGTTTATCCGAAGCCGCTGCTTTCCTACATCGAGCCGCAAACAAACGTGGTGGTCGCGCAAGTCGAGCCGGACTACTTCAAGAACGTGCCCGCAGCCGAGCAACGACAAGTAGCGGAAGAAAAAGAGCGATAGAAGTTTCGAGTTCCGGGTTCAGGGTTCGGGGTTCAAAGGCATCCCAGACCCGGAACCCGGAACCCGGAACCCGGAACTGATTTATGCAAACCGATTTCTCATCGATCGTCCAACAGGCGACCCAGTTCCTGATGCCTGAAGGCATCCTCACCTTGTTCGCCTGCGCGGCGCTGGTGCTCGACGTTATGCTCCCGCGCAATCGCAAAAAAGTCGTCTCGGTCGTATGCCTGGGCGGGCTGGCGCTTTCGTTCGCATCGCTGCTCGTTCTTTATTTCACAATCGTCAGCAAGAGCGCGGCACGCACCGCGTTTTTCGATATGATCGTGCTCGACAACTACGCCGTCGTCTTCAAGATGATCTTTTTGATCGGCGCGGCGCTTTCGATCCTGCTGTCGATGAAATACCTCGATACGGAAGGCGAACAGCGTGGCGAATACTACTCGCTGATTTTGTTCTCGGTCATCGGAATGATGTTCATGGCTTCGAGCGTCGACCTGTTGTCGCTGTTCATTTCGCTCGAGCTGATGGCTGTATCGGTGTACATCCTTGTCGGTTACTTCCGGCGCGATAAAAAATCGAATGAAGCGTCGATGAAGTACTTCCTGCTGGGCGCGTTCTCATCGGGAGTTTTGTTGTACGGCATCTCGATGATCTACGGCCTGACGGGCACTACGAATCTGGCGAAGATCGCCGCGGCTCTGCCGATTGTTTCATCCTCGGCATTCAATCCCTTCGGCGCGCAAGCCCCGCCCGACATGCGATACCTTCTGTTGATGTCGATGGTCCTGATGGCCGCGGGAATGTTCTTCAAGGTTGCGGCAGTTCCGTTTCACATGTGGGCGCCCGATGCATACGAAGGCGCGCCGACTTCGATCACGGCTTTCATGTCCGTCGGGGTCAAAGCCGCAAGCTTCGCGATGTTCGGACGATTGTTCCTCTATGGTCTTCCCGATCTGCGAGCCTCGATCGCCGGCGACGCCGCTTCGAACACGCAGGCCCTGCCGGGGTGGGCCGTCCTGTTGGGAGTAGTGTCCGCGATAACGATAGTATGGGGAAACCTGGGCGCGCTGACTCAAAACAACACCAAGCGGCTGCTCGCGTATTCGTCAATCTCGCACGCAGGGTACACGCTGCTGGGACTGATCGCAGGCAATCAAACGGGCTACACGGGCTTTGTGATTTACCTGTTCATCTACACGATCATGAACCTCGGTGTATTCGGTTGCATCATCGCTCTTCGCCGCAAGGGCATCGTCGGCGATCGAATGGAAGACCTGAACGGCTTGATGAAGAAGGCGCCGCTGTTGACCGTGATGATGACGATCTTCCTGTTATCGCTTGGAGGAATACCTCCAACGGCCGGGTTCATAGGCAAGTTTTATTTGTTTGCTGGGCTGATCGAAACCGGCAACCCGTGGCTGGTGCGATTGGCGATTCTGGCGGTGCTGATGAGCGCCGTGTCTCTGTATTATTACATCCGGTTCATTCGCGCGATGTACATCGAAGGCGAGACGGAGCCCGAACCAATCGCGCTCACGCCTTCGCTTCGAATCGCGCTGGTTGCGGCGATGGTCCTTGTGCTTTACATCGGGGTGTTCCCGCAACGATTGATCGACCTCACCCAAAAAGCGGCGATGTCGCAGGGGCTCAAGACCTATAATTACCAGCAAGGCCCGAAGAAACCCGCGTCCGCGGGCGGCGTTCCTGGCGCGATTCCGGGCGAATCCGAAGAGAACGAGCCAGGCCCTCCTCCCCGCTGAAGGTCATGCCTGCGGAAAACAACAAACGCGGCGATGTCGATAATCTCAACAAGCCTGATGGCGGCATAAGTTGGCGTCAGGCGATGGGAACCGTGGGGTTGGCGCTTGCGATCCCGTGGATGATCGGAGTGCCCGCGCTGATCGGCTGGTGGCTTGATAAGAAGTACGCGACCTCTCCGTTGTGGATCATCGTCGGGCTTGCGTTGGGATTGTTGAGCACGGCGGTAGACATTTTCAAACTGCTGAAGCGCTTCGGCCAGTTCAAGTGAAGCATACTGCCAAGAGATCGACGGCTGAGTGCGCATTTGTAAAACCCAACTTTCTTGCTATGTCAGATGTGACGTAGTACTGTCCTGATGTGTCGCCGCGACATAAGCCGCTCGTCTGGTTGCACGGCGAGGTAAAGACTCCGCCATTCAGCGGGGCTGCGCGGATTGAAGCGGGATACTATCTGAGACTGTTGCAAAGCGGCGAGAGGTTAAGCATGCCGCAGTCTCGGCCGATGCCTTCGGTTGGGCCGCGCTGTCACGAGTTGAGGATCATCGATGCGGATAAGACCTGGCGCATTCTGTACAGGATTGACGATGATACCGTCGTGATAATCGAAGTGTTCGCCAAGAAGACAGCAACGACACCCAAGAAGGTTATCGAGAAATGCAGGAAGCGCCTGAGCGCTTACGATCTTATCATTGAAGCGAGAGGGTAGGATTATGCACGCGGCACAGAGAAAGAGACTTGAAGCAGCCGGATGGCGCATCGGCTCCGCCGAGGAGTTCTTGGGGCTTACCAAAGAAGAAGCCGCGCTGATTGAAATGAAGCTGGCGCTTGCCGAGAAGGTCAAGGCGCTGAGAGTCAAGCATCGAATCTCGCAGGCTACGCTTGCCGCGCGGATAGGTTCGAGTCAGTCACGCGTTGCCAAGATCGAGGCGGGAGATCCATCAGTGTCCCTTGATTTGTTGGTCCGCGCGGCGCTGGCAGCAGGCGGCTCGAAACGTGAAGTGGCCAATGCGCTCGGCTAAGTGGCACTCCAACTCCGTAGCGAACCTCCCCGCGCGCCGTGGGGCATCAATACTCGACAATTTCGCCACCTTGCCAGAGTTCGCGCTCGAGCCGCGCCGATTCTTCCTCGTAGTGTTCGACAATTTGCTCGGCCTGTTCCGCTAGTATTCGACGCCGCTCTTCGATGGGAAGTCTCAGGAATTCGGGCACCGCGGCGAGGGACTTCGTTGCTTCCCTATCGATAGGGTTATCGCGGTTAAATCATCGGCAGTTCCGTAGTGTAAGATGGATGATGAACACAGGAAAAGCGGAGCGCGACGGTTGGACGCCACCGATCGCAGCGCTCTGATCCTTTGCCGCTGTCGAGCGTCGCGCCGAGCAATCCGATTACTACGTGTTTCCTGGTTATGGAATAATGGCTAAGTCGCGAGCTTATGCAATAGTAAACTGAATGCGATCAGTAGTGTAGAAAAGAGATTTGCATAAGGTCGGTTGCTAGGGATGTCCAAGACAGGAAGAAACTCTCTGTGCCAGTGTGGCAGCGGGCGCAAGTTCAAACGATGCTGTGGGTCACCTGTGTTAGACGTGGCTCCTTTGGCTTTGAAGAGTTCGGCGACGAAGCAAAGGCCAGTGAACGATTTCCATATTCCAATTGGTGGCATTTCAGGGATGCAGCAACACTTGGTGATGCGACCCAGTTTCAAAGATCCGAAAGACCCACGCAACATCGGTGGTCCAGGAGGTCTTCCTGGAATGTACCGAGTGGTTTTTACGCTAAGTCGTACTGGCTTCTCATTATTGCCTGAGAATAGATATTCAGTGTCCGAAGGACTAAAGGGCGATTCTTATCTGGCGATATCCAAGCCGGCCTATAGTGAGCCAAACAACCCTGAAGCGGATAGGATAAACATCTATGCGAAAGGAGATGGCCGAGAGTTGGTCTTTACGGGTTATCCGAATGACGAGGGATTCCTTGGAAAGATCGAGTTACCATCCATTCAGGCATTGCATTTTGGTGACGCAGCGCTGAAAACATATCAGTTGCTGGCACCAGCACTCAGCAGTATGTCGGTTTATCTGGACATTCCGATGCACATCTACCAAGTCGATCTAGAGGAGCTTCGAACAGGCAGTAGACGTATGAGCCTTCTCGCTCCGTTCAAAGAAGTGCCTATGTTCAGATTACCGGGCGAAATGGACTCAGAGCTTCGCGCGTATGCGAGTCTGTACCGCGAGGCCTTGATTAGTAACAGTCCCAACTATCAGTTTCTTTGTTTCTACAAAATAATCGAGGGCGTTAGAAAACGACAAGAACGCCTCACCAAAAGAGAGCAAGAGGTCAGGTTATTTCTGCACGACAGAGGCATCGAATTCCTCAGGAAAGGCAGGAACAAATTGATTGGCTGAACGCTCTCTTTGCTGTGTCTCAAGAGTGGGATGATCTTGCAATTGATAGTACCTTTCCTAAAGAAGCGGTTGGAAGGAAGGTCAATGATATCGTCGACAAGGAGCTTCATAACGTTAGAAACAAGATTGCACACGCTGTTCTTCGATCGGAGGAGCCAACGGTGTCGATCGACGAAGGCCTAGACATTGAACTGGTTGCTCAGTGGCTTCCATTAGCGAAATGCATTGCGCGACTTGTTCTGAAGGACGAATTCCCAGACTTCTTTACAGCATAAAAGGCACTACGTGTGAAGCGGGGCCTTGGAACGTGACATACACGAGAGAAACCATTTCAACGAAGTCAGGCAAGCTAGCGAACGCCCATAACTGGAAGCAGCTTGCGAGATGGAATGGCGAGCGCTTCTATAACCTGCGCACTGAAGACATTCGCGATGTGCCGGTGAGGATGTTCCTTACCCAGCGTCTGATGCAAGACGCCGAGGACATTCTCTATCGCCAGATCATCAACGCGACTCGGTTCCCTGGCGTGAAGCTTGTCGTCATCACGCCAGATGTTCACTACGGCTATGGCGTGCCGGTCGGCTGTGTGATCCTGACCGATCACGACGGGGGCGCGATCGCGATGGGACCCGTGGGCTACGATATCGGATGCGGAATGGTCAGCGCTAAGAGTGAGGTTCCGGCGAGCGCCGCAACGCACGATCGCAAGCTCGCATTCAACCGTGAGGTGATGAAGCGAGTGGATCTGGGCGCCGGCGGCAAGAGCATCAAGCTGGGCACAGTCGATCGCACCGAGTTCGATAATCTGATTCACGGCGGAGCCGAGTATTACGTCGAGAAGTACGGCGCTACGTTTGATCGCTCGCGAGCCGAGCGGCATCGCTTGCCGGTTGATGATGACTGGCATCCGCCGCTTGGTGGAAGAGGCAAGCCCGAGCGCGGATTCGCACAGCTCGGCTCGCTTGGTGGGGGCAACCACTTCATCGAGCTTCAGCGATGCGAAGAGACCGGGACACTATTCGTGCAAGCGCACACCGGCTCGCGCGGATGGGGTCACGGACTGGCGACTAACTATTTCGATCTCGCTCGCGCGGAGAAGCCTGACGTAATCACCGATCTCGATCTCGGGTACTTCACGCCGGAGTCGAATCACTACCGCGAGTACCTGAACGCGGTGGCCGCCGGAGGAAACTTCGCGATCATCAACAGGCTGATCATCTTCGAGCAGATCGCCGAAGCATTCGAAAAAGTCTTCGGCGGCGAGCTGGAGCTGATCTACGAGATTTCTCACAATCTCGTACAGAAGGAATGGCATCCGGAGTACGGAGACGTCTGGGTGCATCGCAAGGGAGCGACTCGGGCTTTCCCGGCGGGGCACCCGGCTCTTCGAGGAACGATGTGGGAGGAGACCGGTCATCCGGTGTTGATACCGGGTTCGAACAAGGATTGGAGCTATGTCTTGAGACCGGCTCCAGGAGCCGTTTCCAGCGGCTACTCCGTTAATCACGGCGCGGGGCGGCGAATGTCGCGGGGCGAGGCTGCGAGGAGCCTCAGCCAGCGAAAGATTGATGATGAGTACGCGGCCGCAGGAATCCTGGTGAACGTGGACGGCCATGTTCCGATCGATGAGTCGTCGGCATGCTACAAGCGCTCGAAAGAAGTAGTCGGCGCAGTTGTCGGCGCGGGACTCGCGACGGTGGAGTACACACTGTGGCCGCTCGCGTCGTTGAAAGGAACAGAAGGCGCGGGCGGAAGAAGAGGTGGTAAGCGTTTAAAGCGAAAGTCGAGCAAGCACCACTGAGGAAGTTGCCACGAAGACACGAAGGCTCGAAGCAGCACTAAGGCCCTTTGTGTAGCCTCGTGACTTCGTGTCCTTGTGGCGAGCTGTTATGGTCGCAATCGACGGATCATTTGGAGAAGGAGGCGGGCAGGTACTGCGCACGGCGCTGGCGCTCTCGCTGGTGACGCGCAAGCCGTTTCGCATCGAGAACATTCGCGCGGGGCGCAAGAATCCCGGACTCTTAAGGCAACACCTCACCGCGGTGAACGCTGCGGCCGAGATCTCGCGGGCCGAGGTCACGGGTGCGGCCATCGGCTCTCGCGAGTTGACGTTCGCACCCGGCAGCGTTGTTCCGGGTGACTACTCTTTCGCGGTTGGGACCGCGGGGAGCACGACGCTGGTATTGCAAACGGTGCTGCCAGCTCTGTTGATCGCAAGCGGTGAGAGTAATTTCGTCCTCGAAGGCGGCACGCACAATCCGTTCGCTCCGCCTTTTGATTTTCTCGACAAGGCGTTCTTGCCGCTGGTGAATCGAATGGGACCGAGAGTCACCGCCGAGCTCGAGCGGCCGGGCTTCTACCCCGCGGGCGGAGGCCGGATGAGCGTGACCATCGAGCCGGCTGCTAGGTTGAGTCGCCTGGATCTTCCAGCTCGCGGAGAAGTGCTAGCGAGACGAGCAAAAGCGGTAGTAGCGAATCTTCCGATCAGCATCGCGGAACGCGAGTTGAAGGTGATTGCGCGGAAGATGTCCTGGCAGCGCGACTGGATGAAAGCCGAATCGGTCGAACGCTCGCCCGGTCCAGGAAACGTGGTGACTATCGAGATCGAATGCGAGCACGTGACTGAAGTCTTCACTGGGTTTGGTGAACGCGGTCTTCGTGCTGAGGCAGTCGCGGAGAAAGCAGCGCAGCAAGCGCGGCGCTACATTGGCTCTGAAGCGGCGGTTGGAGAATATTTGGCAGACCAGTTGTTGATTCCGATCGCGATGGCGGGAGGTGGGAGTTTCACAACCGGTCCGCTTTCGAGACACGCAACGACCAACATCGAAGTCATCACGAGATTTTTGGATGTATCGATTGATTGCTCACAACTGGCCGACCGCGTTTGGAAGGTGGATGTGACCGACAAAGGAATCGTCACTGGCGACCAATGAGTTTGTGATTGACGGTGATCGTTGTTGATTGAGACTTTCGCACAAGCCCGCTGCCTGTGCTGAGCTGTTTGGTAAACGGTGAAATCATTTGGTCATGCGCTCGTGGAACTTATGGCGCGGATGAACGTAAGGGATACTTCGGAAAAAAAGTTGTTGGCGGACTGTCTTATAGTTTGAATCGCAGTTGGAGAATTAGCTCGATGATGATGTTCAAAGGACAAAAAACAAGACACATCACACACGTCGCGACGTGGCGGCGTTGTGCGTCCTTTGGGCTCGCCTGCCCGAGCGCGCCATCCTCAGGCGTCAATTTGCTCGGCTACGTGAATACCATAGGCAGCACGAAATCGGCGGAACACAGATTCTCCGATTGTTCACGTCGCCTGAGCTGATCAGCGGGAGCGGATTCTCCCGCTCCCAAAATCTCAAAACAGCAGTTCGATAGAAGAGAAAGGGAGCGGGCCGTTTCTGCGCTTTGAGTGCGGAAGGACTCGCTCCTTTTGTTGTTTGACAATTGAATTCCGTGTTGGCCGGCGTCGCATAGCGGCAATTGCACTTGGCTGTAGACCAGGCGGTCCTTTGAGGCCTTCGGAAGTTCGAGTCTTCCCGCCGGCATTCGGGAGAGTTCGTTAATGGCAAGCGGCAGGTCTCCAAAACCTGTGCTCTGAGTTCAAGTCTCAGCTCTCCCGCTTTTGGCGAGTGACTGGCATGGACGAAGACGCCGGTTTGAAGCCGGCTGCCCGTAAGGGTCGCGCGTTCGATTCGCGCACTCGCCGCTTCGGAGACGTCGCCTAAGCGGTATGGCACTGCGTTGGAATCGCAGCGGGCTCAGTCCTGTGTAGGTTCGAATCCTATCGTCTCCGCTGGTGGAGAGGTGGCCGAACGGCTAAGGCAACTGGTTGCTAACCAGTCGGGGTACACCCGTGCAGGTTCGACTCCTGTCCTCTCCGCCATTCGGAAGGCGTCCGGCCGGACGAGGAGCCTTGTTCGAAGCGAGGTAGCGGTAGCCATCCCGTTGCGGGTTCGAGTCCCGCGCCTTCCTCTTGTGTGGCAGTTCAACCGGCAGAGGCAACTGGCTCTGAGATTTCGGATTTGAGATTTCCGATATTTCAAATTTGAGATTTGAGATTTCCGATATTTCAGATTTCAAATTTCAGATTTGAGATTTCAGATTCGCAAAGTGCTTGAGTGTGCGGCGGGACGGCCATAATGAACCGCGACACAAGAAGGAAGTTTTTGCCCTCGTAGACCAACTGGTAGGAGTCGCCAGTCTTAGAAACTGGACAGTGGTGAGTTCGAATCTCCCCGAGGGTACTCGTTGAAGTGCTGAGAGAAAGAGTGCGAGTGCTGAGTACGGTTGATCTCAACTCAACACTCAGAACTCAGCACCCAGCACTTCCGGGGTCTTGCTGGCGTAGCCCAACCGGCAGAGGCAACTGGCTCAAACCCAGTTTCGTGAAGGTTCGACTCCTTCCGCCAGCACCAGATTGTCAGCTCTGAGTTATTTCAAATCTCAAATTTGAGATTTGAGATACGGAGGCGCTTCGTTGGTCTAGTGGGATGACATCGCCTTGCCATGACGAAAGCGCGGGTTCGATTCCCGCACGAAGCTCCAGAATTTGTGGCACGCGTAGCCAAGTTGGTTAAGGCGCCGGTCCGCAAAACCGGAAATCGTGAGTTCGACTCTCACCGCGTGCTCTTGATGCGGAGATGGAGCAGGAACCAGGCTCGGCCGGCTCATAACCAGCAAATCATCCGGTGCGACTCCGGACTCCGCTACCAACTCGGTTGAAGCGTAAAACGTGATGCGTGAAGAAGAGAATGCGCGGGAGTGATGCAACAGGCAGACATCGCTCGCTTAAAACGAGCGTCTTAGGAGTTCGATTCTCCTCTCCCGCATCGGTGTTTGAAACGGGGATGAATGCAAAGCGGTCGCGCGACAGGTTTTTCAAGCCTGGTTTAGAGAGTTCGAGTCTCTCCATCCCTGCTACTGATGGCGAACGTGGCCGAAAGGATGAGGCGCGAGATTGTGGCTCTCGTCAATGCAGGTTCGAGTCCTGTCGTTCGCCCTTTGGAGTG
>Ga0070699_100000158_pt1 | contig 64029 bp, 59 predicted proteins | sample KBSK1503metaG_FD_65473 | JGI IMG/M metagenome (GOLD analysis project Ga0070699, IMG submission 65473) | Corn, switchgrass and miscanthus rhizosphere microbial communities from Kellogg Biological Station, Michigan, USA - KBS K1-50-3 metaG | ecosystem: Host-associated > Plants > Roots >... | reverse complement strand
TCCGGCCTGTTCACGATTCACGCGGCCACGGGGCCCGACATGATGGCCAAGCTTGTTGAAGTCGTTTCCGCCGAGCTGAAGCGCGCCGCGTCCGAGCCGCCGACCGAGCCGGAGGTGGCGCGGGCCAAGGCACAAATCAAGGCAGGCATGCTGATGGGTCTGGAAAGCTCCTCGGCGCGTGCGGAGTACATGGCGCGCCAGCTATTGCTGTTCGACAAGCTGATCGACACCAAGGAGGTGATCGCGCGCATCGAGGCCGTCACGCCGGAAGCCGTCCGTACGCTGGCGGCGCAGCTTCTCACCGCGTGCAAGCCTTCGATCACGGTGGTTGGCGCCGGTCGCAAGGGCGCCACGTATGCCGAGATGGCTGAGCGCATGACGCTCGGCGCGGCGGGCGTTTCCAACGGATGACCCCCAACGGATAACCCTGACCCGATGGCGTTCCTGAGACCTTCGCCCGGTATCGATCCGGAAGCCGAGATCCGCGGCGAGCGCGTCACCTTGCGCTTTCCCGCCATGGGCGACTACGCCGCCTGGGCGGAGCTTCGCGCGCTCAGCCGCCAGCACCTGACACCCTGGGAGCCGCAGTGGGCACGCGACGAGCTCACGCGCTCGTCCTTCCGCCGGCGCCTTCGCCAAGCCCAGCGAGAGGTGCGCGACGACCTGGGCTACGCCTACCTGATCTTCGCCGAGGCACCGCTCACGCTGGTGGGCGGGCTCAACGTCAGCAACGTGCGGCGCGGCATCGCCCAGACGGCCTCCGTCGGCTACTGGATCGGTGCCCCCTACACGGGGCGCGGCCTGATGACGGACGCCGTGCGGGCCGTCACGCACTTCGCCTTCGCCTCTGTGAGACTCAACCGGCTGGAGGCGGCCTGCCTGCCGGGCAATGCGGCGTCCGCGCGGGTGCTCGCCAAGGCGGGCTTCCGGCTGGAGGGGCGCGCGAGGCAATACCTCAAGATCGACGGGCGCTGGCAGGATCACGATCTCTACGCCCTGCTCCACGACGATCCGCGACCCGAGCCGGCGAGGGCCTGATGCTCGGACACGGCAGAGGCGCAGCCGGCCGCGGCATCCTGGGTCTTTGCCCGCAGGCACTCCGCTCGACTTCGGCTTTCATTGCGGACGACTTCCAAATTGAGCGAGGCGAGCGCCGCAGGGTCCCCTCCCCCTTTGTGGGGGAAGGACAGGGTGGGGGGGAATCTCAAACGTCGAGGATCATGGTTCCCCCCACCCCTAGCCCCTCCCCACAAGGGGGAGGGGGATCCCTTCGAGGCTTTAGAAAGCGATCGTTGCATGCCCTTCGCGTCGGCGTGAGCAGCTTCCGCCTCGTCTGCGCAATCACGATGCTGATGATGGGCCTCCTCCTTGGCGCCCCCCCGGCCAGGGCAGAGCTCAAGGCCATCGATCTCACCACCGAGGTGGAGCGCATCGACATTTTCGTGCTCGGCGAGTTCCACGCGCCGGGCGACCAGATCACCATCGACACCGTCCCCGACAACGACGGCGTATCGCAGAGCTGGACCGCCACAGCATCCACGCCGGGCACCAAGCCGGGGTGGTTCGCCTTCGCGCTGCGCAACACCACCGACAAGCAGATCGAGCGCTGGCTGGTGGTGGATCGCTATAACCCCGCCGCCTCCGGCCTGTTCATGCCGGACCTCGACGCCCGCCGCATCGAGAAGATCGCCTACTCGCGCGGCTATGCGCCGGAGCGCATCAAGAGCGACCGCGCCGATGTATTCCGCATCAACCTGGAGCCCGGCCGCACCGTTACCTACGTGGCCGAGCTGGCGTCGGACCGCATCACCGGGGTCTATCTCTGGAACCCCATCGAGTACGAGCAGCGAGGACGAGACCGCTACCTTTTCAGCGGTGTCATGCTCGGCATCACCGGCCTGCTCGCCATCTTCCTCACCGCGGTGTTCGCCGCCAACCACAAGGCAATTTTCCCCTCCGCGGCCGTGTTCGCCTGGTGCGTGCTGGGCTACCTGTGCGTCGACCTGGGCTTCTGGCACAAGCTGTTCAGCATCAGGCCGGAGGAGAACGCGCAATACCGCGCCGCGACCGAGGCGGCGATGGCGGCGAGCCTCGTCGTCTTCCTCTACGTGTTCCTGCGGCTCAGCGCCTCCAGCGGCTTCACGCGCTCGCTGCTTGGACTGTGGATGGCCGTGCAATCGCTGCTGGTGGCGGCGGCCTTCATCGACCCGCGGCTCGCCGCCACCTTCGTGCGCCTCTCCAGCATCCTGATCGGCACCACCGGCGCCGCAATCACCCTTTTCCTGGCGCTGCGCGGGCAGGACCGCGCCCTCTCCCTGGTGCCAACCTGGATGCTGCTGCTGGTGTGGCTGTTCGGCGCGGGCGCCACGCTGTCCGGCAGGCTGGCCGGCGATTTCGTCACCCTCGGCCTGATCGCCGGCCTCGTGCTGATCGTGGTGCTGATCGGCTTCACCGTCACGCAGTACGCCTTCCGCTCGATGGAGCCGGCCTACGGCACCCAGCCCGGCGAGCAGCAGCTGCGCTCCCTTGCGGTGGACGGCGCCGGCGCCGCGGTGTGGGAGTGGAACGCACGCCGCGACGACATCAAGGTGAGCCCGATCGTCGAGGCGATGCTGGGCCTCAAGGCCGGCCAGCTGTCGGCCAAGACCGACAGCTTCGTGGCCCATATGCACCCGGCCGACCGCGAGCGCTTCAAGCTGCTGCTGTGGTCCGTGAAGGAGCGCGCCGGCGGCGAGATGCGTATCGAGTTCCGCATGCGCCACGTCGACAACTCCTACCGCTGGTTCGACCTGGAGGCCGCGAGCCTCCCCACCGCCGACCGCCGCAACCTGCGCTGCGTGGGGCTGGTACGGGAGACCACGGACGCCCGGCGCGCCCAGGAGCGGCTCTTGCACAACGCGGTGCACGACAGCCTCACGGGCCTGCCGAATCGCGAGCTGTTTCTCGACCGGCTGGCCATCGCAGCCAAGCGCGCCACCTTGGAGCCCTTGGTGCGCCCGTCGCTGCTGTTCATCGACATCGACCGGTTCAAGGCGGCCAACGCCGCACTGGGGCTGGTGGCAACCGACAGCCTGCTCCTCACCATCGCCCGTCGGCTGGCCCGCAACCTCGGGCCCCAGGACACGCTGGGGCGCGTCGGCCACGACCAGTTCGCGCTTCTGCTGCTCAGCCAGACCGAGGCGCGCGAGCTCGCCATGCTGGCCGAGCAGGTGCGGCGTTCGGTGCGCTCGCCCATCGCCATCGGCGGCCGGGAGGTCGTGCTCACCGCCTCGGTCGGCATCGCCATCTACGACGGCCCCGACGAGGACCCGGCCGAGCTGCTGCGCGAGGCCGAGATCGCCATGTACCGCGCCAAGCGCGCCGGATCGGACCGCGTCGAGATCTTCAACGTCGAGATGCGCTCCGACCCCGACGGGCGCATGGCCATGGAGCAGGAGCTGCGCGCCGCCATCGAGCGCAAGCAGCTCAAGGTCGTCTACAATCCGGTGTTCTACCTCCCCACCGAGTCGCTCGCCGGCTTCGAGGCGGAGCTGCGCTGGGAGCACCCGAGGCTCGGCACGCTCAACCCGGCGCATTTCGTGCCGGTGGCGGAGGAATCCGACCTGATCGCCAAGCTCGGCTCCTACCTGCTGACAAGGGCGGCGGCGAGCGCACAGCGCTGGCAGCGCGAGCTCCTGCGCCCCGATCAGCCGGTATTCGTCAGCATCGCCATCGCCAGCCGCCGGCTGTTCCAGCCGGAGCTCATCAACGAGGTGCGCCACGTGCTCGGCCGCGCGGTCATGCCGAAGGGCTCGTTGCGCCTTGAGATCGCCGAAACCCTGGTGATGGAGAACCCGGAGCGGGCACGCGGGGTGCTGGAGCAGCTCGGCGCGGCCGGCGCCGGCCTGGCCCTCGACGAGTTCGGCACCGGCTACTCCTCGCTCTCCTATCTCAATCAATTGCCCTTCGACACCGTCAAGGTGGATCGCGCCTTCGTGCAGGCGCGCGGGCAGAACGCCGGCGGCGGCGCGATGTTGCGGTCCATCGTGGCGCTCGCCAAGGAGCTGGGGCGCAAGGTCGGCGCCGAGGGCGTGGAGGCCGAGGACGACATCGCCTTCCTGCGCTCGATCGGCTGCGAGTATGCCCAGGGCGTCTACTACGGCGAGCTGATGGCCGACCGGGATGTCAGCCAGCTGCTCAAGGTGGTGCGCCGGGCCGAGCGGCGCCAGCGCAAGACCGCGCGCCTGTTCCGCCAGGGCAGCAAGCCCCGCCTCGAGCCCGCCGAGGCGCCTGTCGCGGCCCTCCCCGCGCCCGCCTCCGCGCCGGCGGCACTGCGCCCCGCGCCGGTACCGCAGCCTCCCCACCCCAACGGAGCGCGGCGCCCACCGGCAACCCCGCCACCGGCGAGGACGCCTCCCGGCCCCGCTCCCCTGCCGCCTCCTGGCGCTCCCGGCGGAGCGACGCTGCAGCAGCCGCTACCTCCACGCGCCGGGCCTGGTGGGCGGCCGACGCTGCTCGGACCTCCGCCGCCGCTCAGCCCGCCGCCGCTGCCCGGCGGCGCGCGCGCGGCAGTGAAGCCGCACGCCGGCAGGCCTCCCCGCCAGGCGACGCCACCTCCGGCTGCCCCACCTCCTCCCATCCCTCCACCGCCCGCTGCGGCGGCCCGCGCGCCCGCCGGCATCGCCACACCGCCACCAGTGACGCCGCCCGCCACGACGGCCCACCGCCAGCCCGCGGCGCCGCCTACGCAGCGTCCGGGAGCCACGCCGGTCCCCCCCGCGCCGCCGCCGGGCGCCGCGCGTCCGCCTGTCAGTCCCGTGCCTCCCCCGCCGCCCCGCCGCCCCGCGCGACCGGCGCCAGACCTCTCCAAGCTCCCGGCAGCCATCCGCGAGAGCCTGGCCAAGCTGGCCGGCGACGCGGCGCCCGAGGACAACGCCACGCCCGCCGCACCGACAGCAACGCCGGCGTCGAACACGCCGGGGGATCGTTGAGCGCAGGGGATCGTTCGGGATCGTTGAGAACATGGCAGGCCCGGACGGCCTGATACCGACCTACGCGTGCCCGGCCTCGGCCACCAGGTGCGACGGGTCGATGCCGATCTTGGCCAGCGCCCGCTCGTACTTGCGGTCGAGGTCGCGATCGAACAGCAGCTCCGGGTCGCACGGGCAGTTCAGCCAGCCGTTGGCCGCGATCTCGTCCTCCAGCTGCCCCTCCCGCCAGCCGGCATAGCCCAGCGCCAGCATGGCCCGGCTGGGTCCGGTGCCGCTGGCGATCGCCTTGAGGATGTCCACCGTTGCGGTGAGCGACACCTCGGCGTCGATCGGCAGGGTCGAATCGGCCGCGAAATAGTCCGCGCTGTGCAGCACGAAGCCGCGCCCCGTATCCACGGGCCCGCCGACATGCACATCCACCTCGATCTGGCTGCGCAGGCGGCCCTTGGGGCCCGCGTCGCCGGCGATGCTGAGCTGCCCCAGCAGCTCGGCGAAGCTGATGTGCGGCGCGCGCTGGTTGACGATGAGCCCCATGGCCCCGTCCGCCGAGTGGGCGCACATGTAGATGACCGAGCGCGCGAAACGCTTGTCGCTCATGCCGGGCATGGCGATCAGAAGCTGCCCGTCGAGGTAGCCGCTCTTGCGGCTCTTGCCTGGCGCCGTCATGCCTCCGAGACTACCGCCGCCGGCCAGGACCTGGAAGGGGTGGATGCCAGAAATCGTGACGCGGTCATCGCGCAGTGTTGAGTTGGCCGCTGCGGGGGAGGCCGTATGCTCCCGGCAGCCCGCGAGGAGAAACCTCAGGATAAGCCCGGAGACTTCATGAGCATGCTCCGCCTGGCTCTCGCCGTTGCCGCCGGCCTTGGCCTTGCCTCCGCCGTGCCCGCCGGCGCCGAGCCCGCAAAGGCCGCACCTGCGGGAGATGCAGATGCAGCCTCACCCTGGACCGAGCTGCACGCGTCGCGGGCACGGCTGGTGGCGAGCCGGGCCGCCGCGCCCGGCGGCGCCCGCCTCGCCGGCATCGAGATCGCCATGGCGGATGGGTGGAAGACGTACTGGCGCATGCCGGGCGACGCCGGCGTTCCCCCCACGTTCGACTGGTCCGGCTCCACCAATGCCGCGCAAATCAAGGTGCTCTACCCGGCGCCGACGCGCATCGCCGAGGCCGGCGGCGAGGTCGTCGGCTACAAGGGCACCATCCTCTTCCCGGTCGAGGTGACGCCGCAGGACGCGGCCAAGCCGGTTGCCCTCAAGCTGTCCATGGAGCTCGGCATCTGCCGCGAGATCTGCGTGCCCGTCACCAGCACGTTCGAGCTGACCCTGCCGCCCTCCGGCAAGGCTGCCCAGCCCGACGCCATCGCCGCAGGCCTCGACCGGGTGCCGCGTCCGCAGGCAAAGCGCCGCCCGACGGACCCGGACCTGCGCAAGGCGGCGGTCAGCGACAGCGAGGCGGGCGCCCGGCTCACCGTCGAGGCGGCCTTCGGCAGCGCCAGGAGCGGCGATGTCTTTGTCGAGGCCCCCGAAGGCCTCTACGTGCCGATGCTGCGCAGGCAAGCGCAGGGCGCCGACGGCGTGGCGCGTTTCGAGGTCGGCCTGTCGGCGGATTTGGCGCGCGATCTCAAGGGCAAGACGCTCACCTTCACGCTGGTGGGCGAGACGGGCGCCTCGGAAGCCCAGTGGAAAGTACCCTAGCCGGACCGCTTCCCATCTGTCGGCCCGCTTGGCTTGCGCAAGGCGAGCCCTTAAGGTCCGGCTTGAGCTTCACGCACGCCATTCGGAGGACGCGCCATGCCCATCAACGTCGGGGATCGCCTGCCGGACACCACCTTCATGACCATGTCGGCCGAAGGTCCCAAGCCCATGAAGACCGCGGACGTATTCGGCGGCAAGAAGGTGGCGCTGTTCGCCGTGCCGGGCGCCTACACGCCCACTTGCCACGGGCAGCACATGCCGGGCTTCGTGGCCAGGTACGACGACTTCAAGTCCAAGGGCTTCGACACCGTCGCCTGCACCTCGGTGAACGATATTTTCGTGCTCACCAACTGGGCCAAGGACTCCAAGGCCGACGGCAAGATCCTGATGCTGGCCGACGGCAGCGCCGACTTCGCCAAGAAGATCGGCCTCGACATCGACCTTGGCGGCCGCGGCCTGGGCGTGCGCTCCAAGCGCTACTCGATGATCGTGGAGGACGGCGTGGTGAAGGCCCTCAACGTCGAGGACGCGCCGCCGAGCCACGACAAGTCCAGCGCAGCGGCTCTGTGCGCTATGGCGTAGCGCCAGTCGGAGCCGATGATCGGCTGAAACGAAACGAGCGGATTCCCCTCCCCCTTGTGGGGGAGGGGCTAGGGGTGGGGGGAACCCCGATATTCGAGGTCCGTGATTCCCCCCACCCTGTCCCTCCCCCACAAGGGGGGAGGGAACGCTGCGGCGCGCTCCGTTTCATCATCGAGGGTCGGCGCAGCCGGTGATCGGCTGACACCTCGCGAAAAAGGTTAACCGCACTTATATTGGCCCCTGCCGGCGCGCTCATCCGCACTCCTCGCCGGCCGGGAGATCAGCCAGATGCAGTTGTGGCGCAGGGACCGCGAGAACGACGAGGAGCTGCTCGACGCCTATTCGCAGGCGGTCGTGAACGTTGTTGAGAATGTCTCGCCCTCGGTGGTGCACGTGCGCGTGCGCGGCACCCGCATGGGGCAACTGGGCTCCGGCTCGGGCACCATCATCTCCCCCGACGGCCTCGTCCTCACCAACAACCACGTGGTCGACGGCGTCACCGCCATCGAGCTCGCCCTCAACGACGGCCGGCACTTCCCGGCCCGCATCCTGGGGCGCGATCCCGACACCGACATCGCCGTCCTGAGGGCTGAGACCGCCGACCGCCTGCCGGCCGCCACGATCGGCAACTCCAAGAAGGTGCGCCAGGGCCAGGTGGCGGTGGCGATCGGCAACCCGCTCGGCTTCGAGTCCACCGTGACGGCCGGCATCGTCAGCGCCGTCGGCCGCTCGCTGCGCGCCCAGAACGGCCGCCTGATTGTCGACGTGATCCAGACCGACGCCGCCCTCAACCCCGGCAACTCCGGTGGCCCGCTCGTCAACTCGCGCGCCGAGGTGATCGGGGTCAACACCGCCGTCATCGTCGGCGCCCAGGGCATCTGCTTCTCGGTGGCCTCCAACACCGCCCAGCACGTGCTCACCCAGATCCTCAAGCACGGCCGCGTGCCGCGGGCGACGCTCGGCATCGCCGGCGAGCAGGTGCACCTGCCGCAGCGGATCAAGGCGATGACCGGTCTCGCGCAGCAGGCGGCGGTGCGCGTGGTCGAGGTGCAGCCGGCCAGCCCCGCCTACACCGGCGGCATCCGGCCGGGCGACGTGATCGTGGGCGTGGACCAGGAGGTGGTGACCGGCGTCGACGACATCGCCCGCGTGCTCGACGGCACCCGCATCGACAAGCGCGTCTCCATCCACCTCATCCGCGACGGCCGCGCCCGCACGCTCGAGGTGGTGCCCACGGAGCGGTTGCAGGAGCGATAGCCGGGCCTCGCCGCGCACGCTCCCTCTGCGGGCCTTCGGCCGGCGGCCTTTGGCGAGCTTGCGCTGGAGCCTCCTAGGCCCGCTTCGACCGCTTTCGCGCCGACACCGTCTCGGCGCCACCGCCTGCCGCGGCGCCACGCCTCGGCCGCTGCACCGCCCTCACCTTTCCGGTGCGTCCGCCGCCGCAGAAGAACCGGTCGCCGCCGTCCGCCTCCAGCCCCGACACGCCCACGCCGGCCGGCATCTCCAGACTCTCCAGCACCTCGCCCGTACGCGGGTCGAGCCGCCGCAGCTCGTTCTCGTCGCCGTCCAGGGTGGCGTGCCACAACTCGCCGTCCACCCAGGTGACGCCGGTGACGAACCGGTTGGACTCGATAGTGCGCAGGACCGCCCCCGTGCGAGGATCGACCTGATGGATCCTGCGCTGGCGGTACTGCCCCACCCACAGCGTCCCCTCGGCCCAGGCAAGCCCCGAATCGCCGCCGCCGCCGGGCGCCGGGATGGTGGCGAGCACGCGGCCGCTCTCCGGGTCGATCGTCTGGATGCGATCCTCGGCGATCTGATAGAGGTGCCGGCCGTCGAAGGCGGTTCCCGCATGCGCCGCGACGGAAATCGAGCGCTTGATCTTGCCCGTAGCCGGATCGAGGGCATTCAGCCTGTCGCCGGACGCAAACCACACGTGCCGGCCGTCGAAGGTGAGCCCATGCACCTGCTCGGCCCCCGGAAACGGCCCATACTCGCGAAGGATCTCGGCGGCCGATCGTTTCATGCTTCATCCTTGTGAGGGTTCCCCGGCAGTCGGGCGTCGGCAATCGAAGTGGGAGAGCGAGCCACTGCCGACGCCCGACTGCCGAAGCCCGACTGCCGCATCTCGGACACAACGGCCGCGACCCTAGCCCCCCGGCAGCGACGCCGGGAGTAACAACGTCGTCGTGATTCCGGGCACCGGCGCGGTGAGCCAACGGCGCGCCCGTCCGCGCCCCAGCGCCTGCGCCTTGCCGGCTGCCGCTAGAGCATCGAGCGCGCGCTGCACGGTGCGCTGGCTGGCACCCAGGGCCAGCGCCAGCGCGGAGCTGGACCATGCCTCGCCGTCGGCCAGGAAGGCGAGCACCGCCGCATGCGCCCCCTCCACGGGCGGCGCCAGCACCACCACCTCGCGGGCACCAGGCGGTGCCAGCGCGAACCCCCGCCGCGTGGCGCTCACGCCAGCCAGCGTCCGCAGCGCCGCGCGCAGCCGCCCGATCTCCACACGCAGCCTGGCGCGATGCGATTCGTCCGCCTCCTTGCCCCGGAATGCCCGTGCCACCAGCTCGGCCCTCGACACATCCTCCGGCCACGCCTCGCCGAGGGCGCGAGCGAGGGCGAACACCACCGGCCGGCGGTCGAGCGGGACCACCGTGCCACCCGTCCGCACAACGCGCCGGCACGCATCCACGACCAGCGCCCCCGACTTCAGCAGCGCCTCGACCTCCTCCAGCAGCAGAAGGCGATCTTGCCCGCGCCCGATCAGACGCGCCGCGGGCGTGGCGAGGGCGGCCTCTGCGCTCTCGACCTCCGCCTCCAGCGCCGGAATGCCGGCCCGGCGCGCGGCGCGCTCCGCCCGGGCCAGCGCGGCACGCGCCGCCTTCGTCCGCAGCCGCCGCATGGCGATGCCCGCGACGGCCAGCTCGTAGGCCGCCCTTGCCGCCGGCGGGAAGGGCGCCGGATCGAGCCGGGCGAGCTTGCGCTCGGCCTCGTCGAGCCGCCCGATCAGCAGCAGTCGCCGCACCTCCAGCAGTCCCGCATGCGCCGCGTTCAGCGCATCGCCGTGGGCTTCGAGCGTCGCCCGCGCCACCTCCAGCGCCTTCGCCGACCAGCCAAGCTCCCGCGAGACGAGCGCAATCTCCGCCTCTGCCACGACGCACCGCGCGCGGGCCACGGCTTCTCTCGACCCGAAGCCGCGCGCTGCCCTCCGCAGCAGGACCTTGGCACGAGCCAGCTCGCCCAGCTGCGCCATGGCGATGCCACGCAGGGCCAGCGCCGGCGCATCGTCGCGCAGGGCGATCCGGTTCAGGGCCGCGAGGGGATCACCCGCGGCCAGCGACCGCGCTGCCGCCGTGATCAGCGAGTCCATTGAAATCGCGCCACACTTGTCACTCCCGCCGCGCCGATCCCCGGCCCTAAGTCTACCGCGTCGCCCGCCGTCCCGTACCGGGAAACGGCGCCCAAAGAAAGGACACCACCGCGATGACGACGCGCACGACCGGCACGCGCGAGGAGTGGCTTGCAGCGCGGCTCAAGCTGCTCGAGGCCGAAAAGGCGCTGACGCGGCGCGGCGACGAGCTGGCGCGGCAGCGCCAGGAGCTGCCCTGGGTGCGCCTCGCCAAGGAGTACCGGTTCCACACCGGCGCCGGCGATGCCTCGCTGGCCGACCTCTTCCGCGGCCGCTCGCAGCTCCTCGTCTACCACTTCATGTTCGGCCCGGACTATGCCGCCGGCTGCCCGTCGTGCTCGGCGATCGCCGACGGCTTCAACGGCATCGCCGTCCACCTGGCGAACCACGACGTCATGCTCTGGGCGGTGTCGCGGGCGCCGCTCGCCAAACTGCAGGCCTACAAGGACCGGATGGGGTGGACGTTCCCCTGGGCCTCCTCCGACGGCGGCGACTTCAACCGCGACTTCAATGTGTGGTTCACCGAGGAGCAGCGCCGCAAGGGGCAGGTGCAGTACAACTACACCCGCGGCCGCGGCCAAGCGATGGACGCGAAATCGCCCCCCGAGCCCGTCGCACGGAACGCAGCCATGTGCGGCACCGACGTGCCTACGTACGTGCAGGAACTTCCCGGCATGAGCGCGTTCGTTCTCCAGGATGGCGCTGTCTACCACACCTATTCCACCTATGCGCGCGGTCTGGACGGCCTGTGGGGCATGTACCAGTGGCTCGACCGCGCTCCCCTGGGACGCAACGAGCCGCGCCCCTGGAAGCGCCGCCACGACGAGTACGAGCAGGGCTGAACATAGCCGCCGGTCCCCGCACACCCGTCACCTCACAGGCAGGAGTCCACCCCTATGCAGAATAAGGCCGACTGGCTGTCCCTGGCCGCCGCGCCGACCTTCGCTCTCATGGCGCTGGCAACGGGCGTCCTCGGGGACGCTTCAGGCATCATGTGCCTCGCTCCCAACGCATCGCCGCTCACCGGCATGCTGCCGATGTACCTGCTGATGAGCGTCTTTCATGCGGCGCCCTGGTTGAAGCTGATCGCCCGCCGCCCGCACGCCTGCTGAAGGCGCCGCGCGACCGATCCCGCCCGCCCGGAGCGGTCGCGGATATCGGGGGAATCCCGGATATCGTCCCGGTGCCGAACCGTGCACTCTCCCACTCCTGTCGTTTGGCACGAGCAAGCCGATGCATTCGACCAGCACTTTTGCGACTCCGCCGGCCACTCCTCTTCTGACCGACTTCACCCGCGATGTGGCCGGAACGCGTACGCCGGCCGCCGTCCTCGACGCGCTGCACGCTTTCGCCGCGAAGATCGCTCCCGTGAGCGTGCTTGGCGCCGCCCGCATGCCGCTGCAGGCGTCGGACTGGCGCTCCACCCGCCTCGGACGGGATGCATTCGTGCATGCGTCAGTCCCGGAGGGCTGGTGGATGGAGTACGCGGCGATGGCCAAGAAGGAGCACGACCCCGGCGTGATGATGGCCCGGTCGAGCCTGATGGCCTGCACATGGACCGAGACCATGCAGATGCTGGAGCCCATCGGTATCGATCGGTGGCCCTACGAGCTGGCGCACAAGTACGGCATGCGCGACGCCCTGACCTGCTCCGTCGGCCGCCGCTGGATCGTCGCGTTCTGGTCGCGCCAGGTCCTGACCGGAGCGGTCCTGACGCAGCCCTACCGCATCATCCTGTTCGCCGCCGCCAGCTTCGCCGCGCTGCGCCTGGAGCAGCTGATCGACCATGACCCGTATTGGATGGGCAAGCGCGCGCGTGTGACGCCGCGCGAGCTGGCTGTCCTGCGTCTCACTGCCATGGGCCGGCCGACCGAGCAGGTCGCCAAAGTGCTGGGCCTCGGCGAGGAGACCGTCCGCAGCCACCTGAAAAAGGTGCAGAGCAAGCTCGGCGTCCGCAACCGCCCCCACGCGGTCGCCGAGGCGATCAGGCAGCACCTGATCCCGTAAACTCACCACCCGTCATCCCGGAAACCGAGCCCCGCAGGGGCGAGGCTGTCCGGGACCTCCCGAGGCGAGTCGGAACCTCACAAGGTCCCGGTTCGGAGCGCTGCTCGCGTACCGCTCGCATCGCTCCGACCGGGATGACGGGTGCTCCTACGACGCCGTCTTCATCACGAACGGGTTGCCGCCGCCGGGGCCGTTGTTGATCCACACGCTCTTGGCCTGCAGGTAGCCCTCGATGGCGTCGGCGCCGTTCTCGCGCCCGAGCCCCGAGGCCTTGTAGCCGCCGAACGGCATCAGGAAGCTCACGGCACGGTAGGTGTTGACCCACACCGTCCCCGCCCGGATGCGCCGTGCCACGCCGTGCGCACGCTTCACCGACTGGGTCCAGACGCCGGCGCCGAGGCCGTAGGCGATGTCATTGGCGATGGCCACCGCCTCGTCCTCGTCCTTGAACTTGATCACCGACAGCACCGGCCCGAACACCTCCTCCTGGGCGATGCGCATCCGGTTGTGGACGCCGGTGAAGACGGTGGGCTTCACGAAATACTTGCCGCCACCCTCCTCCCTGGGCGCCGGGCCGCCGCCCAGCACGCACTGGGCGCCCTCGCCCTTGGCGATGTCGATGTAGGAGAGGATCTTCTGGTATTGCGGCGGCGTCGTCACCGGCCCCACCTGGGTCTCCGGCAGGCCGGGGTCGCCCAGCTTCGCCGTCCTGGCCATGGCCACCAGCTTCGCCACGAACTCATCGTGGATGGTCTCCTGCAGCAGCAGCCTGGAGCCGGCGATGCAGGTCTGGCCGGTGGCGGCGAAGATGCCGGAGATCGCCCCGCTCACGGCATCGTCCAGGATGCAGTCGTCGAAGACGATGTTGGGCGACTTGCCGCCCAGCTCCAGCGATACCTTCTTGAAGCTCCTGGCAGCCAGCTCGTTGACGCGCGCGCCTGTCACCGACCCGCCCGTGAAGGCCACCTTGGCCACCTTGGGGTGCGTCACCAGCGGCTCGCCGACAACCCCGCCGTAGCCTGTCACGACGTTGACCACGCCGGGCGGCAGGCCTGATTCCTCGATCACCAGCTTCATGAACTCGAGCAGTGAGGCCGAGGTGAACTCGGACGGCTTGATCACCACGGTGCAGCCGGCCGCCAGCGCCGGGGCGAGCTTCCAGCCCACCAGCATCAGCGGCGAGTTCCACGGCGTGATGAACGCACACACGCCCACGGGCTCCTTGAGGATGTAGTTGAAGTGGTCGGGACGATCGACCGGCACCACCGCACCCTGAATCTTATCGGCCAGCCCGCCGTAGTAGTAGAACCACTCCGGCAGGTACTTGAGCTGCGCCGCCATCTCCGAGATCAGCTTGCCGTTGTCGCGCACCTCCACATTGGCGAGGTGCTCGCCATGCTTCTCGATCAGCCCGGCGATCTTGCGCATGATCTTGCCGCGTGCCGTCTGCGTCATGGCCGGCCAGGGTCCGGTCTCGAAGGCGCGGTAGGCGGCTTCGACCGCCCGATCCACATCCGACGCGTCGCATTCGGGGATCAGCGCCCACGGCTCGCCGGTATAGGGATCGTAGCTCTCGAACCGCTTGCCCGAGGCCGCGCTGCACCAGGTGCCGTCGATGTAGGTCTGGTACTCCTGCAGCTTGGTCGGACGGTCCAGCATGGGTGCATCTCCCGCTCTTGGGTCGCGTTGGGTCGTCGTGGCTGGAATCGAGGCTAGTGCCGCGGCGGAGCGGCTTCAAGCGAGGAGAGCCGCCCGCGCTCTGGTCTCAGTCATGCCGCCTGCCCACATCTCGACACATGGACCATAAACATGGGTCATGCCCCCTGCCGGGGCAGACCCTGCGGGCTTGGGGCCAGACCCCTCGCATCTTGCCTCTCGTCTTTCATGGATGTCGGAGGCGAGGGGTCTGACCCCAACACTGGAGCCAGCCGCATGCGCATCCTCTACGCCTGGATCGTGGCACTCGCCGCAAGCCTCGGCGCAACGGCCCACGCCCAGCTCCCGTTCCCCTTCGAGCCGCAGCCGGACTTCAGCCGTCCGCAGCAATGCACCAGGGACTACATCCGCTCGGTCGAGAGCCTGGTGACAGCCCTGGAGAAGCTGCGCACAGCCGGTCCCGAGGCGATCGGCCGGATGTGCACCCTGGTCGAGATGGGCCGCGCGTGGCTCGGCGGCGAATTGCCCGACGACGTCCGCCGGGAGCTGCGTGGCCTGCTGGGCGTCGATGTGGACTTGAAGCGCCTGGCCGAGCAGTGCCGCGCCGGCCAGGACGGCATCGCGCAAGAGCTCGTCATCAAGCTCCGGCAGCTGCGGGCCGAGATGGCGCGCTGCGACGACACCATCTGAGCACCAGGCCTTTCCCAACCGATCGGGCGCTTTCCGGCGGCGGCATCAGCTGCGATCGACGTTCACGATAGCCTGGGCGAAGGCCTGCGGCGCTTCTTGCGGCAGGTTGTGGCCGATGCCGCCGCCGATCAGCCGATGCTCATACCTGCCTGCGAACTTCTTCGCATAGTCGGCGGGGTCCGGATGGGGTGCCCCGTTGGCATCTCCCTCGAGGGTGATCGTTGGGACGCTGATCACCGGGAACTCGGCGAGCCGCCGTTCCAGATCGTCGTACTTGCGCTCCCCGTCGGCCAGGCCGATCCGCCAACGGTAGTTGTGAATCGCGATATCGATGTGATCCGGGTTCTGCAATGCCGCCGCGCTGCGATTGAACGTGGCGTCGTCGAATTTCCATTCCGGAGACGCGAGCTCCCAGATGAGCCTGGCGAGCTCGTTGCGGTATCGCGTGTAGCCGGCGCGGCCGCGCTCCGTGGCGAAATAGAACTGATACCACCAGGCAAGCTCGGCCCGCGGCGGCAGCGGCATCCTGTTGGCCTCGGGGCTGCCGATCAGGTAGCCGCTGACGGAGACCATGCCCCTGCAGCGCTCCGGCCAGAGCACTGCCAGGATGTTGGCGGTCCGCGCGCCCCAATCGCAGCCGCCCACCACCGCCTTCTCGATCCCGAGCGCATCCAGCAGGGCGACGGCATCGACGGCGATCACCGACTGCTGGCCATTCCGCGGCGTCTCTCCTGCCAGGAAGCGGGTCGTGCCATATCCGCGCAGATAGGGCACGATAACTCGATATCCCGCATCAGCCAGCAGTGGCGCCACGTCGACATAAGTGTGGATGTCGTAGGGCCAGCCATGCAGGAGCAGCGCCACAGGCCCGTCGCCGGGGCCGGCCTCGGCGTAGCCGATGTTGAGCACGCCGGCATCGATCCGCTTCAGCGAGGCGAACGAGCTGTGCGTTCCCGGCTTGATTGCCGGCACCCTTGCACCCTTTGGTGTGCGCGACTGCGCTCCGGCGAGACCAATCCTGCCGAGCTGGGTCCCGGCAAGGCTAAGGACGGCAGCGCCAAGGAGGCGGCGTCGATCTCGATTGATCGCCTCGGATCTGTTCCGCGTGTCCATGCTGAGCTGCGTCGGGGTCGGCGGGGCTGCGCGCACCGTCCGGACTGGAGGCTTGGCAAGCCGCATCCTCTGCCGCGCAAAGGTTTAGGCTATCGGGACAAACCCGCGAAAGCGCAAGAACAACACGCGGATGGCGATGAGATCGGAGCGCCGCCACATATTGGCGAGCAGGCTCGCGTCACGCAGGCCGCTCGAGTTTCTCCATCCGGCGCAATGCCCGACCGGTCACGTCTATATCAACTCTCGGTTGTCTTATACCTCGACTGCACCGGGTAATCGCGCCTACTCTGGTCCAGCCGGCCGCCAGCACCGGCGGCACCGGCGTTGGCATTTTTGATCTGGAGGCGTTGATGGCGAGTTGGCTGGCAAGGATTGCGTTCGCGCTGGTTCTCACTGTGGGACCCTTCATGGGCCGCTCCAGCGCCCGCGCCGACGAGGGCCAGGTCGATCTGCTCCTGGTTCTCGCCGCCGATGTCTCCCGCAGCGTCGATGAGAAGGAATTCAGGCTGCAGCGCGAGGGCTTCGCCACGGCCATGACCGAGCCGCGGGTGGTGCGCGCGATGACCGGCGGCCCCGCCGGCCGCATCGCCGTGATCTTCGTGGAGTGGGCGAGCGAGTTCGAGCAGCGGGTGGTGGTGGACTGGGCGCTTATCGCCAGCGAGCGCGACGCCCAGGACGTATCGCGGCGCATCCTGGCAGCGCCACGCTCCTTCTGGGGCCGCACGTCCATCAGCTCGGCCATCGAATACAGCATGGCCCTGCTTGCCCGCAGCCCATTCCAGTCGGACCGCCAGGTGATCGACGTCTCGGGCGACGGCACCAACAACAGCGGCGCCGACGTGTCGGCGGTGCGCGACGCCACCATCGCCAAGGGCGTGACCATCAACGGCCTCGTCATCCTGAGCGACGAGCCGATGCCCACCAACCCCACCCACACCCATCCGCCCGGCGGCCTCAAGGCCTACTACGAGAACAACGTCATGGGCGGCCCCGGCGCCTTCGTCATGGAGGCCGAGAGCTTCGAGACCTTCGGGCAGTTGATCATCAGCAAGCTCATCAAGGAGATCGCCGCCCTGCCCGACGGGCTGCACTGGTACGATTGAGCCTGCGACGCCCGCACCCTGCCGGTCCCGAACGCCCGGGGTCCGGCGGGGCGGGCGCATGATTTCCCGGAAGAACTTTCCAAGCGGCGGCACCGCCGCGGGTGCGCGTTGCGCGGCCGCGCAGAAGTCAGCAACGTGTCCCAGCCATACCCATGGATGAGGCATGGCTTTTCTTTTTCATGCCCGCCATTGTCATTTGGTAGGAAATCTTTCTATTTACCTTGGCACAGGCTGCTCAAGGCGGGGCCCGTGGCGCCGTGCCTGCCAGCGGGTACGCGCGGCGGTTGCAGCGCCCCATGCAGCCTCCAGGAACCAACGGTCCCAGAATGCGATATTTCCCCGTGTTCGCCGATCTGGACGGCGCCGACGTGCTGGTTGCCGGCGGCGGCGAGCAGGCGGCGCAGAAGGTGCGGCTCCTCGCCAGGACCGGGGCACGCATCGCCGTGGTGGCCGAGGCCCTCTGCGACGAGCTTGCCGCCCAGGGCGAGCGGGGCGCCATCGACCTGCTGCGCCGCGCCTTCCGGGCCAACGACGTTCGGGGCCGGCGGCTCGTCTACGTGGCGACCGGTGACCGGGCGCTCGATGCGGCCGTCTCCAGGGCGGCGCAGGCCCGCGGCGTGCCCGTCAACGTGGTCGATGCGCCTGAGCTTTCCACCTTCATCACCCCAGCCATCGTCGATCGTTCGCCGCTGACCGTGGCGATCGGTACCGAGGGTGCCGCCCCGGTTCTGGCGCGCGAGATCCGCGCCCGCATCGAGGCGCTCCTGCCGGCCAATCTCGGCGCCCTGGCGGCCCGCGCGCAGGCGCTGCGGGAGCGCGTCGCGGCTGCCGTGACAGACCCGCGCGCACGCCGGCGGCTCTGGGAGAGACTGCTGCAGGCGCCCTTCCGCGGCGCCGTGCTGGCCGGCACCCAGGATGAGGTGGACCGCATCCTTGCCGACGAGCTGGGGGGCGGACAGAGGCAACACGCCGGTCGCGTGGCCCTGATCGGCTGCGGCCCAGGCGATCCCGATCTTCTCACCCTCAAGGCCCTGCAGCGCATGCAGGAGGCCGACGTGCTGGTCATCGACCGCCTGGTCGATCCCCGCATCCTGGAGTACGCCCGCCGCGACGCCGAGCGCATCTTTGTCGGCAAGAACCCGCACGGGGCCTCCACGCCCCAGGCCGAGATCAACCGCACCCTGGTGCGCGAGGCCAAGGCCGGCAAGGTCGTGGCGCGCCTCAAGGGCGGCGATCCGCTCATCTTCGGTCGCGCCGCCGAGGAGATGGCGGCGCTGCAGCAGGCCGGCATTCCCGTCGAGGTGGTCCCCGGCGTGACGGCGGCCCACGCCTGTGCCGCCCGCATCGGCCTGCCCGTGACGCTCCGCGAGCGGGTGCGCCAGTTCTCCGTCGCCACCGGCGCCACCTCCGACGGCCTGCCGGACCTCGCTTGGGAGGCGCTGGCCGCGCCGGGCGCCGCGTGCGCCATCTATATGGGCGTCGGCAACGCGCCGGTCATCCGCCGCCACCTGCTTGCCGCCGGTGCCGACCCTGGCACCCCTGTCGTCCTGGTCGAGAACGGCACCCGCGCGGACGAGCGCGCCGCCGCCACCACCCTCGGCGACCTCGCCGACTGCGTCACCCACCTGGGCTTCGTCGGCCCCGCCGTGATCTTCGTCGGCCTCGACTGGAGCGATGCTTGCCTCGAACGCCCGCAGTCCGTCGCCGTCTATCGGCGCACGGCAGCGCCGGAGCGCCGCATGGGGACGCCGCCGTCCCTGGAACTGGAGACCCTGCAGTGAGCAAGCGCGCACCCGACGTAGCCGTTCTGACCGCCAACCGGCTGCACGACGGCATCGTCGTGTTTCTCTCCGCCGACGGCCGCTGGGTCGAGAGCATCGAGGCCGCCGCTGTGGCCCGCTCGCCCGACGAAGCCCGTGCGCTGCAGGAGCAGGGCGCCCGCGATGCGGCGGCGAACTTGGTGGTGGAACCGTACCTGGCCGAGGTGGCCGAGGCCGCCGGCCGCCGGGTGCCGTCGCGCATGCGCGAGCGGGTGCGGGTGGATGGTCCGAGCATCCTGGACGATGTGCCGGGGTATGTGCGTGCCGCTGCGGCCGGGGTCAGACCCCTCGCATCGAACATCCGAGCTCCTCACAACCCTGGAGGCGAGGGGTCTGACCCCGTCTCCGTCGAGGCCGCTTGAGCCATGTATCGCTACGACGAGTTCGACGCCCAGTTCGTGCGCCAGCGGGTGGCCCAGTTCCGCGACCAAGTGGCGCGCCGCGTCTCCGGCGAGCTCAACGAGGACGAGTTCAAACCGCTACGCCTGCGCAACGGCGTATACCTGCAGCTCCACGCCTACATGCTGCGCATCGCCGTCCCTTACGGCACGCTCTCCTCGCGGCAGATGCGCAAGCTCGCCCACATCGCGCGCACGTACGACCGCGGCTACGGCCACTTCACCACGCGCCAGAACCTGCAGTTCAACTGGCCGAGGCTGTCCGACGTCCCCGATATCCTGGACGAGCTGGCGGACGTGGAGATGCACGCCATCCAGACCTCGGGCAACTGCATCCGCAACGTCACCGCCGACCATTTCGCCGGCGCCACCGCCGACGAGGTGGCCGACCCGCGCCCCTATGCGGAGATCATCCGCCAGTGGTCGTCGCTGCATCCCGAGTTCAGCTTCCTGCCGCGCAAGTTCAAGGTGGCGGTGATCGCCTCCGAGCACGACCGCGCGGCCATGAAGCTGCACGACATCGGCCTCCACCTCAAGCGCCTCGCCGACGGCGGCCTCGGCTTCGCCGTGTGGGTGGGCGGCGGCATGGGACGGACGCCCATCATCGCCAAGCTGATCCGCGACGACCTGCCGGAGGAGGATCTGCTGAGCTACCTTGAGGCGATCCTGCGGGTCTACAATCTGCACGGCCGGCGCGACAACATCTACAAGGCGCGCATCAAGATCCTGGTGGACGCCCTGGGTCTGGAGGCCTTTGCCGCCGAGGTCGAGGAGGATTGGCAGCGCATCCGCGACGGCGCCCTGAAGCTCCCCGACGAGGAGATCCGCCGCATCCAGGCCTACTTCGCCCCGCCGGCCTTCGATGAGCGCCCCGCAGCCGCGGCCGCCATCCGCGTGCCCGAGCGGGCGTTCGACCGCTGGGTCGTACGCAACACCCACGGCCACAGGCAACCGGGCTACGCCATCGTCACCATCTCGCTGAAGCCCATCGGCGGCATTCCCGGCGACGCATCGGCCGACCAGATGGACGCGATAGCGGACCTGGCGGAGCGCTACTCCTTCGACGAGGTGCGCGTCACGCACGAGCAGAACCTGGTACTGCCGCACGTCCGGCTCGGCGACCTGCCGGAGGTGTATCGGGCGCTCAAGGCCATCGGCCTCGCCGAGGCCAATGCGGGGCTGGCGACGGACATCATCGCCTGCCCCGGCCTCGACTATTGCGCGCTGGCCAACGCCCGCTCGATTCCCATCGCTCAGCGCATCTCCGAGCGGCTGGCCGCCCGCCAGGACCAGATCGGCGACCTCAAGATCAAGATCTCGGGTTGCATCAACGCCTGCGGGCACCACCACGTCGGCCACATCGGCATCCTGGGCGTGGAGAAGCGCGGCGAGGAGCACTACCAGCTGCTGCTGGGCGGCTCGGGCGCGGAGGACGCCGCGATCGGCGAGATCTCCGGCCCCGGCTTCGGCCCGGACGGCATCGTCGATGCGGTGGAGAAGGTGGTGCAGCGCTACCTGGAGCTGCGCACCGGCCCCGAGGAACCCTTCCTCGCGGCCTACACCCGCCTGGGCGACGCCCCCTTCAAGGAAGCCCTCTATGCCGCTTGATGATCGGGAGAGGGCCACAGGATCCCCTCCCCTCTTGTGGGGGAGGGACAGGGTGGGGGGGAACCCCGAACTTCACGAATCGGGAGTCCCCCCACCCCCAGCCCCTCCCCACAAGGGGGAGGGGAATTCCGGCGCATTCGCGGTCAGCGGCGAGCCCGATCCCGGCGGGCCGATCTGGCGCGGCGCTGCGTTCCACACCGATGCATGGACGAAGCCCGCGGACGACGAACCGCTGGCCAATGGTCCCCTCATCCTCTCCAAGACGCGCTGGCTCGCCGAGCGCGACCGGCTCACGGGGCGCAACGCGCCGCTCGGGTTGCAGATCGAGCCCGGCGAGGCCATCGACGACCTCGCCGCGGACTTCGGCCGCTTCGCCCTGATCGCCCTCAGCTTCCCCAAGTTCGCCGACGGCCGCGCCTTCTCCACCGCCCGGCTGCTGCGCGACAAGCACGGCTTCACCGGCGAACTGCGCGCTGTCGGCAACGTCTTGTCGGACCAGATCCCCTACATGCGCCGCGTCGGCTTCGACACCTACGCCGTCACGCACGGCCCTACCCGCCGCGCGCTGGCCGAGGGCCGCATCCCCGAGGTGACGCTCTACTACCAGCCCAGCACCGCGGAGGAGGTCCCCGTCAGCACCCGCCCCTGGCTCCGGCGCAGCGGGCAATAGGCGATAGGCCGTAGTCCCACAATGCACCCCCGGCAGACGACGCTTGCTTTCCGCCCCTGGGTCTGCGAAATTGGCACTATGGCAGAGCAAGTCGACAACTTGGTGCTGGAGTATCTGCGCAGGCTCGACAGGAAGGTCGATGCCATCGCAGCAGACCTGCACGAGACTCGCAGTGCGCTATCCGGCGTTGTTCAGATTCTTGCGAGCCAGGACGCTCACATGCTGCGGGTCGAGGTTCGGCTCGGCGCGATCGAGAAGCGCCTCGAGATGCACGACCCTGCGCTTCCGGGCTGACCGCGCTCGGGGATTGCTGGCGCGTTAGCCTCGCAAGGCCGCCCCTGGCCTTACAACGGGGACTCCCAGGACTAAGACCGTTATACAGGCAGCGCAGCCAGGAGCAGATTCGCGCGCCGCCTAAAGATGAACGACCCAAAGCCCACCGCCCCCAAGCCCCCCGCCATCACCGCGGAAATCGTCGCCGAGCACGGGCTGACGCCCGAGGAGTACAGGTGCCTCCTCAAGATCGTGGGCCGCGAGCCGTCATTTACGGAGCTTGGCATCTTCTCCGTCATGTGGAGCGAGCACTGCTCCTACAAATCCTCGCGCGTGTGGCTCGCCAAGCTCCCCACCCAGGGCCCGCAGGTAATCCAGGGCCCAGGCGAGAACGCGGGCGTGGTGGACATCGGCGACGGGGATGCGGTGGTGTTCAAGATGGAGAGCCACAACCACCCCTCGTTCATCGAGCCCTACCAGGGCGCCGCCACCGGCGTCGGCGGCATCATGCGCGACGTGTTCACCATGGGGGCGCGGCCCATCGCCAACCTCAACGCGCTGCGCTTCGGCGACCCGGCCAACCCGCGCACCCGCCATCTGGTGGCCGGCGTGGTGGCGGGCATCGGCGGCTACGGCAACTGCACCGGCGTGCCGACCGTCGGCGGCGAGACCAACTTCGATGCGGCCTACAACGGCAATATCCTGGTCAACGCCATGTGCATCGGCCTCGCCAAGGCCGACAAGATTTTCTACTCGGCCGCCAAGGGTGTGGGCCTGCCGGTGGTCTACGTCGGCTCCAAGACCGGGCGCGACGGCATCCACGGCGCCACCATGGCTTCCGCCGAGTTCGACGAGAACTCCGCCGAGCGCCGCCCCACCGTGCAGGTGGGCGATCCGTTCACCGAGAAGCTGCTGATCGAGGCCTGCCTGGAGCTGATGGCGTCCGACGCCATCGTCGGTATCCAGGACATGGGCGCGGCGGGCCTCACCTCGTCCAGCATCGAGATGGCCGACAAGGGCGGCGTGGGGCTGGAGCTGGAGCTGGACAAGGTGCCCCAGCGCGAGACCGGCATGACGGCCTACGAGATGATGCTCTCCGAGAGCCAGGAGCGCATGCTGATGGTGCTCAAGCCCGGCCGTGAGGCTTTAGCCCAGGCGGTGTTCGCCAAGTGGGATCTCGACTTCGCCGTGATCGGCCACACCACCGATACGGGGCGGCTGATCGTCAGGCACAACGGCGCGGTGGAGGCCGACCTGCCGGTGCACACGCTGGCCACCTCGGCGCCGAAGTACGAGCGTCCCTGGGTGCCGACCGTGCCGCCCAAGATGATCCTGGGCGAGTGGGTGACGGCGCCCAACGCCATGCTGGGCACGCTGAAGGCCATGATGGGCGGCCAGCACCTCGCCTCGCGCCGCTGGATCTGGGAGCAGTACGACCACATGGTGATGGGCGACACCGTCGGCCGCCCCGGCGGCGACGCGGCGGTGGTGCGCGTGCACGGCACGCAGAAAGGCATCGCCGCCACCTGCGATGTGACCCCGCGCTACGTGCTGGCCGATCCTGTCATGGGCACCAAGCAGGCGGTGGCCGAGGCTTGGCGCAACCTGTGCGCCGTGGGTGCCGACCCGCTCGCCATCACCGACAACATGAACTTCGGCAACCCCGAGCGCCCCGAGGTGATGGGCCAGTTCGTGGGTGCCGTACGAGGCATGGCCGAGGCCTGCAGCGTGCTCAGGTTCCCCGTCGTGTCGGGCAACGTCTCGCTCTACAACGAGACCAACAGGGTGGCGATCCCGCCGACGCCGGCGATCGGCGCCGTCGGCCTGGTGCCGGATCTGGCGCGCACGGCGAATATTGCGCTGCAGGCGGAGGGCAACCTCCTGGTGATGATCGGCCGCGAGGCCGGGCATCTGGGGCAGTCCCTCTACCAGCTCCACGCAACGGGCAAGAACGAGGGCGCCCCGCCCCCGGTGGACTTGGCGGATGAGATCAAGGCCGGCAACCTGGTCCGCGCCCTGATCCGCGAAGCCAAGGTCGGCGCCGTGCACGACGTCTCAGACGGCGGTTTGCTGGTGGCCATTGCCGAGATGGCGCTGGCGGGGGAAATCGGCGTCCAGCTCTACCCCTACGAAGGCAAGCTCCCCGCCCACGCGGCGTGGTACGGCGAGGACCAGGGCCGCTACGTCCTGGAGGTGTCCCCGGAGCTGGCGGAGGAGGTGATCGAGCGGGCGCGGCTGTTGGCCCTGCCGGCCCGCGTGGTGGCGCTCGTTGGCGGCACCGCCCTCACATTGAAGGACGAGGCGCCGCTGCCGCTCTCCGACCTGCGCGCGTCGCATGAGGGGTGGATGCCCCGATATATGGGCGGGATGTAAGCAGCGGCAGCAAGAAACGCCAAGACGCCGAGGCTCGTCTCGCTGGACCCTATCCCCTCAGCACCCGGTCGATCATCGCCGGCGCGGAGCCCAGGTAGTTCACCGGGTCCGTCAGCTCCGCCAGCCGCGTCCCATCGAGATGGCGCGTCACCTCCGGGAGCCGCTCCAGCTCGGCCAGCAGGGTGGTGCCCTTGTCCAAAGCCGAGCAGCAGGCGCCGTAGACGAGGTCGTGGGCGGTGCCGCGGCCGGTGTGCTGGGCCAGCGCCATCATCACGGCCTCGGCCACAATCAGGCCGCCGGTCAGGTCGAGGTTGCGGCGCATGCGGCCGGCATCCACGATCAGGCCCTCCAGCATGAAGCGGGACTGGCGCAGCGCGCCGCTCGCGGCCAGGAAGGCCTCGGGGATGGCGACCCATTCGAGCTGCCAGGGGCCGGTGGCGCGCTCGTGGTCGGCCGCCATGGCATCGAGCATCAGGCCGACATGGCCGCGCACGATCCTGGCCGCCGCGACGATGTACTCGCACGAGATCGGGTTGCGCTTCTGCGGCATGGTGGAGGAGGACCCGCGGCCGGCCACGAACGGCTCGAACGCCTCGGCCACCTCGGTCTGCATCATGAGCATCACGTCGGTGGCGATCTTGGCGAGCGAGCCGGTGACGAGGCCGAGGAACGCGACGGTCTCGGCGAGGCCGTCGCGGGCCACGTGCCAGGGCGCCTCCGGGCGGGCGAGGCCCAACTCGCCCATCAGGGCGTCGTGCACGACCAGCCCCTTGTCGCCCAGCGAGGCCAGCGTGCCGGCGGCGCCGGCGAACTGGCCGACCAGCACGCGCGGGCGCAGCTCGGCGAGACGCTGGCGGTGGCGGCGGACCATGGCGAGCCACAGCGCGGCCTTGTAGCCGAAGGTGACGGGCAGCGCGTGCTGGAGATGGGTGCGGCCCGCCATCACGGTCTGGCGGTGCCTGGCCGCAAGGGCGGCGAGGGCCGCATCGATGGCCGCCAGGTCCGCCTCGATCAGGCCCAGGGCCTCGCGGACCTGGAGCACCGTGGCGGTGTCCATGATGTCCTGGGTGGTGGCGCCCCAGTGGACGTATCGGCCGGCCTCGCCCGCCTGCTTGGCCAATTGGTGCACCACGCCGACGATGGGATAGCCGACCAGGTCCGTCTCGCCCTTGAGCCTGGCGAGGTCGACGGCCTCGGGGCGGGCGGCGGCACGGATCGCCTCCGCCGCCTCCCGGGGGATCACCCCGGCGCGTGCCTCGGCGGCGGCGAGCGCCACCTCCACCTCCACCCAGCGGCGCACGGCCGCCTCGTCAGAGAACACCGCGCGCATGGCCGGCGCGCCGAAGGCATCGCGGAATATCGCCGAATCGAAGGGGGTGGACGGCATGGCGCTCCGCCGCAGGCCTTGCTCGAGGTCACAAAAACGATCCCGCTCTATCCATAGTCTCGATATGGGCGGGGTTCGATGAGAAAGATGGCGCGATCTGGCGGGAAGCGGACAGAGAATGCGGAGAACGGGCGCCGTCTTGACGGGAAGAAAGGCCGCGGCAGCCGCCGCAGCCGGGTTGCTACTTGCGGTCAGCGGCCTCACGGCACTGCGGGTGGCGGCCGAGGAGCCGGTGGCTGCGCTCCCCGAGCCGCTGGTCTACCTCCGCGACATCGAGCCCGGCATCCTGCAGGACATGCGCTACGCCGGAACCGACAATTTCACCGGCTGGCCCGTGCCGGGCTACGGCGCACCCGAGTGCGTGCTGCTGCGCGAGGTGGCGGAAGCGCTGTCGCGGGTGCAGCGGGCCCTGCTGGCCCGCCGGCTCTCTCTCAGGGTCTATGACTGCTATCGCCCGAGGAGCGCCGTGCGGTCATTCGTGGCCTGGGTGAAGGAGGGCGAGACAGCCCCCGCCGACGCGCTGCTCAAGCGCTTCCACCCCAACATCGGGCGCGGCCGGCTCATCACCGACGGTTACGTCGCCGCCGTCTCGCGCCACTCCCGCGGCGACACCGTGGACCTCACCTTGGTCGAGCTGCCCGTCCGCCCCATGCCGCCGTTCAACCGCGACGCCGCCTACGGCCCGTGCACCGGACCGGCCAGGGAGCGCGCTCCCGACGCCAGCGTCGACATGGGCACCGGCTACGACTGCTTCGATCCGCTGAGCCACACCGCCGCCACCGGTCTCACCGAGACACAGGCACGCTGGCGCAAAACCCTGGTGGAAGCCATGGCCCGCGAGGGCTTCCACAACTACCGCAAGGAGTGGTGGCACTTCACGCTCGCGACGGCCCGCGCTCCGCGCGCCTTCGACGTGCCGATCGTGCCGCGGGAGCGGTGACGTCTCCCTCTCACCGTTGCCCTCGCGCCATCGAGGCGATTGTGTTGCGGCTGGGGAGGGACTCTTGCCGGTGGATGCCCCTCACCCCAACCCTCTCCCCGCAAGTGCGGGGAGAGGGGATCCGTGCGGGGAGTTCAGCTCAGTACATCAGGTTCTCCTCCACCACTTTCCAGCGGCCGCCTTCGACCTTGGCGAGGAAGGTCGTGGACGTACCCTGGTGCCGCTGGGGGCCGAAGGTGATGCTCGGGCCAGGGAAGATTGTGGGCTTGAGGTCCTTGATCGATTCCAACGCCGCAAGGAATTTGGCGCGCGTGAGGTCCTTGCCGGTGGCCTCCAGGGCCATGACGACGATGTCAGCACCGCCATAGCCGTACTGGGCGGCGGTATTGGCGTCGCGGCCGGTCCTGGCCTTGAACTTGTCGGACCACGCCTTCACCTCGGGGCTGCTGTCGGGATACGCGAAGGGCTGGCCGGTGCCGGAGTAGAAACCCTCGGTGATCCCACCCGGTGCGCCGGCGACGATCGGGTCGTAGGAGGCGGCCTGACCGACGAACGTCACGTCGTTCCAGCCGCCCTTGCGCGCCGTGGCGATGGTCTGAATGGTCTCCTTGATGATCGATCCCATGACAACGAGATCGCAGCCCGCCGACTTGAGCTTGCCAACCTGCCCGGTGAAATCGGTATCGGTCGGACCGAAGCTGGCCTCGGCGACGACCTCGGTCTTGAGGGCCTTGGCCTGGTCGCGCACGCCGTCACGGATCTCGTGTCCGAAATCCGTGTCCATGTACATGGTGCAGATCTTGCTCTTGCCGCCCTTCGCCGCGAAGTACTTGGTCGCCGCCCGCACCTGGTCGTAGTAGCTGGACAGCGTCTGGAACTTCAGCGGGTGAAGGGGCTCCACCATCGAGCGCGCGGCGGTGAAGGGGAACAGGTTGGGCACGCCCTTGGGGAGCTGCTCGGCGAACGCCGCGTTGTTGTGGGGAGTGCCGAGCGCACCCTGCATGACGAAGATCTTGTCGTTGTTGATGAGCTTGTTGGCCGCCTGCACCGCGCGCGGCACCGCATAGCCATGATCCTCGACGATCAGCTTGATCTTGCGCCCGTGGACGCCGCCCTTCTCGTTGACCTCGTCGAAGCGCATGCGCATGCCCTCGGTGGAGCCGACGCCCCATGCGGCCACCGGACCCGACAGCGCGGTGTGGGTGCCGATGATGATCTCGGTATCCGTCACCCCGTCCTCGGCGAGGGCGGGGACCGCGAGCACGCCCGCAAGGAGCGCTCCCACGGCCAGCTTGGACAGTTTCCTCATCGTTCCGTTCTCCGTTGCTTGCAAGAAAGAGGCAGTAGGCAGTAGGCAGTAGGCAGTAGTCGGTTCGAGCGCTTGAAGCCGGGATTGCTCTACTACTCCCTACTCCCTACTCCCTACTGCCTCGGTGTCAGACCCGGAGGGTCTGACACCTTCCGTCACGCCGCCGCCGAATACATGCCATCGATCAGCTCGCGGTATTTCTTCTCCACCAGGCTGCGCTTGAGCTTCATGGTGGGGGTGATCTCCTCATCCTCCGCGGTCAGCAGCTGATCGATCAGGCGGAACTTCTTGATGGTCTCGACGCGGGCGAACGTCTTGTTGACGGCCTCCACCTCCGTGCCGATCAGCTCCACCACTTCGGGCGCCCGGCACAGGCTTGCATAGTTGGTGAACGGCACGTCGTGGTCCTGGGCGAACTTCACGACGTTGTCGTGGTCGATCATGACGAGGCAGGTGAGGTAGCTGCGCTGGTCGCCGATCACGATGGCGTCGGAGATGTAGGGCGAGAACTTGAGCTGGTTCTCGATCTCCGACGGCGTGATGTTCTTGCCGCCGGCGGTGATGATGATGTCCTTCATGCGGTCGGTGATGCGGACGAAGCCCGCCTCGTCCATCACGCCCACGTCGCCCGTGTGCAGCCAGCCGTCGCGCAAAGCCTCCTCCGTCTTCTCCGGCTTGTTGAGGTAGCCCGCGAAGACGTGAGGCCCGCGCAGCAGGATCTCGCCCTGCGGGGAGAGCCTGACCTCGGTGCCGAGGCAGGCGCTGCCGATACTGCCGATCTTGACGTGGCCGGGCCAGTTGGCGGTGGCGAGGCCGGTGTTCTCGGTCTGGCCGTAGACCTCGAACATGCGCACGCCCAGCGCCCAGTACCAGCGGATGAGGTCCGGCGAGATGGGCGCCGCGCCGGTGGCGGCGTAGCGGATGCGGTCGAGGCCCAGCATCAGCCGGATATTCCTGAGCACCAGCCAGTTGCCCGCGGCCCGCGCCGCCCGCAGCGCAGCCGGGACCGGCTTGTCCGCCAGCTCGTAGGCGCTGGCCCTCATGCCGACGCCGATGGCGGCCCGGTAGGCGACGCGGCCCGCCCAGGTGCCCTCCTTGAGCGCGATGGTGACGCCGGAATAGAGCTTCTCCCAAACCCGCGGCACGGCGAGGAGCGCGTGGGGCGCCACCTCGCGCAGATTCTGCGGCACCGTGTCGGGCGCCTCGGCGAAGTTGACCACGTGCGTGAAGGCGATGTGGTTGTAGCAGCCGCCCTGCCGCTCGGCGACGTGGCACAGAGGCAGGAAGTTCAGCGCCTCGTCGGTCTCGCGCAGCGCCAGGTCCGGGCTGATGCGCGCGAAGGCACCGCCCTGGAAGATGATGTTGCGGTGGGTAAGCAGCGCGCCCTTGGACGGCCCGGTGGTGCCCGAGGTGTAGACGATGATGGCCACGTCGCCCGGCTTCGGCAGCGCCATGCGCTCCTCCCAGACAGCGTCGTGGTCGCGCGCGTAGGCTTCGCCCAGCTCGTACAGATCGTCGAGCGGCATCACCTGGGGATCATCCAGGTCGCGCAGGCCCTCCATGTCGAACACGATGATCTTCTTGAGGCCCGGCGTGCGCTCGCGCACGGCCAGGATCTTGTCGAGCTGCTCCTCATCCTCCACGAGCAGGAACTTGGTGCCGCTGTCGTTGACGAGATACTCCACCTGCTGCGGCGAGTCGGTCGGATAGATGCCGGTCGACACGCCGGCGGCGCACAGCACACCGAGGTCGCAGAACAACCACTCCTTGTTGTTGTCGGAGAGGATGGCCACCCGGTCCCCGGGCTCCAGCCCGAGCGCGATCAGCCCCATGCCCACGGCCTTGGCGCGCGCGCCGTAGTCGGCCCAGGTATAGGCCTTCCAGATACCGCGGTCCTTCTCGCGCATCGCCACCTTGGAGCCTTTGGTCTTGACGCGGTGCCAGAACAGCGTCGGCACGGTGGTGAAGCCGTCGATGGCGATGCTCTGCACGTCGATCGCGTTCATGGCTTGCCCACTCCCCGCTCTAGCGCCAGCGCTTGGTGCGCTTCCAGCGCTTCTTGCCGCGCACGGCGGCCTCCTTCTGGCCCAGGTAGAACTCGCGCACGTCCTCGTTCTGGACGAGCTTGTCGCACGCGCCCTCCAGCACGATGCGGCCGGTCTCTAGCACGTAGCCGTAGTGCGCCGTCTTGAGCGCCATGTTGGCGTTCTGCTCGACGAGCAGCATGGTGACGCGCTGCTCCGCGTTGAGACGCCGGATGATGCCGAAGATCTCCTTGGTGAGGATCGGCGAGAGACCCAGCGACGGCTCGTCGAGCAGCATGAGCTTAGGCCGCGCCATCAGCCCACGGCCGATGGCCAGCATCTGCTGCTGCCCGCCGGAGAGATAGCCAGCGGCCTGGTCGGCGCGCTCGCGCAGCACCGGGAAGTAGCCGTAGACCATCTCGAGGTCGCGCTCGATGCCGTCGCGGTCGCGCCGCGCATAGGCGCCCATCATGAGGTTGCCCCTGACCGTCATGAACGGGAAGATCTCGCGCCCCTCCGGCACGTGGGCGATGCCGTTGCGGGCCACCCAATCGGGCTCGCGGCCCCTGATCGGGCGCCCCGCGAAGGCGACGCTGCCCTTCTGCGGCTCCAGCGCGCCGCAGACGGAACGGAGCACCGTGGTCTTGCCCGCCCCGTTGGCGCCCAGGATGGTGACGATCTGGCCCTCGCTCACGTCGAAGCTGACGCCACGGATGGCCGTAATCGGCCCGTAGTAGGTCTCCAGGTTGCGCACGGAGAGAATGGGCCCGCTCATGGGCGGCTCCCGCCGCTGGGCGAATGGCGAATGGCCAATCGCGAATGGGGCGCAACCATTCGCCACTCACCATTTGCCATTCGCGGTTTCGCGTTCCTCATGACGCCTCGCCTCCGAGATACGCCTCGATCACCGCCGGGTCGGACTGAACCTCGGCCGGCGTGCCGAGTGCCAGGGTACGGCCGTTGTTGAGGGCGAGGACGCGGTCGGACACGGCGGAGACGAGCGACATGTCGTGCTCGATCATGATCACCGTGACGCCGAGATCGTTCTTGATGTCGTCGATCCAGAACGCCACCTCCTCCGTCTCCTCGGTGTTGAGGCCGGAGGCCGGCTCGTCGAGCAGCAGCAGCTTCGGCTTGGCGCACAGGGCGCGGGCCAGCTCGACCACCTTGCGGACGCCGTAGGGGAGGCCCGAGATGCGCTGGTCGCGGTAGTTGGCCAGATCCAGAAAATCGATCACCTCCTCCACCGCCTCGCGGTGGCGCAGCTCCTCGCGGCGGACGCGGGGCGTGAACAGTATCTCGGCGAGCATATTGGGCCTGGCGCGGCAATGGCGCCCGATCAGCAGGTTGTCGAGCACCGTGGCGTGCTCGAACAGCTCGATGTTCTGGAAGGTGCGGGCGATGCCGCGGCCGGCGATGCTGTGGGGCGCGACATTGGTGATGTCCTCGCCCTCGAACACCAGCCGTCCGCCAGTCGGCTCGTAGATGCGGCTGATCAGGTTGAAGATGGTGCTCTTTCCCGCGCCGTTGGGGCCGACGATGGCGAAGATCTCGCCCCTGGCCACGGAGAAGCTTACGTCGTCCACGGCGCGGATGCCGCCGAAGGCGATGGACAGGCTGCGCGCCTCGATCAGCGCCGGGGCGCGGGCGGCATCGCCGGCGGCGGGCGCCTTGGCGGCAGCGGCCGGCGCTGTCATGGTCTCGGCAAGGCTCACCGCACACGCTCCGTCTTGAGGTAGGATCGCTGGCGCTTGAAGGTGGCGCGCCGGTAGAGCGGGAAGTAGTCGAAGAGCGCCTTGATCTTGAGCCAGCGCCCGTAGAGTCCGAGTGGCTCGAACAGCACGATCAGCACCATGACGACGCCGAACAGGCCCGGCTCCAGCCCTGGCGTGCGGCCGATGGCGGACGGCAGGTACTCGCGCATGATCGCAAGGGCCTGCGGCAGCGCACCGACGAACACCGCGCCCAGGATGGCGCCGTGGATCGAGCCCAGCCCGCCCACCACCACCATCAGCAGGAGCTGCACCGACATCAGGTAGTTGAAGGCGTCGGGCGAGATGAAGCGCATGCGGTGCGCCAGCAGCGCGCCGGCGAGCCCGGTGATGCAAGCGCTGAGCGCAAAGATCGCCGTCTTGTAGCGGAACAAGCTGACGCCAAGGCTCTGCGCCGAGACCTCCGAGTCGCGGATCGCGACCAGCGCACGCCCCGTGGGCGAGCGCACAAGATTGACGGCACCCAGCACCACCAGCGCCAGCACGGCAAGCGCCAGGTAGTAGAGCTGCCAGCCTTGCGTCAGCGGCACGCCGAGGAGGTCGGGCGGCGGCACGGCCATGCCCTGGAAGCCGCGCGTCACGGGCTCCCAGCGGACGATGACCTGCTCCACGATCTGCGAGAAGGCGAGGGTGGCGATGGCCAGATAGATGCCCGACATGCGGTTGGCGGGCACGGCGATGACGATGCCGGCGACCAGCGCCGCGAGGCCGGCGAGCGGGAACGCGACCAGGAAGGGCACGCCCTTGGTGATGAGGTAGGTGTTGGTATAGGCGCCGATCGCCATGAAGGCGCCGTGGCCAAGGCTGACGAGGCCGGTGTAGCCGATCAGTAGCATCAGCCCGACGCCGGCGATGGCCAGGATGAAGATCTGGGTGAGCTCGCCGACGTAGAACACCGGCAGGAGCCACGGCGCCGCCAGCACCGCCAGCGCCAGCAGGCTGTACCAGAGCACCTGGCCTTCGTGCTGGAACAGCCGGATGTCGTCGAGGTAGGAGGTCTTGAACAGGATGCGCACGGGTGCCGCCTCTCAGACCTTCTTGCGCTGCAGGGTGGAGAACAGCCCGTGCGGTCGCAGCATCAGCACCACCAGCATGAGCAGATAGGCCACGATCTCCTTGAACCCCGGCGGCAGGTAGCGCGCCGCCAGCGTCTCCGACACGCCGATGATGAGGCCGCCGAGCACGGTGCCGAGCAGGCTGCCGAAGCCGCCGATCACCGCGGCGGCGAAGGCCTTGATGCCGTAGAAGCCGTTGCTGGGCTCGACCAGCGAGATGGGCGCGAACAGCACCCCGGCAATGGTGGCGACGATGGCCGACAGCGCCCAGATCAGCGAGTTGATGTGCTTCACCGGCACGCCGACGTAGTAGGCTGCGAGCTGGTTCTGCGAGGCCGCCAGCATGGCGTTGCCGAGCCGCGTGTAGTTGAAGAACAGGTAGAGCAGGCCGGCCAGGATCAGCGTGCCAAAGATGATGGAGAGGTGCTCCCACGACAGGATCACGCCGCCCACGTCGCTCATCCGGTTGGTGAAGGGCGTGTCGGGAAAGTTCAGCGTCTCGTGCCCCCAGATGAAGCCGGCGGCCGACCGGAACAGGAACCCGAGGCTGATGGTAAGGATCACCACCGCGAACTGTGGCTGGCCAATGATCCGCCGGAGGACGACAGCGTCGAGGAGATAGCCGAAGGCGGCCATGGCCAGCGCCGCCGCCGCGAGGCCCGCCCAGTAGTTCATCCCCCACGTGCCGATGCAGCTGAAGGCCACGAACGTGCCCAGCATCATCAGGTCGCCCTGGGCGAAGTTCACCATCTCGGTGGCCTTGTAGATCAGCACGAAGCCGAGTGCGATCAGGCCGTAGACGCAGCCTTGCGCAATGCCACCGACCAGCAGCTGGAAGACCTCGACCATGTTCCTCCCGGTGCGCCCTCAGGCACCCTCGTTCCCTGGTTCCAGGCCGCTCATTGCAGCGGCGGCCTTTGAACAGACCTCAGACGCGACTGGAAAACGCCAGCCGCCCCGCGTCAACCCCTCCTGATCGGCCGTGCCCCGGCTGCCCGGCGCCTGCCGCCTTCCTTGCGATCCTTGTTCCGCGCTGCACCGCGATCCTGGCCGTCGAGACCCAGCGCGCGCAGGTAGGCGTCCGCCAGGTCGCGTGACAGCTTCTCCACGTCGAGCTGGTCTTCGCGCCGCTGCACCCGCGCGGTCCAGACGATGTGCTCAAGGCTCCCGAACACGATATCGCGCGCCATCGGCAGGGTGAGGCCGAGGGCCGGATCGGGCGCCGCGCTCCACTTCTCGAACAGGCGGATGAGCTGCGAGGAGAAGCGCCGCAGCATCCTGCGCGCCTCGGACTGCGGATACCCGCTCGTGGTGCGCATCTCGCGCAGCCAGACCAGGAACAGCTCCTTGGCGCGGATCAGCATGCGAAGCTCGATGGCGATCAGGCGCTCGAGGCCGTCGCGCAGGCTTTTCGCCTCGGCGACCGCCTGCTCCGCCGCCTGGGTGTGGCCCTCGAAGGCGGCGAGGCTTACGCGCAGCTGCAAGTCCTGCTTGTCGCGGAAGTAGTTGTAGAGAGTGCCTTCGGACAGCCCGGCCGCCGATGCCACCGCGGCCATGGTGACGTTGTCGTAGCCGCCCTGCAGGTAGAGTTGGGTCGCCACCTCGATGATGCCCTGCTCGCGCTCGCCCCACCGGCCGACCGGCGGCACCGTCTCCCGCTCCCGCTTCTGCACCTTCTGCATTCTGCGCCGCACCGTGAGCGACCGGACCCGGCGATCTCTTCCGCCGATTGGTCCGACATGAGAGAGGATGACCAAATATGAGTCAACCTCAAAAATGAGGCCACCTCAGAAATCCGCGCGCGGACTCCCTTCCTGCGCGGTGGGGTCAGACCCCCTCGCCTCGACGGTCTGAGCAAAAGCTGCGAAGGTCGGCGCGAGGGGTCTGACGCCACCTGGAGGAGCCGATGGACTTCACCGAGGAGCACGAAGCGATCCGCCGCAATGTCAGGCAGTTCATCGACGCCGAGATCAATCCGCATGTCGACGAGTGGGAGGCGGCGGGCATCTTCCCGGCGCACGACCTCTTCAGGAAGATGGGCAGGCAGGGCTACCTCGGCATCAACAAGCCGGCCAAGTACGGCGGACTGGGGCTCGACTACTCCTACCAGCTCGCGTTCATCGAGAGCCTGGGCCACATCACGTGCGGCGGCGTGCCGATGGGCATCGGCGTGCAGACCGACATGGCCACGCCCGCCCTCGCTCGCTTCGGTTCCGAGGCGCTGTGCGAAGAGTTCCTCGTGCCCTCCATCAAGGGTGAGATAGTGGCCTGCGTCGGCATCTCGGAGGTCGGCGCCGGCTCCGATGTGGCCGCGATCAAGACTACCGCCCGCAAGGACGGCGGCGACTACGTCATCGACGGCGGCAAGATGTGGATCACCAACGGCACCCAGGCCGACTGGATATGTCTGCTCGCCAACACCTCCGACGGCCCGGCGCACCGGAACAAGTCGCTGGTCTGCGTGCCCATGAATGCCAAGGGCGTGACAGTGGCACGCAAGCTCGACAAGCTCGGCATGCGCGCCTCCGACACGGCGCAGATCTTCTTCGAGGACTTGCGCGTGCCGCAGCGCAACCGCATCGGCGAGGAGGGGGCGGGCTTCACCTACCAGATGCTGCAGTTCCAGGAGGAGCGGCTGTGGTCCGCCGCATCCGGCCTCATCGTCAAGGAGCGTATGATCGAGGAAACCATCGAATACACCCGCGAGCGCCGGGCCTTCGGCCGGCCGGTGCTCGACAACCAGGTGGTGCACTTCCGGCTGGCGGAGCTCAAGACCGAGGTGGAGGCCTTGCGTGCCCTCGTCTACCGCGCCGGCGCCCTGATGCTGAACGGCGAGGACGTGACCATGCTGGCCTCCATGGCGAAACTGAAATCCGCCCGCCTGGCGCGCGAGGTGGCCGACACGTGCCTCCAGTATTACGGTGGCATGGGCTACATGAGCGAGACGCCGATCAGCCGGAGCTACCGCGACGTGCGCCTGTGGTCGATCGGCGCCGGCGCCGACGAGATCATGCTGTCGATTATCGCCAAGCGGATGGGGATCCTGCCGGGGAGGAGAGATTAGAGCCGTCGGTAGTCGGCGAAATCACGGGATTTGACTGGGGAGGAAGAAGACAGGTCGATGGCTGCTGGGCCCGGCGCCCGACTGCCGTCGCCCGACTGCCGCTCCCAAACGTGATCCCTGAAACCTGAAATTAAACACTTTTTAGGGGAACTGGGGTTCAGTCAGGCCAGCAGGTGAAAGGGAACGCGCCATGCGCAGAAGTCTGTGTGCCGTCTCGATGGTCGGCCTTCTTGCCGCGTCCACGACGGTCGCATCCGCGCCCGCGGCCGCCGGGCACGACGAGAACCCCGACGGCTACGGATTTTATACGCGGCTCGCCGGCAAGCGCGGGGCTCACCGCTACGACCCGCGCTCCTGGTACTATCGCCAGCCCGGCTTCTACCCCAACTACTCGTCCAACTACTGGGTGCCCCGGTCGCACATGCGCTACCGGCATCGCTACACCTACTACGGGCCGAAATACCAATACTACCCGGCCTGGGGCTATCCCTACTGGGGCCATCCCGAGCCCGGCTGCTGCCGCTGGGACTGGCTTGGGGGCCGATGAGGAGCCGGTGAGGCGGGACACGCGCAGGTTGTCGCGTTCACGCCATATTCATATGCTGCACAGCGTAGTGTTCCGGCGACGCAAGCCGTCGCCGATCCGCGTTTCGCGCATAGGACGAATTTCGATCGTTTAACGGTTCCGAATCGTCCAACGATCACGGCTAGACGCCCGCTCCGCAGCGGGCACGGGAGACAGAGCTATGATGAAGAAGATTATGCAGGGCGCCGCGGCACTGGCGCTGGCCGCCGGCATCTTTGCGGCCGCGGCGCAGGATGCCGATGCATACGGCCGCGGCCGCGGTGGCGGCGTTGCGGCCGGCGTTGCCATCGGCACCATCCTGGGCCTCGGCATCGCCGGGGCTTATGCTGGCCCGCGGTATTACGACGGCCCAGCCTGCTACGCCGGCCCGCGCCACTGCGACTACGTGGGCCGCAGCTGCTGGTTCAACCGCTATGGCGAGCGCATCTGCCGCGGCGGCGAGTACCGCTGCTGGCGCGAGCGCGTCTGCGACTGATCCCGCACGGCCTCCCGTCGCTTCGAAAGGTGCCGCCCCTGGGTCACCCCTGGGGCGGCGCCTTCTTGCGTTGCATGGCCGGCTAGCGTTCGAGAGGGCGCAGGCCGAGCCGGACCGCCGCCGCCCAGTGCAGCGCCACCGCCGCGGCGTTCGAGACGTTGAGGCTGGCGAAGGCGCCATCGGTCGCGATGCGCGCAAGCCGGTCGCAGCGCTCGCGGGTGAGTTGCCGCAGCCCCCGGCCTTCGGCGCCGAGCACCAGGGCGAATTGGCCAGGCAAGGCTGCGTCCTCCAGCCTGTCCGTCGCGCTGCCGTCGAGCCCGATCACGCTGAAGCCGACCTCCTTCAGCTCGGCGAGCGCGCGGGCGAGGTTCTGAACCAGCGCCACCGGCACCTGCTCCAGGGCGCCCGAGGCCGATTTGGCCAGCGCGCCATCGAGCGGCGGACTGTGGCGGCGCGTCATCACCAGGCCGGCGGCGCCGAACACGGCGGCCGAGCGCAGGATGGCCCCGACGTTGTGGGGGTCTGTCACCTGGTCGAGGACCAGCACCGGCCGGCTGGCAGCGCCGACCGCCAACTCCGCCAGCGTGGGCTCCGGCAGGGGCTCGGCCTCGGCCAGGGCGCCCTGGTGCACAGTATCGGCACCCAGGCGGCGATCCAGGTCCCTGGGCAGCACCCGCTCATGCGAGACCGGTCGGGTGGCAAGGGCCGCCTGGAGCCGGTGCTCGGCATTGTCGGTCAGGTAGAGCCTGTGAATCGTGCGCCGCGGATTGCCCAGCGCCGCCTCCACGGCGTGGATGCCGAAGATGTGGACCAGCCCGCCTTCCGCGCCGGCGGACACACCGCTCCGCCTGAAGGCGGCGTAGGCGCGCCTCCGTTGCTGCGACTGTCGCGATGACTGTGCCTGGCGCCCGTCCGACATGCGAGAGATGGCGAGTGGTGAGACTCAGGAAAGCGTACATGACACGCGCCGTCTCCACCACCGAAGATGGAAACCACAGCGTCACATGCTACATCCCGCTCTTCACCATCTCAGCACTCGCCACTCAGTATCAGTACTTCCTCATGGGCGCCGCCGGCGTTGGGAACGGGTTGCCCAGCGGAACGATGACGCGCGTCCACAAGCGGGTGTCCTCGCCGCCAAAGTTGTCCTGCGAGACACCCGTTGTGAGGTAGGTCTGCAGGGTGACGGGGCCGAAATCGTAGCCCACGAGACCGCCGACGTTCCACTGACGCTGCAGCTGGTATTGCGGGCTCGGGTGGTTGAGATCCCAGGAGGCGTAAGCCACCGGGCCGAACTCCCACTTGCCGAACTTCTTGGTGGCCGTCAGGTCGAGGTTGAGGGCGTCCGGATTGCAGCCGTTTGCCGGGAAGGGCGCCGGACACGCCGATATTTGCGGCCGGTCGGTGAAATGGTCGGCGTGGTTCATATAGACGACGGCGGCAGTGAGGTTCCAGCCGTTGGCCGTGTAGCTCACCCCGATCGCGTGGTTGAGAGAGGTATCGCTCCAGGCCAAGCTGTCATGGACATCGAAATATGCCCCGAAGCGGTAGCTGACGCCCCATCCGCCTCCCAGATCCCAGGCAAGCTGGCCAAAGAACGCGGGATTGTACCAGCTGGCGTTATAGGGCCCGCCGTCGACGACGCCCGACTCCAACGCAGGGGTGGCCGCTATAAACTGCAGCCTGCCACCCAAGATCGTCCAGGGCGTCGACCAGGCAATGACGGGGATCGTGACGCCGCTGCAGGTGTTGTTCGGGTCCGTATCCCGGCAGCCCCAGTCCGCAGTGTTGACGAAATAGAAGCCGGGAGGGAGAGGGGCGCCAATGGCGAGCCCCACCAGCTCGCCGGGTTGCGTCACGGACCCCGCAAAACTGGGGGAGCTTGAACAGAGCGACAGCGCCCCCGCCGCCGCCATTGCCATCAACTTGCTTCTCATTTGCGTGTCTCCAATGCAGGGCCGCCTGGGCCTCACGCCCGACCGCAAGGCCCGCGCCGTCGGCGTCCAGCGCCGACTCTGAACGCACCCGCACCCGACTGTGTGCTGTCGAAGTCGCGACTCGCTTTACGAGATCCCCGGTAGCCTCGCCCCACGCGGGGCTCGGCGTCCGGGATGACGGGTGGATTGCTCTTGCTGCCCGGCCGCTCGGCGGCATCTCGAAGCCGGCATCCGCCCGGCGCACACGAGTTGTTGCGCCTACGCCGACTCACAACTTACAGTTGCACACTTACCGTGCGTCGCCTGCCGAAGGCAAATGCGCCGTCGGCGGAATCGACAGCCCAGGGCAGGGCATGCGCGTCTTTCCGGCAAGGTGTGACGCGGGCGCATCAATCCGAATGCGCCGCGTCCCGGGCGAAGGCCGGTCTTTCAGCCGCCTCTATCGATGGGGGTAGATCGCAACCCCGAGGGCGACGACCAGGATCGTCACGACGATCACGAATACCAGAAACGGAACATCGATGGGATCCCGGTTGTCCATGCTGCCTTGCCTCCTTGCGCGTCGCTTCCCGTTCCGCGCCGCTGTCCCTCAAACGCGGGCCGCGCGGTTGCCACGAGAATACGACGGCGCCCTCAAGTCGCAAAGCGCGGTGCAGGGCGTCCGGGACGATGATGGTCGGTTGACAGTCCGATGAAAGTCGCCGGGATACCCGTCATCCCGGAAGCCGAGCGAAGCGAGGCTATCCGGGACCTCGCGAGAGCGAGTCGCACGCCTTTACGAGGTCCCGGATCGGGAGCGACTGCTCGCCTGCGGCTCGCGTCGCTCCGTCCGGGATGACGGGTGGTCAGGGCTGACCGCGCTTGCCACGCGTGCCCGCCGGGCGTTAACGAGGGGCCATGGATCCGTCACCCCGACGCCTCGCCGGCCGCCTCGCCCTCATTACCGGAGCCACTCGCGGCATTGGTCGGGCCGTGGCCTTGGCCTACGCCCGGGAAGGCGCTCACGTCATCCTGGCGGGCCGCACTGTCGGCGCCCTGGAGGAGGTGGACGACGAGATCCGCGAGATCGGCGGCGCCGCCACGCTGCTCACCCTCGACCTGAAGCGCCAGGACAAGATCGACGCGCTCGGGCCGACCATCTACCGGCGCTGGCAAAAGCTCGACATCCTGGTGGGCAACGCCGGCATCCTGGGGCCGCTCTCGCCGCTGGGCCACGTGCCGGCCGAGACCTGGGACGAGGTGCTGCAGGTGAACCTCACCGCCAACTGGCGCCTGATCCGCACCCTCGACCCGCTGCTGCGCGCCTCCGACGCCGGCCGCGCCATCTTCGTCTCCTCGGGCGTGGCCGCGCGCCCGCGCGCCTACTGGGGCCCCTACGCCGTATCCAAGGCCGCCCTGGAGGCGCTGGTGCGCACCTACGCCGACGAGGTGGCCAACACGCCCGTCCGGGTCAACCTGGTCAATCCGGGCCCTACCCGCACAAAGCTGCGCGCCCAGGCGTATCCAGGAGAGGATCCGGCCACCCTGCGCACGCCGGAGGATATTGCGGAGGCCTTCGTGCGCCTGGCGGAGCCCGCCTGCACCGACAACGGCCGCCTGCTCGACCTGCCGACGGGCGAGGTGCGGTAGCTCCGCCCCGCTGACCGCCCGCAGCAGCAAAAGCGCCGGCCGGTTTTGGCTGCGCCACCCTGCGTGATAGGTTGCGCCCATGTTCACCGGCATCATCAGCGATCTCGGCACAGTGGCGGCGCGGGACGGCGGGCGGTTCGCGATCCGTTGCGGCTACCCTGCGGAGAGCATCGCGGTGGGCGCCTCCGTCGCCTGCGACGGCGCGTGCCTGACCGCGGTCGAGGTGACGCCCGAGCCGGGCGCCGGCTGCACCTTCACGGTCGATGTCTCCAACGAGACGCTGGCCAAGACCACGCTGGACGAATGGCAGCCCGGCCGACGGGTCAACCTGGAGCGGGCACTCAAAGCCGGCGAGGAGCTGGGCGGACACCTGGTGGCCGGCCATGTGGACGGCGTGGGGCGCATTGTAGATATGCGCGATGACGGCGAATCGCGCCGTTTCACGGTGGAGGCGCCGGCCGAGCTGGCCCGCTTGATCGCACCTAAGGGCTCTGTGGCGCTTGATGGAATCTCGCTCACGGTCAACGAGGTGGCGGTGAACCGCTTCGGCATCAACATCATCCCCCACACCTTGACCCACACCACGTTGGGCGCGAGAAAGCCGGGCGACCGGGTCAACCTGGAGGCGGACCTGATCGCGCGCTACGTGGCGCGGCTGATCGACCGCGCGGGCAATGCAACGTGACCTGGAGTTGCAAGACGTGAACAGCAGCCCCAACCGGGTGATCTACGCCGAGGGCAAGGGCTTTCTCTCGCCCATCGAGGAGATCATCGAGGACCTGCGCAACGGGCGCATGATCATCCTGGTCGATGCCGAGGACCGCGAGAACGAGGGCGACCTGCTGATCCCTGCGCAGATGGCCACCCCCGACGCCATCAACTTCATGGCCAAGCACGGCCGCGGCCTGATCTGCCTGTCGCTCACGCAGCTGCGCGCCAACCAGCTGCGCCTCGACTACATGGCGCCGCACCCGGAGGCGAGGAAGCGCACCGCCTTCACGGTGTCGATCGAGGCGCGCGAGGGCGTGGCCACCGGCATCTCCGCCCACGACCGTGCCCGCACCATCGCCACCGCCATCGACCCCACCAAGAACCACAACGACATCGTCACGCCGGGTCACGTGTTCCCGCTGATCGCGCGCGAGGGCGGCGTGCTGGTGCGGGCCGGGCATACGGAGGCCGGCATCGATCTCGCCCGTCTTGCCGGGCTCTATCCGGCCGCGGTCATCTGCGAGATCATGAACGACGACGGCACCATGGCGCGGGTGCCCGATCTCGTCGCTTTCGCCCAGCGTCACGGGCTCAAGATCGGCACCATCGAGGACCTGATCGGCTACCGGCTGAAGCACGACCGTATCGTGCGTCGTATCGCCGGCTCCACCCTCGACAGCGCCTTCGGCGGCGGCTTCCAGCTCCACGTCTACGAGACCACGGTGGAGCATGTTGAGCACCTGGCCCTCGTCAAGGGCGACCTGGAGGCGCCGGGACCGGTCCTGGTGCGCGTGCACGCGGTGAGCGCCATGGCCGACCTGCTGGGCGTGCGCACCGAGGGCGCCGAGGGCTCGCTGATCGAGAAATCCATGCGCGCCATCGCCGAGGAGGGTCGTGGCGTGATGGTGCTGATCCGCGACTTGAGGCCCAAGTCGGTCTCGGAATGGATCTCCCGCAGCGCCGACCGCAAGAGCCGCAGGAGGACGGACGCCGAGCGCCGCCAGGTGGAGATCGGCATCGGCTCGCAGATCCTGCGGGACCTCGGCGTCGCCGACATGGTGCTTCTGTCGAACACGCCCCCGTCGCGCTACGTCGGCCTCGAAGCGTTCGGGCTGCGCATCGTCGGCCACCGCAAGATCGGATGAGCGGATGGCAGGGCGGGCGCAGCACATGGGCGAGGCTCGGCGGGTGCCGGCGGCAGGCGCCCGCGTGCTGCTGATCGAGGCGCCGTACTACGGGGCCATCGCCGAGGCCCTGGCGGCCGGCGCCATCGCCGAGCTGGAGGCTGCAGGCGCCTCGTTCGAGCGCGTGACGGTGCCGGGCGCGTTGGAGATCCCGCTGGCGCTGGCGCAGGCCGCAAAGGCCGGGCTCATCCCGGCAGATGCCGCCAACGCCCGCTTCGACGGCTGCGTGGCGCTCGGCTGCGTCATCCGCGGCGAGACCAGCCACTACGAGACGGTGTGCGCCAACGCCAACCACTGGCTGATGGACATCGCCACGCGCCACGCCATCCCGCTGGGCAACGCCATCCTCACCGTGGAGAACGAGACCCAGGCCCTGGCGCGCGCCGAGGGCGGCCGCCGCGGCAAGGGGGCGGACGCGGTGCGCGCCTGCCTGGCGCTGATCGGGCACGCGCGCGCGTTTGCAGCCAAGCCCGCATGAGCCCACGTAGGGCGGATCAGGGCGAAGCCCGCAATCCGCCGGCACGCCCGCAGGCGGCCGAAATTCGAGAACGAGAACGAGAGAGGGCAGGAGCCACAATGAGCGGCGCCGACGACGCCAAACCGAGCGGCCCAGCCAACGGCCCCCTGGCACGCAGCCAGGCGCGGCTTGCCGCCGTGCAGGCGCTCTACCAGATGGACATGGCCGGCACCGACCTCGCCGAGGTGATCGACGAGTTCACAACCCACCGCATCGGCGCGCTGGCCGAGGAGCGCACCGTCGCCGGGGCCGATCCGGAGCACTTCGCGCGCATCCTGCACGGCGTGGTGCGGCGCCAGAAGGAGCTCGACCCCGTCATCGACGGCCAGCTCGCCAGCGGCTGGCGCCTGGTGCGGGTGGACGCCATCCTGCGCGCCATCCTGCGAGCCGGCGCCTTCGAATTGGTGGAGGAGGCCGACGTGCCGGTGCGCGTGGTCATCAACGAGTACGTGGAGGTCGCGCACGCCTTCTTCGCCGGCGACGAGCCCAGGGTCGTCAACGGCGTGCTCGACGCCCTGGCGCGCAAGCTCCGGCCGGGCGCGCTGCCGGAGCGGTGATTCCCTTTCCCCGCAAGCGGGGAGAGGGAATCACGGGAATCACCCCCGATCGTAGGCGCCGCCGATGGCGGCGACGTAGCGGTCGATGGACGCCTGCAGGATGCGCTTGGCGTCGGCCGGGATCACCCGCTCGAAGAAATGGCTGTAGACCCGGTCGAACGGGAACGGCGCCAGCGCCGCGCCGATCGCCCGCGCGCCTTTCTCCGACAGCGGGATTGCATTGGGATAGCTGCGCATGAAGGTGAAGGACTTGCGGTCCAGGTTCACCGTGGCGATGTCCGCCGAGCACACCACCCCGCGGCCGTCCGCCCCCGCCGCCCAGTGCAGCATGGTGCCGCCGGGGAAGTGGCCGCCGCCGCGGATCAGCGTCACGCCCGGCAGCAGCTCCAGGGTCTCGCCCTGCCAGTGGGCGACGCACGGGTCCGGCCGCATCACCCAGGCGGCATCGTCGGCGTGCAGGTGCACCGGCACATTGCCGAAGGCGCGGCTCCACTCGACCAGCGTGGTGTAGAAGTGCGGATGCGAGATGGCGATGGCGTTGAGACCGCCGAGCCCCTTGATGAGGGTGACGGTGGCGTCGTCGATCAGCGAGATGCAGTCCCACAGGACGTTGCCGTGCGGGGTGCAGACGAGCAGCGCGCGCTGGCCGATGGCGAACTGCGGCCGCGTGCCGATGCCGATCAGGCCGGGCTCGTGCTGGCGGAAGGCGTTGAGATGGTCCACGCCGAGCGCATCGAGCGTGGTCCATCGCTGGCCGCCTGGCGGCGTGAACTGGCGCTCGTCCTGGCACACGCGGCACACGGGCGGCGGAGCAGAGCTTGGCGGATACTGCATGCCGCACGCGGTGCAGATGAAGGCTGGCATCTCCGGCTCCTTCCGGTTGAAGCCCATCATTTTAGCGCGAAAGCCGTGGCTCGAAGAGGTGCCCGGTTGCTGGCCGTTCGCGCGCGGGGCATGCGCGCAATTCCCAAGGGAGGGTGCTACTCTGAGGTCATGACGAGCCGCCATCAAGAACTGGACGACAATCTGCGCGGCGAGGAGGCCATCGTCGCCCTGCTGGCGCCGCTGACCGAGGGCGATCCGGGTGCCTTCGGCCTCCAGGACGACTGTGCGCTGCTGGCGCCCGAGTCCGGCACGGAGCTGGTGCTGAAGACGGACCCGATCGCCGAGGGCGTGCACTTCCTGCCCGGCACGGCGCCCGAGGACATCGCCTGGAAGGCGCTGGCGGTGAATGTCTCGGACCTGGCCGCCAAGGGTGCCACGCCGGTCGGCTATCTGATGGCTCTGTCGTTCCCCAATGCGCCGTCTCGCAGGTGGTTCACCGCATTCGCCGCTGGGCTGAAGGAGGCGCAGAGCCGCTTCGGCTGCCGCCTCCTGGGCGGCGACACCGACCGCCGGCCAGGGCCGCTCACGGTCTCCATCACCGCCATCGGCTCGGTGCCGAAGGGCCGGATGGTGCGCCGCGCCACGGCCAGGCCGGGCGACACATTGTTCGTCTCTGGCACCATCGGGGACGCGGCTCTTGGCCTGGCACTGTTGCGTCATCCCGGTTTGGCCCGGGACTGGCTCGTGTCCGATTGGCAGATCGAGGCTCCCGTCCAGCGCTATCGCCGCCCCGAGCCGCGCCTGGCGCTCGGTCCGGTGCTACGCGAATACGCCTCTGCCGCCATGGACCTGTCCGACGGGCTGGTGAAGGATCTCGACCGCATGCTGCGGGCATCCGGCGTTGCCGGGTGCCTCAGGGCCGCTGACGTACCGCGCTCGGTCACCGCCAACAAATTCGTCGCAGTCGCGCCGGACCACCAATCGGACCAGCGTCTCGCCCTGCTGATCACCGCCGGCGACGATTACGAGGTGCTCGCGGCTGTTCCACCGTCGCGTGCACCTGAGTTTCGTGCCGACGCCGCTGCCGCTGGTGTGCCGGTGACCGATATTGGATGTGTCTCTGCCGGCGCTGGGCTGATCGTCCAGGGGCGGGATGGCCGGCCGCTGCCCCTCGGACGCCCTGGCTGGGACCATTTCTGATCCCTCAGCTTCCCACCTCTGGCTTGACTGACAAGCTTCGAGCCCAGATCGCAATTCCGAGCCTTGAGTTGCATCGCGCCCGTGCGTCACACCACCATGCGGCAATTGCGGCACTTGTGCCCGTGTTGCAACGACTCCGGACATTTGGCATGGTCCGGCCGCGAATCCGGACCAGGTCCGGCATTGGGGTGCGGGCTGAGGCGAGCGGGGCGGGGGAGGCCGTTCCCGCCCGTTGTTGCGCTTGCGGCGCAGCTACTGCCCAGACTGCCAAACTACGGGCACTCATAAGAGGAAGACCATGGACACGGTCATGTGGGCGATCATTCTTTGCGGGCTGCTCGCCGTAGCCTACGGCGCGTACACCGTTAACGCCCTGATGGCGGCCGACGCGGGCACGCCCCGCATGCGCGAGATCGCCGCCGCCATCCAGGAGGGCGCCACGGCCTACCTGACGCGCCAGTACACCACCATCGCCATCGTCGGCGCGGTGGTGTTCCTGATCATCGGCGTCCTGCTCGGCTGGCTCGTCGCGCTGGGCTTCCTGATCGGTGCCGCGCTTTCCGGCGCCGCCGGCTTCATCGGCATGCTCGTCTCCGTGCGCGCCAACGTGCGCACCGCCCAGGCCGCCACCCGCTCGCTCGCCGACGGCCTGTCGACGGCCTTCCGTGCCGGCGCGGTGACGGGCCTGCTGGTGGCGGGCCTCGCCCTCCTCGGCGTGGCCGTCTACTTCGTCTTCCTCACCAGCGGCCTCGGCCTCCCGGGCACCAGCCGCACCGTGGTGGACGCGCTGGTGGCGCTCGGCTTCGGCGCCTCGCTCATCTCCATCTTCGCCCGTCTCGGCGGTGGCATCTTCACCAAGGGCGCCGACGTGGGTGGCGACCTGGTCGGCAAGGTCGAGGCCGGCATCCCCGAGGACGACCCGCGCAACCCCGCCACCATCGCCGACAACGTCGGCGACAACGTCGGCGACTGCGCAGGCATGGCCGCCGACCTGTTCGAGACCTACGCCGTCACCGTGGTCGCCACCATGGTGCTGGCGGTGATCTACTTCACGGGACAGCCGGTGGTGCGCGACCTCATGATCTACCCGCTGGCCGTTTGCGCGGTCGGCATCGTCGCCTCGGTGATCGGCACCTTCTTCGTGCGGCTGGGCGCCAACCAGTCGATCATGGGCGCGCTCTACAAGGGCTTCATCGCCACCGGCATCATCTCGGTGATCGCGCTGTGGCCGGTGACCAAGTACCTGCTCGGCATGGGCACCGAGTTCAGCGCACGCGGCTTCACCTTCACCGGCATCGACCTGTTCTGGTGCAGCCTCGTCGGCCTCGCGGTGACCGCCGGCCTCATCGTGGTGACCGAGTACTACACCGGGACCAACTACCGCCCGGTGCAGTCGATCGCCTCGGCCTCGCAGACCGGCCACGGCACCAACGTGATCCAGGGTCTCGCCGTGTCGCTGGAGGCCACCGCGCTGCCGGCCCTCATCATCATCGCCGGCATCATCATCGCCTACAACATCGCCGGCCTGTTCGGCATTGCCATCGCGGCGACGGCCATGCTCTCGCTGGCCGGTGTGGTGGTGGCGCTCGACGCCTTCGGCCCCGTTACGGACAATGCCGGAGGCATTGCGGAAATGGCCGGCCTGCCCAAGGAGACCCGCAAGACCACGGACGCGCTGGACGCGGTGGGCAATACCACCAAGGCCGTCACCAAGGGCTATGCCATCGGCTCGGCGGGCCTCGGCGCTCTGGTGCTGTTCGCGGCCTACAACGAGGACCTCAAGTTCTTCGTCTCCCAGGCCAAGGAGGGCTCGATCTTCCACGGCCTCAACGTGGACGGCCTGTTCTCGCTCGCCAACCCCTACGTGGTGGTCGGCTTGTTCTTCGGCGGCCTGCTGCCCTACCTGTTCGGCGGCATCACCATGACCGCGGTGGGGCGCGCGGCCAGCGCCATCGTGGAAGAGGTGCGGCGCCAGTTCCGCGAGAAGCCCGGCATCATGCAGGGCACCGAGAAGCCCAACTACGCGCGAGCCGTCGATCTGCTCACCCGGGCGGCCATCAAGGAGATGATCGTCCCGTCGCTGCTGCCGGTGCTCTCGCCCATCGTGTGCTTCTTCGTAATCAGCTGGATCGCCGGTCCCGGCAACGCCTTCGCGGCGCTGGGCGCCATGCTGCTCGGCGTGATCGTGACCGGCCTGTTCGTGGCGATCTCGATGACGGCGGGCGGCGGCGCCTGGGACAACGCCAAGAAATACATCGAGGACGGCCACTACGGCGGCAAGGGCTCGGAAACCCACAAGGCCGCTGTGACCGGCGATACGGTGGGCGACCCCTACAAGGACACTGCGGGTCCCGCCGTTAACCCGATGATCAAGATCACCAACATCGTGGCACTCTTGCTGCTCGCAGTGCTGGCGCACTAGCTTGGTAATGCCGATGCGATCCGGCGGCAGCCCGATCGCATCGGCAACCCCGACAAGCGCGTGATCCTATTGTTCTTTTTGATTGCACTCCGCATCGCCTGCAATCCGACGCCATCGGCGCATCCCGGTGCACCCTCCCGGGGCCGCCGCCGCCAGACCTCTACCGCCTGCCCCATTCTGAGCTTGACCCATACGCGAGCCCGATCCAACTGCGCGCCCGCCCCCGATCCGAGCTTGACGCCGGCCAGCCGACTGGTTAAAGCCACACCTTGTCGCGAAAATGCCACACTGAGGCGGTCTGTGTGATCGCTTTGCTGCAGGTTGGTTGGGGCACCGATCCGTGACGCCAGACGACGTCGTTTCTCGCTTGAAGGTTGTGGCCACCGCCGCCGCAACGCGGGTGGAGGCGCTCGGCCGCTGGGCTGCCGAGGCGGCCCGCCGGGGCTGGGCGCGCCTGAAGAGCCTCACGCCGGCCGCCAGCGACCCCCTGGAGCCCCTTGCCGAGGACGCCCCGGCCCTGCCCGGCACCAGCGACCGTGCCTTCCGCATCGGCCTCGTGGTGGTGAGCCTGTCGATGGTCTCGGCCCTCGCCACCTACCTGATCCTGAGCAACCTCGCCCCCATCGCGCCCAGCGACGAGGTTGTGCTCTATGCCCTGTTCATCAATCTGGTGCTCGTGATCGCCATGGTGGGCGTGATCGCCTATCAGGGCGCGGGCCTGTGGCGCGCCTGGCGTAGGAAGGTGGCCGGCGCCAGGTTGCATGTGCGCATCGTGGCGCTGTTCAGCCTGATCGCAGCACTGCCCGCGCTGCTGCTTGCCATCGCCGCCACCAGCACCTTCTCGCGCTCCCTCGACAGCTGGTTCAACGAGAAGACCGTCTCCATCGTCCGCGACGCCACCGGCATCGGCAAGGTCTACCTGCTGGAGCACGGCCCCGTGATCCGCACCGAGGCCATCAACATGGCCCGCGATCTGGACGAGGCCGCCGCCGACGTCGGCAGCAACGCCGAGAAGCTTCGCGAGCTCATGATCGGCCAGGCCTCCCTGCGCGATATCCCGGCGGCCTACATCATCGACAAAGCCGGCACCGTCAAGCTGGCGGTGCTGGAGGACGAGCGGATCCCCTACGTCCGCCCGCCCAAGAGCCTCATTGGCGCGGCCGACAAGGGCCACGTGCCCCTGCTCATGCCCACCAAGACCGAGGGCCTGGACGACGCCAACATCCCCTACCAGGAGCTGCCCGCCTACCTGGAGCGCGACGCCCAGCGCGGCCGGGTCGCGGCCCTCATCAAGCTGAAAAACTATGAGGACTCCTACCTCTACGTCGCCCGCGGCGTCGACCCCACGGTGGTGCGCAACCTGCGCAATCTCAAGGAGTCCGTGGAGGCCTACGTCCAGCTCAAGAGCGCACGCAGCGGCCAGGTGCTGGCGCACGCGCTCATGTATTTCATGATCTCGCTGACCGCGCTGTTCGCGGCCATCTGGATCGGCCTGTGGTTCGCCGGCCTGTTCGTGGCGCCGATCCGGCGCCTCATCGGCGCCGCCCAGGAGGTGGCGCGCGGCAACCTCAAGGTCGAGCTGCCGATCCGCCGCGGCGAGGGCGACCTGCGGCGCCTGTCGGCCAACTTCAACGCCATGACCAAGGAGCTGGAGAGCCAGCAGACCAGGCTTATGACGGCCAACCGCGAGATGTCGGAGCGGCGCCGCTTCATGGAGGCGGTGCTGTCGGGCGTCTCCGCCGGCGTGATCGGCCTCGACCGGGACGGCCGCGTCACCCTGGTGAGCCGCTCGGCCGAGAAGCTGCTCGGCCGCGGCGGTGCCGCCATGGTCGGCCGGCCGCTCGCCGACGCGGTGCCCGAGTTCGCAGACCTGGTGCAACAGGCCGACCCCGGCGCCCGCAGCCGGCGCCAGCAGCAGATTGCGCTTCTCATCGACGGCGAGGAGCGCAGCTTCTCGGTGCGCGTCACCGCGCAGGCGCCGAGCGAGGAGGAAGGCGGCTCCGTCGTCACCTTCGACGACATCACCGAGCTGGTCTCGGCCCAGCGCACCTCCGCCTGGGCCGACGTGGCGCGGCGCATCGCCCACGAGATCAAGAACCCTCTCACCCCCATCCAGCTGTCCGCCGAGCGCCTGCGCCGCAAGTACGCCGCCGCCATCACCGAGGACCGCGAGACCTTCGACCGCTGCACCGAGACCATCATCCGGCAGGTCGGCGACGTGACGCGCATGGTGGACGAGTTCTCGGCCTTCGCGCGCTCGCCCAAGCCGCAGATGGAGGACAACGATATCCGCGACGTCGTGAAGGCGGCCGTCATCGACCGTCAGATGGCGAGCCAGGACATCGCCTTCGACACCAGGGTTGGCAGGGAGCCCATCATCGTCACCTGCGACCGGCGCCTCATCTCCCAGGCCGTCATCAACCTGGTGAAGAACGCGCAGGAGGCGATCCAGCAATACGCGGAGAAGAAGGACAAGGAGTCGGGCTGGTCGGGGCGCATCGAGACCAACCTGCGCCGCAACGGCACCCGGGTGGAGATCGAGGTGATCGACAACGGCGCGGGCCTGCCGAAGCAGAACCGCATCCGCCTCACCGAGCCCTATGTCACCACCAAGGGCGCCAAGGGCACCGGCCTCGGCCTTGCCATCGTGCAGAAGAGCGTGGAGCAGCACGCCGGCGTGCTCTCCCTGGAGGACGCCCCGCCCGCGCCCGGCCGCACGCACGGCGCCCTCATCCGCATCAGCCTGCCGGCCCACCCGGCCGACGCGGGGCGGCAATCCCCCGCGCCGGCCGCTGCCGTGGCCGGCAGCGCCTAACCGTCACAGTGACCGCCTAGTGTGCCAAGGAGCGAGCGATGGCCTCTGACATCCTGATCGTCGATGACGAGGTGGATATCCGCGAGATGGTGGCGGGCTTCCTGCAAGACGACGGCCACCGCACGCGCACCGCCCGCGACTCCGACGAGGCGCTCAAGGCCATCGAGGAGCGCCGCCCGCAGCTCGTCATCCTCGACATCTGGCTGCAGGGCAGCCGGCTCGACGGCCTGGAGGTGCTCAACCTCACCAAGAAGGCCTACCCGGACCTGCCGGTGGTCATCATCTCCGGCCACGGCAATATCGAGACGGCCGTGACGGCCATCAAGCGCGGCGCCTACGACTACATCGAGAAGCCGTTCAAGGCCGACCGCCTGATGCTCGTCACCCAGCGGGCGCTGGAGGCTGCCAAGCTGCAGCGCGAGGTGAAGTCGCTGCGCGACCGCTCGGTGGTGAGCTTCGAGATGATCGGCCACTCGGCCGCCATCAACCAGCTGCGCACCCAGATCGACCGCGTCGCCCCCACCAACAGCCGCGTGCTGATCCGCGGCGCCGCCGGCTCCGGCAAGGAGCTGGCCGCGCGCGTGATGCACGAGAAGTCGCACCGCAAGGACGGCCCGTTCGTCATCCTCAACGCCGCCGCCATGGCCCCCGACCGCGTGGAGGAGGAGCTGTTCGGCATCGAGGACCACTCGGGCGGCGCCCGCAAGGTGGGTGCGCTGGAGGAGGCGCACACCGGCACGCTCTACATCGACGAGATCGCCGACATGCCGCTGGAGACGCAGGGGAAAGTGCTGCGCGTGCTGGTGGAGCAGAAGTTCCAGCGCGTCGGCGGCGGCCCGAAGGTGGCGGTGGACGTGCGCATCATCTCCTCCACCAGCCGCGACCTGGAGCGGGAGATGGGCGACGGCCGCTTCCGGGAAGACCTCTACCACCGCCTCAACGTGGTGCCCCTGCGCGTGCCGGGCCTGGCCGAGCGGCGCGACGACATCCCCCAGCTCATCCAGTTCTTCGTCAAGCAGGTGGCGCAGTCGTCGGGTCTGGCGCCGCGCAAGATCGGCGAGGACGCCATCGCCGTGCTGCAGGCCCACGACTGGCCGGGCAACGTGCGCGAGTTGCGCAACAACATCGAGCGGCTGCTGATCCTCTCGGGCGGCGACGCCGAGGCCATCATCACCGCCAACCTGCTGCCCGAGGAGATCGGCTCCAACGTGCCGCTGCCCGTGAACGGTGGCGCCGAACACCTGATGTCGCTCCCCCTGCGCGAGGCGCGCGAGATCTTCGAGCGCGAGTACCTGCTGGCCCAGATCAACCGCTTCGGCGGCAACATCTCCCGCACGGCCGAGTTCGTCGGCATGGAGCGCTCCGCCCTCCACCGCAAGCTGCGTGCGCTCGGCGTCAGCTCCCAGGAGCGCACCGGCGAGGTGGTGCGCACAGCGTAGTGGGCGTGTGCGTGGGGACTCCTCGAACCGTAGGGTGCAATAAGCGAAGCGCATTGCACCGATGGCGTCCTACCCCGAGGCCGGATGCGCCGGCGAGGTCGCATCGGTGCAATACGCGCTACCGCGCTACTGCACCCTACCCTGCTGCGCCAGCCGTGCCGCCCTCAGCCGGGCGAAGTCGTCGCCGGCGTGGTAGGAGGAGCGCGTCAACGGGCTCGCCGATACCATGAGGAAGCCCTTGGCGTAGGCGATGCGCTCGTACTCCTTGAAGGTCTCGGGGGTGACGAACTCCTTCACCTCGGCGTGCTTGCGGGTGGGTTGCAGGTACTGGCCGATGGTGAGGAAATCCACGTCGGCCGAGCGCAGGTCGTCCATCAGCTGCAGCACCTCATCGCGCGTCTCACCGAAGCCGACCATGATGCCCGACTTGGTGAACATGGGCCGCGCCAGCTCCTTCACCCGCTGCAGCAGTCGCAGCGAATGGAAGTAGCGCGCGCCAGGGCGGATCTTGAGATAGAGCGAGGGCACCGTCTCGAGGTTATGGTTGTAGATGTCGGGCGCCGCCTCCACCACGGTCTCCAGGGCGCCGTCCTTGCGCAGGAAGTCGGGGGTGAGCACCTCCACGGTGGTCTTGGGCGTCAGCGCATGGATGGCGCGGATAGTGGCTGCGAAGTGACCGCCTCCCCCGTCCGGCAGGTCGTCGCGATCCACTGACGTGATGACGATGTGATCGAGGCCGAGCTTGGCCACCGCCTGCGCCACGTTCTCCGGCTCGGCCGCGTCGAGCGCGCCGGGCAGGCCGGTCTTGACGTTGCAGAAGGCGCAGGCGCGGGTGCAGGTGTCGCCCATGATCATCATGGTGGCGTGGCGGCCGGCCCAGCATTCGGCAATGTTGGGGCAGCCCGCCTCCTCGCACACCGTATTGAGGCCGTGCTGGCGCAGGATGGCCCGCGTCTCGGTGAACTGCGGCGAGGAGGCGGGCAGCCGCACCCGGATCCAATCGGGCTTCTTCAGCGCCGGGGTGTCGGGCTTGTTCGCCTTCTCGGGATGGCGCGGACGTGTGTCGAGGATGGTGACCATGCTGTCCTGGTGCATCGCGGTGGCGGTAGACCCAGAGGGCCTGACACCTGCATCGGTGGGCACCCTGGAAGGTGGCCGGCCGGACGGCTGAAATCAAGTCGCAAGCCGCCGGTCGGCTCCGGCGCCACGATCTGGCGGTCGCGGTCCGCCAATCACGGCCGGCCCGGCCCGGGCCAGGCGCAGCACGGGTTGAACCGGTAGTTGAGCCGCACCACGACGTTCTGGATGTCCACGTCCAGGTCGTTGAACTGCGTGTCCGCGATCGGGGGCGGCTCGATATCCTTGCGGAAATGGATGAAATTGTACTCGACGCCGAGAAACAGGCTCGGTGTCAGGGCGTAGTCGATGCCGACGCCGGCCGTCCACCCGGTCTCGCGGCCGCTCGATGAGGTAATGGCCCCGGTGGAGAATTGCCGGTAGTCCACGTCGACCTCGGCGTTGGCCAGTCCGCCCTTGGCATAGGCGAGCCAGCGCCCGTCGGCGTAGCCGATCCGCCCGGTCAGCAGGAAGATGTCGCGCACCTCCACCGACCGGGACAGGTCCGGCAGGAGTGCTTCGATGTTCAGCAGGAGCGGCGATGTCTTGGTGGTGTCGAAACGGAGCATGTTGAAGCCCACCTCGACGCCGGCCACCAGCTTGCCGAACTGGCGCTGCCAGCCTCCCTGCACGCCGCCGGTGACGGAATTCTCCGAGTTGCCGTAGGTCGCCGCCTGGAAAAACTCGGGGCTGTTGGGAAACAGGACCTCGGTCGACTCGGCCTCGGCGGTGGCGCCCCCCAGATGCGCGCCCATGTAGTATCCGCTCCAGTCGAAGACGAAGAAGCCCGAGGGCGCATAGGGGCTGTAGTCGTCGGCCGCGGGGTCGCGCGCGCCGGCCGGCGGGGCGCTCAGGCCGAGCCCCCACATGACTGCGATGGCAAGCCTCCAGGCGTGTCGATACCCCATGCATCCCCCGCTCGAGCGAATCATGTCGCGCTCGAACGATCCGGTACCTCGGCATCGGAGACAAGCTCAGACGCCGGCTATTTCAACCGTGAGATGAGGTGAGATGCGACGAAGCAACGCCCGGTTGGCGTTCGACCGCTATCCGCTGTTCGGCACGTCATCTGCCCGTGAACCGGGGCTTGCGCTTCTCCATGAAGGCGGTGCGGCCCTCGATGTAATCCTGGCTGGCGAAGCAGCGGGCCACCATCTCGTCCACCAGCTTGAGGTCGCGCTCCGCCTCGGGCTTCAGCGCCTCGATGGCGGCGCGTTTGATGGCGGCCACCGTCAGCGGCGCGTTGTCGGCGATGCCGTTGGCATAGCCGGTCACGAATGCGCTGAGCTCAGCCTCAGGCAGCACCTTGTCGACCATGCCCATGGCCAACGCCTCGGCGGCGCCGAGTTGGCGGGCGGAGAAGAAGATGTCCTTGGTATGCGAGGGGCCGATGGTCTCGATGAAGCGCTTGAGTCCGGTATAGCCGTAGCCGAGCCCCAGCCTGGCGGCCGGCAGGGCGAAGCGCGAGCCCTCGGTGCAGAAGCGCAGATCGCAGGCGATGGCGAGGTTCAAGCCTCCGCCGATGCAGTAGCCCTGGATCTGGGCCAGCGTCGGCTTGGGGAAGTCGTAGAGGGTGGCATAGAACCCGCCGGAGGTGGCGTTGTAGCGCTGAACCGCCTCCTGGGTGGCCCGCTCGCTCTCGAACTTGGAGATGTCGGCGCCCGCCACGAACGCCTTGCCGCCGGCGCCCGTCACCACCACCACCCGCACCTCATCGTCCCTGTCGAAGTCCTCCAGGATGCGGGTGGCGGCCTCCCACATCTCCAGGGAGACGGCGTTGTGGCGCTCCGGGTTGTTGAAGATCATGGTGCCGACGCGGCCCTCCTTGCGGGCGAGCATCTTGTCGGTATCGGTCATGCGGACGTCTCCTGGCCGGGCTGGCTTGGGGCACACTCTACAGCGGGCGAATGGCGAATGGTGAGTGGCGAATAGCTCCCTAACCATTCGCGATTGGCCATTCGCCATTCGCCAAATCTACAGCACCTCGAACACCTGATAGATCGGCCCCGACGGCAGCCGGTGCCCCAGGCCGACCGAGACGATGTTGTTGAGCCAGCCGTACTTGTCGGAGGCCGTTTCGAAGAAGGGGACGATGCGGAAATAGTAGGCGGCGGGGTTCACCTCCTCGCCGCGGGCGATGGCGTCGATCACGTCCTTGGGGCCGTGCCGCAAGCCGCGGTAGGTCATGCCGATCAGGTGGCCGTCGTCGGTCTCCATGACCAGCCGCACGTCGAGCGCCCAGGTGCCGTCGGCGCGCACCGCCTGCCAGTCGCTGCCGCTGGTGAGAATCCTGCCGTTGAGCCGCTCGCCCTCGAACCGGCCGCCGAGGACCTCGCCCACCCGCCGGTCCACCCCCGGCGTCCGGCCGATGATGAACGGCTTCGCCACGTCGATCACGAAGGTGAACAGGGGACGGACGCGCACCTCCGTCATCTCGCGCGGCAGAATGGCCGAAAGGGCAGGTTTGTCCATAATCTGGCCCCCGTTGCTGGCGAAATTAGCGAATTCGTCAGGATGCGCTTGGGCAGCGTAGAGGCTTCGGGCATGGCTGTCGAGCGGCGGCGGCCCCCCAGGAGCGGTCTTGAAGCGGCCTCGGGAACAGTCTTGCAGCGGGACGCATTGAAGAATCATGGAGCTATTCGATAGCGATGGCGCGCCATCCCCGGCTCCCTCCCTGGTTCTTGGCGGCCTCAGCCTCTGGGTGCTGGACAAGGCCTTTCCCGAGAGCGTGGAGTGGTATGACGGCACCTGGCTGCAGGTGCGGGCGGAGTGCAGCGCCCCCGGCGCCACCGTCACCGCCAACGGGCCGCTGCTGACGGCGGAGGACATCGGCCGCCTGCTCGCCGGCATGGAAGCCATGCAGCGGCGGGAGAGCGGCTCCGCCGAGTTGAGCCCGCTGGAGCCCAACCTTGTCGTCAGCCTCACGGGCAGCTCGCGCGGCCGCCTGCGCATCGACGTGCGCGTCACGCCGGATAGCATGACCCAGGAGCACCGCTTCTTCTTCGACACCGACGTGGCCTATCTGGCCGGCCCCATCGAGCAGTGCCGCGAGATCCTGCGCCGCTTCCCGGCAGCCGAGCGGGTGCCGGGGCCGGCGTGAGACCTAGGCGTGTCGAGGCGTTGATGAGCCACCACGCATTTCAGTCAGCGGCACGCCGATCTTGAGTTTTGCCGTTGACGGGACCGCAGGGACACCCGCTAGCTTCGTGGAGCGGCTCTGCCGCGATAAAAAAATTTCTCCATGAGGAAACCCCAGTGAAGCTGTCCCTCCCGCTTGCCTTTGCCTGCGCCGCCCCCCTGCTGTGCGGCCCCCTCGCCGTCCAGGCCAACGATGTCGCCGCGCCGCCCGACGACCGCCGCCCCATCGTCCTGGCGCAGGCCATCCAGCAATCGAAGCCGGCGCTGAGCGCCCAATGTCGAGAAGATCAAGTGCGGCGTTGCAATACGGTTGAAGGGAAGCAGAAGTGCGCGTGCGTTCCAAAAGGAAAATCACCACGCGCCATGAAGGGCAAGCCCCAGACTCTCATCCATGGCAGCGATAACCCTGGGGGCCGGTACTGAGGCCATAAACTCGAGTCGATTGCTGCCGAGACGCTGCCCGTATCTCGGCCCGGGACAGCGAACCAGCCCGCGGCGGAGCCGCTCGAACGGCGCCACCATAAGAAAATCTGTCGATGAGGAAACCCCAGTGAAGAAGAAGTCGCGCCTGCTTGTTCTCACATGCGCCGCAACCCTGCTCTCCAGCCCCGTGGGCGCCCTCGCCCACGATACGGTCTCACCGCTCGACGAAGGCCGCCCCATCGTGCTGGCGCAGGCCACCCAGAAAGCAAAACCAGCGCCGAGTGGCCAGTGTCGGGAAGGCCAAGCATGGCGGTGCAATGCGGTTGAGGGGAAGCAGAAGTGCGCTTGCGTCACGATGTGATCGCCACGGAAAAAATCCTTCCCTAAATCCACCCGGCCCGTAATCCGAATCGATTGAAGTGCTACCCGCGCGCAGCCGGCGGGTGCTGCAATCTGCTGTGGGGCGCGGGGGCTAACCTTGCTTGGGCTCGACCAGGCGGGCTAAGGTCCGCGCAAGCAAGCAAGGAGTCCGGGGAGACGCCCGCATGGCCAGGATCGAGGACCGCGCACCGGCAACGGCAACCGGTGACGCGCCACTCAACGACGACATCGGCGAGGAGCTGCGGCTCCGGATGTATCGCATGCAGGTCGAGATCCGCGAGGCCGAGCAGCGGGCCTACGACCTGTTCCTGCAGAACCTGGTGAAAGGTACGTCGCACCTCTCGCTGGGCCAGGAGGCGGTGGCCACCGGCTTCGCCGCCGCCATGCAGCCGGGCGATCTGTCGTTCTGCACCTACCGCGGCCATGCCCACACGCTGGCCCGCGGCGTGCCCATCGAGCGGGTGCTGGGCGAGCTGATGGGGCGCGATATTGGCCTGATGCGCGGCAAGGGCGGCTCCATGCATCTCACCTCGGCCGAGCACGGGGTGATGGGCTCCTACGCCATCATCGGCGCGCACCTGCCGATCGCCTGCGGCGCCGCCTGGCGCGCCCAGTACAAGGGCGCCAGGGACGTGAGCGTGTGTTTCTTCGGCGACGGCACCACCAACATCGGCGCCTTCCACGAGGCGCTCAACTTCGCCGCGGTGTGGAAGCTGCCCGTGGTGTTCGTGTGCGAGAACAACCTGTACATGGAATACACCCCCATCGGCGACGTGATCCCGGTGGAGCACCCCGCCGCCAGCCGCGCCTTGGCGTATGGCCTTGAGCCTATCCTCATCGACGGCCAGGACGCCGATGCGGTCTACCGTGCCGCCTCTGCCGCCTACGACAAGGCACGGGCCGGCGGCGGGCCGTCGCTGATCGAGTGCCTGACCTACCGCTACAGCGGCCACTCCCGCGCCGACCCCGCCAAGTACCGCCCCGAGGGCGAGCTCGACCGCTGGAAGGAGCGCGACCCCATCAAGCTCTACCGCAAGCGCCTGCAGCAGTTCGGCATCGCCGAGGCGGCCATTACCGCCATCGAGGCCGACGTGAAGGCCCGGGTGGACGACGCCACCGAGACGTGCAAGGCCTCTCCACCGCCGCCGCTCGACATCATCACGACCGATGTTTACGCCGATGGAGGCTGGGCATGGCGGAACTGACCTACCGCGACGCGGTCGCGCGCGGCATCGCCCAGGAGATGGCGCGCGACCCGGACGTGGTGTTCCTCGGCGAGGACGTGGCCAAGGCCGGCGGCGTGTTCAAGACCACGGTGGGCCTGCTCGACCAGTTCGGGCCGGTGCGGGTGCGCGATACGCCGATCTCCGAGCAGGCGATCCTCGGCGCCGCCATGGGCGCGGCCATGACCGGCTTGAAGCCCATCGCCGAGATCATGTTCTCCGACTTCCTGGCGGTGTGCTTCGACTACATCGCCAACGAGTTCCCCAAGTCCCGCTATATGAGCAACGGCCAGCTCAAGTGCCCGCTGGTCGTGCGCACCGGCAACGGTGCCGGCTCCCGCTTCGGCGCCCAGCACAGCCAGAGCGTCGAGAACTGGGCCATGATGATCCCCGGCCTCAAGGTGGTGGCCCCCTCCACCCCGCGCGACGTCATCGGCCTGATGGCGGCGGCGGTGCGCGATCCCGACCCGGTGATCTTCTTCGAGCACAAGTCGCTCTACGCCGTGAAGGGCGAGGTGCCCGACGGCGAGATCGTTGACGCCCTTGGCACCGCCAGGATTGTCCGCCCCGGCCGCGACGCCACCATCGTGGCCTTGGCGCTGATGGTGCCGCGGGCGGTGGAGGCCGCAGAGCGGCTGCAGGCGGAGCACGGCATCGACTGCGAGGTGATCGACGTGCGCTCGCTGGTGCCACTCGACACCCGGACCATCCTCGGCTCCGTGGGCCGCACCCACCGCCTCTTCACCGTCGAGGAGAACCCGCGCCTGTGCGGCTGGGGCGCCGAGATCGTCTCCATCGTCGCCGACGAGGCCTTCTACGACCTCGACGGCCCTCCGGTGCGCATCACCACGCCGCACCTGCCGCTACCGGCGGCGGATACGTTGGAGGATGCCGTGCTGCCCAGCGCGGAGCGGATCGTGGACCGGGTGAAGCGAGCGATGTGATCATTGCGAACGACCGCGCTCGCCCTCGTGGTGAGACCTGCAGTAGGAAAACGGCTTCAGACGAGGTGATCCGGATGTCAAAACTCGATCCAGCTCCAACGGCGCGGGTCGAGGAGATGCCAGTCTCCCGGATCGAGTTCCTCGGGGAGCAAGACGGCCCATCGGAACGGAAACTCAAAAGCCATTTGACTGCATTGTTCCAGCATCAAGGGGGCATCCATCGCGCGTATTTGGCCCGGGTATTCCACGCTGCTTCCAATTCGGTCTGCCTTTGCCTCTACGCCGATGCGCCTGACCCTGGAACGGTTGGCAAGATCGGGCAGATCTTCGCTGCGATGTTCGGAGCACCTCAGCATCTGGATATCTTGTTCTTGGACGATGACCAGGAGACCGAATTGGCAAGGTTCTGCAAGCCATTTTGGTCAATGCCGTAGCCTGCCTCACCGCAACGCGTGCGATCCGGGAAGGTCGCGCGTCGGTGCAGAAGACACCTCATCGTGAGGCCCGCGGGGAGCGCGCATCGGCGCAATACGGGCTATCGCCCTATTGCGCCCTACGGTCCTGCCGCGAGCATCTCTACTTGGGACCAGCTCCCCTACGTTTCTCCGTGACGTGCGATCCGATCGTAGAGCGCGACCTTCGTAACCTAGGTTTGCCGCTAGGCAGGCTGACGCTCGCGTCACGGGCGACGAACCGACCCGCCCTCACATCACGCGGACCATGCACGGCATTGTGCGCCGCCCTGTCGAAGGCCTCCTGAGCTTTGGCAACGTCGATGATTCTGGCCATCAGTCATCCCATTTCTCGGCGGGCTGGCAGCTGCCCTTCCAAGCTTTCCACTCCTTGACCAGAGGCCGATACAGCCTTTCAAAGCAAGGGGCTGCGGCGCATTCTGGTTACGGCCGCAGTCGTAGGGTGCAATAAGGCGAAGCCGCATTGCACCGATTTTCAGGTCTTACGAGGGCTGTCGCAGATCGGCGCGATACGGGCTGACGCCCTATTGCGCCCTACGCCTACGCCGTGAACAGCTCCGCCACGGTCAGCTCGATTCCGGGCGGCGACAGCATCAGGCTGCCTTCGTTGACCAGCGATCTCAGGGGCGTGCCGTCGGCCTGGCGGCTGAGGTGGATCACCGGCGGGCCTGCGGGATCGACGATCAGGTAGTGGTGAACGCTGGGCAGGCTGAAATAGCCGTCGCGCTTCACGGCCTCATCGAACTTGCGCGTCGAGGGTGAGGCGACCTCGACCAGGATGACAGGGTTGGGTGTCTCGAGGGCGTCATCCGGCAGCTTTGGACCGCAATAGACGAGTGCATCGGGGCCGTGCATGACATGGCGCGAGATGCGCACCCCCGCGCCATCGCCCTGCACGTGACAGGTCAGGCCCGCCTTACGGATGGCCTGCCGCAGAGCGAAGTAAACCGCGTACTTGACGTCGATATGACCCGCCTGCTCGGAAGGCATGCGATAGGCCACCCCGTTATAGAGCTCCCAGCGGCCTTCCCGGCCCTCGGCCCAGGTCAGGAACTCATCGACCGTCATTTTTCGATGTGCGTGCAGGCTCATGGCGCACTTCTAGCACGTGCACGTCCCTTCGGCAAACATGGCGCCCGGTGTACCGCATCCGGCCCGCCGGCCAGGAACGGAAGATAGCTCCGCCTCGCCCGCGCCTATTGCGCTGCCCCCGCGCGGTTCTCCCTCTCGACCGTGTCCGACGACGGCGCGGCGGCGGGCGGAGGCTTGGGCAGGTAGCCCGGCAGATCGAACCTCGGGTCGGCCGCCACCGCGCCTTTCTCGCACGCGCCGGCCTTCTCGCAGATGCCCTGATAGCGCATGAGATCGGAGATGCCGGGCACCGTGGACGGCGGTGGCGCCGCCGGCGCCGAGGCCGGTACGCCGGTCACCAGCTCCTCGCCGTTGATGAAATGCGTGGCCAGCCGCGTCGCCTCCAGCTCCTTCCGGGTCAGCCAATGGATCTCCGAGTTGGGCGTCGACATGATGATCGTCATGACCTCCTCGCCAATGCCCATCTCGGCGAAGAACTGCCGGATCTTGGCGTAGGTATCCCGTGTCTGCGCGTGCCCGCCGGTGACCGTCCGCTCCGACACGAGGGTCTTCTGCGTCTCGACCGGAACGCCGAACGACCGCCGCGTCAGAACCAGGTAGCGGCGCAGCGTCATGGAAATCTGGTGCAGCCCCACGCCCGTCCCCGGCCCGACCAGGCGCTCCGCGCCGCCCGCCAGGATGAAGGCGCACGAGGAGGCGCATTTGGAATAGCGCGCCTGCGCCAGCCCGCGCAGCTCCCGCCCCTGCTTATTCCGACCCTCCCTGGCCTTGCGGCAGGCGGCATCGTCCGCGGCGCAGGGCGTGAACGCGGTCCTGGTGATCGCCACCCGCAGGCCCTTGGCACGGATCAGCCGCCCGATCGCCAGCGCGTCGTTGACCGAGCCGCCGCCGGAGTCGACCAGCACCGGCAGCCTGCGCTCGCCGAGCCGGCCCAGGACGTTCCTGAACTGCCCCGCCGTGCCGGTCATGATCCGGCCCTGGGCGACGATCCATTGCGGGCACTGCGGCTCGCAGCCGGGATGGGCGCTGCGCACCACGTGCACCTGCATGGGCGGCTCCACGGGCGGGGCCGCCTTCTTCGGCGGTGCCGCTGCGGCCGGGCCGCAGGCGAGGATGACGGCGGCGATGAGGACGGCAAAGCCTCTCATGACACAGCTCCCCCAAGGATCGGCGCCGCCGCAACCAACGAAGCGAGGCTGAAAACCAAAGCGCAGGCGGACCGGGCGAGCTTAGCGCAGACGCTGCGTGCCGTGAAGATCGCGGCCGGTCCCCGTTCCGCCAACCCATCTTTCTGTCATGAGCTTTCCGCGAGCGCCAACGCCAACAACCCCACCGGCGACGCCGGCGAGGGTGCGACGGGTGCGCGAGTGCCTACTCCGCAACCATTTTAGGGGGCGGTTGCCCGCCCCGAACGGGGTTGCCTTTCGGCACCGCGCCACGGCGATTTTGGACCACCGCTGTGAGCAAGCCGCCTGTCCTGGGAAGATCCCCTTGAGGATCTGGGCTGACAGGATCGGGAGCCTTCAGCCCCGCTTCACGATCGGCGCCATTGCTGGCAGCCCGGCAGTAGCCGACACAGCAGTCCCCCTGGAGCTTGAGCCATCTCCTCGCCTTCCAGGGCGCCGGTCGTCTGCACGTGAACGTCGGATGGCGCCATCCACGTCCCGTCGCGGCAAACGACGGCCGAATTGTAACGACGCGCCACCCCCACGGGGACAGCAAATGCCGGCCCAATATCCTCACGGCCTGCCGTCAGGGTCAATGGCGGGTAAACGGACGGAGCGCCAATCACATCGCGTGGAGAACGCTCAAGGGTCACAGGGCGCAGGACAGGCTTTTGGAGGCCGTGATCTGCAGCACCTGCACGCTCTCGGACAGCTTGATCAGGAGCTCCGTGTCGCGCGGCAGATGATGAATGCGCCTGGGGTCCGGCCCGGCGAACCGCTACATGCCCTCCACGATCTCCCAGTAGGCGATGGTGACGAACTCCGTATACTCCGCGCGATCCTCGCGCAACTGCCACCGCACTCGAAGAGCGCCTATGGCAGCGCCTTTACCCAGTCCGCCAGCTCCTGCCAGGGGTCGATGCTCCAATGGGAGCGTGCAGCGCCGGAAGACGAGGGGAGGACGAACACGTCGGGGAAGTCGGATACGGCCGCTGGCTGGCGACCGTAGGCGATGATGCGGGTTCCACTGGTGCGAAGCCATACGCTGGCGGCCCTCTTGCTGGTGAAGGCGATTGCGCGTGGGCGATAACTGCGCACGACAGCTTCGAAACGATTGGGGTCGAAGGTGTCTGCGGAGACGTGATGGTCCATGCCGGAGCCCAGCTTCGACATGTCCGTGAGGCCGATGCCGAGGGCGAGCAGGTCCTGAAACTCGGCTGGGGCGAGCAGCCGCGGCGTCAGCCCGATCTCGTGCAGGGTGCGCCAGAACCGGTTGCCGCGGCCGGCGTAGTAGTACCCCAGCTCAGCCGAGCGCTTCCCGGCGGCCGTGCCGACGAACACAACGCGCAGGTTGGGCGCGAGGATGTCGGGGAGCTTATGGTCCCTTCGCTCACTCGAACACGAAAAAGAATGTGGTGTTGGCACCGTTCAGGGGTCCCTTGACATCCACTCGCCGAATGCGATGGGCATCAGTAAAGATAGTCGTTCCTATGGCAGAGCAGACTGCCGGCATGCGGCCCTCGTATCCCATGTCACTGTGCACATCACCGGCGCGGATCGAGAACCCTCGACGGCCCTCGATGCGCGCGCGTTGGACGTAGTGCTTCGCACAATATTCCCGAATATCGTCTCCGTGGCTCATGCTTCCCTCCAGCTCCTAATCAGCTCCTCCGGTATATCTCTTTGACAACTGGTTCGTAAGCGGATTCAAGCAAACGCCTCTTTCTTGAAGAGTGCTGACGGATTGTCCGACCGGGTTGATCCCTGACACTTTGGACCGGGCTGATGCCTGACAGTATTCGCTCATTGTTCCACTGTCACCGGCGCTTCCGAAGCGACGCGGAGCCGCGCACGCGGCGGA
>Ga0070699_100000157_pt1 | contig 64279 bp, 60 predicted proteins | sample KBSK1503metaG_FD_65473 | JGI IMG/M metagenome (GOLD analysis project Ga0070699, IMG submission 65473) | Corn, switchgrass and miscanthus rhizosphere microbial communities from Kellogg Biological Station, Michigan, USA - KBS K1-50-3 metaG | ecosystem: Host-associated > Plants > Roots >... | reverse complement strand
TCTCGATAATCTCCTGGAACTTGGGTGGGAGAGCACTCGAAGAACATCATTCATCGCGATCTCAAGCCGGCAAATATTTTTCTCACGCAGCATCCGCTAATTGGATGCCGACGTCGAGCAGCCGATCGAGGGGCAACGGCCCACTTCCCAGCCGTTGCTCAAGGTTCGGGCCCTCCAATAATTCCATGGCGATGAAAGATTGATCGTCCGCGTTCTCGACCGCGTAGATGGTGCAAATGTTCGGATGATTAAGAGCCGATGCGGTGCGCGCTTCAAAAAGAAATCGATCGAGCGCTGTCTGATCCCGCAACATTTCCGCAGGCTGGAATTTGAGGGCTACTCCTCGGCCCAGAATGAGGTCCTGCGCCTCATAGACCACGCCCATCCCGCCGCTGCCGAGTTGGCCGGTGATGCGGTAATGCGAGATGGTCCGATTAATCATCAGGAAGTCGGGAGTTCATATTAGGAGCGATGAAACAGGCAGTCAATCGCCGGGTGAGCGGTCGAGCAGACGCCTACACCGCGGCGGCCTGCTCGCGACGTCGTGCTTGAATCTCAATATAGACATTGACCAGGGACACAGCTGCCGGAGTCACGCCCGGAATGCGTGAGGCTTGAGCGAGAGTCCGAGGTTGAATTTTCGCCAGCTTCTCCTGCATCTCGCGCGATAGCCCGCTCACTGAACTGTAGTTGAACCAGTCGGGAATTGTGCGCTGCTCAGACTTTTTCAAGCGGTCGATGGCGCGCTGCTGCTGAAGCAAATATCCCTCATACTTGATTTCTGTTTCGACCGACTTGAGTTCATTGCGCTCCGAAGAAGAAAGAGAAGCCGTGGATTCTTGAGAACCCGCAGAAACTCGCTCCCGCTCAAAGAATTCCGGCTTGGATTCGCGAAGAATTTGAACCAAGTGACCGACTTCAATCTCGGGGCGCTTCAAAAGTTGAGCAAGAGTTAGGCCCATGGGGGCAGGCGTCATTCCGGCTGCTGCCGAGCTGCACTCGGTTGGGACCGAGGGCGCAGCCGTCTCCCCGCAGTGCGAGGAAGCGGCGATCTGGTCCAGCATTGAAACCGTGAGTTTGGTTTTCTCCAGCCATTGCTTGAGGTCCTCGAAACGCCGCTGCTTGGCCTGAAACTCTCCCCATGCTTCGTCCGAGATCAATCCCACGCGCCGTCCGTGCGGCGTCAACCGCCGATCGGCGTTGTCGATGCGCAAATGCAGCCGGAACTCCGCCCGCGAGGTAAACATACGATACGGTTCATTCGTGCCCTTCGAAATCAGATCATCGATGAGAATGGCGGTATAAGCCTCGGTGCGATTGAGAATGAGCGGAGCCTCATCCTTCACCTTCAGCGCGGCGTTAATACCCGCCATCAGACCCTGGCACGCAGCTTCTTCGTAACCTGATGTTCCATTAATCTGGCCGGCTAGAAAAAGATTGGCAATCTTCTTGGTCTCGAGTGTGCGCTCAAGCTCAGTGGGATCAATCGAGTCGTATTCGATGGCATAGCCAGGCCGCAGCATCTCGGCATTCTCGAGTCCGGGAATAGACTTCAGAATCGCCCACTGCACTTCCACCGGCAACGAAGTACTCATGCCATTCACGTAGATTTCGTGCGTGTTCAGCCCCTCAGGCTCGAGGAAGAGCTGGTGCATGGCCTTATCAGGAAACTTGACGATCTTGTCTTCGATGGAAGGGCAATAGCGCGGACCGATGGACTGAATCTGTCCGCTGTACATGGGCGACCGGTGAACGTTTTCACGGATGATGCGATGCGTTTCCGCAGTGGTCCAGGCGATGTAGCAAGGCACTTGCGAATCGTGATGCGCCACGCGCTTGGTGCGAAAGCTGAACGGAGTCGGATCAGCATCGCCCGGCTGCTCCAGAAAGCGCGACCAGTCGATGGTGCGACCGTCAAGACGCGGCGGCGTCCCCGTCTTAAGCCGGCAACCCCGCAAGCCCAACTTTTTCAAAGACTCGCCCAGAAGCACGGCCGCCGGTTCGCCGGAGCGTCCCGCAGGATACTGCTGTTCGCCGCAGTGGATAAGGCCGTTAAGAAAGGTGCCGGTCGTGATCACGACCGCGCCCGCGCCAACGGTACGTCCGTCGCGCAGACGAATGCCAAGAACCCGGCGGCGGCGCGAGTTCTCGGTTCCCCGTTCAAGGTCCTCAGTAAAATGAGGGCCGTTTTCTGGCTGATCGCTGAGAGTTGAAAGCTGAGAGCGTTCCCCGGCCAACTCTTCCCCAGCATTTCCCGGCTGAATGCTGAATGCTGAGTGCTGACCACGGTCCTCCAGAATCAACTCCGCCACTTCCGCCTGCTTGATTTTAAGATTCGGCTGCGCCTCCAAAACCTCGCGCATCTCGAAGCGATATGCCTGTTTGTCACACTGTGCGCGCGGAGACCAGACCGCCGGCCCACGAGAAGTATTAAGCAATCGGAATTGAATACCCACTGCGTCCGTGATTTCGCCCATGATGCCGCCCAAGGCATCCACTTCCCTCACCAGATGTCCCTTGGCGATTCCGCCCACCGCCGGATTGCATGACATCTGCGCAATGAGATCGACGTTCAGGGTATACAGCCCCGTCTTCAGACCCATGCGGGCCGCCGCAACCGCAGCCTCGCACCCAGCATGCCCGGCGCCCACCACGACCAAGTCGAATTGTTCAGTAAATTGCATGCAGGCGTTACCGCATCGAGGCATTGCACTCCCAGCTTAAGCTTTCATTTTAACAATTTAAGCCGCCCACGTATTCCAGCGCACTTGCCGACTCGCATGTCCGTCCGTATAGTAGTGACTCACCCTCGGTACTCATCGGAGCCAGCTATGAACCCCGCTGATTTTTTTGAGCAGTTAGAAGCGCGCATCGCCAAGTACGGTCTGCTCTGCCATCCGTTTTACCAGGCGTGGAGCGCGGGCGAATTAAGCCGCGACCAGGTTCGCGCATATGCCCAGGATTACTATCATCACGTAGCCGCGTTCCCGTCATACCTGGCGGAGTTTGGCATCCGGCTCGACGAATGCGAATTGCGCCGCGCTGTGCTCGCCAACATGCGCGACGAACTTGGTCAGGAGAAAAATGGTTCCGGCCGATCGCACGCCGACATTTGGCGCGACTTTGCCGAAGGCATGGGAGCGAGCCGCGACATGCGCGGGCATACGCCCGTCGCCGAGATCAAGCAGTTGATCAATCACTTTCACCGTGTAGCCAGCGAAGGCACTCCGGCCGAAGCGCTGGCCGCGTTCTACGCCTACGAATCGCAGGTGCCCGGCGTGGCGAAAGAAAAAGAGCGCGGCCTGCGCGCCATGTATGGTGCCGATGACAAAACCTGCGGCTACTTCACACTGCACGCCGCCGCTGATATATACCATTCGCGGGTCTGGCGGGAGCAATTGGAGAAGCAGATCGAAGCCAATCCCGAGGTCGCGGAGAAGGCGATGGCTGCCGCAGAAGACGCCGCGCAGGCTTTGTGGCATGCTCTCGACGGAATCGAATGGCGGCGGATGCAACAGGTAGCTTAGCTCCTCCCGCAAGGGATTACGGTTGAGCCAATGATTGGTTAGAATCATTGGCTCGTTGTTTTTTTTGTGGACGGGGGATAACCCCATGACTGATCGGGAGCATCGGCAGAACCAGGCAACAATCTTTCGCGCCCTGCACTCGGGTCCCGAAATCCTGCTGCTCCCCAATGTCTGGGATGTGGCCAGCGCGCGGCTCATTGAAGATTCCGGTTACAAAGCGATTGCCACGACCAGCGCCGGTATCGCTTTCTCGCTCGGTTATCCCGATGGGCAGAAAATTTCACGTGAAGAAATGCTTGCGTCAATCGCGAGGATAGTCCGAGCGGTGAAAGTGCCCCTCTCCGCGGATGTGGAGGCCGGCTACGGCGATAAGCCAGAGGATGCGGCCCTGACCGCCCGCGCCGTGGTCGAAGCCGGCGCTGTGGGCATGAATCTGGAGGACGCAACCGGTGATCCCGAGCGTCCGCTGGTTGACCTCCCGCTGCAACTCGAAAAAATTCAAAGTGTAAGGCAAGCTGCACGACAGTTAAACGTTCCCCTCGTCCTGAACGCCAGGACCGATGTCTACCTCTTGCAAGTGGGTGACGCCGACAAGCGCTACGACCAAGCACTCGACCGCCTCCAAGCCTTCCGCGACGCCGGTGCGGACTGCGTGTTTCTTCCCGGGGTTCGAGATCCAGAAACGATCCGGCGGATGGTCGCAGACTTGGGCTTTCCGCTGAACATTCTGGCCGGGCCTGGTTCCCCTTCTGTGCCCGAGTTGCGCAAGCTGGGAGTTGCTCGCGTCAGCTTGGGCTCAGGGCCGATGAGGGCTGCGATGGGCGTTTTGCGCCGCATTGCAGACGAACTGAAAAGCACGGGCACGTACGCAGCAATGGAAGGCGCGCCCTCTCACGCCGAAATGAATCGCCTCTTCCCATGCTACTCGGAGTAATCTCCGATACTCACGGCCTCCTCCGGCCTGAGGCCGTCGAAGCCCTCCGCGGCGCACAGCAAGTCATTCACGCCGGCGATGTGGGCTCGCCTGAGATTCTCAAAAAACTCGCAACCATCGCCCCAGTGACTGCCGTGCGCGGCAATGTGGATAAGGACGCATGGGCGCAACAGCTTCCGGAGACCCAAGTGCTCGAAACCGGCGGAATCTCAATTTACCTCTTGCACGATCTGACGCAGTTGGACGTGAAACCCGAGGCGGCAGGATTTCGCGTCGTCATTTCCGGACACAGCCATATCCCCAAGCAGGAAGTCCGCAATGGAGTCCTGTATTTCAATCCCGGCAGCGCCGGTCCCCGCCGCTTTAAATGGCCGGTAAGTGTGGGCAGGCTGAGTATTGAGGGCGGCGAGGTGAGCGCAGAGCTAGTGACATTGGATGTTTAGCCGCACCCCTCGCTACGCTTTCAGCGGCAAGTTGAGCAGCAGCAGGAGCGCCGCCTTTCGATGAGCCTTCATGGACGCTCTCACTTCTCGACCGCAGCGACGGAGTGGTTGATCGATCACTCTCCTGCCACCCACGAATCTGTTAAATGGAACCCCAGCTTTCCAGCTCAGCAGATACCAGCACAAGGTTCCAAAAACGCCGAACCAGAGCAAAGGATGAACGTACCACCACCCTATCGGAAACAATATGATTGAAACGGGAAGTCAACATAAAACATATACTGCCATCCCCATTCGAAGTTTGCGACTGTAGCTCTCGAGGCAGGCGCAAAAGAGCGCAGCTGCATGATTCGATTCTCGACGTCTAAATTGGAGTGGAGCGAACAGGCAATGCCATGGCCGAATGCTGAATTGTCATTCGCTGATCGCTGACTTGCGGAAGCCTGACTTCCGCCCTCCGATTGCTACAATCCAACCAATGTCCCTCCACTTTCAGATCGAGGCCAGGCACGGCGCCGCCCGCACCGGACGCCTGATCACTCCCCATGGCGAAGTCGAGACCCCGGTTTTCATGCCGGTGGGCACGCTTGCATCTGTGAAGGGCACGCCGCAGGATGTCCTCGAGGAACTCGGCGTTCAAATTCTCCTCGGAAATACGTATCACCTATACTTGCGTCCCGGCGTTGAAACCGTCCGTAGGCTGGGCGGGCTACACCGCTTCATGTCATGGCCGCGTGCGATTTTGACCGATTCCGGCGGATTCCAAGTCTTCAGCCTGAATGATCTTCGCAAGATCAATGAACAAGGCGTCACCTTCCGCTCCCATGTTGATGGCTCATCACACTTCTTCAGCCCAGAAAGCGCAATGGAGGCCCAGATCGGTCTCGGCGCCGACATTGTTATGGCCTTCGACGAATGCACCGAATTTCCTGCAGACGGGGCACGCGCAAGAGCGTCGATGGAGCTAACATTGCGCTGGGCTGAGCGCAGCCAGCGGTATTTTGAGAAGCATAAGCACGAAGTGCCGTGGCGCGCCAGCACTGAACAGGTATGGACAGCCGCCCCCGGCTGTGCGGCCGAGCAAAGCTCGGCAAGTGCTCTCAGGCCGGCCCCACAACCCAGCCCGGCTTCCTCTGCTGGTCGTGACAGGGCGCAATCCCTCTTCGGCATAGTTCAAGGCGGCATGGATCGCCCGCTGAGACGAGAATCCGCCGAACGAACGATCGAAATCGATTTTCCCGGCTACGCCATCGGCGGCCTCAGCGTTGGCGAGCCCCGGGAGCTGACCCGCGAGGTAGTCGAGTCGACGCTCGAGCATCTTCCCTCCGACAAGCCCCGCTACCTGATGGGCGTGGGCACTCCCGAGGAAATCGTCGAATACGCCCGCCTCGGCGTGGATATGATGGATTGTGTTCTCCCCACGCGCGCCGCGCGCCACGGCCTGCTCTTCACTTCCGAGGGCAAGGTCTCAATCAAGCAGGCGCGATATGCTCAAGACGAAGGTCCGCTCGACCCTCATTGCCCATGCCGTGTGTGCCAGCGCTACTCCCGGGCATACTTACGGCACCTTTATGCTTCTAATGAAGTATTGGCGCAAGTTTTGAATACCGTCCATAACCTCAGTTTCTACCTTGACACTATGCGAAGGGTGCGGCATTCTATTTCACTTGGGGAAAGTCCTGTGATCTAGCTGATAGCGGGTCTCGACCGAAGCTGTAAATTCGTCCCCTGATTCAAGCCTGAAGCTGAAGAATTATCCGGCCGGAATCGATCAGAACTCCCGTGACGAAATACAAGAGCGCTGAAGGCGCGATTCTGGCAATTTTGCTGGCGGGGTCCGGGTGCGCGCCTCAAAAGCTTGCGGACTAGGACAGCCATTTCAGACTACGTAAACGGGGCCCAAAAGCCTCCAAGGAAGGTTTTGAGGCTGCGCGAGTATGAATTCTCTGTGGGCACTACAACTCGGTGGTGGCGGCATGGGGTGGCTGGGGATAGCGCCGCTGATTTTCATTTTTGCGATCTTTTATTTTCTCTTGATTCTTCCCCAGCAACGCCGCCAGAAGAAGTGGCAGGCCATGCTCGATACGCTCAAGACCGGCGACAAGGTAGTCACCAGCGGTGGCCTTCGGGGCACGATCATCGCACTCAAAGATGACGCCATACATCTCCGGATTCCGCCTGACAATCTACGCGTGGAAGTGACCAAAGCATCGGTGCTGCAAGTCACCACGGCGGAGGATGAAACCAAGACCAAGTAGCGGGGAAGCGGACCCTTTTGGAAGTGCGCGCTTGCAAGCACCTGAGAACTGAATTTTGCGAGAAAAAGCGGTACGGAGTCAGCGATTCGAAGCCCCGAAGGGGCGACATTGGATGGCGCGGCCCGTAAGTGCCGGGGAAAGTGAAATGGCCGAGCGCGAGTCCCGTAGGGACGGCACCGCTCTTACGCACCCACCCAGTCGGCGGCTCGGAGCGCCGGTTAGCCACCGAGGACTGTAAGTAAGGATCAAGTTTTCGCATGAATAAGAATCTCACCTGGAAGTTGGCACTTATCGTCGGGATCCTGCTCGCGTTCCTGTTGGGAATTTTCGGGATTCCGAGAAACTTTTCGAAACAAGGTCTGCTGGCCAGCATGACCGATCGCATCCACCTCGGGCTGGATTTACGCGGCGGAACCCACCTCATTCTGCAAGTGCAGGTTAATGACGCCGTCAACGTTGACTCCGATAATGCACTGGAAACGCTCAAGCAACAGCTCCGCACCAAGAAGATCAATTATGCGGAAATCACTAAACCGGACCCGAAGAACAATCCTGACCGGATGGTCCTGAAAGGCGTTCCGCCGGAGTCGCGCTCCGATTTGCTCACCATTGTTCAGGAGCGTCTGCCGGAATACCAGGCCACAGCGGGGCCTGAGAATACCTGGGTCGTGAGCATGAAGCCGCAGATGCTCGCCGACTTGAAGAACAAAGCAGTAACCCAGGCCATCGAGACCATCCGCAATCGTATTGATCAGCTCGGTGTCAGCGAGCCGGTGATTCAGGAGCATGGCCTCGGGCAGTATCAGATTCTGGTGCAACTGCCGGGAATAGACGATCCTGCGCGAGTGAAAGACATCATGCAGTCCACCGCCATGCTCGAAATCAAGCAGGTGCTGGGCGGACCCTATCCCAGCGAGCAGGCGGCGTTACAAGATAAAGGAGGCGTGTTGCCCCCGGACGCAATCCTGCTGCCGGGCCACGCTGCTCCCGGAGCCGAAACTGAGGGGCAGGCGTGGTATCTGGTCTCGCGCGTATCCGCCGTCAGCGGAAAGGATTTGCGCGACGCTCAACCTAGCCGCGATCAAAATGGCCAGCCCAGCGTGAGCTTTACGCTGACCGGCGAAGGCGGACAGCGCTTCTATAACTTCACCTCGGCGCACATCAACGACAGTCTGGGCGTGGTGCTCGACAACAAAGTCCAGGAGGTCGCCAACATCAAAGATTCGATCCGCGATCGAGGTGAAATCAGCGGCGGTCGCATGAACGAACAACAGACCAAAGATCTGTCCATGATCTTGCGCTCTGGGGCATTGCCGGCTGGCGTGAAGTATCTGGAAGAGCGGACGGTGGGACCATCGCTGGGCGCCGATTCGATTCGCGCCGGCGTTCGCGCCGCCATCATCGGCATGGTCGCTGTGCTTGTATTTATGCTGGTTTACTACCGGGGGGCAGGCATCAACGCTGACGTGGCGCTGATTCTGAATCTGATTATCTTGCTCGGATTCATGGGCTACTTCGGGGCGGTGCTAACGCTGCCCGGTATCGCGGGTGTGATTCTCACCGTTGGCATGGGTGTCGACTCCAACGTCCTGATCTTCGAACGCATCCGTGAGGAGCTGCGCAATGGCAAGACACCGCCATCGGCAGTCGATCAAGGCTTCAGCCACGCCTGGGTCACCATTGTTGACACGCACGTCACGACCATTGTTTCCGCAGCAATCTTGTTTATCTTCGGTACCGGCCCGGTGCGAGGTTTCGCCACCACGCTGACCTTCGGCTTACTGGCAAACTTGTTTACCGCCGTGTTCGTCTCGCGGGTGATCTTTGACTGGATATTGACCCGCAAGCAGCGCGGCGAGGCGCTGAGCATTTAAGGCCCAACCGGCCGAATGGTCGAGCAAGGAAATGATAATTCAGCCCGCGAATCGCGGCTAAGTCGTAGAAACATAAGGGGCAAAAAGACCGGTGGAGTTCTTTCGCAATCCCAATATAGATTTTCTCGGCAAAAAGTGGTATTTTCTCGCGTTTTCGCTAGTCTTCAGCGTAGCGGGAGTGCTTTCAATGCTGTTCTGGCATGGCATTCCGTGGGGCGTGGACTTCCGTGGTGGCACGCTGGTGTATGTGAAGTTCTCGCATACGCCCGATGACAGTGCAATCCGGGCCTCCCTGGATCGCGTCGGCCTGCACAACTTCAAGCTCCAGCGCTATGGCGTGGCGTCGAATAACGAAGAGTTGATCGACCTCGCCGTGCGGGAAACCAGTGAGCAGGCTCTGGATCGCGGCAAAACGCAGATCATCAATGCTCTGGAAACAAATGCTCCGGCTGGCAAGGTGGATTTGAACAATGCCAGCTCCTTCACCATCAAGAATTTCCTGATGGCCAAGGATCCACTGCACCTGGGCGCGGATGCCGACCAGAAATACACCGCGCAAGTGCAAGCCGCGGTGAATTTCCGCGATAAAGTCCAGGGCGGAGTCCTGGGTTCCATTGATCAGTTGAAAGGCATTGTCGATCCACCGGTTGTGGCGACCCTGTCAGATGGGTTTTTCGTGTCTGATTTTGGGGTGCGGAACGTGGAAATCGTTGGCCCACAGGTCGGTGGCCAGTTGCGCAAGCAGGCTTTCCTGGCAACCGTCTATTCGCTGGCGGGAATGCTGGTTTACTTGGGTTTCCGTTTCGAGTGGATTTACGGAATCGCCGCCGTGGTTACCGTGTTCCACGACACGCTGATCACTGTGGGGGCATTTTCGCTGACCAAGACGGACATCTCGCTAACCGTGATCGCGGCCATTCTAACCCTGATCGGTTACTCGAATAACGACACCATCGTGGTATTTGACCGCATCCGGGAAAACATTAAACTCATGCGGCGCGAGAAGCTGTCGGATATCGTAAATCGCAGTATTAACCAGACTTTGAGTCGAACTATCTTGACAGCGGGCCTAACCTTCCTTACCGTACTCGCTCTGTATTTATTTGGCGGAGAAGTACTGCATGGCTTTAGCCTGGCTCTGGTAATTGGCATCTTAATCGGGACATATTCGTCGATCGCAATTGCTGCTCCGATTCTGGTGGCATATCAGGATTGGCGGTTAGGGCGTGGTAAGCGTGCCGTGGCCATGCCCAGCAAGGCCAAATAACGGCTGTTGAACGGCTTGCGATTTCGCATTAGATCTTTTATTTTAAACGGTTTAGAAGGTTCCGGCTGCATTCGGAGGGAGCTTGGTTGGCTCGCCCAGGAACAGCCGATGGGTCTGGGAGCAAAGGGGAAGCGGACGGTGTCTAAACGTTCGTAGGGTGTACGTAGGAGAAACCTTTATGTTTGAAGATAGCCTTCTTGAATCAGGTGGCCGGCTGAAGACGAACCGGGGACTAACAACCACAATCTCGGTCATCTTCCAAGTAGGATTGATTGGGATATTGGTTCTACTGCCCCTCATCTTCACTGACGCGCTACCAAAGCAGCAGTTGATGACCTTCCTGGTGGCGCCCCCACCTCCGCCGCCACCCCCGCCACCAGCGGCGGCACCTGTGAAGGTAGTGAAAGTTGTTCAGACCGATATCGTGAACGGCGCGCTTCGCACCCCCACCAAAATTCCTGAGAAAGTTCAGATGATTAAGGAAGAAGAAGCGCCGGCGCCAGTTATGTCGACAGGCGGCGTGGTCGGAGGCGTTCCCGGTGGAGTGCCGGGTGGCCAGATGGGCGGCGTGATCGGCGGGATTATCAGCTCCACACCGATGGCCGTGCCCAAAGTAGCGGCGCCACAGCGAGTGCGCGTCTCGTCAGGGGTTTCGTCGGGCCTTTTAGTGCGCAAGGTGCAGCCCATCTATCCTCCCTTGGCGCGCCAGGCGCGTATTCAGGGCAAGGTTCTGTTGCAAGCTGTGATCAGCAAAGACGGTTCCATCGAGAACCTACACCTCATCAACGGGCACCCGATGCTTACACAAGCCGCCATGGATGCCGTAAAGCAGTGGAAATACAAGCCTTATTTGCTGAATGGCGAACCCGTCGAAGTGGAGACGCAGGTTGAGGTCAATTTCACGCTGTCCGGAGGCTAAGACTGCTTCCGATGATTGAGTAGGTAAAAGAGGTCACCCTCCCCCATCCCACCGAAAACGGTGGCCGGGAGCGGACGTCTAAAACGCTCGGCGCGGTCGCCGTGCCTTGATCCTAAGCGTACGCGGATATCAAGACCGACGTCGGCGGCGGACAAAGCCGGGCTGAAAAAATTGTTTGTGTGGTTATTTGAAAAGTGCAACGAAGTAACGAGTTCTGAGGAGGGAAAAGCAACTCATGTTCGCAGCTAACCTAGCAACAGTTGTTCTCACTCATATGCCCGCGGTTGCCGCTTTGGTTTTCCAGGAAGGCGGCATGCCAACGGACCCGCTCGGTTTGTGGAAAGCGATGGGTCTGGTGGCGAAGACCGTGGTCATCATTCTGTTCATCATGTCGGGCTGGTCGATCGGGGTCATGATTGACCGCGCCATGGCATATAACGCGGCTCGCAAGCAATCTCGCGCCTTTGCTCCTGCAGTGGCCGGGGCTCTCCGCGATGGCCGCATTGATGAAGCGATCAAGGTGGCAGAACGAAACAAGAAGAGCCATCTGGCCAAAGTGGTCACAGCCGGCTTGATGGAGTTCAAAGCCCACCAGGACAGTCCCGGCGCCATTCCCGGCGAGACCATTGAAGCGTCCAAGCGCGCACTGGAGCGCACCGAAGCCATCGTCCATGCCGAACTCAAGCGCGGCCTGGGCGGCCTGGCCACTATCGGTTCGACAGCCCCGTTCGTTGGACTGTTCGGAACAGTGATGGGCATCCTGAATGCATTCACTGGTATCTCGAAAGAGAAGGCCACCGGTTTGGCGGCGGTCGCTGGCGGTATCGCAGAAGCGCTGGTAACCACGGCTATCGGGCTGCTTGTAGCCATCCCTGCCGTCATGATGTTCAACTACTTGACCGGCCGGGTCGAAGCCTTCGACGTGGAGATGGACAACTCCTCGAGCGAACTGATCGATTACTTCTTGAAGCGGCGCGACGTTCGACGAACCTAGGTTGGCGCGAGCTGCTTGCACAGAGAACAGAGAGTTGCCTTCCGGCGCCGGGGATAGCCCCGTCGCCGGCCTCCTGACTCGAGGCGGCCAGTTCCAACCATTCGACCGAGTCGTGAGAGAAGCGGGAGAAAATAAGTTATGGCATTAGCAAAGCGAAATGAAGGAGCCAAGATCAGCTCCGATATCAACGTGACTCCCATGGTGGACGTGATGCTGGTATTGCTGATTATCTTCATGGTAGTCACGCCTATGTTGCAGCACGGAATCAGCGTCGACATGGCCCAGGTCAACAACCCTGAGCCCATGGCCGACGCCGACAAGGAAGATGCCCTGCTGGTCTCCATCATGCGAAATGGAGATGTCTTCTTCGGCACCGACAAGATTACGCCGGAGAATCTGACTGGCAAGGTAAAGGACCGCCTCGCCAACCGGACCGATAAGCGGGTCTTCGTGAAGGCGGACGCCAGAGCTCACTTCGGCAATGTGGTGCAGGTAGTGGACAGCGTGCGGGCCGCCGGAGTGGATGATTTGGGCCTGCTTACTGATCAAAGGAAAAATACTCCAAACGCCCCGCCAACTCCAACGGCGAGTGGGCAATAGAGGAGATCGACCATGGGAATGGCAGTTGGCCCGAGCGGAGGCCAAAGCGCAAATATTAACGTCACGCCGCTCATTGATGTGTTGCTGGTGTTGCTGATCATCTTCATGGTGATCAATCCCCCAACATTTAAGGGGCTGGATGCGCTGGTTCCGCAGCCGCCTCCGCCCAACGCGCCCAAGAACAATACGCCTGACCGCACTATCGTGGTGCAGTTAATCGATCGCGGGGCTGGCCAGGAGCCTGGTCTGAAGATCAATCAGGAAGATGCGACTTGGGATAACCTGCAAGGGCGTTTGACCGATATCTACAAGGCCCGCGCCGAAAAGGTTATGTTCGTGAAGGGGGATGACGCTATTCCCTTTGCCGACGTGGCCAACGTGATTGACATTGCCCACGCCTCAGGTGTGGACAAAGTTGGTCTGATCACGGCAAAGATCGAGGCCGGCGGATAAACCATCCGCGCCGGGAGACGGGCCGCGATGTGTGCGTCGCATCAGGCCCAAGCACGTGAGTCCCAGCTCTCGTGCTGGGGGCAGCCGTGCTTGCCATCCGCTGTCTCTGGGCCTAGGATTCTGTGGCAAGGGAGACTTATACCGCAATGAATAAGAACCTACGACTCCTCATGCTGGCCGGTGTCGCGCTAGCGCTGTTCTCCTCAGTGGGCTGTAACCGACTGCGCGCTCGCGATCAGCTCAACAAGGGCGTGCAGTCCTACAAGAACAGCAAATATGAAGAGGCCATCAACCATTTTCAGCAAGCCGTGGAACTGGATCCCAGCCTGCTCAATGCCCGGATGTACTTGGCCACCGCCTATGCCCAGCAGTACATTCCCGGCGCCGACTCGCCCGACAATAACCGCATGGCGGAGCAGGCGATCGAGCAGTACAACAAGGTCTTGGAGGCAAATCCTTCACGCGACCAAAGAGTGAACGCCGCCAAGGGCGTCGCTTACTTGTACTTGAACATGAGAAAGTTCGATGCGGCCAAGAAATATTACCGCATGGCCTCTGCCGTGGATCCTAACGATCCGGAACCCTACTATTCGGTGGGCGTGATCGATTGGACGGCCTCCTACCAGCCGCGCATGGAAGCCCGTGCCAAGCTTGGCTTGAAGCCGGAAGAGAACTTGAATCCGAAAGATAGGGAACAGAAAAAGGTTTGTGCTGAGCTGAAGCTAAAAAACACCCCTGCGATTCAGGAGGGCATCGAAAGCCTTAACAAAGCGATTCAGCTCCGGCCGGATTATGACGACGCCATGGCTTACATGAACCTGATGTACCGGGAGAAGGCCGATGTGGAATGCGATGAGCTGGCAGCCCGTGCTGAGGATCTTAAAACCGCCGACCACTGGGTGGATCAAACCCTGCTCACCAAGAAGGCCAAGGCCGAAAAGCAGCCGGGACAACAGGGCATCACATCCGATCAGCCGAAATAGAGATCAGCCGAAACCCATTTCTTGTCGAACCGGCCTCATCCGCAATCGATGCGAATGAGTGTTTTTCTTGCCCTTTCGCCCGATATTACTTTGTCATTCCCCCTTGGCTGCGGCCCTTCCCGGAACCGTCAACTCACACACGAAAATATTGTTGCCAAAGTTGCGAGGTGCGGAGCAGCCCAGGGATCGCAGCCCAACATAAAGTCCCGGCGCAGAAGCCCCAATCCAGCCCGCGTCAAATAGCCAGAGTTTGCTTGCGGGTGCGAGGTTGTAGATTGCCGCCACTCGACTCAATTGGTCCGGAAGGTCATTGGCGTAAAACTCCCATTCATTCGGGTGAGTGGTCACCACTGTATAAGGTCCGCAATCGGTTTTCCAGGAAAGTTCCAATGTCTGAACCACCTCATGACCGCAAACATAGTAGCCGAGCAGAAGACCGCTCTGGTAATCGGACAAGATTACTGATCCCGCCGGCAGGGAATGATGCATATAGTCGGCCGCTTGTTCCATCAGATCTCTGGATTGATCTTTCTCCCGAATCACCGGATGCGGCGACGGGAAAAAGTTGCAGACAGCCAGAGCAACCGCAATCACCAGGAACTTTATCCACGAAATCGCTGGCCTCCACGCCGCAAGAGCAATGCTCGCCCCGCTGATGGCAAACGGCCCTAGGACCGCGTTGTGCCTGGTTCCGCCATAGGGATACTGTCCGGCGATGGCGGCCACGCAATTGACCACAAACGGCAGGCCCAACAGAAGTGCAACCTGAGGCTGCGACGGCCCGGTGCTATTCCACGGCCCCGCTTTTCTCCATAGCAGTAACGCCATCCCGGCAAGAAAGGCCAGTAGCACCAATGTTCCCACCAGCCCGTGGCTGAATAAATAAGTGAACACCCGGATCGTCTGCTGCACGACGAAGGCAGCCACGCCACTTGTGCCCGGATGAAAAATAGATTTCCGCAGCCATGTATCGGCGATTTCCTGTGCCATCCCACTTTTCTTCAGGCGCGAAACATGAGTGATCAGAAAATAAGAGACCAGGGCCAACGCCCCCACCTGCCCCGCCGCCCAAACTGCGAATAACCTCATCCATTTCTTAAACGGGTAAAGGCGAACGAGCACATAAACACCCATGGTGAAGGCGAAGATCAGCGACGAATAGTGGGAGAGAAGCGCTCCATACAGCGACAGCGAAAACAACATCATCAAACGCGGAGAATTTTCCCGCAGCGCGCGTTCGGAGACGTAGAGGCCGCTGAGCATAAAAAACAGCAGAAGCGCATATTGTCGAACCTCCGACGACAAAGCGATGAGAGCCGGGGCGAATGACAACAGCAGCAAGCCGATGAGGGCGGTCGTGCGGTCAGTCACCAGCTTAAGCCATTCATAAAAAATCCAGCAGCAAGCGGTTCCCGCCAACACCGAGGGCATGCGCAGCAGCAGCTCGGAATGCCCCAATAAGCGCACGTAGTAAAGGACCACAATGAGTAGCGGCGGGTGAGCATTGGTCAGAGCCGCTCTCCATGCCAGCGTCAGCGAGGACTGGTCGGCCAGTACATAGTGAAGAGCTTCATCGGGATTAAGAAAGTAGCGCCAAGCCGGAAGAAGCCTTGCGACAAACCCGGCGGCCAACACCAGCGCCGCCAACCATTCCCCCGAAAACAGCGATGTTACAGAACCAGCTGTGAAGTGCCTGCCTACAGGCGGGACACCGTGCCGATCAGCACCCAATTGCGCAGGAGCCGCGGTCACGGCCGCCTCAGAAGGGAAGATTCTGCAACTCCGGTCGAGGATCTCACCAGCAAATCATACTATGTTGCCGCAACACCGAAGTAAGGCGGCAGACTTGCTCGTGCATCTAGGAATGGAAGAGTCGGACGGGTAAATTGCAGTTTGGATTCTGAACCCTAATCCCGTAACCGCGTCATCCCGAGCGCAGCCGTTTTTCAGGCGGAGAGAGGGATCTCGCACGCATCGCCCAGTTGTTTGGTACTTTCCGCTTTAGTTCTTGGCCACGTATTTTTCAAACACGAACTCAGCCTTCTTAACCGAAGCGTGCTCTTTTCTGTACGCCCGCGCGATATCGCCCAGCGGCTCCGGCTCCGAAGGATGCACGAAATCAGAGAGCGGAAGTTCGCCCTTGGCATACGTGTAGCCAGAGTGCTCAAACAGATCCTGTGGCTGAGCCAACTCGTGCTGCGATGCATGTTGTGGATGGTCGACCATCACAAGTGGTTGGGTGTAGGTGGGCTGCGTCAAAACGGTCTGGCCGAACGCTGCCGACGCGCAAAACAGGCATAGCATGACAAAAGTCAGTTTCATAGTCTCCAGCTCCCCGGTTTTCGCCGGAGCGAAATCCACATGGGTTAGAGGCAATCCCGGGACCAAACATTCGCCGTTGTCCCCCCCGACGGAGCCGGCGAAAGCGGCTAAAGCTAGCATTTCGCGGCTTTACCGTTGGCACGGCTCACAGCGGCCAGTCCCCCAAATCCTCACCCTATACCCATCAGCAAACTCGGCAATTGTTTGCACAATTGTGGTAGACAAGGGCTGGAATGCCCCGTCGACACCTCTGCCTCCGTGGGGCGGACACCCCTGCTCCGCCGCTTTTGACGTTGACCTTTGCTCCCCATGTCGAATCACCTACTCGCAGCATTTCGCCGCGGATGGCACATTTACGAATATTCTGGGGATGTTCTTCACCCGGCACAGGCGTTTCTTGACAGGCACGAAGAAATATTTAAGGGAATGTTTCGCGGAACTGTGCTCGGTTAGGACGTCGTTTCGCTCAGGTTTGTCCGTCCCGAGGCCGCCGTTGTGGAAACAGTTACATGGATTTCGGGGTTTTCAGCATCGAGTCCGCCACGCCCCCGATGCCAAGGGGACGCCTGCGCACTCGGCTCCTGCAGGTGATGGTGAAAGAGGCCGGTGATCGGAAGATCACCGTCTATCACAACCTGGATGTGAAGCCGGGAGTGACTGCGCCGGAACCGCAATGAGCACAGGACCAGGTCAGCCTTTCGCGACCACGCTATTCTCGATGGCACCCTTTCTCGCGTCCATTGCGAGAAGGCCTGCTTGTTCTTGACCTTATGAAAGGAGATCTATGAAAAAAGCATCTTCCACAAAACCACAGACCACTGCCAAGAGCGTCGACGAATACCTCGCCCGCATTCCCCAACCCGCTCGCGGCACACTGAACATAGTTCGTGCAGCGATTCGCTCGGTTGTACCAGAGGAGGCAACGGAGACCATCAGCTACGGCATTCCGATGTTCAAATACAAAGGACCGCTCCTCGGCTACGCCGCATTTTCAAAGCATTGCAGTTTGTTCCCGACGAGTATGGCCGTGATCAAGACGTTCAAGAACGAACTGAAGGGCTTCGAGACATCCAAAGGCACGATCCGCTTCCCTCAGGACAAGCCTCTGCCAGCAGCTCTCGTGAAGAAAATGGTGAGGGCGCGCCTGGCAGAAAAGCAGCGCAAGCCCTGACCCCGGCAAGTCCAGTTTCGTCAGAGCTGGATTCCGCCGCAGAATTCCACATTGGGTTGTTGACTTACTGAACGAGGATAGGATGGGAAATAAGGTTCAACACTGCAGCTGGCCCTGGGACACTTCTGCCGCCCGCGAGAGCACTTGCCGGAATGTCAGCTGTGTAGCCCGCAGCCCCAGCGGACGAGGTGTTTGCTCATAGAGCTGGGTCAGAGCACGCGACGTCCGGCGAAAGCTGCCGCACAGGCACGGCAATGCAGCCAAGCATGATTGGTCCATATGGACAATTAATGTATATACATCTAATTCGGATGCACAAAATTTTGCAGAGCGGAAACTCTCCACGGGATTTCAGGCTCATTCCTACTTACCTTCCAAACAACGCAAAAGCTTGTCCGGAGCGAAGGAAAACGGTATGAACATCGCTTTTCTCATTGGGAGAATCATCTTTGCAGCGTTTTGGTTGATGAGCCCTTCCAACCATTTCATGAAGTTGAATCACATGAGCGGGTACGCCAAGGCGAAGGGTGTCCCGTTTCCCAAGCTGGCCGTGGCCGGAACTGGTGTTTTGCTGCTGCTCGGTGTCTGCCCTACGGTCGGGATCATTCTGCTGATCGTCTTCATGCTCGGCACCACCTTCCCCATGCACAACTTCTGGGCGGTGGCCGACCCGCAGATGAAGCAGGCCGACATGATTAACTTCCTGAAGAACACGGCGCTCGTGGGAGCGCTGCTCATGCTGTTGGCTATACCACAACCCTGGCCGTTCAGCTTGGCAAGCAGATAGTGCGGCCGCTTGTAACCGGTCGATCCGCGTAAATCCGTGGCGGGCGACTTCGCCATTGACCCTGAGGGGGGGCCACCCTTGTCTCTCCGTTCTTGGGAGAGACAGGGCGTTTTGGTCTTGATGTGCGACCGCAGCGGGGCATCAAAAAGAAATCAAAAGCCTCGTGTGACATCTGACCTTGCGCCGCCGGCGAAAGTGTCTCACCATCGTCGAGCGGAGGCGATGCAGCCAGCGCGGACCACGACAGGTTTAACTCCCCTGTTCTCTAGATCTTGCCCGCAAGTGATTGCGCCTCAAGATTTTGCGCGAGAATTCTCTCTTTAGGTGGAGATTCACAGCCTGCTCCAATCAGTGTTCACGGGTCCGAGCCCAGCCAACAGTCGCGCCGAGCTTTTTTGCGATTCATTGACCGCTGGCCACTAAGTGCCTGGGCCATCCCTGATGCACGAAGCTGATAAACTTCCCTCCGATGGAGAGATCCTCGCGCGCCCCCATCCCCAAGTCTGTGTTGTGGCTCGTGCTGCTGTCGTTTGCTCTTCAAGTGGCGACCATCGGAGTCTTCCGCCAATACCGCACCCGCACTCCAGACGATCACTTCGGTTTTGGATGGGAGATGGGTCGCATCGCCCGCTCCATCGCCCAAGGACACGGCTACGGCAATCCCTACGGAGATAGCACCGGCCCCACCGCCTGGGAACCGCCACTGTACCCCTATTGGATGGCAGCAGTCTTCAAGGTGTTTGGTGTTTACACTCACGCATCCGCCTGGGCGTTGCTGACCATCAACAGCCTGCTATCGGCATCGACCTGCATTCCGATTTATCTGATTGCCAGCAAAACTTTCGGCGAGCGCGTCGCACTGTGGTCGGCACGGACGTGGGCCTTCCTTCCATACATTTGGTACTGGTCAGTTCACTGGATTTGGGACACAACCTTTACGCCCCTGATCCTGTCGCTAATCTTGCTGGTCTCGCTGGAACTGGAAGAGTCGCGCGAGCGGCGCAACTGGCTAATCTTCGGCCTGCTCTGGGGCGTAGGAGCCCTGGCGAATCCCACGATGCTAGCCTTTCTGCCATTCTGCGGCTTCTGGATATGGCGCCAAAGACACCGTCGGGGCCTGTCATCGTTGTCCGGCATTGCCGTCTCGTCCGCCACATTTTTTCTGCTACTGACGCCGTGGCTGGTGAGGAATTATGAGGTCTTCGGCCGCTTCGTATTTCTGCGGGACGACTTCGGACTTCAGTTTCGCCTCGGCAACGGAGACGGCGCCGACGGAATGTCGAGAGTCTATTTGCAGCCGAATCTGAACAAGCTGGAATTCGAAAAATTCCAGCGCATGGGAGAGCTTGCTTACGCGGCTGACTGCAAGAGACTGGCATTCGATTGGATCCGCGCTCATCCCCGACGATTCTTGGTAATCAGCCTGAAGCGCGTTTTCTATTACTGGAACGGCGTGCCCAAGCCGACTGACAGCACTGCCTTCTGGGATTTTCGCAGTTCGCTGTTCCTGGCGTCGTCTGTGCTCGCTATCTGGGGCTTGATTCTCGCTCTGCGTCAAAAGCGGTGCGGGGCTTGGCTTTTCGCGGGACTCATCGTAACCTATCCCGCGGTTTACTATGTCGTCTATCCGCACGCCCGCTACCGGCATCCGATTGAGCCGGAATTACTGATGCTGGCGGTATTTCTGCTGTCCCAAGTTAAGGATCGTACCAGCCACCTCGCGGCTCCGGTAGAATCGAAAGCGTGACGGCGCGGTAATGCACTCCAACTTTGCGCTCATCTAACCCATGTTCAAGAAAATTCTCATCGCTAACCGTGGCGAAATTGCGGTGCGCGTCATCCGAGCCTGCCATGAGATGGGCATTGCCGCGGTCGCAGTCTACTCCGAGGTAGATCGTGCTGCACTTCACGTGCGGCAGGCCGACGAAGCATGTCCGATCGGTGCCGCGACGGCTTCCGAATCGTATCTGAACATCCCCAAGATTCTCGATGCTGCGAAGCGCTCAGGAGTCGATGCCATTCATCCCGGTTACGGTTTCCTCTCAGAGAACGCGAGATTCGCCCAGGCCTGCGCCGATGCCGGAGTAAAGTTCATCGGCCCTTCCGCCGCGGCCATGGAAATGATGGGATCGAAGACTCGCGCCCGGCAGGCCATGGAAAGGGCAGGCATTGCGCTGGTTCCGGGCACAGCAAGCGGACTTGAATCGTTCGCGCAAGCAGAACAGATCGCGGCCAAGGTCGGCTATCCGGTGATGTTAAAGGCCGCGGCCGGCGGCGGCGGCAAAGGCATGCGTTTGGTGCACACTCCGAAAGAACTCAACCCGGCGCTGGAGTCGGCTCGCAGCGAGGCGGAGCGTGCTTTCGGCGATGACGAAGTCTACATGGAGAAGGCGATCATCAATCCACGGCACATCGAGATGCAGGTGCTCGCTGACGAACACGGAAACGCCATATACCTCGGCGAGCGCGAGTGCTCTATCCAGCGCCGCCATCAGAAAGTACTGGAGGAATCTCCCGCACCAATCGTAGATTCAGAAATGCGCCGAAAAATGGGTGAGGCTGCTGTTCGCGTCGCTAAAGCCGCAGGCTATAGTAATGCAGGCACAGTCGAATTCCTCATGGACGAGATGGAGAACTTCTTTTTCCTGGAAATGAACACGCGCTTGCAGGTGGAACATCCGGTGACGGAGTTGGTGACTGGAATTGATCTCGTCCACTGGCAGATCCGCATTGCAGCGGGTGAAAAGCTGCCTTTTGTCCAGAACGATATTCAGATTCGCGGGCATGCCATCGAGTGCCGCATCTATGCGGAAGATCCCGACAACAATTATTTCCCCAGCCCGGGAATGATCAGCCTGCTCATGGAACCCTCAGGCCCCGGAATCCGGCTGGATAGCGGCGTGTATGAAGGCTGGAACGTGCCGACGGACTACGATCCGCTACTCGCCAAGCTGATTGGCTATGGCTCCGATCGGGTCCAGGCAATCGGGCGACTGAGGCGCGCTTTAGGCGAGTATTTCGTGGGCGGAATCAAGAACAATATCTCCCTGTTCCGCCGCATCCTGCACGACCCGGATTTTCGCGCGGGCAACGTGGATACCGGATTCCTCGACACAATGCTGAAGAAGGACAGCGGGCAAGCGGATACAAAACTGTCCGCGGTGGCGGTCATCGCGGCAGGAATGTTTGTCGCCATGGGAGCAACCGTGTCTGCAAGCGATCCGGCAAATGCAGCCAGCGGCTCGAAAAACAATTCCGGCAAAGCCGCGTCCGGTTGGAAAGGCGCAGCCCGCATCGAAGCCCTACGAACAAATATTGGCGGTAACTCATAGCTCAAGCAGCGAATCGCTTTTGGCCCGAACTTTCTGCGGGCTGATTGCCATGCAGCTGAATGCTAGGCACCACCGGCTACTAACCAGCTGCGGTTATTTCTATATGAAATACAACGTCAAGATCGGCGGCAAGAATTACCAGCTCGAACTTGGCCGCGATGCCGCACGGTGGTCATGCCGTCTCGACGGACTCGAGGTCGATGTTGACGCGATCCCCGTGCAGCCCGCTGTGTTATCGCTTCGGGTTGGCCATGAGACCTACGAGGTCAAGTGCGAGTGTACGGCCGACCACATCCAGGTCTGGGTCCGTGGCGAGCGCTATGCGGCTGAAGTCCGCGATCCCCGCTCACTGCGGGCACGCACTCGCGCCGCAGACCACCACGGACCGAGGAAGTTGACTGCTCCCATGTCCGGGAAGATTGTGCGCGTGCTGACCCGCGAGGGATGTGAAGTGGTCGCGGGCGCTGGCGTGGTTGTGGTGGAGGCAATGAAAATGCAAAACGAGATTAAGTCGCCGAAGAAAGGGACGGTCCAGAAGATTCTCGTCAACGAGGGGACGGCGGTAAATGCCGGAGACGTGCTGGCGATCGTTGAATAAGGCCAGCTCATTGCAGCCGAAACTTCCTGCTGTTCGCTAGTGATGAGCCGCCGCACTCCACCCTCAGCATCGACGGAGCTTGTTATTTCACCATCCCATTGCTGTCCAGCACTTTCTTGGCGTAATAGTTTTCGACCTTGGCGGAGTTTCGCAAGATCTCGTAGTACGCCGCTTTGAGTAATTGCTCGCGGCGGTCGCGTAGCTGTGAGCGGACAGCCTGCTGCACCCTCGGATCGGCCAATTCGCGCTGTCCGGCAGGCTCCTTGGCCACCAACTTGACGATCCGAAAGCCCATCACTTGCTTGCTGGCAGGATTCACTACCGCAATGACTGCGCTGTACTGCCCGGGCCTCAGTTTCATCACGATGTCGCGAGTGGAGGAATCCGTATTGCGCAAAGACGATTCTGGAGTGAACCCCAAGTCGCCGCCGTTGCCGGAGGTTTCGGCGTCCTCGGAGTAGTTCATGGCCAACGTAGCGAAGTCTTCGCCACTCTCCAGGCGGTTGGCGATCATCTGGATTTTCTTGCGTGCATCGGGTTCGTTCTGAGCCTTGTTGTTCTGATTGTGAGCCTGGGGATTAGGCGTTGGTGTCACGAAGATTTGCGCCAAATGATACTGCGGCTCAATCAGGTTGAACTCCGCCTTGTGCGCGTTGTAGTAGTCGGTGATGTCCTGGTCGCTCACGTTGATTTTAGAGGTGACTTCCTTGTTGATCACCTTTTCGACGGTCAGCGAACGGCGTAAGTCGCGCTTGAAATCGGACGCGGTAAGCTTCTTTTCTTTCAATCGCTTGTCGAACTCCTCCTGCGTGTAAGGAGATCTGATCTCACCGTACTTGCGGTCCACTTCCTCATCCGTGGCCAGCAGGCCAAGCTTCTCAGCACGCCGCATAAGGATTTCGTCGTCGATCAGTTCATGCAGAATATTAAGGCGAAGCGTGGTGGATTGTTCTCCCGTGGGTGCATTCTCGGCGGATGAGGTTTGGTTCTCGAAATACTTCTGCACGTCAGAAGCATAGATTTTCCGGCCGTCCACGCTGGCCATCACGTCGCCACCCACTTGTGGCTTACAGCCGGCCAGGGCCGCCAGCAGAAGGGCAGCCGTCACCGCCGCCAGGACGTGGACAGAGTGCGAGTTTCTTCTCAAAGAGATTCCCCCAAACTGATTCTTTTAGCACTACGCGGTGACCGCAGGTTGTCACCTCAGCACGATGAACGCCTAACGCAATCCACAGAAATCATTTGGAAGCTGGCGCCGAGGCCGTTGCCGCGTGAACTGGAACGGGCAGCCCGTTGTCCCTTAGCGCGCGATCCAACGCAGCGCGGATTTCGCTGACGGGTACGGCGCCGTCGATCTTCTCACCGTTAATGAACAGCGTGGGGGTGGCCATGACCCCAATCGCGTCACCTTGCTTCATGGAAGCCTTGACCGCGCCTTCGTCCTGCGCCTTCACGCAAGACCGCAATTTCACGGTATCAAGATTATGCTTTTGCCCTTGCAGCATGGCCAGCCGGTCGAGTGCGGCAAACCTTGCGTCGGGAGTTTTTTCATTGCTCACTTCACGCTGGTTGGCATGAATGTAATCTGCGAAATCCCAATAGGCGTCGGCGTTCTGCGCGCCCAAACAGTTAGCATCGACGGCGGCATGAATGGCCCACGGATGAATCTCCGCCAGAGGATAATCCTTGTAAATGAAAGTGACCCGATCGCCGTATTCCTTGAAGATTTCTGGAAACAACGTCTCGTGCATGCGCGAGCAGTAGGGACACTCAAAATCGTCGAAATTCACGGCGACCACTTTCGAGGCCTTGGCGCCTCGAGTTGGCCGCCCGGTGAGGTCAATTTTCTTCATCACCTCGCTGTAAGGGTCCTTCGTCAGGTCAAACTTTACCAGCCGCATCATCGAGTTGCGGTCCTTGGAGACCAGGAACTGCAAATCCTGCTTCTTCCCGCCATCGTTACCAATACTCACGGAGACAGAATCGTACCCTGGCCACTCGCTGCTGGGTGCGGGGGCTGCGACCAAAATGTGCACCTCGGGAGGGATGCTGTAAAAGGAGCGAACTTGTCGTTCGATCTTCCTTTCGAGCTCGGGAGAAGTAGATTGGGCTACGCAGCCCATACAGATCAGAAGGAGTACGAGGAAAGAACGCCGAATTAGAATCACCAAAAACCGCCTAAACATTGCGAGATTAAACGTTGATTATCTCACAGCAAAGGGTCGACGGAGGCGGGCGAGGCGGTTGGAGCAGGCGGCGCGAAAATGGTGCTGTGCTGGGCGAGCCTGTCTTTAACCCGCGCGTCGGGAGACCTCTTCTGCGGGCAGGAGAGAGTTCATCGAGCCCGATCGGAACCCTTCCAAGTCTAGGGTCACAAACTTAAATCCCAGCGCTTTGAAGACGCGGGTGAACTCATCGGTCATCGCCGGGTTGAGCGCGCGAGGCAGTTCATCGCGGGCGATCTCAATCCGAACCATCTCGCCATGATGCCGCACGCGAAATTGCCGGAAACCAAGAGCGCGGATGGCGTCTTCACCCTTTTCCACCACGGTTAACGCCTCGCGGGTGACGGGACGGCCGTATTCAATGCGAGAAGAGAGACAGGCCGATGCCGGCTTGTCCCAGATGCGCAGGCCAGCCTGCCGCGCCAGCTCGCGGATCTCTGATTTCGTGAGCCCAGCTTCGAGTAGTGGCGCGGCCACATGATGCAGGGTGGCCGCCCTCTGGCCAGGGCGGAAGTCACCTTGATCGTCGCGGTTCACACCATAGGCGATGGTGTCGAAGCCACGCGCCACTCGAAGTTCTTCCATGGCCATGAAAAGTTCATCTTTGCAGTGAAAGCAGCGCTGCGCATCGTTGCGCGCATATTCAGGGCGATCCAGTTCAGATGTCGAGATCACCTCGAGAGGAATGCCTTGCTCTTTGGCAAAGGCAATGGCGTCGGCCAGTTGGGTGCGAGCCAAGCTCGGCGAGTCGGCAATGATCGCCAGCATGTTGCTTCCGACAGCCCGGTGCAGTGCCCATGCGAGGTAAGCGGAATCCACCCCTCCGGAGTAGGCAACTAAAGTTCGCCCCAGAGTGCTCAAGTTGGTCCCTAGTAAGGAACACTTCCCGTGAAGCTCCTTCTCCGCGCGTAGCATGGGGACTATGGTAGCAGGGCCAAGCACAAAGAATAGATGCAGAAGCGCCCAGCGGGGGTAAGGGGTTTCTGGCACTTTCTGAGTTGGGGGATGGAGTCTGGACGTCGCCCCTTCGCGGATGCGATGCTTGCGGAAAGCAACCGTGTGGTAACTAACACCAGAGCCGGAATCAGGTGACAAAGGAATGTTGCCGTGATAAGGAATCTGTTGTGGGCGATTGCTGAGGATACGGACTTTAAAATCCTGCCATGGTCTCCGCGGTGAGTTGGTTCATTCTGACTTCTGGCGTTCTCACAAGACTTGGCGCATGGCTTCTCGGTTATGCAGCCAAGGCCGCCGTTGTGTTTCGAGATGGATCGACCCTTGGCAACGAGATCCATCCCATCCCGCTTCCCCGAGGCTTAGGTGAATAGCCCTGCGCCCGGGGCTGGCCACATCACCCCTGAACCGCAAGATAGGACCGAGCAGCAGTTCTTGTCCCCTAGGGAAGAAGAGGCTCCGACCTGGTCAACTGCGGATGCCGCAAAGGAAGTTCCCCAGCCGGGCAGGGATGAGGGAAATCGAAATTGTGCAGAAGTGGCTAGCTCTTCAAACCACGGAGATCGCCAGACGGAGGGAGATCGGTCGGCATGGCGCGAGGAGTTGGCGGCGCGACTCGATCGTTACCGTGAGCGCCGTAAGCCGCGGGCGCCGCGATATCCCTCATTGCAGCTGCGGTTCGAGGAGCCTTCCGCACCTGCGGCGAGCCCTAGGCCATTTGATTATGAGGCTCACCATGACTCTGTTTTGCCACCCGTTTCCCGCCAGGCGGTCGCTCTCGAGGAGGATCTGGCAAGTCTGCCGGACATGGGGAGAATCCTTCGGCAACAGGGTGAGGCAGCAGCTTCGTCGCCTGCAAGCCCAAGGGTTCCCGGCCCCTCGTCCGGCCATTCTGCCAGCGGAAAGATCATCGAGTTCCCGCGCTCGTGTGCCGTGCCTCCAGTTCCGCTGGATGAACTCGCCGAGCCGGTCAGGGATCGCCCGCGCATCCTGGAGGCCCCGGCCGTTGTGCCGCCGCCGCCCGCGCTCGGTGGAATCACCATTGAAGCGCCCGAGCGTCAAGAAGCTGAAAAGCGCCCCGGAATCGACATCCCGCTGCAAAGTGCTCCCCTGGGGAGGCGCATCTTTGCCGCCATTATTGACGGAATCGTGATCGCCGCGGCTTCAGCCCTGTGCGGCTTCATCTTCTCGAAGGTCTCTGCTGTCCCTCCTCCGCTTCAGCTTGTGGAACTCGCCGCCGGAGTGCCCTGTCTGCTCTGGGCGGTCTACCAATACCTTCTTATCGTCTACTCGGCTAGCACGCCCGGGCTCCGGTTCGCGCGCCTCGAGCTCACCAATTTCGACGGCAAGACCACCACCCGACGCATCCGGCGCTGGCGCGTATTGGCCTCTTTTCTCTCCACCGCAGCTCTCGGCATGGGCTACGCCTGGGTTTTTCTCGACGAAGACTCCCTCTGCTGGCACGATCGCATCACCCACACCTACCTGGCTCCGAGGGTTTGGAGTTAGGGGCCTAGCAGCGCAGCTTTTAGAACACTACCAGTCTCAACCGTTCATGTCTGCCCGCCTCGCCCTGTGCTATCTTCAATGTTTGTCATACTAGCTGCAGCGCATAACCCGCAGTTCGGACATCCATACCAGGCATGGCAATATCCGTAGACAGTTCCAAACCGGTCGTAAAGGTTTTCGTCGCCACCACGGTGATGTTGACCTTCATTTCGTTCTGGCGCGCGTCCGCGATCGTGCTCTCCGACCTCGCTTCGTCGGCCTATTACGCTGGCGGCGACGCTGAGAAAGTCATTGGCAAAAGCGCACCCTGGTTCATCCTCGCAGTGATGCTGTTCAGCTATGCGGTGCGCGCCCTTTATATCGAGTCGAGCAGTATGTTTGTGCGTGGCGGGGTCTATCGCGTGGTCAAGGAGGCGATGGGCGGCACGCTGGCCAAGTTTTCCGTTTCCGCCCTGCTTTTCGACTACGTTCTGACTGGTCCCATCAGTGCCGTTTCCGCGGGACAATACCTCGCCGGCTTCATCAAAGACATTGGGCAGTATCTTCATCGCCCGCTCGCCTTTTCGGACGATCACTTCGCGGCGGTATTCGCTGCGGTCATCGTGTTCTACTTCTGGCGGAAAAATACTCAGGGGATGCATGAGTCCAGCCAGAAAGCTCTTCAGATTATGGTTATCACGACCGTGATGGTGGTGATCCTCATTATTTGGTGCACCATCACTGTCCTGCGGGCTCCAGTAGTACAGTTGCCGCCCAATCCCCTTCACCCAGGCGTGATTCCTCTGAACAAGGAGTCGTTGGGCTGGCTCTACCGGACCTGGTTCAGCCACCTGACCTGGGTCATTCTTTTTGTCGGTTTCGGCCATTCCGTGCTGGCCATGAGCGGTGAGGAGACGCTGGCTCAGGTCAACCGCGAAATCGAGCACCCGAAGCTAAAGAACCTGGAAAAGACCGGGCTGGTGATTTTCATCTACAGCCTCTTGTTCACTTCCCTGGTCTCGTTTTTCGCAGTCATGATCATTCCCGACAGCATGCGGCCAAACTATTTCGCCAACCTGATCGGCGGCATTGCGATGTATCTGTCGGGGCCGCTCAGTTTGAAGCTCTTTTTTCACGGCTTCGTGGTGCTGGTGGGAGTGCTCATACTGGCGGGTGCGCAGAACACGTCGATTGTCGGTGCCAACGGCGTGCTGAATCGGGTGGCCGAGGATGGTGTGCTCACCAGTTGGTTTCAGAAGCCGCACAATCGCTACGGCACCAGCTTCCGGATTATCAATCTGATCGTAGCCCTGCAGTTACTGACGATCGTGCTCAGCCTGGGCAACGTGTATGTGCTGGCCGCGCTCTACGCGTTCGGCGTGATCTGGAGCTTCGCCATGAAGTCCCTGGCGGTGCTGGTATTGCGCTTCACCGAACCGGAAAACCGGCAGTGGAAAGTTCCAGGCAATCTGCACATCGGCGGGAAAGAGATCCCGGTGGGACTGATCGCGATTTCTGCTGTTCTGCTCCTCACCGCCGTCGTCAACCTGTTTACGAAATACCAAGCTACGATCGCGGGCGTAGCTTTCAGCGCGGTATTTTTTACCATCTTCACGCTCTCTGAGAGACATGTGGCGAAAGAGCGTCACGGGAAGCGGGAACAGCTGGATCAATTCCGCGTTTACGGCAACCAAGAACTGGGCAGCGGAGCCATGGGCGTCCGCCCGGGCAACATTCTGGTAGCGGTGCGTGATCCGCGCAATTTGTATTACTTACGCCAGGTCCTTGCTCGTACCGATACGAATAAGCAGGACGTAGTTGTGATGAGCGCCCGCCTTTACCATCGCGAGCACACTTTCAGTGGCAGCACCGTGTACGACGCCAGTCAGGTGTTCGATCACTACGAGCAGGAACTATTCACGGCGGCAGTGGCCGTGGCGGAAAAAGAAGGCAAGCCTATTCATCTTCTCGTGGTGCCTGCGACGGACGTGTTTGAAGCCATCATGGTGACGGCGCAGAGGTTGGGTTCCAGTCGGATCGTCTGCGGCCTCTCCAACAAGCTCAGTCCTGACGAGCAGGCCAAGCTGACCGGCGATGCCTGGGAGCATCTGCCTGAACCCCGCCCCCGCGTCATTCTGGAGGTCTACGCTCCTGACGGCAGCGTTCGCGAATACGCCCTCGGGCCGCATACCCCTCGACTGCGGCCTCAGGATGTTGAATTGATGCATCGTCTTTGGCTCAACATCACTTCAGATCCCAAGTATGCGGGTGCCCATCATTACCACATCGTCGCTTTGGCCCTGGAAGAATTACAGCGCGAGTTGAGCACTGAGCAGCGAGAGAAATTGTTGGCGAAACTCATGGACGAGATGCACCGTCCCCGTGACGGGAGCAGCCCTCCGAATCCCCACTGAGGATTTCTGAAAACTGCGCTCCAAAGATAACTTCTTTGCGGCCTATCCTCAGCGCCTGGCAGCGCCAGCCGGCAGAATCTCTTCCACATCCACGATGGTGGTGGGATAGCTTCCGGTGTAGCAGGCCGAGCAGTAGGAAGTCTTTTCGCCCTCACCGCATGCTTTCTTGAGTCCTTCAAGAGAGAGATACGAAAGTGAGTCGGCGCCGATGTATTCCCGGATTTCCTCCACCGACTTGTTGGCAGCGATGAGCTGGTTCTTGGAAGGGGTATCCACACCGTAGAAGCAGGGAGAGATCGTGGGCGGACAGGAAATCCGCATGTGCACTTCCTTCGCTCCCGCGCTGCGGATCATGCGCACGATTTTGCGGCTGGTGGTGCCGCGCACGATGGAGTCATCAATCAGCACCACGCGTTTGCCTTCGAGTAGCGCCCGCACCGGGTTTAGCTTCAACTTCACTCCAAAATCGCGCACACTTTGGCTCGGTTCGATGAAGGTACGTCCCACGTAATGGTTGCGGATCAGCCCGAAACGGAATGGAATGCCGCTCTCAGCGGCATAGCCCACGGCTGCAGTGACGCCCGAGTCTGGCACGGGAACTACAATGTCCGCCTCGACCGGGGCTTCCCGCGCTAATTGTCGCCCCAATTCTTCCCGGCTGGTCTGCACCGGGCGGCCAAACACCATGCTGTCGGGACGGGAGAAGTATACGTGTTCGAAGATGCAACTCGACTGCGACGCTTCCGTCGCATAAAGGCGCGACGTGATTCCTTCAGGCCCCACCACAACCAATTCACCGGGCTTAACGTCACGCTCGTAAGTGGCGCCGATCAGATCGAAGGCGCAAGTCTCGGAAGCGAAGACAATCGTATCCTGCTTCTGTCCTTCGAGCGCCGGAATACGTCCCATCGCTAGAGGGCGAAAGCCACGTGGATCGCGCGCTGCGAAGGTGCGGTCTGGACTCATCATGACCAGCGAGAATGCCCCCTCCACTCGCCGCAAAGCGTCTGCCATGGCTTCCGGCAGCGTGTGCTCTTTGGACATCGCAATCAGGTGAACAATGACTTCGGTATCGCTGGTGGTCTGAAAAATCGAGCCTTGGCGTTCGAGCCGCTGACGTACATCCGCCGCGTTTGTCAGGTTGCCGTTGTGCGCGACTGCCATGGCACCTTTATTCGACTGCACAAGAATCGGCTGAGCGTTAAGTAGTGCCGAATCGCCGGCGGTTGAATACCTGGTGTGCCCGATCGCCAACGTGCCCCGCATTTTCGCCAGCACATCTTCGGTAAAGATGTCGGCGACCAGTCCCATGGCTTTGTGCGGCTTCAAACTCAGCCCATCGGAGGTCACAATGCCGGCCGACTCCTGCCCGCGATGCTGTAGAGCATGCAGTCCGAGGTAGGCGAGCTTCTCCGCCTCGGGGTGAGCGAAAATTGCCACCACACCGCATTCGTCATGGAATTTGTCAGTTCTTAGCATTCGGCACTCAATCCGCCGCAACGGTCTCTGGCTCAGCCCGGAGTGCGGCCTCCAAGGCCTTCTCGTAAGCCTGGCTCAACGCGGAAACCGCCGCCGACACCACCACCCTGCCATCCAAACTGATTTCCAGTTGTTCAGAAATTGTCTCGCCTAAAACGTCCGCTGAGACGCCGTGTTCCCCCGCCAATAGTTGGATTCGCTCGACCTTATCCGGGTCACAGGAAAGCACGATGCGGCTCGCGTCTTCACCGAACAGCGCAAATTCTGGGGGAAGCCCGTCCGAGGAAATATTCACTCGCGCACCAACACCGTTCGGGAACGCCTTTTCTGCTAACGCTACCGCCAACCCACCATCCGAGCAGTCATGTGCCGAGTCGACCAAGCGTTGCTGAATCAATTCGATGACGGCGTGTTGCAGCGCCGCTTCCCTCTCCAACTCGAGCTCCGGAGGATATCCCCAAAGGGCGCCCAGAATCTCTTTGGCGTATTCGGAAGATCCGAATTCCGATTCAACGTCTGCCAGATCCCCAGCCGCAGTGGCGTGCAACAGAACGATGGCTTTTCCGCTTGCGGCGAACGGCATCTTTGCAGCCTTGTGCACATCTTCGAGAATTCCTACAACTCCGAGTACGGGCGTAGGATAAATGCCTTCGCCCAGAGTCTCGTTGTAAAAACTAACGTTGCCCCCGGTGATGGGGACATCGAGCTCTTCGCAGGCCTTGGTGATGCCGTCGATGGTTTGGGAAAACTGCCACATGATGGACGGCTTTTCCGGGTTGCCGAAGTTCAGACAATTGGTTGCGCCCACCGGAGTCGCCCCCGAACACGCCACCTTTCGTGCCGCTTCGGCCACTGCATGCATCGCGCCCAAGCGCGGATCGAGATAGCACCAGCGGCCGTTTCCATCCAACGCCATCGATAGCCCCCGCAGTGATCCCTTGATGCGAATCACTCCGGCATCGCCCGCTCCTGGTGCCTCGACCGTATTGGTCTGCACCATGTGGTCATACTGCTGCCATACCCAGCGCTTGCTGCAAATGTTCGGGCTGGCCAGCAGACGCTTCAGGCTGTCCGTAAAGTCGCCGGTCTGATTCAGCCTGACGTGCCCCGGCATTTCGCGGGAAACCGGCGGCTCCCAGCGCGCCAGCGGGCGCTTGTACACCGGCGCATCGTCGGTCAGCGCCTGGTTTGGAATCTCGGCGACAACCTTGCCATGTTCCAGCACGCGCAACTTGTCATCGCTGGTGACGCGACCCACTTCCACCGCATCCAGTCCCCACTTTTCGAAGACGCGGAAGACTTCCTGTTCGCGTCCCTTCTGCGCGACCAGAAGCATGCGCTCCTGCGATTCGCTCAGCATAATCTCGTATGGACTCATCCCGGTTTCGCGCTGCGGCACGCGGTCGAGTTCGACTTCGATGCCTACGTGGCCACGCGCCCCCATTTCGCAGGTGGAACAGGTGAGTCCCGCCGCTCCCATGTCTTGGATCGCGACGATGGCTCCGGTCCGCATGGCCTCGAGGCAAGCTTCCAGCAGGAGCTTTTCGAGGAACGGATCGCCCACCTGCACGTTCGGGCGCTTTGCTTCCGACCCTTCGCTGAATTCTTCGCTGGCCATGGTGGCGCCATGAATGCCATCACGTCCAGTTTTTGCGCCGACGTACATCACAGGATTACCTTCGCCGGCGGCGCGCGCGTAGAAGATCTGATCTTTCCGCACCAGACCCATGGCAAATGCGTTCACCAGCGGATTGCCCGAGTAGCAAGGCTCAAATTTAATTTCGCCGCCAAGATTAGGCACACCAAAGCAGTTGCCGTAGGAAGCGACGCCGCCGACCACTCCTTCCATGATCGAGTGGTTCTTGTGGAGTTCGCTGTTGGGAGTGGCTTTCGCGGCGGTGATGGGGCCGAAGCGCAACGAATCCATGACTGCGACCGGGCGTGCGCCCATGGTGAAAATATCGCGCAGGATCCCGCCCACGCCCGTGGTCGCACCCTGGAAAGGCTCGATGAATGACGGATGATTATGCGACTCGATCTTGAAAGCGCAGGCCCAGCCATCACCGATGTCGATAATGCCGGCGTTTTCACCGGGCCCCTGCAGCACACGGCGGCTGCGCGTGGGCAAGCGTTTCAGGTGCACGCGCGATGATTTGTAGGAGCAATGCTCGCTCCACATCACGCTGAAGATGCCAAGCTCGGTAAGGGTTGGCTCGCGTCCGCCGAGAAGCTGCTTGATCTTTTCGTACTCATCGAGCGTGAGGCCGTGCTGCCGGAGGGTCTCCGGGGTAAATGCAAGTGTCGGGGACGTAGTCATGGGCAGGTAAATCTATTGTCGCATTTCAGCGCTCAGGAGGATAGAGAGTATTACAACGGCAAGCCGCGCGCAGGCCATCCGGAAATCAAGCCGTAAGACGGGCGCCGCGACCTATTCGTGAGGCGCACGTCAGGCAGGGCCACCCTGCAATGCGCAAGGGGGCCCCCCTGGAAAACACCGAGTTGCTTGCAGGGAAGACGGCCAGAGGGTGCGAACGTTCGGCGGGCAAGTAGTTTTTTCGGGAGAGCTGCTGCAGTCGAACTGCGTTCCGCAATGCGAGATCCTGCTCGTATGCCGACCGCCTAGTATGATTTCATCCGAATGAAATCCGTCATCGTAGGCACAGCCGGCCATATTGATCATGGCAAGACCGCGCTCGTGAAGGCCCTGACCGGGATCGATGCTGACCGCCTGGAAGAGGAAAAGCGGCGCGGCATCACCATTGATCTGGGTTTCGCGCACATGGAATTGCCCGGCCCCGGCGCAGAGATGCTGCGGCTGGGCTTTGTGGACGTGCCCGGGCACGAGCGCTTTGTTCGCAACATGCTGGCGGGAGTGGGCGGCATTGACGTGGTCTTGCTAGTGATCGCGGCGGATGAATCCATCAAGCCGCAGACCCGCGAGCATCTTGCCATTTTGCAACTGCTCGGATTGCAACGCGGCATCACGGTGCTTACCAAATCGGATGCAGTGGATCGTGACACACTCGACGTAGTGCGCCTCGAGGTGGAGGAGTTTCTGCGGGGAACCTTTCTGGGTGGTCCAAGCTCTTCCATCGTCGCGGTCAGTTCGCTAACTGGAGAGGGGCTGGATGAGCTGAAGCAGGCCCTCATTCATGCCGTAGGTGTGGTATCTGCCAGGGATGCTCAGGCGTTGGCCCGCTTGCCGATTGACCGGGTGTTCACCATGAAAGGTTTTGGCACGGTTGTGACCGGCACGCTGGTGGGGGGAACAATTCGCAAAGAAGAAGAGCTTGAGGCTTTCCCGAGCGGCCGTCGAGTGCGGGTACGCGGCCTGCAGGTACATGGCAAGCCGGCGGATGCGGCGGTGGCTGGAGAGCGCACAGCACTGAACCTTGCAGGAGCATCCACGGAAGATCTATCGCGGGGCATGACGTTGGCACCACCCGCAACGTTTGTGACGGCGCGGCGCATCGATGTGAAGTTAGGTTTGCTGCCTTCAGCTCCCCGGCCATTGAAGGACCGGGCACGATTACACTTCCACGCCCACACGATGGAGACGGTCGCTCAGCTTGTTCTCTACAACGCGAAGCAGATTGTGCCGGGCGACGAAGGTTTCGCGCAGTTGCGCCTGCCCGAAGCGGCGCTGTTATTGCCCGGAGACCGCTTCATCATGCGGCAGTTCTCACCGGTGACGACCATCGGAGGCGGGATAGTGCTGGACGCTGCGCCAATTCCGAGAGCGGCGGCACGCGACACTTTCTTGCAGACTCTGGCTGGTGCAGATCCGACATTGATTCTGCGAGCGCGGATTGCGCGCCGCCAACACGAAGGGATTTCCCTGTCGCGGCTCATTGCAGAGACGGGCTGGAACAGAAACGTGATTGAAGCAAAGTTGTCTCCTGCAGTGCGTGACCAGCAGGTGCTTCGGATCGGGGACCGATTTGCAGAAACTCGAGCAATCGAAGATCTCAAACTGCACTTGCAACGCACGCTTGAGCAGTTTCACAAGAAGAATCCGTTAGTGGGTGGAATCGGTCGAGAGCAGCTGCGTGAGCAACTCAAGGCCTCGGCAGAGGTGTTTGCGGCGGTGGCAGCGGCCCTGGTTGGAGAGAAGAAATTGGAAATTGCCGGTGACTTGGTGCGTCTAGCAGGGCGCGGCGTGGCTATGAAGGATGAGGAAGCCGAGTCTAAGAAGATCATGGAAGACGCGTTCGCGGCGGCCGGCTTGAAAGTCCCGGCCCTGCGAGAGGTGATGGCTGGGTTGAAGGTAGACAAAGCAAGAGCTCAGAAGATCGTGACCCTCCTGCTGCGGGACAAAACCCTCATCAAGATCTCGGAAGAACTGGTTTTTCATCGCGGCGCGCTGGAGGAGCTGCGGCGCCAGATGGCGGCCTACAGGGCCAAGTCATCAAAGATCGACGTGGCGCAATTCAAAGAAATGACTGGGGTCAGCCGGAAATATGCGATCCCGTTGCTGGAATACCTAGATCGGGAGCGGGTGACAAAACGTGTGGGGGATGCGCGCGAAATTCTCTGAGGAGTGGGTAATTGAGTAATCGCGTAATCGAGCAATTGAAATAGGAGCGATTCTCTGCGGCTCCATCACTTTCCAAATTACCCGATTGCGCAACGACTCAATGTCATTTCTGCTTCAGATCTTTTCTTCCGGAAATTCCAGTTCCAGGCCCAGCGGGTCAGTGAAACGGTTGGTAAGGTTGGCGAGTCCCGTTAGCAGGTGAATGTCCACGATCTCGGGGTCGGAGAAATGTTTCTTCAAGGCAGCGAAATCGCCATCCGCAATGTCGTGCGGGGTGCGAGTTAACTTTTCCATGTAGTTCAGCGCGGCTTTCTCTTTGTCGCTGTACCGTGAATAATCGCCGGTTTTCAGCACGCCCCAATCGTCGGGCGTAAGTCCCACTCGCTTAGACGATGCGACGTGATGTTGCGTGCAGCAGCGGCAACCGTTGATGAGCGAGACCCGAATGTAAATTAGTTCGTACAGTTTGCGGTCGAGGGAGCGGCCCACACTGGCGTAGAAGCTAAGAAAGTTCTTAAGCATCTCGGGACGGTGCGCTAGCGCTTTCTGCGCGTTGCCCGGCTTACCCCGCAGAGTCTTTTCGTAGACTTCCTTCACTTCGGGGGCTGCGGTTTCAGGAGCGATCAAGCTGATGCGGGCCATCGGATCCTCTTCATCTCAAGGGGTTGGGGGTTTTCACCATCATCGCAGATTAGCCCGCTTTCTGCCGGGCAACCGCGGAGGTCATGATGCAAGAAATCGGGCTCGACGCCGATAACCTAAGCGAGGATTCCATGAGGACGATATTCTGCGTAGAGCATGACGGCAGCGTCATGACCAAGGGCGGGATACCTAATCACGGTGAAGAATTCCGCGGAAAACCCGGAGCAGTGACGACGACGGAAAAGACGACAGCGCAGGTTTGGGGAACCACGGCGACCGTGGCGGGGATCTACCACGAGAGAGGCCTCCATGCCAATAAGCCGTACCACCGGCGTGGGCGCTTCATCGATACCTGGATGTTCAAGAACAAGAACTGGGTTTGCGTTGCCGCCCAGGCAACACTGCTGCAACCCTGAAGACCATTTTCCCCTGCGTTTGCTCCTGTTCTATATTGTCTACAACGGCAGTTAATCGCGGACTGTCCGTGTTCAGCCGCGTCCACCGCAATCGCTATCAAGGAAGAAAGGAAAACCGTTATGAAAGCGATGATTAGTGGGATCGGCTTACTTTTCGCAGCTTCTTTGTTTGTAGTTGCTCAGGATCAAAGGGATTCGGCGGCTAACCGGTCAAAAATTATTGCCTTTGAAAACGCGTGGAACCAGACGGAAGAGCGCAAGGACGCCCGGGCTCTCGACGCGCTGATGGATAATTCGCTGGTACACACCGACTACGACGGTACCCTGAAAACGAAGGCTGATTTTCTGGCCGGTGTGAAAGCTGCCGCACATAGGCCCGAACTGCAGGTCACGGAGTCAATGAACGCACAGGTCTACGGCAAGGCCGCGGTCGTGACGGGAGTCTACCGCGTAAAAGGGGTGGACCAGGGCCAGCCATACCAGCGCCGGGGCCGCTTCACTGATACGTGGATTCACCAGAACGGGACATGGGTGTGCATAGCTAGTCAGTACACTGTGATGAGCCATTGAATGGCTGCCCTATCCAATGCTTACTATCCGTGCCGCAACCGAGAACGATGTCCCTCTGCTGCGAACCTTGATCCGCGAACTGGCGGAATACGAGCGTGAACTGGAGTTTGTGGCAGTCTCGGAAGCTGACCTGCTACGAGATGGCTTCGGCGCGCATCCCAAGTTTCGTGCGTTGATCGCGGAGTGGGATGATCAATCGGCCGGATACGCCTTATTCTTTGCTTTCTACTCGACGTGGGAGGGACGGCCAGGATTGTTTCTGGAGGATCTTTTCGTGCGACCGCAGTTTCGCGGCCGGGGAATCGGAAAGGCACTGCTGGCGTCGGTTGCGCGCATTGCGCAGCAGGAGGACTGCTATGGCATCCGCTGGGAGGTTTTAGACTGGAATCAGCCCGCAATCGAGCTTTATCAATCGATGGGAGGGACGTTTCTCGATCAGTGGAGGTCGGTGTTACTGAAGGATCGAGCGTTGCGTCGGCTGGCGGAGAAGGCGCGGTGAGCGGCCGGAGCAACCGCGCCAGCGACGCCACCCCTGTTCGTCTGTTCCGCCGCCGCAACGACTGGGCTGCGTGGCTGGAGAAGAATCATCGCAAGTCCGATGGCTTGTGGGTGCGGCTGGCGAAGAAGGCTTCCAGGTTGCAATCGCTGACTTACGGTGAAGCCCTAGAAGTGGCTCTGTGTTACGGATGGATTGACGGACAGAAAAATAGCGACACGGATCAGACGTGGCTGCAGAAGTTTTGTCCGCGTTCGCACAGGAGCATCTGGTCGAAGATCAACCGGGGGAAGGCTCTGACGCTGATCGAAAGCGGGATAATGCAGCCAGCGGGGCTGGAAGCGGTGCACCGTGCCAAGAAAGATGGGTGCTGGCGAAACGCCTATGATTCGTCAAGTCGCGCGTGTGTGCCGAGTGATTTGCAGGCAGCACTGGATGCAAATCCGGGCGCGAAGACCTTCTTTGAGGGACTCGACAGGCAGAACCGGTATGCGGTTCTTTTCCGAATCCAAACCGTGAAGAAGGCTGAGACACGCGCCAGGAAGATTCGGGAGTTCGTCGAAATGCTCGAACGGAATGAGAAAATTCATGAGTCCGGCAGACCGAAGCGCTCGAGAAGGTAAGTTAGAAAGATGCGACCCATCAAAATCATCGGGGCGGGATTGGCTGGTTCAGAAGCGGCGTGGCAGTGCGCGCGCCGGGGAGTAGAGGTCGAGTTATGCGAGATGCGGCCGGTGCGCTCCACTCCTGCGCACCAAACGGCCGATTTCGCCGAGCTCGTGTGCTCGAATTCGCTCAAATCCGATAGCGATAATGCTGCCCCCTGGTTGCTTAAAGAAGAAATGCGGCTAGCGGGTTCGTTGCTGATAGAGATGGCACGGTCGTGCGCGGTTCCAGCAGGGCATGCCTTGGCGGTGGATCGCGTAGTGTTTGCCGCGAAAGTGACGGAAGCCATTTCGCAGGAGCCACGCATTGTAATTCGGCGCGAAGAAGTAACGAACATTCAGGAAGACGCTATTACGATCATCGCCACTGGACCGCTGACGTCGGATGCCTTGGCGCAGGAAATTCTCCGGCTGAGCCAGCCACCTTCGCGATCAAACGATCACAGTGGAATCTCCGCTCCGCGCAATTTGTACTTCTACGATTCGATCAGTCCGATAGCGGAAGCAGATTCGATTGACCGGTCGCGCGTGTACATGGCGGCGCGCTATGACAAGGGATCAGCGGACTACATCAATTGTCCAATGACCAAGGAAGAGTACGACCGCTTCTATGACGCGCTGCTGGCGGCTGAGTCAGTTGAAGAGCGCGATTGGGAAAAGCTTAATTATTTTGAAAGTTGCCTGCCCATCGAGGAAATTGCGCGGCGTGGTCGCGACACGTTGCGCTTTGGACCCATGAAGCCGGTGGGACTGAAGGATCCGCGGACGGGCCGAATGCCCTATGCCGTGGTGCAGTTACGGCAGGAAAATCTGCGAGCGGATTCCTACAATCTGGTCGGCTTCCAGAATCACTTGAAATTCGGCGAGCAGGCGCGCGTGCTGCGGCTGATTCCGGGGCTGGAGAATGCGCGTTTTCTGCGCTACGGGCAGATCCATCGCAACACCTATATCAATTCGCCGACTCTGCTGCGGGAGACGCTGCAGATGAAAGAGCATCCGCATGTGCTGTTCGCCGGGCAGATTTGCGGGGTGGAAGGATATGTGGAATCGATTGCGACCGGGCTGATTGCCGGCATGCACGCCGCTGCGCTCGCTTCAGGAGGCGCCCCTGTGGCTCTGCCGCGGGCAACGGCTTTGGGATCGTTGACCCATTACGTGACTCACGCCGATGCCAAGAACTTTCAGCCCGCGAATATCACGTTTGATTTGCTGCCCGCGCTCGAAGCGAAGATTCGCGACCGAAAAGAGCGGCACCGGCTGCAGTGTGAGCTCGCGTTGCGGGAGTTTAAAATTTGGGCCGAGAAGACCGAGTTGGTTTCGGCCGCCCGATAAAGCCAGGGCGATATTCCCCTGCCAATCTTGATGGCGACCGTGCGGCTCTCGACGATGGTGTTTTTGACTGTTGGCGTGATCAGCGGGCTGGTTCCGGCGATGCGCGCGTCGAAGCTGGATCCAGTCGAGGCGCCGGGCTACGAGTGATCGGCGGGGTCGAGTCATCACCTTAGAATTCGTTAGAATTCATCAAAATTCATTTGACCCAGTGCACACTTCGCAGTACCTTGCTGCCAAGTCAGTTGGCTACGAGGTAAGAGCTTGCCGATTTCTGCTGTGGATGCGATTTCGCCCGCCTTCGAACACACCAAGCAGCAACTGTTTAAGCCCTTTCGCTTCGGTCAGTGGACGCGGCTCGCGTTTGTTGGACTGCTCGCCGGTGAGCTCGGCTCCGGTGGAGGATGCAACTTCCGCGTTCCCCAAAGTTTCCCGCGCACGAACCCTCAACAGCATTTCACGCATGCCGGATTCCCGGCAGTGGATCCCGCAGTGCTCGCAGCGGTTATTGCTGTGCTGGTGGTAAGCGGCTTGGTGCTGGGAATCTTTTTGTTATACGTAAGCAGTGTGATGCGCTTCGTCCTATTCGACAGCGTCATCGCAAAGGAATGTCACATCCGCCACGCTTGGGTTCGCCGCCAGGAGCCTGGGATCAAGTACTTTTGGTGGAAGCTGCTGTACATGCTGGCCATGATTATGGGGATGGTTGTATTGGTGGGGATCCCTCTCGGCCTCGGCTTCGCCGTTGGATGGCTGCGAGACCCCAGTCATCACATCTTGCCGTTGGTGTTGGGAGGCACCGTTCTTTTTTTCCTATTGCTGCTATTCATTCTGGCCACGACAGTGATCTATGTCCTGACCAAGGATTTCGTGGTGCCGCAAATTGCTTTTGAGAATATTAATGCGATTGAGGGATGGCGAAGGCTTTGGGCCATGATTAAGGCGGAAAAGGGCGGCTATGCCGGTTACATCGCCATGAAAATTGTGATGGCAATTGGGGCCGCAATCGTGATTGGCATCGCATCGGTAATTCTGCTCGTGGTGATAGGTATTCCGGTGGGAGCGCTTGGCCTGGCCGCAGTTGTGACGGGCAAGACGGCAGGCCTCACCTGGAACGTTCAAACCATTACGCTGGCCGTGGTCGCCGGCTGTGTGGTGCTGGCTTTCTTCTTTTATGTGCTCGCGCTGATTTCGGTGCCCGCAATTGTATTTTTTCCGGCGTATTCGATTTATTTCTTTGCCGGCCGCTATCCCGCGCTCCGCGCGGTAATGTATCCGGCCCCGCCCGCACCGGAGATTCCACCGACTCCGGCGAATCCTCCGGAAATGCCTCCCTTGCCACCCTCGGCTGAGCCAATCAGTTAGAGCCAGTGTATTCCGGCGAAGCCATGCGTTCGCGAGACCGGAACCTTTTAGTCATGTGGGGTTTTCAGTTTCGCGCCAGGGCGGTGAGGCCAGGAAAAACGCCGTCCGACGATGCATTTGATGATGAGATGGTCGGTCGAGCGCGTGCTGCCCACGCCGACACCGAAGTTGAACTCCCACTGCGGCCCGAAATCGACGTCAACGCTGGGGAAAAACTGTTGCTGCTGGTCTTTCAAGGCATCGAATCCGGCGAGTGAGCCGTAAGCCGCGTAGTACTCCAATCCGCCTGCTATCTTCTTGGTGAAATCGTAGCTAAACTTCGCGTTGGGTGAGAATGTAACTCCTTGATTCACGCCCGGGCCGTGAAACGAACGGTCGAGCGCGGGATTGAACGACAGATACCAACGTCCAATTTTCTTGTCGATGATCGGCCGTATTTCCCAAGTCCACGTGTCGGGAGAGAACGCTCGCCGCTGGTAGCCAATTTCATTCGACAAACTCACGCCCACCGGCCAATGCCAGGAGTTGGGCACTCGAACGCGCGGTCGGATGTGATCTCCCACCCACTGCCAGCCGCCAGCGGGCTGAATGCTGCTGAAGAGGTAAAAGCCCAACTCCGCCCAATCGTTGATTCCTTGCGTGATTTCCAGCGTCTCATGTTCGGCGTGGTTCGACGGCAGCACGCCATCCTGTACCGTCTTGCTGCCTTCCGCGGTGAAGTTAGAGTGAATCTCCACCATGGTGGAGCGGGGGGCGACGGTGTCGTAGGCATAAACCTGAATTTCGTAGTTATCCTGGGCGCGCGCGGTGGAGGGGAGGCCATAAACGAGAAACCATGAGGCGAAGAAAGCACAGGCTAGTATTCGCGAAGGACGAGTCATCGGCAGCTGTTTTACAGGGCCGCATCGTTCCTACGGCGCGACCGCTACTCCATCATGCATGGCTAGTGGCGGACGGCGCAACACGGATAGCAAGAAGCCGTAGCCAAAATGCACGTTTTGCTCACGGACGGTTTGCAGTGTGGGGCAAAAGCCAAATGCGGGAACTGCAACAGCCCCACAGGTGTCTGATGTTGCAGACACGCGTGCCCGAGAGGAGCAATTTCCATGGCATTCTCGATGGCAGGCGGAGGTGCGTCCGGTCCACAAATTAATGTCACGCCGCTCATTGATGTGTTGCTCACGCTGATTGTCGTCTTTATGATTGTGGTAGCGATGGAGCAGGACAAGGGAGAAAGGGCGCAGATTCCTCAACCGCAGACACAGCAGACTCCGCAGCAAAAGCAATCGCGGACCATCGTGATCCAACTGGTGTGGACCGCGAAGGACCAGCCTCCCCAGCTGAAAATCAACGGAGAGCAGGTTAAGAGGGATGACTTAGAAGCACGACTGGCTGAGATCTTCTTAAAGCGAGCCGAGAAAGTCGCGTTTGTGCGTGGTGACGACGACGTTGATTTCCAGGACGTGGCAGATGTGATTGACGTGGCGCGCCACGCCGGCGTGCAGCGGGTAGGCCTGCTGACAAAGGAGAGAGAATTGGTCGCAGAATAGAACCCCAAAAGCTTTGGAGATGGGAAACCGCGAGCCGGATCTAGTTTCTTGCTCTGTTCTTGATCCAAATCGGCGTGCCTAAAAACCCGAAGGCCAACCGAATCTGATTTTCCAGAAATCGCTGGTAGGAAAAATGCAGCTTTACGGCGCGATTGGTGAAGAGAACGAACGTGGGCGGCGCGACTGAGGCTTGCGTCATGTACAGAATCTTCACGCGCTGTCGCATGGGGACTGAAGCACGCTCGAAGTCCACACGCTCAATGAAGCGATTCATCTGTGAAGTAGTGACACGTTTGCGGCGTTCGTTGGCGACTTCCTCGATCAGCGGAAAGATCCTCTCGACCCCCTTGCCAGTATTCGCCGAGACGAAGACTACCGGCGCGTAGTTCAGAAACTTGAGGTCGTAGCGCAGGCGCTCTTCATAGGCAGCACGGTCGCCAGGGCGCTTGCTTTCCCGGATCCGCGAAGCCTTCGACGGGCGGCCGGTTTTTGGCTCCTCGCTGGTCAGCAAATCCCACTTGTTGACGAGGATGATGATGGAGCGCCCACTCTCGTGGGCGTAGCCGGCGATGGCAGCGTCAAGCTGGTTGACACCCTCGGTCGCGTCAATCACCAGCAGAGCGATGTCAGCGCCTTCCAGATGTTTGCGCGCCATTACCACAGATAGCTTTTCCGCCATCAGGTGAGTCTTGCCCTTGCGCCGAATGCCGGCGGTATCGATGAAGCGAAACTGCCTTCCGTTGCGCTCGACAATCTCATCCACTGGGTCGCGGGTTGTGCCAGGGATAGGCGAAACAATCGCGCGGTCGGACGAAGTGAGCGCATTCAGCAGCGTGGACTTGCCAACATTGGGATGGCCGATGATTGCGACTTTAGTCTCGTGAGGTGCAGCAACCTCCGAAACCGTCGCGTCTTCGCCATCACGAATGCCAGAGCCCGTCGCTTGCTCCCTGACCTCAATGCCCTCTGTGGTCTGTTCTTTGGCCTCGGGCACAACTTCAAGGATCGCGTCCAGCAGATCATCCACGCCCCGTCCATGCTCTGCCGAAACCGGAAACATATCCCGGATTCCTAAGCCATGAAATGCATCGGGCAATGATTCCTGCTTGGCCGTATCCACTTTGTTGACTGCGAGAAAGAGCGGGCGGCCAGTCTTACGCATGAGCCGTGCGAGTTCAAGATCAGGCGCCGCGGGTTCGCTGCGGCCGTCCACAACCATGACGATGGCAGCGGCTTCCTCGAGCGCAACCCGTGCCTGCCGGTAAATCTCCGAGGGAATGAACTCTCTATCTTCCGGGATAATGCCTCCGGTATCAACGATGAGCAGCCGCCGCCCGCGCCATTCCGCCTCGCCGTACAAACGGTCACGTGTAATGCCGGGCTCGTCACCGACAATCGCACGACGGGAGCCAACGATGCGATTGAACAGCGTGGACTTGCCCACGTTGGGCCGCCCGACGATAGCGAGGGTCGGAACGCCGGTCTCAGTTGCTGCCAGAGTGCTGGTCGAGTGGTAAGTGGGTCGAGTCAAAGCGATCACCTAGGACAGTCGCCTCGGCTGTCCGCCTGGGTCGAAGACCCAGCGGGTGTTTGCACCAGCATTGCCGATGCATGCCGCCCGGAACTCGTATTATAGAGACTCCTATGGCTCTGAGTTCCCAGCCCGCGTCTCCGGCGACAGCGAGCCCTGCCGCGCCCGGTGGTAAACAAGCATCGCTCTACCAGTTTTTCGCCCCGGGCGGAGTGCTCTCGCGCACGCATCCGGCGTATGAATTCCGCCGCGGACAGTGGCAGATGGCGCAAGCAGTCGAGCAGGCGCTGGAAGAAAGGCGCCACCTGATTGTGGAAGCTGGCACCGGGACGGGAAAAACGCTGGCCTATCTGCTGCCCGTGATTCGCTCGGGCAAGCGAGTGATCATCTCCACCGGCACGAAGAATCTGCAGGAACAGCTCTTCAACAAAGACATCCCTTTTCTCGAGCACGCGCTGTTTGGGGTTCCGGTGGAAGGAGACCATGCACGCAAACTTTCCGTGTGCTACATGAAGGGCCGCAACAATTATTTATGCCGCAAGAAACTCTACGACCTCACCGCCCAGCCTGTGCTCAGCGGTCTGCTAGAAATGGAGCAATACAGCGCCATCGCTGCATGGGAAAAAACCACGCAAACGGGAGACCGAGCCGAACTGGCGGAACTTCCCGAAGCAAGCGCCCTGTGGCCTAAACTGGACGCGCGTTCCGACGCCTGCATTGGTCGGAAGTGCAGCCAGTGGGAACGGTGCTTCATCACCGAAATGCGTCGGCGGGCGATGGAGAGCGACATCATCATCGTCAACCATCACTTATTTTTCGCTGATCTCGCCATCAAGCAGGCTGCGGACGGCGCGTCCGATGCGGGTATCCTGCCCGAGGTTGGAGCGGTAATTTTTGATGAGGCGCACGAGTTGGAGGTCGTGGCGGGGAATTACTTTGGCATATCAGTCAGCAACCTGCGGGTCGAGGAGTTGGCACGAGACGTCGAAGCTTCGCTCCAGCACCACCAAATGCTTTCGGCGTCGCTATCCGGAGCGCTGGGCAGTTTGCGCGAGCGCTCGCAATTCTTCTTTTCGCTGTTGCCGCCGGGAGAAGGACGATTTGCCTTCGACGCGCGCCGCGAATTCCTGGAGGAAAATGGCGACGAATTTCTAGCTTTCAACCAAGCGCTGACCCGGCTCGCGGGCGAACTGGAGAACTTGCCGCAGAAACCTGAAGAAGTATTCAACTTCGCGCGCCGGGCTCAGGAAATTCAAGTGCAACTGGGCTTCGCGATGGAATCCGACGATCTTAACACCGTCTTCTGGATCGAGCGCCGGGGAGGCGGGGGAGTCAGTCGCGAAGGCGACGGCGTGAGCCGTGCCGGCAGCAAACAATCCGGCAAAGGGGCTTTACGGTCCGAGGGCGCCGCTCGTGGCCGAACCAATGTCTTTCTTCAAGCCACGCCGATTGACGTAGCCCCCATCCTGCGGGAGTGCCTGTGGTCGAAACTCGACTGTGCCGTACTAGCTTCCGCGACGCTGGCTGTTGGCGGGGGCTTTGAATATATCCGGCAGCGCCTAGGAATTGAGCATGCACGTGAGTCGGTGCTGCCCTCGCACTTCGATTATGAAACTCAGGCACTTTTCTACGTGCCGCCGGACCTGCCCGATCCCCGCACGCCGCAGTTTCTCCCCCTGGCGGCGGAACGCGTACGCAAGCTGCTTGAGATCACCCGCGGACGTGCCTTCGTTCTCTTCACCAGCTACGCGCAGATGAACGAAATTTACCAGCGCCTGCTGGGTGTGTTGGAATTTCCTCTGCTAAAGCAGGGAGACGCCCCGAAAAGTGCGCTGCTCGAGGAGTTCCGCCTGACGCCAAACGCCGTTCTGTGCGCCACGTCGTCATTCTGGCAGGGCGTGGACGTGCAGGGCGAGCAACTCAGTTGCGTGATTATTGACCGCTTGCCGTTCGCAGTGCCCGGCGATCCGGTGGTGGCCGCGCGGGTGAAGGCGATTGACGCCAACGGAGGCAACGCGTTCTTTCAATATCAGGTGCCCTCCGCAGTCATCACGCTGAAACAAGGCTTCGGAAGGCTGATCCGGTCGCTGCATGATCGCGGCCTGCTGGTGCTACTCGACAACCGCATTCTGAAGAAGCCGTACGGACGCGTGTTTGTGGAGAGCCTGCCGAATTACAAGAAGACGACGGAGATGCAGGTAGTGGAGAGCTGGTTCGGCGGATCGACGGGTTAGATCGAGGCCGCAGAGTGTCAGTGTTGCCGCTGACCAAAGACGCAGATCAGCCCAGGCGGCGCATGCCAGCACCTGTGGCGGCATTCTGGTCGAAGTTGACGGTGTGTTTGCATTCCGCCGCGTGGCCACAACGCTCGATCAGGCAATCGGCGAAGTGGGCGCGGCTGGCGCTGAACTTGCGCAATGCTTGCGACCCAATTTGCGCTCGCTCAAGAACCAGTTCCTTGCTCCGCAACAGGGTCTCCAGAACCTGCTCGATTTCTTTCTTCTTGAAACGGTACGAGGGGCAAGTTCCGACTGGGCCTCATTCCGCGCTCACACATATTCCCGCTCCGCCCGCCGAATTGCCCGGTAGCGTTGGAAAGCCTTCTTCTCGTCCTCCAATCCCAGCGCAGAACGGACTGAGCTTCCCCTAAACGTGTGGGCCAGCATCTTGGGTGAGTGAGTCAAGACAAACCAGGGGTCGTGGCGAAAGACTGCGGGAATGTGGTGGGTCTTCATCCAGCGCTCGGCCTTCCAGCGCATGAATTCAATTTCTTCTGCGGGAAGGTGCTCGGTGCGGACCACAGCAGTAGTGCCGTCGTATTCCTCCAGCCGCTCATTCTCGATCAGTCCTTGATCACGGAAGTCTTTGGTCATGGGCGTTCGCGGATAAGGTGTTGGGTGCTGGATGTAGGGCCAGTCAACGTAGCGGCGGGCAAATTCGAGGTTGGCTTCGACGGATTCGCGTGTATCCGTGGGATTACCGACAATCAATCCTCCCACCACATACATCTGGTTGCGGTGAAGATAATCGATAGCTTTTAATGTGGCGTTGCCCGCATTGTGGCCATCCTCGCGAGCGGTATTTTTTGCAGAGGCCCGCAAGAACTCCAGGTCTCCCTCAAGAATGTTTTCGATCCCGAGAAAAACATAGCGGAACCCGGCCCGACGCATGAGCGGAGCCAGCGTTTTTCCGTGGTTCGCAATGCTAGAGGTCATTGCTTGTACGAAATAGTCGAGCTTGTTGAGACCAGCCGCAAGGATGGCTTCGCACAGCGCCTCGAAACGATGCACGTTGAGCATGATATTGTCGTCCACCAGGAAGATGGTGCGGGCGCCGTGGTCCCGCGCGTCGCGAATGTCGGCAATTACGCGCTCGAACGCGTAAGTGTGGAAGTTGCGGCCGCGCATTTCGATGATCGAGCAGAAACTGCAGTCATAGGTACATCCGCGCGAAGTCTCGATGACATCCACCTGACGTCCAAGGAGTGTGTAGCCTTTAAGCACGCGCGCATCACGGTTGGGCAGCCGGATTTCCTGGTCATCGAGCTTGTGAACGGGCCGGGCAGAATTGTGTGCCCAGCCGTTTTCGTCGCGGTAGGAGAGGCCGCAAATCCGATCGAAGCCATCTCCCCGCTCGAGGGCACGCAACAGCTCCCGAAAAGTAACTTCCCCCTCGCCGCGCACAACGTAATCGACGTTCAATTCCTCGTACGCTTCCCAGGCCAAGCTGGGATCGTAGCCGCCAACTGCGATCTTCACTCCTGGTTTCAGGGCGCGCACCAGTTCGACGATGCGCCCCGCAGTGCGCCGCTGGAAGGTCATTACCGAGAGCCCAACAATTTCCGGATCAAGTTCGCGCACCAGCTGGGTGACGGTTTCACGAACTCGCCGTTGTACCAGAATCAGATCGGCGACGGCCACGCGATGGTGCGGGTCGATATTCCCCGCAAGCGAGGTAAGGGCGCCGTTGGGCATACGGATGGCTACAGGAGGCATGTGCTCGAAAGAATCCGGCATCGAAAGCAATAGGACGTTCATGAGGGCAGTCCTCTGCGTCGCGGGTTCTGGTCCGCGGGAGCGGAAACGACGAGCCACGGTCCCGCGGATGAAGGGATTGTAGCGCAGTCCGGCATGCGAAAGCAGCGGAGCTTGATCGGATTTTGTGCCTCGTCTGGCTGTAGAATATCGGGTTAGGCCAAGGAACTTGACCTGCCTGTGGGGGAAGGAGCCGCCGAGGGCTGCATGTTCGAAGTCACGGTTGACGATACGTTTGCCGCGGGCCATTACCTGCGGAATTACAAGGGAAAGTGCGAGAATCCCCATGGGCACAACTACAAGGTGAGGGTGACGCTGGTCGGAGCCGAGCTCGACAAAGCCGGCCTGCTGCTTGACTTCAAGGACCTCCGCGAGGTGATGCGGCAGGTCATTGACCGGCTCGACCATCAAATGATGAACGATATTGAACCCTTCACAACGTTGAACCCCTCGGCTGAGAATCTGGCCAAGCATTTTTATGACGAGTCCAACTCGCGGCTGCAGCGCGTTACCAGCGGCCGCGTGCGGGTGAAGAACGTAACAGTGTACGAGACCGATACCACGACCGCGACCTATTCGGAGTCATAGGGTCCCCCCAGGGAAACTGCTGTCACGCGAGGCCAACACCGGGCAATCTGTGATGCAGATCACGGAGATTTACAAATCGCTGCAAGGGGAGTCCACGCACGCGGGCCTGCCGTGCCTGTTCGTCCGGCTTACGGGCTGCAACCTGCGCTGTTCCTGGTGCGACAGCGAATACGCATTCTATGGCGGGCGAAAGATGACGCCGGAAGAAGTGTTCGCCCAAGTCGAGCAACTAAGCCCAAATGGGGGCCTGGTCGAGATCACGGGCGGAGAGCCTATGCTGCAAGAGCGCGAGGTCGTGCCCCTGATGAGGCAGCTTCTGGAGGGCGGCTACCAAGTCCTGCTTGAAACCAGCGGCGAGCGCCCGCTCGACAGAGTGCCAGCAGGAGTAATCAAGATTGTCGACGTGAAGTGTCCCAACTCGGGTGAGCCCGATACTTTCCGAATGGAGAACCTGGAAACGCTCGGAGATCGTGATGAGATCAAGTTTGTGCTTAGCGACCGCGCAGACTACGAATTCGCCCGCGACTTTACCCGGCGGCACAACCTCGCGAAGCGGGTGAATGCGGTGCTGTTTTCTCCGGCATTCCGCAAGGAAGCCACTGGCGCCCGTGACAGTTCGCATTGCCTGCTCGATCCGCAGGAGCTGGCGGACTGGATGGTGGCAGACAGTGTTCCGGCTCGTCTAGGGTTGCAGTTGCACAAGTTCATTTGGGACCCGGCGCTAAAAGGAGTCTAGCCACTGTGCCGCCGAGCGAGTTTGTTATGAGCATCCCCTACAGCGCAGAAAAGGACGACCTTTACCATTCCGCGCAGCATGCCGTCTTCTTTCCCGCAGGCCGCCGGAAGTCGGATGCAGCGCTATGTGTGCTGGCCGCGCTGAAGGTGGTTTGCTGCCGTTTTCACCGGACACAGTCTGGGAGCGGCGACGGCGAGACTGTTGGCGAGCTGGCGCACGCCAGACTCCCTCTACCCCCTCGCCGATCACGCGCCGGTCAACTATGTCTGACCATTGACAGCGGCTACTCCCTAGCACGGGCCACGCCAAGACAACAGCTTGCAGCGTGACGAGGAAGTCTGACTTGATTAGCGAAGGCAAACCGAGAGTGGTGGTGCTGCTCAGTGGCGGCATGGACTCCTGCGTGTGCGCCGCGCTGGCAGCGCGAGACGGAGACGCCGCCGCCGTCCACATCAGTTATGGGCAACGTACGGAAGCACGCGAGCGGCAGTCTTTCCTGGCGGTTTGCGAACGGCTGGGTATTCCAAACAGGCTGATTGTCCGAAATGAAGCGTTGCGGGCCATTGGCGGCTCGGCCCTCACTGACAGCAATATTGCCGTGCCCGAGTCGCAGGCCATCGGGCGGGACATCCCGGTGACCTATGTCCCTTTTCGCAATGCCCATTTTCTGGCAGTGGCGGTCAGTTGGGCCGAGGTGCTGGGCGCGCGGAAGGTGTACATTGGCGCCGTGGAACAGGACAGTTCCGGGTATCCGGATTGCCGGCCAGCGTATTATGAAGCGTTCAACCGGGTGGTGAGAGCAGGAACCAGGGAAGGCCGAATCGAAATTGTCACGCCGCTCATCGCCATGCGCAAGGCTGAGATTGTACGGCTTGGCCTTGAACTGGGCGCACCCTTCGATTTAACTTGGTCCTGTTACGGCGGCCAGGATCAAGCCTGTGGTGTGTGCGACAGTTGCGTACTGCGGTTGCGGGCGTTCCGGGCCGCTGGCACGAAAGATCCGATTCCGTATGCAGAAAAACAAATTGTTGAATGTTGATTTCTGAATGCTGACTGCTGAACCAAAACCAAGCGGACGTGCTTGAAGTCGGTTATCCAATCAACGATCAACAATCAAAATTCAACAATTGAACTCAGTGCCGGGAGGCCACGATGAGAAAACATTTCGCAATATTGGTTTTTGTTGTCTTAATCCTGGGACTGTGCGCCACTTCGCTGTTCGGTCAAGCCTCAGGAACGGTCAAAGGTGTCGCCAAGGATGTCCAAGGCAATCCCATCGTCGATGGAGTCGTGCTCTTCGCCAACCAGGACAACGGGCAGAAATATCCTCTCAGGACCAACAAGAAGGGGGAGTATTTCTCCCTGGGAGTTGCGCCTGGCAAGTACCTCGTCACGCTGTACAAGACCGCCGAAGATGCCAAAGCTAACAAAGAACTCTTCCACGTCAACGGATTTCAGGTCCAGTTGGATGAGAACACACTGGATTTCGATTTGAAGAAGGAGCAGGAGAGGACAGCCCAGGGCCAGGGTCTCACTCCCGAACAGATCAAGCAGATGCAAGAGGCGAAGGCCAAACAAGAAAAAGAAGGCAACACGGTCAAAGCTCTGAACGAAAAACTGTCAGCTGCCACTACCGCGCTGCAGGGCGGAGATTATGACACTGCCATCAACTCCTTGAACGAGGCCAACCAGATGGATCCCAGCCGGGATCTGATCTGGTTCAAGTTGGGAGATGCCTACCGTTTGTCGGCCAACAAGCAAACCGATGTGGCAGAAAAGCAGAAGCGGCTGGATGCGTCCGTTGCCGCTTATCAGAAGGCTGTGCAGTTGAAGCAAGCCGTTACTAATGACAAGGATCCCGACGCAGCGAAAAAACTCGCGGCCTATTACAACAACCTGGCAGAGGCCTATGCTAAGGCCGGCAAGACCGACGACGCCATTAAAACCTATGAGCAGGCAGCCCAGACCGATCCTACCGCTGCGGCCCAGTACTACTTCAATGAAGGCGCCGTGCTCACCAACGCTGGTAAAGCCGACGACGCAATCGCGGCCTTCAACAAAGTGATTGCGGCTGATCCCAACCGTGCGGACGCCTACTATTGGAAGGGCGTAAACCTGATAGCGAAGGAAACCATGGACAAGGACAACAAGGTGATCGCTCCTCCCGGCACGGCAGAAGCGTTTCAGAAATATCTCGAACTGCAGCCCACAGGCACCTACGCCGAGGGGGCCAAGGGCATGCTGGCCAGCATCGGAGCTTCCGTAGAAACCAGCTATGGGACGAGAAAGAAGCCGGTCAAGAAATAGATCGCGTTTCCCAGAAATTGCATCAATTATGAGAATGCTGGTCTGAAAGTAGAAGGCTCGACAGGAACTTCAAGGCGGCTGAAGTCGGGCCCTTTCTTGCTTTCTGGCCGCGTAACGTTACCAAGGGCTATGTACTTGCTGTCCTTCGCTTCCTGCCAGCGGCGCGGTACAGTTTATATATCGAATCCTCCTCTTTCTCTGTGGCGCGCGAACGAATCCCAATTGTTGAGGATGAATGGCAGCACCGGGCATTGCTCCAATACTAGTTTCGCTGGAAGGCTCGTCCGCAGCCGGCAAGGTAGCCACACCGGACCTGCTGGCGGCGATGCTGCGCGCTGCCGATAAGATCAGCGACCTTATCTTTTCTCCCGGCCGTCCGCCACAGGTGCAAGTGTATGGCCGGCTCATCCCAGTCCAAGTGCCCGGGATGAGCGCACTTACTCCTGACAACACGCGCCACATCGCCGCGGACTTGATCGGCGACAACAAACAGGCCATCACTACGCTGCGTGAACATGGGGCGTGCGACATTTCCTATGGTATTCCCGGCCTGGCTCGTTTCCGCGCCAACATCTTCATCCAGCGTGGCAGTTGTGCCGTTGTCCTGCGCGCCATCCCGACTGCCATTCCAGACTTCGCCAGCCTTCGACTACCCGAACAACTCACCGACGTGACCAAGCTGCGTGACGGTATTGTGCTGGTGGCTGGTCCGCCCGGTTCGGGCAAATCTTCCACACTGGCCGTACTCCTGGACTTCATCAACCGGGAGAAGTATTACCACATCATTACCATCGAGGACCCCATCGAGTTCCTGCACAATCACAAGTGCTCAACCATTCACCAGCGGGAGCTGCACAGCGACACTCCAAGCTTTGCCCATGCTTTGCGCGCGGCCATGCGGCAAGCCCCCAAAGTCATCATGGTGGGCGAAATGCGCGATCGCGAAACCATGGAGATCGTACTCGAAGCCGCCGAGACCGGACACCTGGTTTTCTCTAGCCTGAACACCATGGATGCAGCCCAGACAGTCGAGCGCGTAGTCAGTTCCTTCACGCCCGCAGAGCAACAAACGGTGCGAGAGCGCTTCGCCAAATCCTTCCGCTACATCATCTGCCAGCGGCTGGTCCCGAGAGCTGACGGCAACGGCCGCGTTCCTGTGGTGGAAATTCTCAAAGCCAATGCCCGTACCCGCGAATGTGTCGAAAAGGGCGAACGCGAAGACAAAACTCTGCTCGACGTCATGAAGGCGGCGTCATCCGAGGGCATGCAACACTTCGATGGAGAGATCGCCCGCCTGGTCCGCGAGCGCGTAGTCGATCTCGAAACTGGACTCTCATTCGCCAGTAATCCCAACGTGATGGGCCAGGAACTCGCCCGTTGAATTAGTGACCGGCGGATTCAGCCGCTGGGTGCCACCCTCCTGGCAGATTTTGTCATCCCGACCGAAGCCGGAGCGCCAGCCACGGCGGAGGGGAGGGACCTGGTTCTTCGCCCACCCGCAAGCCCTTTGTTGTCTAGATTTTGACTTGTAAGCTCCTTTAAATCTTGATCTTACATGCGATCGTGCACATCAAGTCGCGCTCACCCTCATGAATGCAGTCGATTTCGACAACCGGGAAGGGGTATAGCGCAACTGTGGGCTTGGAGCCACAGAAAAGTGTTCCGCATCGAGCCTCCGCCGAAATCTATTTACAGCCGCAATTCACAGGCGGAAGTTCTCTTTCGGCAACTATCATCGTGACATGTCTGCGACTTCAAGTCCGTCAAACGTGCTGTCCTTTGAAGGTGCCCGTCGCGTGGTCGAAGAACACGCCGCCGAGATTCGCGCAACATGCTTCAAGGATGCTCACACGCAGAATACCGAGACCCTAGATCTGCTCTCCGCCGCAGGGCGCGTGCTTGCGGAGCCCGTAGGGGCGGATCGCGACATTCCGCCTTTTCCCCGCGCCACCCGCGACGGATACGCAGTGCGCTGCGCAGATCTGGCAAAGCTCCCAGCCAGGCTCGACGTCATTGCTGAGATCAAAGCGGGCTCCCAGCCTAGCGAAATTCCGTCTCAAGTGAAAAGCGGTCAAGCCGCCGCCATCATGACAGGAGCGCCAGTCCCAGCGGGCGCGGATGCCATCGTCATGGTGGAATACACCTCGCGTCAAGACAAGCCCGCGGCAATCACACGGGTCGAAATAAGTAGAAGCGTCGCGCCCGGAGAAAACATTGTGGCTCGCGGTGCCGAGGCTAAATCCGGCAGCCAATTGCTGGCTGCAAGTTGCCAGTTGAACCATGCGGCCATTGCACTGGCGGCATCGGTGGGCAAGTCGCGGCTCGAAGTCTATGTGCGCCCGCGAGTCGCTGTGCTGACTACTGGAGACGAGATCGTTGATCTTGATACCGAGCCCGGACCTACGCAGATTCGAAACTCCAACAGTTATTCGCTGGCTGTACAGATTCAGCAAGCCGGCGGCGAGCCCGTGCTTCTTCCGATCGCTCCCGATGAACCGAAACGTCTGCGGGAGCTGATCGAAGAGGGGTTGCGCTCAGACCTGCTGCTGATGACTGGCGGTGTCTCCATGGGACGCTACGACTTAGTCGAACAGGTGCTCGCCGAAATGAAGGCGGAATTCTTCTTTACAGGAGCAAAGATTCAACCAGGACGCCCAGTCGTCTTCGGCCGCGGGCGTGCCTCAAAAGACGACAGTCTGAGTGCGGTAAGCGAATCGCAATCCGCCGCGGCGGGGCGAAAGAACGCAGCCCACGGCGTGAGCCGTGGGTCAGAGGCCCAGAAAAAGCAAGCCCGGGAGGGGCGAAAAACGAGTCCGCTCTCGTATACGTATTTTTTCGGGCTACCTGGAAATCCCGTTTCAACCATGGTCACATTCGAACTCTTCGCGCGGCCCATGCTCAAGGCGCTCGCGGGAATGTTGCCGCGCCAGCTAATCTTTTTACACGCACAGCTCAAGTCCGAGATTCGCAGCAAGACAGGATTGAAGCGCTTCTTGCCAGCAATTCTTTCCGGCGAGTTTGAAAATGCGAAGGTAGAGTTGGTGCGCTGGCAGGGTTCGGGCGACATTGCAGCGACAGCGAGTGCGAATTGCTATATCGTCATCCCTCCAGACCGCGAGAATATTCCCGCGGGCGATTGGGTAGCAGTGTTGATGCGGTGAAGCCGAGAGCGGTGAAGTGGAGAGTGATCGCCGCTTTTTGTCTTCGTAGACACCTCGCTTGCTATGCCTCCGCACCCGCAAGACGCGGCAAGCTGCGTGTCTGCGCCAGGCTGTCTCCCATGTAAGATAGAGCTTCGCATGGTCAAGAAGTTGTCCCATTACGACGGCGCGGGTCGTGCTCGCATGGTAGATGTTTCTGCCAAAACGCCAACCCGCCGCGAAGCGGAGGCCAGCGCCTTCGTCGCCATGACCTCCGCCGTACTGGCGGCGCTGCCGCAGAATCCCAAAGGCCACCCGCTGGAAGTGGCGCGGATCGCGGGAATCATGGCGGCAAAACGCACCTCAGAGTTAATTCCGATGTGCCATCCGCTGCCGCTCGCGCTCGTTGATGTCGATGTGACGCTGTGCGAGAATGGCGTCACTATTACTTCGAAGGTCGCGACCACCGCGGAAACCGGAGTGGAAATGGAAGCTCTCGTGGCTGCAAGCGTAGCCGCGCTCACGCTCTACGATATGTGCAAGGCGCTTGATAAGGGGATTGAGATTCGCGACATCGTTTTGCAACGCAAAAGTGGTGGGAAGAGTGGCGAGTATCGGCGTGCGAAGAAGAGTCTTCTTTCAAGCTGACTCGTTTCTACGCTGACTGACTCATGGCGAACAACGTCAAATTGTTGCTGGTGGACGACAACCCGATGGTGCTCGGGATGTTGCAGCAGGCACTGGGCTCGCTCGCCGAAGTGACGGCTGCGAACGAAGCGGCCGACGCTCTGCTGAAAGCTGTCGATGAGCCTCCGGATTTACTGGTCTGCGACTACCGCATGCCCGGCATGGACGGGCGACAACTTGTCGAAAGACTGAAAAGCCGTCCCGCGACCGCGAATTTTCCCACAGTGCTGATGGCAAGCAAGGCAGACATTGCTGAGAAGCTCTCGCCACAGGATGCTGCCGACGACTACCTAGAGAAGCCGTTTTTTCTGAAGGACGCTACGCGCCGCATCAAACGCATGATCGACCGCATTGCGCTGGAGAAGATGGCTAAGACTGCACCTTCGGATGGGGTGGTGCGTGGCAATCTCTCGCAGATGAACGTTATCGACCTTATGCAGTCGCTGGAAATGGGGCGCAAGAGCTGTCAGCTTACGATGACCAAAGACGGAGAAAAGTGCGAAGTGTTTTTTGCTGAAGGCCAAGTCAAGCACGCAACTTATGGATCGCTGGTGGGCGATGAGGCTGTGTTCAAAGTGCTACGGTGGACGGGCGGAAATTTCGAGTTGAATTTTGAAGGCAAGACAGACGAGACGACTACACAGCTCAACACTCAGGGCCTGCTGATGGAAGGCCTGCGTCTACTCGACGAATCGCAGCGCGAAGGCGGCGCAGAGGCCAATGAAGGCGGCATCACGGCGAGCTCCGGCGGCGCAGGCGGCGGAAGGGAAGAAGAGGAAGATGTCCTCCTCGATAGTTGAGGCACGGGGGTCGGAAGATTGGACCGCCGCTGTCATCACTGTCAGCGATTCTTGCGCCCGCGGAGAGCGTGAGGATGTTTCTGGGCCCTCCGTCGCGGATATTCTGAAAAAACACGGCTTTCATGTAATTGCTCGCCAAGTAGTTTCTGACGATCAAATCAAAATCCAAAACTTACTTATTCGTCTGGCAACAGAGGTGCGATTCATCGCGACCACTGGAGGGACGGGAATCGCAGCCCGCGACGTCACGCCGGAGGCTACGCGTGCGATCTGCGACCGCGTGATCGAGGGACTGGCCGAACGGATACGATTGGAAGGTACCAAGAAAACGCGGTTTGCTGCCCTCAGCCGCGGCGTCTGTGGCACTCGAGGCCAATCGCTGATCTTGAATCTGCCGGGAAATCCAAGGGGCGCGGTGGAATCTCTGGAAGCTGTGATTGACCTGATTCCCCACGCGTTGCATTTGCTTCAGGGAAATACGGCGCATACCTAGCGCGTTTTCTATTTCCCAAACTTCCTGGCTACGCTCGGTAGACAGCCGAGGCGGCTGTCGCTACGTGGTCTGAAAAGATCCTGTCGTTTCACGTAGACTGAATTTCCGGTTGAAAGCCATCAAACACATTTTGGCACAGTATGCTGCTTGGATTGCGGCCGTACTTAAGCCCCTGGGAATCTGGGGCGTGTTTGCCATTGCGGCAGTTGATTCGGCACTGCTGGGAATGCCGGTAGATGCGGTTGTGGTTGGATATGTGTACAACGACCGCAAGCGCTTCGTCTTTTATGTGGTGATGGCTGCCCTAGGCTCGGCGCTGGGTAGTATTCCGCTGTATCTGATCGGCTATCTCGGCGGCGAGGAGGTTTTGCGCAAGCGGATTTCGGCGGCGCGATTCAATAAAATTCACCGGTCGTTTGAGAAGCATGAGTTCCTGGCGCTGATGCTCCCGGGCATGCTTCCGCCGCCCACCCCGTTCAAGTTGTTCGTGCTGGGAGCAGCGGTGTTCGAGATGCGTTTCAGCTACTTCTTGACGGCAATTTTTGCAGGACGCCTGCTGCGCTTCACGTTCTGGTCTCTGCTGGCCCTGGCATTCGGGCCACAGATCGTGGGGCTGGTGGGGGAGCTGTTTCGCGGGCATTTCTACTGGGTGCTGGCGGTAGTGGCCGTAGCGGGAGGGTTGGTGTGGCTGCTGCGGAGACAAGGCCGGAGACAGAAAGCTTGACCGGTCAGGTTTTCAATCCAGGCACTCTGTTCCGCCGCCATTCAGATCAAAATCCCCCGCCCTGTCTCTCCAAAAACCGGAGAGACAAGCGCAGGGCACCCTCGTGACTCATATTCGAAGACGGGCTGGCCCGATCATTGAAGGCTCAGCCAACAGGCCTTACGCGGCGGCAATGTGATTGTCACTGGATCTATGCAACCACCCGGAAAGCGCATGGAGGAAGACGGGGGTTCCGAACATGGCGACGGAGAAGAACAAATCGCTTTCGATGGTTCCGCGGAAAAACGGCACTCCGGCTACGTAGGACATGAGCACTCCCTGGAATGTCTTGGGATACATATTCGTAGCCGCCCAAGTGGTGAAGTTACTCAACAGGAAAAACGAAACTGAACTGGCGAGCGCCGCACCCACCACGCGAACGAAGCTTGCTTTCTCGCTCAAGCCGGTACCCAGCCAGAGAATCGCGGCGTACCAACCCCAGGTGACGATCTGGTCCCAGGAGAACGGGTAAGCATAGATGAATTTGGTGAGAACCACGTCGGTGGCGGCCAACAGCACTACCGGCACCCACATCTGCCGCCGCGCGCCACGCGCTCCAAAGAACAGTAGCGAGGCGGCCAAAGGGGTGAAATGCCAGGCGTGAGGGAAAACGTTCAAGCGACCTGCGAAGGGCAGGAAGCGGACCGCGATCGTAAGTAGGACGAACAAGTAAGCCAGCATGAAGCACCTCGGAGACGAATCTTTATTGTGGGCGCGAAGAGGGGGACGCGTCAAGAGAGCGGAGAGCGCGGTAGTGTCTCGGCAAACTGAGACACTACCGAGAGCGCGGAAGAGGGCGGAGAGAGAGCCGAGAAAGGGTATGCGTCTTTTTGTGGCTCAAAGGGCTTTTCAGCGACGGAAAAGATAGCTGACCTTTACGAAGAATATGCGGCCATCGTTGATGAAGCGGCTGCGGCGGACCAGTCCATTCCCATTGGGATCGCATCCCACTGGTGATCCGGGGGGCGGACACAGAGACCGGGAATAAGATTCTCCAGGTTGCTGTTGTAACCGACGTAGATGGCGGTGCCGGGATGAATGAGGTAGGTAATGAGGAAGTCAAAGTTCAGGTTTCGGGTGGTGTGCAGGGAGCTGTAAGTTGGATTTGCCAGCAGGCCGTTGTATTGCACGATGGCGCGGAGTGAAAGCGCGCGACTGAACTGATAATTCCATTTGCTGCGGATGATGTGGTTGTTGAACGAGGCATGGTGTGCGGTGCCATTGAGCACTCGATCGAGAATGTAGGTGTTGTCGATCTCCAGGTGTCCGGTGGGCTTGATGCTCATGGTGTGGTTGATAAGAGTCTCATCCCCGGTAATCGGCTTTTGGCCCTTGGGCACGCTTCGCGCCGGGTTAGATGTGCGCGCATGGCATGCGGATCTGTGTCCCAGCAGACCCAGATCGCGTATAGGTTAGCCCAGTCGTAGCCCAGCTATACATCGGTGCGTTGGGTCGCGGGCTTGCCGTCGGAAGGTTGTCGCTGGATGAAATCTGTGACCTTGGCCAGTTGCGTCGAATTGCCACGGGGCGCCATGTCCTCGAAATCCTCAAGGCGTGGTGGGCTCGACACGCGTGGGATGCGGATGCTGGCAGGGGCAGCAGCGCGGGCAAGAGTGCTGGCTACCGGAAGAATGGCTGACAAAAGCAAGCGACGAACGGAAGAGTGTGCCGGTGGACCTGCATCGTGGCTTTTCGCGATAGTACGCAGGCGGCACCGATAAAGTTCGGATCGGCCGGGGACTGCGCTAGCCATTAGACCTACGGGAGGGCTAAAACTTTAGTCATGTACCAGGCGGGGAACTAGGGACTCCCAGCGGTTCCATGACCCCCGCTTGTGGCGAATGCGAAAATAGGGGCGCTGCCAGAAAAGCTTGATGGCTTATCTTGAATTGCTGGGGGGATTGGGGGATGAGCGATTGCTTGGTGAGCCGGGCTGGGGCGCCACAATCCGCTCTTTGCCGGAGCCAAAGATGTAGGCAACGACGTGCAGGTTTTTGTCGAGTTGAACTCCGGCACTGAGCGGCCGGCTGTTCTTATCGCGGCGCAGGAAAGGCAGATTTGGAAGCTGGGCGAAGCGCAGATCTTGAAAAAGCACGATGTAGCCTTCTTGTGGAGGCCAGAGCTTTTCGGTCTCGGTAATAGGATACCGGGCCCAGTCCAGATACACGCGGCCCAGGTAGGATTTTTTAGCAGCCAACGTCACCGCCGTTTCTTCGGGCTTGTACCGGATGTCGAGATTGCCTTCCGGGTCCACTTCCGGGACCGCGGCATTGACGGGAGCAAGAGCGAAGAAACCAGACGTCTCCGCCACTCCATACCAGCTGAATGGATTGACTATGTCCGGATAGGCAGAAGTTCTGATGGGCTCAGCGCCCTCATAACTGCGCGCCTGAAGCGCATTTACAGCTCGGCGATGTTCGTAATCGCGCACGCCCCAGAGCATGACGGCGCCTAGCAGCGCCATCGTAGCCGCCAGCCCTCCTCGCGGACCACGAGGACGCGCCCCGATTTCTGTGTCAATCAGCGAGAACAGAGCTGGAAGAGTCAATCCCAGAAGCAGGAAAGCAAACAGCACTGGTTCGAAAATAAAAACGATGTCCCAGGAATACCACTTTTCGGAAAACGGCCAAAACGGGCGCACGCCGTAGTTATTGGAGAAATCGAGAAGAATGTGGGTCAGGCCCGCGAGATAGGCGTAAGCGAACAGCAGTCCCCAGCGTGGCGGCAAATGGAGATCGTTAATTTGGCGTCCGCGCAGACGCCAGATCAGGTACACGAACCCAACTACTACTGCCGAGACCAGGATCAATCCGAGAAACGAATGGGTGAAACCGCGATGATGGGCGAATGCGAATGCAGGACCGCGGACTCGTCCGAGGATGTCTAGATCCGGGGCCTCGGCGGCAAGCGTGACCGTCGCCGTGGCAAGGGCTGTCTTGCGGTTCAATCCGGCGCGCCCCAGACACGCGCCGGTCAGGAAGTGAGTAACCGGTTCCAAGTGATCAGGGATTCTACTGCATCTTCCTCAGATCGATAAGTGTTGTGGCAAGTCCCCTTAGACTCTAACCCACTCCGGTGGTTGCAGAATTTGTGGGAACCAGCAGTGTCAGCGCATGGGGCACAATGGTGATCTCTGCCGGGAGAGTGCCCAGAAATTCGCCATCAGCCTCGACGTGGATAGGTGAGTCGGTCGCCAACCTGCCGTCAGAGCGAGCTTGAGCCGGCAGGTCTTGGCAAGAAACTTTTTCGCTGTGTACGAGCTCGATTCCGGGAGTAGTCCACCGCCGCCCGAATAGACCGCGAAGCACGTAACGCAGATAAGCTGTGCGGCTGGCGGTTCGGCAAAGAACTAACCGCAGGTCATTGCGTTCCAGCGAAGCTCCGGGAGCCAATTCCCGCAGCACTCCGCCGAAGTTACGGATCCGCACGGCCAGCAACTCGGTGACGGTTGCGCTGCTTGTCGCTGACGCTGATCCAGGTCCGCCGGTCCCAGTCTGCGTATACTGCGCTTGAAACCGCCGCATGCGGTAATGGATCCAGAGATGCCATGCTTTGACATAGTAAGCCGCCATGCCAAGGCGTCCTTTTACTACGGCGTTTAATTTGTAGAACAAGTGGGCGTCAACGCCGACGCCCGCGGCGACCGTGAAATAGTGCGTACCAGGTTTGCCGTCTGGATCAAGATATGTGATGCGGCCCAGAGCAATTCGCCGACGGGTCGAGTGGAGTGCAGCCCGGGCTGCGTCCACCGTATTGAGGGGCATGCCCAAATCGTGGGCCAGCGCGTTGGCCGTGCCCATGGGCAGAACTGCGAGTGCAGCGGACGTGCCCGCCAATCCCTGCAGAATGTCGTGTATGGTTCCGTCGCCGCCACAGGCAAAGACGGTATCGCAGCCTTGAGCGATGGCCTGCCGCGCCTGCTGGGCGGCGTCCTGAGGAGAACGAATCGCCACCAGTTCGGCCTCAACCTCAGCTGCTTGCAGCACCGACAGTGCAGCGTTCAACTCGGCCTGCCGCCGCGAACGTCTGCCACCGGAGACCGGGTTGTAGAGCAAGCAAGCCTTGCGCATGCGCCTGGGTCGCAGATGGATTGTAACCTGATCATTCGGAAAGCCCGCGGCCGGATCTCTCTTGGTGGGCAAGCATGGTAATTTGTCCGCGATGGTGAGCGTCATGGGCGATGAGATAAGCGAGAAAGCCGATTGCCTCTGGACGAAAACCTTTGACGTGGCCGTCGGCCGTGATGGCTCGGCCCAAGACTACGCTGAGAGCTTTGCGGCTCTGTTCCATTGCCCTCAGAGCCTGCGGCGCGGTGACCTTGGCACGATCGAGCTGATTGGGTATCTTGCTGCCCTTGGCCGCAGACGTAAGCCACATGACACGTACATTGTGCATATGGGCGACGATCGCCTGAATGGTACGGCCTTTGCCCTCAAGCGGGCTTGCCTTCCAAGCGGCCGCAGGAAGATGGTCAATTAGATAGTGATTGATCCGGTTATTCGTGTTGAAGGTGTTGAGCAGGGCCGTAGGTAATGAGGGGACGAAGGTGTTCTGCATGGCGAGATCCAGGAAATGGAAGTTTACGCACGGCCCGCGGCCGAGGAATCTGTTGCGCAGATCTTCACTTTTGCATAAGCTAGGCGGGCTTGCAAGGGTCCTTTTGAGTTTGGGTTTGTTGCTGGCCGTTTCTTCAGTTCGTACAGTTTAGTCCCGGAGGATTGACCACATGAAAATGCTGGCAGCAGTCGTATGTGGAATGCTTTCGTGCTTTGGTGTTGCGGCGCAAGAAGATCATGCATCGCATGCTTCGACCCGGCCTGTAACCATGGTGACGGGGCTGGGAGATCTTCATCATCCGGTTAGCACCAGTAATGCTCAAGCGCAACAGTTTTTCGATCAGGGATTGCGCTTTATCTATGCCTTTAATCATGATGAGGCAGCGCGATCGTTTCAGCATGCCGCGGAACTCGATCCGAAGCTGGCCATCGCATATTGGGGCGTGGCCGAGGCGGTTGGACCGAACTATAACGATCCGGCGAGTGCGGACCGGTTCAAGGCAGCGCATGAAGCGATCCAGAAAGCGGTCGATCGGTCGGCCAATGCTTCTCCTAGCGAGCAGGCATACATCCAAGCGATGGCGAAACGCTTTCCCGCCGACCCAAATACGGATTTGAAAAAGGCCGCTGGGGAATATCACGATGCGATGCGCGAAGTGGTGAAACAGTTCCCTGATGATTTGGATGCTGCTACGCTGTTTGCTGAGTCGGGAATGAACTTGCACCCGTGGGGCTTGTGGCATCCGGATGGCACGCCTGAGGCGGGCACGGATGAAATCGTTGCGACCCTGGAGTCGGTGCTGAAGCGTGATCCCAACCACCTGGGCGCAGTTCACTACTACATTCACACGGTGGAAGCTTCGCCGAGTCCGGAGCGTGCTTTGGCGGGGGCGAACAAGCTGGCTTCACTGGCGCCTGGAGCGGGACACATCGTGCACATGCCGGCGCATATTTACATCCGCACGGGAGATTACGAGGCGGCCGTGAAAACCAACGAGCAGGCGGCAGCTATCGATCGCTCGTACATCAAGGCAACGGGAACGCAGGGTATCTATCCGATGATGTACTACAGCCACAACCTGCACTTCATCGCCATGTGTTCGGCTATGAATGGCAACTATCCCGAGGCCAAGAAAAATGCCGAAATGCTGGCGGAGCACGTGGCGCCAGCCGTGAAAATGATGCCTCCGCTCGAGGGATTTATGACCATTCCCGTGGCGGTGGAGATTCGTTTTCATCATTGGAACGAAATGCTCAAGATGCCACAGCCCGATCCGGCTATGAAGACGGCTACTGTTTTCTGGCACTTCGGGCGCGGTATGGCTTTGGCCAGCACGGGCAAAGTGAGTGAAGCTGAAGCTGAGTACAAGGTTGTGTCTGATGCTGAGGCGGCTACTCCTCCGGACGTAGTCTTCGCGATGCCGTTCAATAACAAAGCTAAGGACGTTATGAAGATCGCGAAAGATGTGCTCGGCGCAAAAGTTGCAATGGCGAAAAAAGATAATGCTGGGGCTATCGTCCTGCTGCGGGAAGCCGTCGCTATTCAGGATACGCTGAAGTATGGCGAGCCTCCGGACTGGTTTTTTCCGGTGCGCGAGTCGCTGGGAGCGGCGCTGCTGATCAGTGGCGACACGGCCGAGGCGGAGAAAGCTTTTCGCGAGGATCTGGACCGCAATCCGCGCAATCCACGTTCACTGTTCGGGCTGCACCAGGCTTTGAAGGCGGAGAAGCGTGACTACGATGCGGGATTTATCCAGAAGCAGTTTGATGCGTCGTGGAAAGGCGGAGCGGCGCAGCAGCTCAAACTGGAAGATCTCGTGTAACGCTCAGGTGGAGACAGCCGCCTCGGCTGTCCCGCCGGGGCGCAGCGAGGCGGCTCGGCCACGGCATGGGGATGCCACGAACGCCTCCATGTCCACACGTCGTCCTCGCATTGGGAAACCAAACCAGCCCGAGATTGTCTAGGATGTAAGCCGGCTTAGCATCGAGGGATTGTGAAGAGCGCAAGACGGGGTCGAAGGATTTCGTCTGCCACACCCTTCCCCTACGACC